>Ga0247727_10008612_pt1 | contig 18856 bp, 13 predicted proteins | sample WisWelCaveWW1625_FD_202498 | JGI IMG/M metagenome (GOLD analysis project Ga0247727, IMG submission 202498) | Biofilm microbial communities from Wishing Well Cave, Virginia, United States - WW16-25 | ecosystem: Environmental > Aquatic > Deep subsurface > Groundwater > Cave microbial mat | place... | reverse complement strand
CATATCCTGCAGAAAATGATCCATACTTTCTGGCACAGCCCTCTGAATGCCTTTGCTAACACCAGCTAAAGTAAACAACGCAAATACAACTAAAATAACTACTATCTGCGTAAGCCCAATACCACCTCCACCGGGACTCACTTTAAGCGAGTACCTTTGACGACGCTGCTTCAAGAGAAGAGTCAGGGCTAATATCGGAATAAGCAATGTCGCTAAATAAAACCTCAAAATTAGTAGGGCAAGCATTGCAAGCGTCAAACCAAGTATTGATTTGAATCGACGCTTCTTCTGCAGTATCAACACATGGTAAACTATCAAATTCATAACAATGAAAACCAAAGCGTCCTTAGCCATGAAGCCTCCCCAAAAAGCAAACGCCGGCGAGAACACAACCAGTCTTGCGCTGAACAAGGCTGCCCTGGGCATAATCTCTAATTCTTTCGCTATCCTATAAGTGTAAACAGGGGCCAATGATGTTATGAAAGAAAACAAAACTATGAGGACTGGAACTGCAGCAAAATCCCCCATAATAATCGTCATCCCCGCTATGATCACAAATATCAACCAAGGCCGGTCTGCACTTATTGCCCACTGAAGCGTAGGAGAAGTTCCGTATTGCCACCACTCTCGAGCTATGATTTGCCCCATTTCTTTATAATAAAAAGGGTCTTCCGCAAGAGGTATTTGAAAAGTATTGATAATCCACCATGCCGTTAAACCAAAAAAACAACGAACGGCAAAACTAGTCCAATAAATTTGCCGCTCTTGAGCATTAAGAGCCATTTCGTACCTTCCAAATATTGATAATATGTTGGACCATAAACGAAACAAAATAGACGCTGAACATATATAACCAAACATCTATAAAAACAATTCTATATCTGACACTAGAGAGATACAAAACATGGGCAAAGATACTTGCTAGAAAATAGGCGAGAATAAAAAGAACTTTGCCCCTGTTAATGTGCTGATTAAGAGATAACACAATTCCGGCTGTACCAAGTAACAAAAATATACCGGTTAAAAAGAAAGATGTTGCCGCCAATTTGTAACCATAAGCGTACGGATGTATATAAAGTCTCAAATAGTCTATTGCCTTTAGCACCAGTAACCCTGCCCATTCGATTTTGTTGCCTTTGACATAATCAAACGCCGCTTGGTACCACAATCGCTCCCTCTTTTTTGGGGTAAGCTTCGAATAATTATCAGACCTTTCAAAGCTTTCTATTTGGCGCTTCCATTTGTCAAATATGATTTCATTTGTCAACTTTTTATAGGTAGCCGGGTCCTCTGCCGTGAGGTATTGGAGATACTCCTTACTGTTGTAAAGGTAAAAAGCAAGTCCACCTGCATCATTGCAATATATAAACTCCCCGTATCTTATAAAATTTCGATAAACCCAAGGGCCCACGACAAGAGTTAGAGAAAACAAAAGTATCAACAAATCTCTAATAAAAAGAAAAGGTCTTTTACGATTTAAAATGCCAAACCAAATCAACACCAAAGGAAAGAATATTCCGAATGCTGGCCTTGTCAAAACAGCCATGCCTCCAAATAACCCGACGAATATAATTTTAATTAGTTTGTGATTGTCGTCAGCTACCCCCAATGTGCAAAATAACGCTAAACCGTTTAGCAATAAGAAAAGAGTTTCCGTTTGAACTTCAATCAACATCAAGTTGAAAAAAGGATGAAACAGGAAAATGCACGCTGTAATGGAGGCTATCTTCTTAGAAAAAAAATTCTCCGCCACCTTATAAATAAGAATACCCGTTAAAACACTCAAAAAGACTTGACTCAATCTGAGTAAAAACAAGTAATATTTGGGCGAAATTACATAAAATACCGAAATATAAATGGGATAGAATGGGGCTCTGAAAAATGGCATGGAACCCACTTCGGGATATTCACGATGTTTAACTAATGAAATTGCCGCATTTATGTAATCCAATGCATCACCAAAAACGGGCATTTTATTATTGATAGCAATAACAAAAATAATTTTTGCAAACAAAGAAAAAAGTAGCAACCAAAGAAATGCAGGTGTTTCTTTGGAGAGTTGCCTTCTAACGATAGTCATGCACGAAACCACAAGTCTTAGAAAACCAAAGTGAGCCCTAATCAGCAAGGGACTCGTATATACGGCTATATAACCGAACCCCGTTGTAGAGTGAAAAATAACGGAGGGCAACTTCGACACAACGATCCTTAACAGCCGGATCAGTGGCTAACGTAACCAACCTCTTCACAGCTTCCTCTTGTGCGGGCATACAAAATTCGCGCAAAATCACACCAACGCTCTCGCCATTAAGAATTTTCTCTGTATCACCGACTTCCACGTTGCTCAAACAAGGTATTCCACAACCAAGAAATTCTCCTAGCTTGGTGGGACACGAGGCCTTCTTTGAAAACGCCGGCCTAATAAAGAAAATACCTGCTTCCATAAGCCTCATTTCTGCCGCGACCTCAGCATAATCGACCGTTAATACATTGACAGAGCTGGTAGGTACTTTATGAGCCACCAAGCGTTGTTGAATATAGCGATGCTCACCCCGATTAAGGACTTTGAGCAGTGCATTGGGTTTAATTTTCAGCAGGATTTTAAAGCACTCCAGGACTGGGTCAAATAAATACCAACCCGTCACTGCTCCAACATACCCCAAAACAAAGGGCTTGTTTTTGCCTTCGGAAGCTATGGATCGAGGATAAAAAAACTCGAAATTTGCACAAGTGGGGATCACCTCAAAATGCAGTGGATGGTTACACAAGTAAGGAAATGCTTTCATAGCGTCCACGCCTGCTTCAGATAGTGAAACAATGACATCCGCACTTACAAGAAAATGCTTCTCGAACCATTTAGCTAATTTATAAAGGCTTGAATCCCGCTTCCACATACCGGCATCAACCCTTTCGTCGGCCCAAAAACCTCTCATGTCAAAAATGAAGTGCGTCCCAAGTATCTTCTTCAAAATCAACCCCAGAACTGAAGGAACATAGCTTCGTGCGTGGATGATTCTTATTTTATTCTTTAAAACTAAAAATAAACTGACAAATAGTCCAACCGCCAGATCGTAAGAAGTGGCCAAAAGAGAGGGGCGTTTATGATAACGCAAAGGAGCCCACCGAATACCAGACTGGCAGACGTCATTTATTAAAGTTTCACGTTTAGACACATCCGACCAATCCGATTTCTTTTCGAATGTCAAAAGAAAAATCTCATAGTTTTTTGCGAGTTTCTTCAAATACTGAAGCACCTGTGACTGGCCCAATGGCTCCATAAGTCCATCATAACTTATGTATAAAACTCTGTCTGGATCTTGACTCACAGTCTAAATTGCTACAAAGCTGTTCTTAAACCTGCTGATAGGGAATTTCAAAACATGCAGAAGATTGGCTGGATCGTACCAGATACTCTTAGTAACATGGTAAAAAAACTTAATGGGATTCTTTGTTTGCAAAAAAGATCCGGCTAGCACCTTATGTAATGTCCCATACGCTCGTCGCCGTAATGCAAGAATATCAGCATTTCCCAATCCAAAGGCTTTATCGAAAGCTAACAGCATGTCATGCTCCATAACTCTTATATTCGTATGCATATTTTTCCCATGTGACCTATATTTCCATAAAATCTGCCGAACAAAAGCAATCTCGTATTTGTTTGCAATCCGAAAGCTGAAATCCCAATCAGCCGAGGTAGATAATCGAGTATCATATCCACCTACCTCCGTAAATATTTTTGTGGGTAGTAAGGCACTACTCCCACAACCAATAATGGAACCACTTGAAAAAAGAAGCAAATCATTTAAAATATTTCCCTCTCCACCCTCCAACTTTGTGCCTATAACATTACCCTTGTCGTCAATCACATTGCAGCCACAATGGACTAGACCCACGGAGGGTTTTTTAAGAAAACAAGCCATCTGAAGTTGTAACTTGCTAGGAAGCCAAGCGTCGTCAGAATCAAGAAATGCCAGAAAATCTCCCGACGCCGCAAATCCACCCACATTCCTTGCGGCACTCACTCCTAGATTTTTTTGTCTTATTACTTGTATCCGCTGGCCGTAAAGATCTAATACATGTGATGTCTCATCGGTTGAACCATCATCAACCACTAGAACCTCATTGGGCGGCAATGTCTGGGCAAATACGCTGTCAATCGCCTCACGAAGAAAACAGGCCTGGTTATATGTGGGGATCACGACTGAAATATCAGGCATGGGATGACTTTCGTCTTTGTTCTAAAGCATTCAATCCTTCACGCCAACCGTTAAAGATATGCAAGCCTATAAGCAGACGATACATGCGCCAAAGAATACTGTCAGGTACTGATGTTTTTTCCATCAGATGAGTAATTTTTTCTATCAGATAAATACCGAAAGGAGCGGCTAAAATGAACTTTGAAAGCTTCTTAAGAAAAAGAGTGGGGCTATCGGAGAAGGAAATATATCCATTGATCTTCGCTATCGGAGCTTTCCCAAAAATCGCCTTATGTTTTAAACAAAACAACGCGGTATCATGCGCGCCCAATCCTTGAAACTTGCAATACCGTCGAAGATCCGCCATCTGATCATTATGGACACAGATAATCTCTGTGCTGTATAAGAAACGAATGCCGATCTGCTTGGCTCTGTAAGCGAGATCCTGATCCTCGCAAGCTGTGTGAAATTGCTCGTCAAACAGGCCTAAATGCTCCAAATCAGCCCTCGGCAGTGAGAGATTTCTGGCGGTAACGCTGTTCATTTCCCAAAGGTTTTTATCAATAGTCTTAGCCTTACGGAGATCGTCCAGTTTTCTTTCAAAGGAATCCAAAAAACGCCCGAAAGGAGTTCTCCTAAGATCCCCCAATTGCTCGAGACCCATGATAACCCAACATCTTGGATGCAGCTGAAGCATTCCAACGTGTCTTTCAATAAAGATCTCTGGTACAATGACATCGTCGCTGAGAAATATTAAATATTCTCCGCCCGCATTCTTGATCCCTAAATTCCTGCCCGCTGAGACACCCCTGTTCTCCGGATACCGAAGAACTTTCAAATTAAGCGCCGAATAAAATTTCTTGGCCTGTTCATAAGTATCGTCCTTAGAGCCATTGTCCACCACAATGACTTCGTATTGATCAATGGAAACAGTTTGATTCGATAGAGCTTCTAAAGTTTCGCACAGAGCGGCGCAACGGTTATAAGTTGAAATGATAATGCTCGCTAACAATGCTTTATTAATTTCCGTACCGTCTAAAACCTTCACGCACGCCCCGAAATATAGCTACACCCACCGCTAAGTTATAAAGACGGTAATTAAGTACACTATCCGGTGCCCAGCGCTCGGCGATATGGCATACCGAAGTCACGAGTTTTCTGGCCGGAGCCGTTGCTAGCAAATACTTAAAGATTTTTTTGGTCGCAAGCAATAATGAATCTTCTTTCCAGTTTATGGCCGCGTTTTGGCGGATAAGTTCAAACCTGGGACTCTTTCTACCATACTTCTGCCATAACAAAACGTCGGAGACACTGTAAAGCATTTGCCTTTCGCAAAATTTTTCCAGAGACACCGCCCAATCGTTGTGCACCACTGTAATACCCGGATGATAAAGTACCTTTATTCCCATTTCTCTAGCCCTAATTCCCAAGTCCCAATCTTCGCTACTTGCTATGGTGAACTTTTCATCAAAAGCACCCAGACGGTTAAAATCGGAAATCGGCAATGAAAGATTTGCCGCCGTGATACCATTGGTTTCCTCTATCTTATTGGATGAGTGTAAGTCATAAAACTTTTCTGTCAAAGAGGCTCTATACCGTCCAAATGGTGTTTCAAGCAGCTTCGCCGAGAAAGCAATGCGACCCATAATCCAACATCCCCGATTCTTTGTAATAGCCTCTACATGCTTTTGTAGGAAATCCGGCTGAACCAATATGTCATTATCAATAAAAACTAAAACTTCCGCCCGTGTGGCAGCCACACCCAGGTTGCGCGCCTTTGCCGGTCCGGAATTTTCCTGCCTTATATAGCGAGCGCGCAACCGATTGCAATTAATCCAAGTTCTAACAGCCATTTCAGTGTTATCATTTGACCCATCGTCTACTACGACAAGCTCCCATCGGCTTTCTGGATAATCGAGCTTTGATAGATTGCCAAGAGTTTGAATTAAGACATCACACCTATTAAAGGTGGGAATTATAATAGCTGCGTCCATATACTTAAGCTTTTATTTTTGCACCATAAATCCATACCGTAATGAGTTATTTTTTCTGAGTTGTAATTTGCTGTCAGGATAAGGTGTGCACGGTAGATCAGCATCCCAACATTGAACACCCTCAACCGGCACATTGAGCACCAAGCCAGAATTAGTCACATACTGTTTTACATCAGTGCGAGGCGTATAAAAGAAATCATTGTAATTTATAAGCTTACTTCCAGCAAATTGCAACAGCTTAAATGCATCGAAAAAATCCCTTTTATGAACTATTTCCTTAGCAAAAGCCCCTTTTCCTTCAACCAAGGAAAGACACATAAGAATGAGTAGCAAACAGAAAATAGCTCGTAATAATGAAGTAACACATGGCTCTTTCATGCCTACTAGCGAAATAAGACTAATTCCTGCTCCAATAATCCAGAAAGATGATCCTGCGAAACGGATTTCTGGAGCAGAAAAAAACCAAAACGGAATTACAGTTATTGAAGGTAGCATGAATAGAAATACTTGGAATTCATTCGCCTTAGAGATACGCCCAAGACAGAAACGTATAACTAAAATAATGAAGCCCATTAACATTAGCGACATTGGAACTATCACATCTGACCGTTTAACCATCCTGATTAGCCAGGGATATAGCCAACCCCAACCATTTAGAGCATTTATCCAAAACTGAGGGTCAGGATTCTTGGCCCAAGCAGCAATTAGATTTACTTCGTCAATTAATTGATGATGCGGCGCGCGCCATTCCACTGGGACAGCGCCCAGAGCGATCGGATAAGCAATGTAACCGCTTGAAATTACGCTCCTAACTACCCACGGAGCTAAGGTCAAAAGTAAAACAGCTAGGGTAATATAAAAGGAATATTTCAGTTTCCATGGAAAACCTTCTTTATTAAGATAAATTGCGACGACAATCGTAAAAAAGTATGCCAACCCAAATATAATGAAATTTATCCTTATGCTTATGCCTAAACACAAAATGCTCAAAACATAAAATAGAGCGTAACGCTGTTCGCTATTGGAAGAAGGTGGGTTTTTGATGAACACAAGTAATTGCGCGGAAAGAATAATTTGCAGAATAAAAACTGCCAAGTCTGAGGAATAATTAGAAAAATTATCGTGAAATGAGGAAACCTGCATGAATGGTATGAAGGGGAGCAAAAGAAAAACTAATAGCAACTTTTGAAGAGGAAAGTTTCGTTTATAATTCAGACACTGTATAGCCCCAATTATAATCTGAGTAAGGAGTGAAAAAATCAAAACGCCATTAGCAATGAAGCGAGTCTTTTCAATCCAAGGACCGACTTCTAACATTGCGATATACTGAAAATAGGTGCTATTAAAAGCTAACCGACCATGCAAATTGGCTAATCCCGGTACAATTGGAAAAGTCTTTAGCCAGCGTATTGTCGATAAGTGGTAAAGTCCCGTATCAAAATTTATGTAATACGTAAAGATTGCTCGACATGCCAAATATAAAGAGATAAACAGCATAACTAATACACAGATAATCGTAAAAGAAGGATTGTGTATAGATAAGGAATAAAGTTCCTTGCGATTCAGTAAAATACCGGTAATTGCACTCAGAAGTAAACACACAAGCGATCGCCAATCTATTGGAAGAAAAATGTGCCATAACTGTAAATAAAATAAGGCGTACACCCAACCAATCCAAAAACAGGCCAGAACATCATCGGCATTGTCAAGTTTAAGCCCAAAGGCGCGACGAATGCATAATCCAATACCGCAAAAAAAACCAAATAAAAATAACCACGATAAAACTAGAAAGGGAATTATGGAAAGAGAGGCGCTCATGGCCTCCTTATTGAACAAAAACTCGTCATTTTCTCATTCATCACGATTTTCCAGCAACAGATTCAAAAATTTCCTTTATTTTGGGCATCCACACCTGGGCCGAGTAAAATTTCTCTACCGTTTCCCGTCCTGCCTTGCCTAAGCGAATCCTTAAATTACCATCGTTTAGCAAAAGGGCTAACTTTTCCAACCATTCAGAACTATCCCGTGCTAAAAAGCCATTTTGACCATCCTGAACAATTTCGGTATTCACGCCTACGGGAGAACACACCGCAGGGATTCCAAGTGCCATATATTGAAGAACTTTCAAACCGCACTTTCCTCTTGACCATTCGTCATCAGGCATAGGCATAACACCAATGTCAAATTTGTGCAGATCTTGAATTTCGGACTCAAGCCGCCAAGGTTGGGATATAATCTGAACAGCGGGTATTTGATAAGCTGAAACACCAATTACATGAAAACTAAACTGACACCTGCGGGAGAGTTCCGGAAGAACGTTTCGGAGCACATTTAAATAAGGCAACGTCGTGTGACTTCCCGTCCACCCAATTACAAGCTTCCTTGCATTGATGGGAAAAGAACGTACTTTATGCCGCTCCGTATCAATCGTTGTGGGGATAACAGTCACATTCGGATTATGTTGGAGGACAAAATTTTCTAGATAGCTATTTCCCACTATCACGTGTTTACTCAAAGAGCAAATTTCAGCTGTCTTTCCTGGAAATTTTAAAAAACCGAATAGATGATTTGACAAACTTGTGTGAAGCTTAAAAATAGCATCGTCAAAATCGTACACAATGGGCACGCCCTTATTAGCAATACTCCTTTCGATCCAGGCCGGACCTATTAGTGCGGCGGCACGATAGAGGTATATAAGATCATAACTCTTTATCTCTTTTAAAAGAGCCCACCGTCGACCAAAAGCTCGAACAACAAGCGATGCCTTCTCTAAAACTTTTCCATGCTGATACAGAACAGCTTTCAGAAAATTATCTTCGAAGGAAGCATATGAAATAGAAATCCCGTTCTTTTCCAAAAGCGGTTTCCATTGCTCAATGCGAAACCGCTGACCAGGTGCCGTGTCCTTAAGATAAGGAACTATGGCAAGGACTTTCATATATCGTCAAGGTTCGTATAAGGCAAAAGTTTGCGAGGAGCTTTATCTGCTTCCAGCAACCAAACCTTCCGATCTTTGAAATATTCAATTAATTTTTTGATTTTGATCTGACCTTCCCCCTGTTACTGGTCCACTCATAACTGAGTTTCTTCCAGTGTTTGGGTTTGGTTTTTATGTCGTCCAGCATATTCTTCCGGGGTTAGATCGTCCAGAGAGCTATGCGGTCTGACACGGTTGTAGTCAATCCTCCAGTCCTCGATGATCGTTCTTGCTTCGTTCATGTTCTTGAACCAACTTTCGTTTAGGCATTCATCTCTAAGCCTTCCGTTGAAGCTCTCAATGTAGGCGTTTTGAACAGGTTGACCTTCCCCAATTCCAACTCTTCGTTGTGTCCACTTTTTCGGGGGAAGATCAATACTCAGTTAGGGAACACCTTGTCTAAATATGGAGCAGCATATGATGGTTCTATAACTTCTTCTTATAAAATCAAAACTAAACCAGCAAACATAAGAGGACAGCACTACCATGAAGGGATAAGCAGGAACAAAATACCTATATTCAATACACCTCAACACAAATGCATGAGCAAATATAAAGTAAAAGGGAATTAAAGCTAAAACCAACCGGAGTTTAAAACCTTGCAAATTTCTACAAACAAGAAGAATTCCGCCAAATAATCCACCTAGCACTATAAAAATGTAAAGAGAACTCATGACTATCTTAAAAATCAGTGCAAAATGATTGAGTTCCTTGAAAGGTTTATTAAGTAAATTGTATGTGCCCGAATGAAACAAAAACTTCCAAAATAACCTCAAGGGAGCATAGACATAATACACAATCGGCTTTTCCCTTTTAATTGAAGAAGTGTATTCTCTTAATTTCATAGCGCATAAATTATATTGGAGTTTTTTATAGGTAAGCGATCCCCCAGAACTTGTGGCTGACAATATTCGCAGTCGCAATTGTACGAGATCATCATAATCAAATTTTGAAGTGTAAATGTACTTTGGAAAACTTATCTTTTCTATTAATTCCTTACCAATTTTGTAAGTAACAGATTCTAAATATTGAAACCACACAATTTCAGCGCTTGGATTCCAATAAACAAAATCTCCTCCCCATGATTTCAAAAACTCTACAAGAGAAATAGATAATTCATCTCTTGTTAAATGCAAGCTATAGAAATGCTTTTGCAAAGGAACAAATTGATGGTATCGATTGAAGTTGTAACTAAGCCAGAATGTTTCGAATAAAATAAAAGGCAAGATATATAACAGTATCGGAGCAAAGCTCTTTACATGGATAGAGCGTGGCGGTCGATTGATTCCATTTATAAATAAATAAAATACGAACAATGCCAATAACGGCAAGAAAACTGCCCTAAGAATAATTCCCCATGTAATTAATAGACCAGATAGAAGCAGACTAAAACGTTTACCATCTAAAAAGTATTTAGTATAAAAATATAACGCAAAAATCAAACTACTAGTGGCAAAACTCTCGGTAAGAAGATAGATATCGAATACAGATACATAGGTACTGATAAGGTAAATAATGTAACTGATGTAAAATAGAACTCGCGAATTAAATATAAGATAACTGGTATATGCGATGTAATAAACGGAGAGTGATGAAAATATAAGCTGTATAACAGTAATAGCATTAAGAGAGATTATTTGGTTAAAGAAAAATCTTAAAATTAAATACAAGACTCCATAACCTGGCAGGCCCAAGATCTCAGAAAACTGCCCATTTGTAAATAAATCCTCAAATGGCACGATATAGCCACTAGTATCCACGGCATATACACCCCAGATGCCGCCTTCATAGCTGGAAAACTGACGCGCGAAAAAGATGAAATATAATGACTTAAACAACAACGCCACAGCGATCCAGGCGCATTTGTTCTCAATTTGCAAAGTCGCTTGCTTAATGGAGGACATTACACTTCCAGTTGCAAGCTCTCAAGCATCTTCCGGACCTGTTCAGCAGATGGCGCCATGAAACAAACATACTATATAGAAAATTTGGACTTCCTTCGCATCGATAACAGGCAATTTTTTTTGTAACACTCAGCATCCCCACCGCTCTTTCCAAAGCTGAAAAGAAAAGAGAAACCAAAGCTTGTAGGGATCAGCGCCAACCCCTTGTAAGAATTGATCGAGGATTTTTTTCACATAACTAGCGTCAAAAATACCTTCCTTCTCTATCCGTTTTTCGTCAAGGTACTCCTTGCATAGCAGCCGCAGCTCGTTTCTAAACCATAGGTTTACAGGCACACCAAAGCCCTGTTTGGGCCTTTCGATCAGCTCTTTGGGAACATATTTATAGAGGATCTTCCTCAAGATATGTTTGCTCGTCCCATTTTTGTACTTAAATTCCATCGGAAGTTGGAAGACATGCTCCACCAACTTATGATCCAGAAATGGCTCCCTCCCTTCCAGGGCTACACTCATCGTCGTTCGATCCACTTTCGTCAACAAATCGTCGGGTAAATAGATTTTGAAGTCGGTCAGCATTATTTTTGTGAAATCATCTATCCTCTCTTTTAGTGGAAAATCCACTTTAGCGTCCAATGCGTAGGGAGTTTCCATCCCCAAAAGTGACAGGTCCTTTTGCGAGAAATTGCTGAATAACGTAAAATACTGCGAATAAACGTCCCCTGAATTCCCGTTTTTCAGAACCTTGCACATCTTGGCGTATTTATCCTCGAAATTGGAAAACTTCGGTAAAACTGCCTTCGTTTTCTGGTAAAGCCACGCGGCGGAGGCAGCGTCCATCTTCCCCAGAACGGACGAAGCCATTGCCCTTAGTGGCCGTGGAAGTCTGTTCAGCTTCTTAAGGAAATTGCCGAATAGCCAATACCGTGTGTACCCACAAAAGAGTTCATCTCCCCCATCAGCCGAAAGACTCGCTTTCACCTTCTCCCTGGCCAAGCGCGAAACAAGATAGGTAGGTATGCCAGATGCGTCACCGAAGGGTTCGTCATAAATTTCCGGCAATTTCAAAACAGCTTCAAAAGCTTCCTTCGGCGTGCAGTAAAGCTCCGTATGGTCCGTCCCCAGATGTAGAGCAATCTTCTTTGCCCACTCCGCCTCGTTGTAGTCTTTCTCGTGAAAACCGATGGTAAAAGTCTTTAAGGGCTGAGAATGCTCCTTTTGAAGTAGTGCCGTCACAAGGGAAGAATCTACCCCTCCGCTTAAGAAAACCCCCACGGGAACATCCGCTACAAGCCTCAGTTTAAAACTATCTCTAAGGATGCCCTCAAGTTCTTCCGCCACGTCTTCCTCGGATCTCTTTAGCCATTTTTCGCGCTCTTCCAGTCCTTTAAGATAGAAATCCTCAGCGCACCAATAGCGGCAAACACTGATTTTTTGGTCCAGGCTCAGTTCAAGATAGTGTCCAGCCTCAACTTTGTGGGTGCTTTTAAAAATAGTATACGGAGCTGCGGTGTACCCATACTGAAGATAAAGAGAAAGCGCCTTCCTATCCAACTCTTTTTGGAACTTCGGATGCTTAAAAAAAGCCTTTAACTCAGATCCGAAAATGAAGACGTTGTCTTTTAAATACCAATAGAGGGGCTTAACTCCCACCCTGTCCCTGCAAAGAATGAGCTTCTGATTTTTCTTGTCCCACAAAGCGAATGCCCACATACCACGAAATTTATGAAGCGCCTCCACGCCCCATTTTTCATAGGCCTTCAAAAGCACCTCCGTATCGGTATGCGATCTAAACCGATAACCGCAGCTTTCAAGCTCTTCCCTTATTTCCTGAAAGTTGTAAATCTCCCCGTTATAGACAACCCATAGGGTTTGATCGTCGTTAGCCATGGGCTGGTGACCAAGTGGTGAAAGATCAAGAATCGAGAGTCTCCTGTGACCTAAAGCCAGGCCTATTTTCTTTTCTACGTAAAGACCGGCATCGTCAGGTCCCCCATAAGAAAGAGCGTCTCTCATTTTGGCAATAACGTCCTCAACGTCATAATCACCCTTGTAACCAAAATCCATAAACCCCGCTATGCGGCACATCTGTTTCTTCCCTCCAACAGGTAAAAATCACCATCAGCCCAAACCGATTTTAAAAGCATCTTCCTCCCGACAAAGCAAGTAATTGTAATGATCACTTTTTGTAATTCTGGCTTGTATCCTTGGCCCTTTTGTTTCATCGATATTGAAATAGAGGTAACCCATACCTCTAACGAGAGATTCGATCTTTGCACCTACTTCATTGGAAAGTATTTCTATTAACATATTAGGCCGTAATCGGCTTAAATAGTGTCCCATACCTTCCAATACCTCGGTCTCCTTCGTCTCCACATCTATTTTCATCAAATCAATAGGAGGTATTTCACCACACGTTTCTATGAACGTATTCATTTTAATCGTCTCTACTTCTACTTCGGTAACAGCGACATCAGAAGGATTCAGGTTCTGACCCAAGGTTACGGAATATACATGCTCAGTGCCTGGGTCATAGATCGTAGCTTTCCCATCATAGCTTGAAACAGCTTTTTGAATACAATGAATGTCATAATGGTTAACCTCGCAATTTCTAACGGCCTTATTGAATATTCTCTCTACAGGTTCAAAGGCATAAACTTGAGCATTCGGATTCAATGTTTTGGCTACTAATGAGTAGACGCCTGTGTTTGCTCCAATATCAACTATGCAGCGAGACGATTCGCAAAGTTCCATCCAAAGTACCATTGAGGCACCCTCCCAATCTTTCCCTTTTAAGCCTTGCCAAAATATGTTGTTTTCAACTTCATAACCGTAATGAATGAGATAAAATGACTTACCATCTACCGCTACTTTGAATTTACCTTTAAAATAAAGGTGTTGATAAATAGCCTTAGGGAGAACAAAATAATGTTTAATCAGAGTAAAAAACTGACGCTTGAAAGGGATTTTTTGATAAAAAATATTTAAAATTCGCTTTATCCTTTGACGTCTCAAATCTTGTCTAACGCCTCACCATATGTGCGATTAAGATCAGTAGAATTCACCCTTCAACTCATCGGCACAAGTGCGCCCATAGGACGAACATCCATTTTTCCTTTTTTCCTCAAATCGGATACACATTCTAAAATAGTACTCAACCCTTTAAACATCTTATCCATTTGATCGGCTAAATTTGTAGGATGGAACCAGAGATGGAAAATTTTCTTCTGCCTTGCGGCAGCTTCTAGACCTTTAATCGCGCGATTAACTCTGAAAGAGATCGGAATAAATCGCCTCACACCATGCATGGGAAAATACATCATGGAAGCCGGAATGTTCCACAATCCCGATGCAGTTATCTGCGGTATAACCACAGGAGGTTCATTTGCTGTCAAAATATCCAAAAGGTGGCCAGCACGCTTTAAAAAATGTGGCAGCTTACAACTGTTGTACCAGCGAGGCTCAGGTCCCCGGTAACACGTAAAACCATACTTCTTCAAAACGTCCAGATGCCCCACGTCGTTGCGCGGGAAAGCAAATGAGCGAAGTGTAATTTTTTCTTTCTCAGCTAATCGTACGCAAGCGGCTATTTCACTATCAGCGGTCTCGCGGCCACAGCCCGGGTCACCAAAAATAATATGGGAAAATGAGTGGCAACCTATTTCCTGCGGCACCTCACAAGCGCAAATTTTATTGACCAAACCCCTTCCATAAAAAATAGGGGCTTTTTCTTCAGAACTACAAGGGTCATAAGTAAACCAATCCTTTTTGTGCCATGAGTAGTTAGGCCTCTTAATTTCCTGATGTTTTTTACCGTTTCTTTCTCTGCAGCAACCCAGAAAAAGATGCCCCAGCACACACCAAGTCGCCGACACATTAAAATCAACAAAAAGCTTCAACAAGCGGTCTATCACTTCCTTTTTTTCAACCTCACATATGTTTCGGAAACCCTTCGGACCAAAAATGTCCAACGTTCCCCAAATCAATTCAAAATCAAGGCTTAAGGTGAAAATGCCACGTTCCAAGTTATTTTTTAACCGTTTTTACAAGAAACATATTTGTAAATTCGCGCAAAACTGGCAGATCCGCTAAACTGGCGTCTAACGGTTCCCAAGCTTTCAGGAACCATGGCAAAATCCCCGGCAAAAGACGCTCCACCCAATTAATCGGGCCAAAATAAACTCCGTGTATTTCAGGTGCGTCAAAACCCGCATGTCTAAATTCACGCCTCAAGCCCCAAGAAGTCGAAAAGTTCTGCCTAAGACGAACCAAATCCCCCACATGCCACAAAGAAGCTATTCGATTCACCAGCCAATAGCCATTCAAGCTAAAAAGAGGGGTGGCTGTGGCGATGCAAACCCCTCTGGGCTTGAGCACGCGGGCCATCTCCTGAATGCATTTTGAATACGAAGGAAGATAACGTAGCACTTCCACGCATAGCACAAAATCAAAAGAGTCATCGGGAAAAGGGATTTTCTCAACATCCGCTTGAAGGATCTCCGTACCAGGATTATTGGCACGCGCATAGGAAAGCATCTTCTCCGAGCCGTCAATCGCCGAAACATCAAAACCTCTTTGGCAAAACCGCATCATGTGGTGCCCCGTTCCGCAGCCAACATCCAAGAGACGGAACCCTCTTCCCTCGATGGGAAAACAGCCCTCCAACAAAATATCCAAACGCCGACGACTGTAGTTAAAGCAATTACTTAAAGCATTGGTAGGCTGAAGTTCGTAATTGGAAGCAAATTTGCCGGCCTGCTTCGAATGCAGGGTGATCGCGTCTTCTTTGGTGTTTTTTTTCACTTGAAAGCCTTTAAAGCAAACACTTTAAGGCTGTCTCCTAAACGAACACTGTTCAAAAAGCCGTTGGCAAAATTCTTAAAGAAGGCCCCTAAATTACTCCCACTCATTTTTTCATTTAGTTGGTAAGCGACGGACACGCGATCAAAGCTCGTCTTACGAGCTATTATAAAAAGGCCTTTAAACCAATAAAATACTTCGTAAGGATTGAAACCTTCTGTACGAATCCTTACATCATCGAACCGATGATTCTCTAGCACTCGTTTTAACGAAGTGGGTGAAAAAAAATGTAGGTGCTCTGGAGGAGATATCACGCTCCAATAAGTACCCATTATACGAGCACTTAAGCCCCTGCCATTCGGAGTCGTGACGTATAGCAAACCTCCAGGTCTTAGAAAAACCCATGCCTGTTTCAAAAACTCAGATGGATCGGGTAAATGTTCTAAAAGTTCCGATAGAACTACGACATCAAAAAATCCATCTTGGAATGGAGCGTCCATCAAGCTTCCTTTAAATAGATGCGTAAATCCGTTCTCCCTCGCCTGTTTTACGGCTAAATCAGAGATTTCAACGCCATATACGTCCCATCCATTTTTCTTAGCCGCACAAAGCATCGCCCCCTGCCCAAAACCAACGTCGAGAAAGCGATTGTTGTTGCGGTATTTCTGAAAACCAGAAACAATTTGCTCCAAACGACCTATAAGAAATGAAGGCAGTGAATGCAAGTCACTTCTTTCATAGGAATAATCATGATAACAAGCCTCCAATTCGAAAGAGGTTGGCAAGTCTAACACGAACCCATGTCCACAATGACGGCAGCATGCCAAATGATACCCATTTTTAACCACCTTACTTTCACAGAACTTGCCGCCGCAAACCGAACATTGGACTGATGCGTAAATCCGCTGTAGCGGTTGAATCATTCTGTCCAAACAAAATAGGCGTTGAATATCTCGTCTGCCGTTACAAACAAATCTTTCAACCAATTCTTTGCTATTAAGCAAACAGATGACGGCATCATAGACCGCTTGAGAATTTTGATATTCAACCACGTAGGCGTTTTCTCGATGCTTTATAAATTCCTTGGCGATACCAGACAAAGTAAAAATAGAAGGAATACCAGCGGCAAGCGCTTCCACATAAGTTTGGCCGAACGCTTCAGAATGATCATCAATAGGTGTATGGACAAAAATATCAAACAGTCGGTAAAATGCAAAGAGGTCATGTTCAAATTCGATTTCAATATAGTTTGCCTCTGGAATTTCTCGTAACAGGGACTGAATCGCGGCTTTGTAGTCACCCCTCGCATTAGCCAAAACCAAATAAGCATCGGGATATCTTTGGAGAAGCGACTTAAAAGCTGGGATAATGTATTGTATTCCCTTCCAGTGTGTGTACCTGGCTATTACACCGATTACGGGATAATGACCGGCCGTTTTGTATTTTGTCCGGAGATGATTTACCCTATGCTCATCGACTTTCTCGAACATCTCGAGCTTGAAGCCGTGATGCACTAGATATACCTTACTAGGTGGGACATTCTCCTTAATTAACAAAACCTCTCTCACGTTTTTACTTATGGCTATAATATGGGTGGCTAGCCGGTTGCTAAGCTTGTCGTACTTCAAACCCCCCGGTAAATAAACATGATGCAAGCTAGAATGATGCCTGGTGTAGATTCTCTTCCTAACGCCGCCCAAAGTCGCAGCGACAAGGCCCGCTAAAGTGGCGTCCAACATATGACAATGCACAACTTCCGGTTTTTCTTTCTTTATAATTTGGTATATCTTGACAACACTTCTAAAAAAGTCCTTCTTTGAGCGGTATGAGATTCTATAAAATCTAATTCCGTGATCCGCCAGAAATTGATCTAAGTCCGAATTACCTGGATTCAGCAATACGAACGCGAGGTCGAAAAGATCTTTGTCCAAAGATTCAGCGACCCATTCATACTCAAGCGCTTTGTCAATCTTAGAAATGACGTATAGGATTTTAGTTTTCAAAAATACCCACCGAATTCTTTTTCCAGCAACGTAATCTCTCAAAATATTTGTGGCCAAAAAAAGAGGCAAACCAAAGACCCCACACCTTAGCTTGCAAAAGCATCCGAGGAGAAACCTGAACTGCACGCCAAACACCCAATCTGGCCGCTTTTATGTGACCGCTTCGACTCATAGACTCAGCCATGCACCAAGCGCGATGCGCCACCTGATAAATCGCTTGCCTCCTCAAAGCATGAAGATCCTTTCGTTCTTCTGGGATCTTAGAAAAGATATCTTTGGTCACCCAAAGATCATCCAACCCGTTGCTGGCCGTGGCCAGTACCTCCGATGTGCCACTCTGTGCATGCTGGCGGTAAAGAGCCATAGGTTCTGCTATGTAGGCGGTGTTGTAACGTAAAGCTATCCTTGCCCACATATGCTGGTCAATACCCCACCGAACCTTTTCAGTAAAGCAACCGACATCTTTATAAACACTTTGTCTCACCATAACACCTGCAGGGCAAATAACACAGCCATTCATAAAAATTTCACGCAAGAGTACCTCCCCAGACTCAACTCGGTCGTCGTCGTATCTTTTCTGAAGATATAGAACATCGCCCGTTTCGTCAAAATGCTTGGCAGCGCAATGAACCAGTCCTACCTCAGGATGAGCGTCTAAAACAGCCACGGCTCGAGTAAGAAAGGCAGGTAATAGCATGTCATCAGCATGAAGTAAAACAACGTACTGTCCGCGACTTAACTCAAGACACCTGTTCCAATTTCCGCCCTGCCCAACATATTGGTCATAATGGACATAGCGAAGCCGGGCATCCGTATAACTCTGACAAATCGTAGGCGTATTATCCGTAGACGAGTTGTCGCAAATGATAAGTTCAAAATCAGTGAAGGTTTGTTTAAGCACACTCCCCACCGCATCGCCCAAATGCCGGCCGGTATTATGTGTGGGGATGCAAACGCTAACCTTAGGCATAATTTTTAAGCAAAC
>Ga0247727_10008611_pt1 | contig 18857 bp, 18 predicted proteins | sample WisWelCaveWW1625_FD_202498 | JGI IMG/M metagenome (GOLD analysis project Ga0247727, IMG submission 202498) | Biofilm microbial communities from Wishing Well Cave, Virginia, United States - WW16-25 | ecosystem: Environmental > Aquatic > Deep subsurface > Groundwater > Cave microbial mat | place... | reverse complement strand
TTTGAGCATGGTCCTGGCAATTTTGCGTTTTTCTTTTAAACCGCTCTCCTGGGCCACGTCTCGATAAAACCGAGTTTTTTTAACGTCTGAAAACTCGAACATTTTCTCGATCTCCTTTCTCGGCATGTGAGGAAGCTTGTTTACCAGCAGATTCTCGAGCAACTCAACAATGATCTTTTGTTGCTTCTCATCGGGAACCTGCTCCGGCAACTGTCGGATGATCTTCTCCGCCGTCGATAAAACCTTCTTTTTTGAATCTATAATAATTTTCAACAAATTCAACGGAAATTGCAAAACTCCTCATCATCCATTCCAATCGGCTGGCCCGCAGGCGGCGTGAGCGGTGCGGAGAAATGCATTTCTTTCGGATTGCTTTGAAACCGGTTGATTTGTGCGGCTGCAAACAAGTAATGCGCTTTTGTACTCTCATCTGCCGTTTGTTTGATTTCATCCATCATCCAGTTTTTTAATTCCTCAAGTTTCAGCCACACCGTCGCGCGCGCCTGCGTGGCCGCCTCTTCATTCGCGGCGAGTTTCATGAGATGATCGAGCACGAGATTATTCACCACGCGCTGAATCTCTGCGTGATAGCCGGAAGCCGGCGTTGCTTTCCACGTGACTTTGAAGAGTTGATCGACGACTTCGCTCAATCCCGGCAGGCTATTATCGCGGCTATGATATTCGACGAGCCGCGCGGCGCGTTCGGGATGAAGAATCAGGCCGAGCGTCATGCTCGCCGCAGTTTCCGCGGCCGCGAGCGGATCAAAAGTCAAGCCCGTGCGCATTTCAAAATTCTCGCGATTGCGCGAATAGCCGTAAGCTCGCGGCGGAATGAGCGAGAGCACGCGCTCCGGCAGCGCGAGGAAATCGGGCTGCAGCGTTTGCAGCAAAACTTCCAACGTCCGGCGCTGTTCACTCGCAGGAATCATCATTGTGGCTTTTTGCCCGTCGCCGCGCAGCGCGTAAGTATAATTCAAGCCGCCGAGAACTTTGACCGCGGCCTCGGTTTGATAGCGGTGATACATGTACATCGGCACCAGCACTTCTTCGAGTGTCGCCAGCGGCGCGCCATCGCGGATATTTTTTTCGCCGAAGCGATTCAACGCGGCCGTCCGCACCGCGATCACGTGTTTTAATTCGTCGATTGCATTCGCGCCGTTATCCCACAGATGCGTTTCAGGATGCGCGCTGCCCGCGGGCCGCGCATCCTGGTCGGTGATAAAAATATTTCCGCGGCCAATGCCTTCCCGTAAAATTTCGTTCAATTCTTTCTTCTCGTCTTTGCCACTCGGAAAATCCTGATAGCCATACGCCATCGCGATTTTATCCCATGCGCCGATGCCGGTCGCATACGCCTCGGATAAATCCGGCTCGTCATTGCCGCGCAACTTCACCAGAGGATGAGGATAGTCCATTACCGAGGCGCGATCTTTCGTGCTCGCGATGTAATTATGCGAAAGCCCGAGCGTGTGTCCGACTTCATGCGCCGAGAGCTGGCGCAAACGCGCCAGCGCCATTTCCTGCATCGCCGGCGGAACTTTTTTGCCATCTGCATACGGCGCGAGCAAACCTTCAGCAATGAGAAAATCCTGCCGCACCCGCAGCGAGCCGAGCGTAACATGCCCTTTGATAATTTCACCGGTGCGCGGATCGGTGACGGCGTTGCCATACGACCAGCCGCGCGTCGAGCGATGTACCCATTGAATCATGTTGTAACGCACGTCCATCGGATCGGCGTCTTCGGGCATCAAGTTGACTTGAAACGCATCTTTATAACCGGCGGCTTCAAACGCCTGATTCCACCACTGCGCGCCTTCCAGCAACGCCGAGCGAATCGGCTCCGGCGCGCCGCGGTCAAGATAATAAATGATCGGCTTGATCGCCGCGCTGCTCTTTGCGTTCGGATTTTGTTTTTGCAACCGATGCCGCGAAATGAACCGCTTTCGGATCGGCTCGCTGATCGGCGTCGCGTAATCCATATATTCGATGCCGAAAAAACCGGCGCGCGGATCGAACACGCGCGGCTTGTAATTGTCATCCGGCAGTTGAATGAAGGAATGATGCTGGCGCACCGTAATCGCTTCCGGCGTCGGCACGACTTGCCGAACATAATTGCCCGGCGCGTCGCCGGCAAACGTGAGCGTCACTTCGATCTCGGTATTTTGCGGAAAATTTTTCGTGCGCGGCAAATAAAAAGCGGAACGCGAATTGTCGAGTTTGAAGCTTCCTTGATTCGCGCGACGCAGAGTCCCGACCACATCGTGCGCGTCACGGAGACAGAAATCACTCGCATCAACGAGCACGCGGCCATTCTCTTCTGCGGTGACTTCAAATCCCCACAACACCGACTGCGCAAACGCCTCCTGCACGGCGCGCCGCTCATCGGGATTGTCGCTGATCGCGCGATAAGAATAATTCGGCTGCACGAGCAGAATCTTCGGCCCGCTCCGTTCAAATTTCACAATGCGCGCGTCGCCGATTTGCCCGCGATCCAGTCCGATATCATTCGAGCCGACGCCGGCCGGGAGGGAGTTCATGTAGAGAAACTCCGCGTCCCATTTGTCGATTTCCAGCCAGATTTTGCCGCGTTTGGCGTCCCAGTAAAAATTAAAATAGCCGGAATACTTTTCCATACCGGTTATCTTTTCGGCAATGTTTGGAGTTTTTGATTCAGTGGCAGGTTGGGAAAAAACTGATGTGCACAACAGCAAGGCAACACAACACAGCAACGCGTGTTTCATTGTAACTCCTCCCTCGAGTTGGAACAGCGTTAGTCACTTTAAAGTTGAATCGGTGCAAAAAAAGCAAAGAAATATGGCTCACGGAAATGGAACGGCTCACGGAAAAAAATTCCGTGAGAGTTCCATTCCGTGAGCCATAATCTTTTTGGTTGCGGCTCGTCCGCGTTATGTAATGGGGGCTATTTATAGGATTCTTTTCCAGCTTTCTTTTTTAAGATCTAGCTTATTCACGTTTCAGCGTTCGGCGAAATTGATTGAAGTCTTCCAAAACGTCATCTTCACTGATTCCCGCTTTGGCTAAGCCGGTGCGAATTTCGTTTGTTACAGCGAAAACAAATTCCCGGTCTTTCTCGGCTTGCAATTTCTCTTCCAAAATATTAACGATGAAATTTTGCAAGTCGCCGATTCCCGTAGTCTGGGCAAGCGCTTGAAGCTGTTTCATCGTCGCCACAGGAATGTATGAAAATTCCGGCGTCATGGCTTGAGCGGATTCGCTGCTTTGCTCAAGCTCATCCAAAAAAGTAATAATGACGCGATGTTTCTTGTCGGTGTTGACGGCCTCCAGCGGCCTAATGTTTTTGCCGTCATATACGCCTTCAATGGTTAGCAATTGGCTTGGCATGGTAAAATACTCCTGAGATGAGGCCTTGATTATCCGCCCCCAAAATCAATGGCTTTGCTTGCCATTGTTCTTCTCTATTTGCGCAAAAACCATTTCCGCTTCCGCAAGGTTTTGCGCCCGCTTCAATTTTGTCGTCAGCTTTTGCAGCGTTTTCGGATTGTCGATCTGATAAGCGCGCGTGTTTAAGCGCCGGCCAGACTTGCCAAATTTGAGGTCAATAATCGCGGCGATGGCGTGATGGGTGGCAAATATACTTTTGGCGACCCCTTTTTCCATCCCAATACGTTCAGCGGTAGTAATATATGACATTTTCTTTGCCTCCTTTGAGGTTGCAAGTTTTTCCAAAATTTCAGTATCCAATTCTTTCCACGGATTGTCGTGTTTCATCCCTGCTCGCTTCTATGGTCACGGTGTTAAGCCGGCTGCATTCCCTTCGTAAGTTTGTTGACCGCCTCCAATTGCTCCGCCAGATCATCATTAAACGAAACATTGAACTCGCGCAAAATATTCATCATCGCTTCCAAATCGACGCCGAGGAGTTCGGCGCATTGCCGCATCGTTTTCTGATCGTTTTGATACAATCGCGTTACGATGAGCTTTCGTTCTCGATCGATGGCATTATGCAACAAGTATTGGATCGTGGAATCGACATCATCAAAACCAAGATCACGGCGCAAGCTATCAATAGTGTTGATTAAATCCTTAGAAAGAGTAAATGTGTCGTTCATGGCAATATCCCTTTCAAACTTTTTCAAACGAATTTCACCGACACCACTTTCGATACGCCCTGCTCTTCCATCGTGATACCGTGCAAATCACCCGTGCTTTTCTCGTCAGCTTGTTGTAAGTGCCGGCGACAAGCTTCGTTTTGGCGGAAACTTTTTCCGGCGCGCTGGCGAGGCCGATTTAGCCCGCATCTCTCGGGTAAGCCTATTGACTGTTTCCAACTGCTGCAACAAATCGTCATTAAACGAAACATCGAATTCGCGCAGGATATCTATCATTTCTTCCAGATCGACGTTCAAAAGCTCGGCGCACTGGCGCATGGTTTTTTGGCGCTTTTGGTATAACCGGACAACGATGTGCTTCTTTTCACGAGCGATTGCATTTTGGAGCAAATGCCGGATAGTCGCTTCAAAATTCTTTAGTCCCAAATCGTGTTTCAACGTCTCAATGTCGGCAGCTAATTTAGAGGGAAGGGTAAAAGTTTGTTTCATGGCAATAGGCTCTGTAAAATGTTGGCGATATTTTGCCTCAGCTATTGAAATTTTTTGCAGTGCAATCAAGTCATAATGTTAAGCCGGCTGCATTCCTTTTGTAAATTTTTTGACCGCCTCCAATTGCTCCGCCAGATCATCATTAAACGAAACATGGAACTCGCGCAAGATATTTATCATCTCTTCCAAATCGACGCCGAGGAGCTCCGCGCATTGCCGCATCGTTTTCTCTTGATTTTTATAAAGGCGCACCACGATTTGCTTTTTCTCGCGTTCAATGGCGTTTTGGAGCAAATACTGGATGGTCGCTTCCGCATCCGCGAATCCCAAATCACACCGCAATGCGTCGATGTCGTTGACCAGATTTGGAGAAAGTGTAAAAGCTTGTTCCATGTTTGAAAAACTTTTGAGCTTGAGGTGTCAATTACGAAAAGCATTTTTAAAATTTACAAAACGCAGGCAGAATTTCAAAAAATTCACGCCGCCAGTGCAAAAGTTTGTAGTGATGCCTTTAGGCATAGAAGCATTGATGTTCGCCGATTTAACGCCTGAAGGCGTCACTACAAACGTGATTACAAACCTCACGCCGCCAGCGCCTCCTGCCCCACGTTCAAATCCTCGAATTTAACCGACACCACTTTTGACACGCCCTGCTCTTCCATCGTGATGCCGTAAAGATAATCCGCGGCTTTCATCGTCAGCTTGTTGTGGGTGACGACGATGAACTGCGTGTTGCCGGAAAATTTGCGCAACGCGCCGACGAAGCGGCCGATGTTCATGTCATCCAGCGGCGCGTCGACTTCGTCGAGAATGCAGAACGGACTCGGCTTCACCAGATAAATCGAAAACAGCAGCGAAATGGCCGTCAGCGTTTTTTCGCCGCCGGAGAGCAGCGCGAGCGAGCCGAGCTTCCTGCCTTTGGGATTCGCTTCGATGACGATGTCGGCTTCGAGCGGATCGCCTTCATCCAGCCGCAAATCCGCTTCGCCGTTCTCAAAAAAGCCTTTGAACACCTGAATGAAATTCTCGCGAATCTGCGAGAAGATTTTGCCGAAGCGCTCGTACGCCGTGTCGTTGATGACTTTGATGGTGTCTTTCAAATTCGCCTCGGCGGCGAGCAAATCGTTTTTCTGCGCGGTGAGAAAATCGAAGCGCTCTTTTTCTTTTTCATACTCCGACAGCGCCAGCATATTCACCGGCCCCATGCTCTTCAAACGATTGCGCAACCAGTTCACGCGCTCTTCCGTGGCCGCGCCGTCAAACTCACCTTCCGGCGCTTTTTGCTGCGCCAAATCAAGCTCGTACGTTTCGTGAATGTGCTTGATCATATTATCGCGCTGCATCGTCAGCTCGGAAATGTGCAGCTCGGCCTGATGCAATTTTTCCGAAACCTCGTCGCGCTCGGTGCGCACGGCGCGCAGGGCGCGTTCTTTCGAGTCCGCCACTTGCTTTTGCTCGCGGAAGGCGCGCTCGATTTCGGAGACGACTTCTTCCAGTTCTTTGCGTTCGGCGAAATCGTCGTGCAACTGCTCGCGTGTGCCGTCGATCTGCGCGGTCAAATCCTGTTCCTGCTGCTCGGCCTCGGCAATTTGCTCGGTGCGGCGCTCGACGCTTTCGGCAATATCGCGCTGATTACTGGCGAGACGTTCGATCTCGGATTGCGCATTACGCAGCTCGGCGCGTTTTTCCACGACGATGACGTTGGCCGCATTGGCCGCTTCCTGGGCGCCGCGAAATTGTTGCTCCAGCGCCTCGAGTTCGGTGGCAAGCTGCGTGTTCGTTGTCTCCGCGGTTTGCCGGCGCGTTTCCAGCTCTTGCAGCTTCGGTTCCAGCTCGGCAAATTGCGCGCGCAATTGCTGCCGGCTTTCGTCGATTTTCGCCAACTCCTCCTGACGCTGCTGCCGCTCCTGTTCGGCGCGCGTGTTTTCAAACGTCGCCTGCCCAAATTCCAATTCCAATTTCTGTTTGTCGCTCTCCGCGGTTTTGCGCTGCGCCAGCAAATTTTCATTCTGCGCCAGCAAACGATGCAACGCTTCTTCGGCGTCGGCTCGGGCATCGGACTTTTCCGCCATCTCTTCCTGCAAGCGTTCGACTTCCGCCTCAAGTTGTTCGATTTGCGTTTTGCGATCAATCACGCTTTCGGAAGAACGGCTCGTATCGCCGCCACGCAGCGGGCCCCACGTGGTCAACATCTCGCCCGTCAGCGTGACAAAACTTTGGCGATGCGAATTGGAGCGCTCCAATAGCTGGCGCGCTTCCGTAAGCGATGAAACGATATAACATTCATCCAGAAGATTTTCAACCAGCACACGCACCGCGTCGTCACATTCAATCACTTCGGCGGCGCGCGCCAAAACGCGCCCATCATCCCATTGCGCCGAGACATTGGCGCCGTTCTGCGAATGCACGCCGCGCAACGGCATGAACGTCACGAGACCTTTTTCGCGTTGGCGCAACAGTTCCATTCCTTCAAACGCCCGATCGGTATGATCAACCAGCAGCGCCGCGACGGATTCGCCGAGCGCGGCTTCGACGGCGCGGCGATAATTTTCCGGCACGCGAATGTGTTCCGCTAAGGTGCCGACGCAGCCTTCCGGCATGCCGCGTTCGAGCAACAAATGCTTCACGCCTTCGGGATGATCTTCGTAGGTCTCCAAAAATTTGCGCAACAATCCGGCGCGATCCTGCCGGCGCTGCACCGCGCTGTGCAACGACAGCAGTTCTTCTTTCAAGCGTGCGATTGTTGTTTCTTTTTCGGCCAGCATCTGTTGATTGGATTCGATCTCGACATTCAAATGATCGAGCCGCGCCAGCGTACTCGCCAGTTGCCGCTGCGTTTCGCCGTGCCGCTGCGTGATTTCAGCCTGCCGCTGTTGCAACGCTGCGGTTTCCTGCCGCAGCGTCGCCTGCCGTTTCTCGTTAAATTCAAGTTGCGTGCGCAGACGCTCGCCCTCTTTTTGCATTTGGCCCAGCGTCTCAATTTCGCCCTGTCGCTGCGCATCGGCCTCGCGCACTTCCTGCCGTTTCGCCTGATAATTTTCCTGAAAGCCGGTCAGCGCCGATTGCCTGCCGTTGAACTCGCCGACGACGGTATCCAGCGCGAGCGTGAATTCGTCCATTTTATTGGAAAGCGACACGCGCATTTCTTCCATCATGGCGCGCCGGGTTTTTAGCTCTTCGATTTCTTTCGCAAAACGCGCGCGGTTTTCTTTGACGGCGCGAATGCGTTCCTGATTGACGAGAATCTGCTCCTCTTTTTTCTTGATGCGGTCGGTGTTGGCGTTCAAATCCCGCTGGCGCGTGACGAGTTGCTTCTCGACCTCGAGCAGCGTGAGGCGCATCTCTTCGATTTGCGCTTCTTCGGCGGCCAGTTGCGCGGAAATTTGCTCGCGGCGGTCGCGCGAATCTTTGGCCGTAGTTGTCAGCGGCTCCAATTCGTTTTTGATTTTGAAAAATTGAAACGCAGACAGTCCGACTTCGGTCTCGCGCAGCTCATTCGCATAAACCTGATAGCGTTCGGCTTTTTGCACCTGCCGTTTCAACGAATCGACCGTTTTCTCAACTTCGCTGAGAATGTCGTTGAGGCGCAGCAAATCCTGCTCAGTCGCTTCCAGTTTGCGAAACGCGGCTTTGCGGCGCGCTTTGTATTTGCCGACGCCGGCAGCCTCCTCAAAAATGTGCCGCCGTTCTTCCGGCTTGCCGTTGAGAATCTGCTCGACCATCGCCAGCTCGATCACTGAATACGCATTCGCGCCGACGCCGGTGTCCATCAGCAAATCCATAATGTCTTTCAACCGGCAGACGGTGTTGTTGAGCAGATACTGGCTCTCGCCGGAGCGGAACAACCGGCGGGTGATGACGACTTCGGAATATTGAATCGGCAAAACGTTTTTGGTGTTCTGAATCGTCAGCGAGACTTCCGCCATGCCGAGCGGCTTCTGCACTTTCGAGCCGTTAAAAATGACGTTCTCCATCAGCTCGCTGCGCAGCGCGCCGGCTTTTTGCTCGCCCAGCGCCCAGCGAATCGCGTCGACGATATTGCTCTTGCCGCAACCGTTCGGCCCGACGACGCCGGTGATGCCGTTATGAAAAACGAACTGGGTTTTTTTCGCAAAGGATTTGAAGCCGAAAACTTCTAAATCGGAAAGATACACGAAGACTCCTCAATGCTTTAGCAGAGGGCATGGCGCAGAGCGCATAGCGCCAAAAGATAAACTGTCGACATGCTCTGTGCCCTCTACTTTTATATATATGTTTTTTCAACGCTATGCGCTATGCCCTCTGCGCTTTGCCGCTCGAACTTACCAATTTATTGGATGTGTTAATGAAATGCAAGAAATTTCTGCAAATTCTTGAGGCGAGGCAGGGGTTGACTTTGCCCTCAACCGTGCTTACATTAAGATGAGCTCCGGCTGTGGCGGCGAAATCAGCCCAGGCCGGCCTGTTCGTGTTGCTTTGCTACCGTTCGGATCATAAGAAAAAAATGACTATGGAAAACCTGGACAAAATTTTCGTGCCCGCCGGGAAATTCGCCGGCGTGGAGGAATTTACCAACCGCAAACAAGAGCTGGAATTTTTGTGGAGCCTTGCCGACCAGGCCACTCAGCGTTCGGCCCCAAGCTACGCCATCATCGCCCGCAAGGGCATGGGCAAGACGGCTTTAATGCGGGAGTTCTACCGGCAGTTGTTTATGCAACAGAAAAAAGTGGTGCCGTTTTTTGTCAGCTTTGCGGAAGACGGGGAGACATTCGGCGCCGTGCAATTGACGCTTGAAAGATTCATTTCCAAATTATTCGTCACTTTTGCTTTTCAATACGGCGCTTTCAAAAGCGGCAAATATTCTTCGCCGCCGGAACTTCCCAAATTGCCGGCGGAACAAAAACAGTTCTTTGCTTCGTGTGGGGATGCCTTTTTAGAGGAACAGTTTCTCGGGCATTTGGAGGCGCTGGCAGCAGGCGCCATCGAAAACGCTTTTGATCATGCGATCGAATTTGCCTCAACCATAACCTCGCGTCGGGGCGAGGCCGGCATGGTGATGATCGATGAGTTTCAAGTCTTGACCGAAATTTATGATCAGCGTTACGAAAAATTTCGCAACATCACCGAGTGGTTCCAGCAACCGGCGGAAGCGCGCTGGTGTCCGATGGTCATCTCCGGCTCGGCGGTCAGCCTCGTTGTCAAGACGGTGATGGGCGGCCTGCTCGCGCGTCGCTTTGGGCCTTATTATCTTGACCCTTTTAGTCAACAACATAGCCTGGAATATGCTTTTAAGCTAAGCCGTCAGAAACAGAGCAGGCTTTCGGAGGAAGCCGCGGCAGAAATCCATCGGTTGACCGGCGGCAATCCCTATTACATTTGGTGTTTCTTCCACAGTCTCGGCCTTAAGAATATGGATCTGTCAACGCCCGAGAAAGTCCATGAGGTGTACACCTTTGAGACCACGGCGTTGGGAGGCAAGATTCGTCAGTTCTGGGATACTCATTTCAATCAAGTGGCCGACAAAGTGAATGGCGAAAAAATCGGCTTGCAGGTTCTTTATCAGCTTGCGGTTTCCAAAAAGGAAGTTCGCGTCGAGGCAATCGCGGCCAGGCTGGAAGCCGAGCCGGAACGGGTGCGGCGCGTCTTGAAGAATCTCGAGAACGCCGATCTGGTCACGCGGAAAAGCGGCGCGATTTATTTCCATATTACGGATCCGATTCTGGCGGCGTATATCGAGCGGGAGTATCAAACCGAAATCGCCGGCAAAAGCCTGGAGTTTTTCTTGAAAGCCCACCACAAAAATTTGCGCAAACAAATCGGCAGCGCCGCCCGCGTTTTGGGTGAGGCCGCCGAGCTCTACATGCGCCATTTGCTCATGAGCTTCGCCGGCCAGGAGGTGGATGCGGCGACGGTCTTTCATCTTGAAACCGGCTGCTTGCGATTGCCCAAATTCAACAAGGTGGAACATCGCACCGGTTTGATTATCGAGGGGGAGATCATTGAGTTTGATCTGCTGGCCGAAGGCGAAGAGACCTGGCTGATCGAAGTCAAATATCGCCGGACGCCCGTGAAGCTGAATGAGGTGGAAAAGTTTGTGAGAAAGCTGTCGAAACTGAAAGACTGGCGCGCATTTCGAGCGGAGCTTGAGGCCGGAAAACGGCTGTGGTTTTTTTCGCGCCACGGTTTTGACGATGAAGCCGCGGCGCGCTTGCGCGAGCTCAAGATCATGCACAGCGACATTTCGGGGTTCAATGCGCTTTGTCGGGCCGCCAGGATCGGTGAAGTGCCGCTGCCATGAAGTGACGCGTGCGAAGTCGGACTTGCGCCCGCAGCGTGTGCTGGTACGAAAATCTTCGAGCGCAAGTCCGACTTCACATTTTCCACAAAAAATACTTGCGCCGAATAAAGATTTGTTTATCTTATAGCCGTTTGTGGGTAGGTAGAAAAATGGGAGAATTCGAGGGGTAGCAGGAGGTTGGAGCTGTGACAGGACGGGGCGCGCTCACAACTGTTAATCAATCCACATTTGCGGTGCTCTGTTTCACACATTTTCCTCAGGAGGTTTATCACATGAGAGTGGTACGCAGTATGTTGATGTTGGCCGGTGTCGCGTTGGCGCTTGCATTGTCCTTTAACCGCGCCGAAGCGAACACCTATGCCAGTGATGTGCGCATTGTGTTTTCAGGAAATTTTAACACCGGGCCGGCGCAAATCAATTTTGTGCTGAATGACTCGGCCGTCACCGTGGTGGTGCGCGTCAAACAAGGCGCGACTGTGGTGCGGACCATCAATGCCGGGCCTCGGCGGCGCGGCGCCAATTCGGTAAGTTGGGATGGCAAGAACGACGGCGGCGCCAACGCGCCAACGGGAGCTTATAGTGTCGAAATCACCACCACCGGTCCGAACTACACGGCGTGGACGCAAGTTTTCGACTCGGGAGATATCGGCATTTTCACGCGCGGCGTCGATGTGAATCGCGATCCGGCGCATCGTGATTTTGGATACATGTATGCCGCCAGTAACGGAGGCAGTCCGGTTCCTCCTCGTGGCATTTGGCGCCTACGTGCTGATGGCGCACCTGCGGGAGGAGATACACTTGGCGGCTACATCATTAAAGAAACCCTCGATGATTGGATGGGCCCTTTCGTGCAGCGTGTTTACTTCGCCACAATTGACTGGCGAGGGTGGGTTTGGACTACGGATCCGGATAGCGGCCAAGCTGGTAGTGCTGCAGTTCGGGTATTCAAACCCGGTGACAAATCTACCACGAAGGTTATCAAAAGTGTGAGATGGCCATTTGGTCTGGCGACTGTCGGCAGGGATGCCGATTTCAAACTCTATGTGGCCGCCGATACTTTAGTGCTCCGATATAACCTCGGAACGGCCATCACTGCTGTTCCTGCGGATACGGTAGCAAAGTTTCGCCGAGGCGTCCGCGTTATCGATGTGATGTTGGATGACGCCGGCGCGATGTATGTGAACCTGCGCGCGGGCACAACGCGTGACGGAACATCGGCGGGCGGCATCTCAACGGAGAAATATAATATTGCCGGCAGAACCACCCCGGTCACTCGTGCGGATAGTGTGTGGTCAGTAAAATTTACGGGTTCTCGTCCGGTGGGAATCGGCATTAATCGTGGCTCTAATCTGGCCTCCAACGCTGATGATAAACTCTACGTTTCCGCTTCAGAAGGCAATTATGGCGTTTTCCAAATTTCGGATATTTCCACCAATGCGCCCGTTAAAACCCCAATTTTCAAACCAGGCGCTGATATCAGTTCTCGAGCTGATATAACCGTTGACGTTGTCGGCAACGTCATCCTTTTTGAAAATAGCACGGAGCATGTGTACTTTGTCGCACCGCCGGGAGCCGCTTCTTATACCACTCCGGCTATCGATCAAGTTAACGTGACGACGCCATTGCCGGTTGAACTTGCTTCTTTCACCGTTTCCGTGGTTAACAACGGCGTGGAGTTGAATTGGACCACCGCCAGCGAGACCAACAACTACGGCTTCGAAGTGCAGCGCGGCGCTGATGAGAAGAACTTCCAGCGCATCGGATTCGTCGCGGGTAACGGCACGACCACGGCGCAGCATTCGTACAAATTTGCCGATCGTGATCTGGCCGCCGCAACGTATTACTATCGTTTGAAGCAGATCGACACCGACGGCACGGTCACGTTCTCGGATATCGTGCGCGCCGATCTCGCCACCGTCGTGCGCGAGTACGCGTTGCAGCAGAATTATCCGAACCCGTTCAACCCGACCACGACCATCGCGTTTTCTTTGAAAGAAGATGGTTTCGTGAAACTGCGCCTGTTCAACATGCTCGGCCAGCAGGTCGTCGAGCTGGTGAACGGCCAACTCAAAGCCGGGCCGCACACCGCCATTCTCGACGCGAGGAATCTGTCTTCCGGAACTTACCTTTATATTCTGGAAGTCAACGGCTTCCGCGGCCAGAAACGGTTGCAGATTATTAAGTAAAACGTAAGGCGTAATTCGTAATGTGTAAGTTTACGCGTCACGCTTTAAATCAAAACGCCACTTGTTCAATAGGCACAAACAAGTGGCGTTTTGTTTTTTTCGCTTGCTTTATTGCCTAACCTTTTTTAGTTTGAATTATGCTCAATACAAAAACTACAAGGGAGAATTTGCCATGATAGCAACGATTCTCATAGACGAAAACGGCAATGGGCGTATTGCGGCTGAGGTTTTGAGAGCGTTTGGCCTCGCGCCCAAGTCGCGGGTCGAAGCGGAAATCACCGTCAAAGAGATTGATCCCCCTCGCCCTCTTGAAATCCCGCCGGACAAAACCTTGCAGGATATTTTGGACGAGTACGAAGTGAAGTATGGGATGACTTCAGCAGAGTGCCACCACAAATTATCATATGATGAAATCGACGAAACTCTTGATTTACTGGACTGGATGGGTTTTTATGAATTAGCCCGACAGGCTATTGCAGATGGCGAAGATCCGTCAACAATGAAATTTACACTCGTCGCCAAGGTCTCACAAAGCCGCCGGAAATAATTATGCTGAATAGCTACAAAGAGTATGTTAAATTTCTTTCGACACTGCTCGGCAAGTTTGACGCCATTCAAGACGTGGAATTTAGTGCTTACCTCACTTCTGCAACGAAAGGAACCGGCTCCGGCAAAATTACATTCGATCGAAATATCGTGCTCGCCTTCAACGAGCAAATCAACTTTAAGCAAAAACAGCTTGCCAAGTATGGGTATGTGGTTTATCAAGCCGACGAAAAGTTGTACTGCTACGACTCCCAACCGCATCCAGACGATCCATTTCTCGCCGTCACTCACCCTCATCACAAGCATATCCCTCCCGATATCAAACACCATCGCATTCCTGCCCCAGGCCTTTCTTTTGACCGTTCCAATTTGGAATTTATAATTCACGAGATTGAAACGACGCTGTTATCATAGCCTCTACTGCAAAAACTCCTTGCTTTAATGTCGCAACTTGCGTAAGATTAACAAGGCGAGGCCATTTAGAAGGAGAAATCGTTATGATCGCAACAATTCTTATCACTGAAAACGGCGAGGGCCGCATCGCGCCGGAGATTATCCGAGCGTTGGGCATTGCGCCCAAATCACGAGTCGAAGCGGAAATCGCCGTCAAAGAGATTGATCCGCCCTTTCCAATGGAAATTCCACCGGACAAATCCTTGCAGGATATTTTGGACGAATATGAAGCTAAATATGGCATGACTTCGGCGGAGTGCGACTACAAATTGTCTTATGATGAAATCGATGAAACTCTTGATCTGCTGGATTGGATGGGGTTTTATCGATTGGCGCAAGACGCTATTGCCGACGGCGAAAATCCGGCGGAAATGAAATTTACCCTCGTTGCCAGCAGCGCCTCTTAATAACCTGGGGAAGCCATGCTAAACAGTTACGACGAGTATGCTGTTTTTCTCTCAACTTTACAAGAGCGGTTTGGCAGCGTACGCTTTATGAAATTTAAAGTTTATCAAACCTCCGCCACACGGGCATCGTCCGCGGGTACGATTATCCTGCTGAAGGAAATCATACTTGAATTCAAGGAGAAGATTAATTTTAAAAAGAAGAAACTTGTTGATTATGGGTATGTTGTGTATCAAGCTGGTGAAAAGCTGTATTATTACGACTCTCAACCGCACCCCGACGATCCATCTCTTGCCTCTACTCATCCTCATCACAAGCACATCCCGCCCGACCTCAAGCACCACCGCATTCCCGCGCCGGGCCTCTCTTTTGAGCGCTCCAATTTGGAATTTCTAATTCGCGAGATTGAGACAACGCTGTTATCATAGCTTCAACTGCAAAAACTCCTTGCTTTATTGCCATGACTTGCGTAAGATTAAAAAGTCAATGAGGAGAATTCAATATGATTGCGACAATTCGCATAAACGAAAACGGCGAAGGCCGTATCGCGCCGGAGATTATCCGAGCGTTGGGCATTGCGCCCAAATCCTACGTTGATGCTGAAATCATCGTCAAAGATGTTGATCCTTTGCGCCCACGAGACATTCCGCCAGACAAAACCGTGCAGGATTTTTTGGACGAGTATGAAGCCAAATATGGGATGACCTCGGAAGAGTGCTCGCACAAACTCGAACACGATGAAATTGGCGACGACCTGGACTTGTTACGCTGGATGGGATTTTATGAAATAGCAAAGCGTGCCATCGCGCGCGGCGAGAATCCGGCAGAAATTAAATTTACCCTTGTCACCAGGGTTTCACAACGACGTCGGGGATAGTCATGCTCAACAGCTATGACGAATACGTTGTATTTCTCTCGACATTGCTCGAGAGATTTCGCAATATTGAAAGCGTGGAGTTTAACGCTTATCTAGCCTCTGCGACCGAATGTTATTCTGAAGGTACGCTATTGTTCCCTAACGAAATCGTGCTGACTTTTATCGAGCAAATTGATTTCGTTGCAAACAAGCTCTTCAAATACGGATATACCGTTCATCAAGCCGGTGAAAAGCTATACTACTACGACCCGCAACCGCATCCCAACGATCCCTCACTCGCTTCCACATTTCCACACCACAAGCATATTCATCCCGATATCAAACATCATCGCATCCGCGCGCCGGAAATTTCATTTGAGCGTTCCAATTTGGAATTTCTAATTCGCGAGATTGAAACCACTCTCTTGTAAAACTGTATACTTTAGCGCAAGCTGTGTGCGCAAAATACACAAGCCTGTTTTGGCGACGTCGTGCGGGTAACCAGCCGGTCTCGCCCATGTTCATAATTTTCAAAATCAACTTCACCAAAAGATTGTTTAATTTACGGCAAGCATTTTGCCTGCTAAAGTCTACGCCAGATTTTCAGGCAAGCTGAAAACTGGAGTCCCGCAAACGGGACAGCTTTATATTCAAAAAAATTGCCCAACGGATTAAAAAACGACCAACGGATAAAGCGCATCGTCATTTGATAAAACTTTAAGTAAAAACAAGGCTTTTAAATCCGTTGGTCGTATTTCCATCCGTTGGCCTAGGTTTATCTGATGACGCTAAAAAAAGTCAGAATTTTTTTCTAACTTTTGCTGCGCAAAGGCCTATAAGGAAGTGTCTGCGCTTATGGCTTTCAGTGATTATAAAAGCGTCTCCCAGGTGCAGATGGAGTTCGGAATTAAATACCGTGAAGAGAACTTCATTGTGGCCCAAGAGGTAAATATCTCTGCGCTATTTCTGAAAGAATTTGAATTCACTCGAGAAAATATCGATGTTTATACTTCCGAGGCCTCACGGACAGAATTGATTATCTCTCCGATTCTGCGGGAAGTATACAAGAGCTATCACGATAAATACTCGTTCTGGATTCAAAAATCTATTGCTTATAACGAGAGACTAAGCGGCACCCCAGACTACATTATTGCTGCCAGGTCCGCCCTTGGGAAAACCGTTCTGGAGTTACCGCTCGTGGTGGTCGTTGAAGCCAAGAAAAATGATTTTGAACAGGGCTGGGGACAATGTCTGGCGGAGTTGGTGACGGCGCAAAAAATCAATAACAATGTGAATGTTCCCGTACACGGGATCGTCACCGACGGAGAGCTATGGAAATTTGGCAAGTTGGTAAGAGATATCTTCGTCGGGAACATTGACGGATATACGGTTGCCAGCTTAACCAGACTCTTTGGGGCGTTGAACTTTATCTTTCAATCTATTGATATTGAAATTATCAATCGGCGCGCGGATTACCTCAATAAGGAAACGATGGACGCTTTGACTTATCAAGTGCCATTATGAAGAGCGAATTATTTGCGAAACGCGAAACTAAATGAGCAGGCTAATGCAACTCGAGCTAAAAAGCCCAGATGCGCAGAATAAGCGAAGGCTGCCAATGGCTGACGATAACGCGCAGGAAATTGCACTGCAAGTGCCCAGCCATGACGAACAGTTGGATATTGCGACGGCCTCGGCATTGCACCAAGGTAAAAGTTTAAAATTAGATTCTCCCGATATAGACCTCAAAATCGAAGCTCTGTTTCAGGCTTATGGGAATGAAGACTTCGAAGACGGCATGGATAGCGAATTGATCAGCGAAATCACAGCAAGCATCCAGACCTACGGAACCCAAGCCATCGAGACCATCAGGCGCATTGTTCTTGAGCAGAACTTGCAGCCACAAATGGCATTTGAGGCCCTGCGCTGGTTGGGCCGCGTTTCTCATCCAGAGTCATATCGTTCCAGACTATTTTTGCTGGAAACATGTCTTGGCAGTCCATCCCGTTTGATGAGAGATGGCGCTGCATTGGGATTGGCTTCAATGAAAGACTCACATGCAATTCCTTATTTGCGTGAAGCCGTTGCTCGAGAAAAAATTCAAGATCTCAGAAAAGATTTGGAAACTGTTTTATCGCGATTAGAAAAGTTGCCTGATGCCGCTATATCTATTGATGATAAATAAGCGCAAATGGGACAGACTGAATGTCCCATGGTTGAGGCCGAATCAAATACAGGCAGACCCGCTTGGGGATTTGCGCATCAGGGAATTCTCCAATTGAGGCTGCCAATGGTTGGCACCGTGATTTAATTCAATTGACTGCCGATCAAGCATTAAGTTTGGTTAATGCAATGTTTGATCGCCTGGAGAAACACAGGCTTTATAATGATGAAATACAAACCAGAATACTAAATGCAAAACGAGAAGGATACTTGGATCTACCTAAAGTTAACAAATCGCTGAGGAGTAAAATTGCACAATTGTAGGATTGGCTGTTAATTCAGAAAAGTTCTACAACCGAACCCGCTGTCGAGGAGCCGAGCGTGCCCGAAGAGATCGCAAAGTTTTTGAATCAACAATATCCGATTCTGATCACGGCAGAGCAGATTCAAGCGAAGGTGCAAGAGCTGGCGCGCCAGCTCTCGGCGGATTACGCGGGGAAATGTCCGGTGTTCATCGGCGTGCTCAACGGCAGTTTTTTGTTTTTCGCCGATTTGCTGCGCCAGGTCACCATTGATTGCGAAGTCGATTTTATCAAAATTTCCAGCTATGGCGAGGCGATGCGCACCTCCGGCATGGTGAAAGTCCGCAAGGAAATTGATTGTCACATCGAGGGCCGCCACGCGATCGTCGTTGAAGACATTATCGACTCCGGCCTGTCCGTCAATTTTCTGGAAAATAAATTAAAGGCTTTGAAACCGAAATCACTCAAATTCGTCTCATTATTAGTGAAGGAGGGCAGCGCGCAGGTCGAGTATCCCTGTGACTATGCCGGCTTTCGCATTCCCAACCGTTTCGTCGTCGGCTACGGTCTCGATTACGCCCAGAAATTGCGCAATCTGCCGGCGATTTATGTGATGGATTGATTCATGAATAAAAAAGGAAAGAAGACGTTGTCTCCGAAAAATCGTTCCGGCAATAACAAAAAGCCGCGCAAAGATGATAATTCCCAGTGGGCTCGTCCCATGCGGACGCTGGCCTTCTGGGCCATCATTCTGATGGTTTCGATCTGGGTGACGATGAACGTCAGCCACGAAGAGCGTCAGGTGCGGCTGGTCAACTATTCGGATTTTCAAGAATTGCTTAAAGAGCGCCGGCTGCGCGGCGTTGAAATCAAAGGCGCCCGGCTCGATGCCGAGCTGGTGCAGCCGCTGCAGGGCAACTCCAAAGAACGGGCGACGACCCACATGCGCGTTAACCTGCCGGAAAAGCCGACGACCGCCATCATCGCTGAATGGAAAAAAGTTTACGGCGATGAAAAATTCACGGTGAACTTCAAAGACGAATCGCAGGAATGGTGGAACTATCTGTTGAGCCTGTTGCCGTGGGTGAT
>Ga0247727_10008610_pt1 | contig 18858 bp, 20 predicted proteins | sample WisWelCaveWW1625_FD_202498 | JGI IMG/M metagenome (GOLD analysis project Ga0247727, IMG submission 202498) | Biofilm microbial communities from Wishing Well Cave, Virginia, United States - WW16-25 | ecosystem: Environmental > Aquatic > Deep subsurface > Groundwater > Cave microbial mat | place... | reverse complement strand
CGAGATTCCAACCTGGTTCACAGAGTCTCTGCTCGAGTTGCGCGAGGACCTGCGCGATGCGGCGGCGCAAGGCAAGCGCGTGATGCTCTACTTCGGCCAGGACGGCTGCCCGTACTGTGCTGCATTGATGCAGACCAACTTCAGCCAGCGCGCGATCGCAGACAAGACGCGCAGCCACTTCGTCGCCATCGCGCTCAACCTCTGGGGCGACCGTGAAGTGGCCTGGATCGACGGCCGCCGCATGAGCGAGAAGGCGCTCGGCCGCGAGTTGCGCGTGCAGTTCACCCCGACGCTGCTGTTCCTCGATGAGAAGCGCGCGATCACGTTGCGCCTGAACGGCTACCTGCCGCCGCATCGCTTCGAAGCCGCGCTCGACTACGCCGCGGGGCTCGCCGGCAAGGGCATGCGGTACGACGAGTACATCAAGACCGCGATCAAGGAGGCGGCGAGCGCGACGCTGCACGACGAAACCTTCTTCGCCGCACCGCCGGTCGCGCTGCGCGGCGCCAGGCCGGTCGCCTTGCTGTTCGAAACGGTCTACTGCGCGGGTTGCGACGAGCTGCACCGCGAGGGCCTGCGGCGGCCCGAGGTGCGCAAGCTGCTCGAGCGCTTCTCGGTCTACCGCCTGACGCTCGAGGACAGGCGCACCCCGGCAGCGACCTGGGCGCGCGAACTGCGCGTCGCCTACACCCCGACCATCGTGCTCTTCGATCGCGGCAGGGAGGTATTCCGTATCGACACCTACCTGCGGCCCTTCCATCTTGCCTCGGCGCTCGACTATGTGGCGAGCGGCGCCTACCGCAAGGAGCCTTCCTTCCAGCGCTACCTGCAGGCGCGCGCCGAGCGGTCGCGCAACCGGGGCGAAAAGGTAGATCTTTGGAACTGATCCTCTCTTCGTTGCTGCCGGTGTTCGGCCTGGTGCCGTGCGGCCGGGTCGCCGAAGGCCAGCCTCCAGCTCCTGTTGCTCAACTCCGGCGCCATGGACAACACCGGCGCCGATGCGCTAACTTCCGTTGCATGGGTCGTGGGGTTCATCTTCTGGTCTCCTTCTCTTCGTGGTTGAGAAAACCGCCAGAGGTTAATCCTCGCGGCCCTACATAGGATCTATCCGTCGCTGCGATGGCTCGCCGTCCTTTGCAGCTTGGCCTCGGTCTCGTCCTCGTCGCGGCCGGCGCTTACATGATCTTCTCGCCCCTCGTCGTGGCCGAAGTCTACAGTCGTCCCCACGAGACCAGCTCCCAGATGATCAACCTGCGAGCGAGCGGCGGCACGGTGGTTGGCATCGGCGCGTTCATCGCTTGGCTACCCGCGCTGCGCCCCTGGCTTCGCGCCGGCCTCGGCCTGCTCCTATGCTCGATGGCGGGCATCGGGCTTGCGCGCGCGATCGGGTTCGTGCTCGACGGGCGTCCGGACGGGCTCCAATGGGTCTGGATGATCGCCGAGGTCACGATCGTCGTCGTGTGCGCCCTTGTGCTGCGCGCGAAGAAATGGGCGCGTGACGCTCGCTGAGGGGATGAGCGCGCGCCAGGGTGGACTTGCCGCACTGGCGCGGACCGAGCACCGCGACGGCGGGGACCGCGCGCAGCGCCGCCGTCCGCCCCACCGAAGAAGTTAGACCAGCGCGCTTTCCAGAACCCGAGCCACGTGCACCGCCTTGCGCTTCGCGCCGTGCTCAATCTGGTGGCGGCAGCTGGTGCCGTCAGCGACCACCAGCGTGTCCGGCGAAGCCTCGCGCACTGCGGGCAGCAGGCTTGCTTCGCCCATCTGCATCGAAACCTCGTAGTGCTCCGCCTCGTAACCGAAGCTGCCTGCCATGCCGCAGCAGGAGGATTCGATCATACTGACGTTCAATTCCGGAACCAGGCGCAGGACATGCTCGACAGCGCCCATGACTGCAAAGGCTTTCTGGTGGCAGTGTCCGTGCAGCAAGGCCTCGGTTGCGACCGCTTTCAGTTTCAGGTTGAGGTGGCCCGCGGTTGATTCGCTGGCGAGGAATTCCTCGAACAGGAACGCGTTTTTCGCCAGCGCCTCGGTTCCAGGGAGCAGCACGCCGTACTCGTCGCGCAGGGTGAACAGGCAGGAAGGTTCGAGCCCGATAATCGGCACCCCATGCGCCAGCCACGGGACGAACGCGTCGAGCACGCGCTTCGCTTCGATCCTCGCCTCGTCGACCAAGCCGGCCGACAGAAAGGTGCGGCCGCAGCACAGCGGCCGGCCGCCCTTGCGTGGCCGGGCAACGTGCACCCGGTAGCCGGCGGCCTGCAGCACGCGGATCGCCGCACGCGCGTTCTCCGGCTCGAAGTAGCGGTTGAAGGTATCCACCAGCACCACCACCTCCCGTTGGCCGCATTTCGGCCGCGGCCGGTCGATGAAACGGTCGCGCCGCCACGCAGGCAGCGGCCGACAATCGGTAAACCCGGCGAAACTGCTCAAGTATCGCGTCGCCAGGTTCGCCAGCGGAGCGGTCGCCGCCGCGAACGGTGCATAGCGCGGCAGCCAGGCGATCGCGCGGTCGCGCAGCGCGAGGCCGTGGCTCTTGCGGTAGTGCGCGAGAAACTCGATCTTCATGCGCGCCATGTCGACGCCGGTCGGGCATTCGCGCTTGCAGCCCTTGCAGGAGACGCACAGGTCGAGCGCCTCCTTCACCTGCGTATCGGGGTCGGAGCCCAGTTGTCCCGACAATGCGAGGCGCAGCGTGTTGGCGCGGCCGCGGGTCAGGTGAACTTCGTCCTGCGTGACGCGGAACGACGGGCACATGGTGCCGGCGTCGAACTTGCGGCAGTGGCCGTTGTTGTTGCACATTTCGACGGCCCTATCCAGGCCGCCCCATTCCGACCAGTCGAGCGCCGGCGCCGGCACTTTAGTTGCATAACCGGGCTTGAAGCGGAACAGCGACCGGTCGTCCATTCTTGCCGGCGCGACGATCTTGCCGGGATTCATCAGGCCCTGCGGGTCCAGCCAGGACTTGATTTCCGCGAGCGCAGAGGTAAGCCGCGGACCGAAGAAAGGCGCGATCCATTCCGAGCGCACCAAGCCGTCGCCATGCTCGCCCGAGTAGGCGCCCTTGTACTGCTGCACCATGGCGCAGGCTTCCTCGGCGACCGCGCGCATCTTCTGCGCGCCGTCGCGCCGCATGTCGAGCACCGGGCGCACGTGCAGCGTGCCGACCGAGGCATGCGCATACCAGGTCCCGCGCGTACCGTGCTTCTCGAATACGCGCGTGAGCCGCTCGGTGTATTCGGCAAGGTGCTCGAGGGGCACGGCGCAGTCTTCGATGAACGAGACCGGCTTGCCGTCGCCTTTCATGGACATCATGATGTTGAGCCCTGCTTTGCGGACGTCCCACAGCGCCTTTTGCTGTTGCGCGTCGGTGACCTCGACCACGCTGCCGGGCAGGCCGAGGTCGGCCATCAACTGGACCAGCTCCTGCAATTTCGATTTTTGAATCGAAGAATCTTCACCCGAGAATTCGACCAGAAGAATCACCTCGGGCTCGCCCTTGATGAAGCTATCCAACGTCTTGCGGAACGCCGCGATGTCGCGCGCGAGTCCGATCATGGCGCGATCGACCAGCTCCACTGCGGATGGGCCGAGCTTGACGATGTGCTGCGTCAGGTCCATCGCGGTGTAGAACTTCGGGAAGTGCACCACGCCCAGTGCGCGCGCCGCCGGCAGCGGCGAGAGTTTGAGCAGCAGCTGTTCGAACCAGGCGAGCGTGCCTTCCGAGCCGACCAGCAGGTGGGCGGCATTGGCATGCGGCGGACCGAGATGGTCGAGGTTGTACCCGGCGACCTTGCGCAGGACTTTAGGAAAGCGGGCTTCGATTTCGCCCTTTTCTCCCTCGTAAAGATTCTTCAATCGTGAAACAAAATCAAGATATTCGGCTGGCCCGGCGGGGCTCTGCATCGGCCCAAAGCGCCAGCGCTTTCCTTCGGCAGTAACCGCATCGATGGCGAGGACGTTGTGCACCATGTTGCCGTAGGCGATCGAGCGCGAGCCGCAGGAGTTGTTGCCGGCCATGCCGCCCAGGGTTGCCTGGGCGCTGGTGGACACATCCACCGGAAACCACAGACCGTGCGCGCGCAGTTGGGCATTCAGGGTATCGAGCACGATTCCGGGCTGCACCAGCGCTGTTTTGTTTTCAATATCAAGACTAACTAACTTGTGAAGATGCTTCGTGTGATCGATCACCAGCGCCGCGCCGACGGTCTGGCCGCATTGCGAGCTGCCGGCGCCGCGGGGCAGGATCGGCACGCCCTGCTCGGCGGCGATGGCCATGGCGGCTCGCGCCGCCTCCGGCGTTCGCGGTACGACGACGCCGATCGGTTCGATCTGGTAGATCGAGGCATCGGTGGAATAGCGGCCGCGCGACGCTGCGTCGAACAGCACCTCAGCGTCGAGCTCGCGGCGCAGGCGCACCGCGAGCGCGGATTCGTCAGCCTTCGCGGCGACCACCTTGACGGGGAATGACGGCACGTTTACACCGCTTGGCTCTGCAACTGCGGCGCCGGCAAGGTGGCGAGCACGTCAGGGAGCGCGCTCAGCACGCTGGCGAGCTTGTGCGCGAGATGATCGGAAAGCAAAGCCTTGAGGCGCTTGACGTCCCTGGCGCTCAAAGCGGCGAGGATTTCGTCGTGCTCGCGCACCGCGGCGTCCCAGCGCTCCTTCGACAGGTTCGCCATGTAGCGCGCGCGGCGTACGTTGCCGTTCAAGCTCCTGTACATGTTGGTGAGCACCGCGTTGCCGGAATACTTCACCAGCTTGAGGTGGATCGCCTGGTTGAACTTGAAGTAGCCGGCCAGGTCGCCGCGCGCGTGGTAGGCCAGCATCTCGTAGTGCAGCGCGCGAATCTCGTTGATCTGCGCGTCGGTCGCATTTCGGCAGGCGAGTTCGCCAGCCAGCGCCTCCAGCGCACCCATTACAGCGAGCGATTCGCCAAGCCGCACCGGATCCATCTGCGAAACGATGGCGCCGCGGTTGGGCAACAACTCGACCAGGCCCTCGGTGGCGAGTACCTTGAAAGCCTCCCGCAAGGGTGTGCGCGACAGACCCAGCTGGGCGGTCAGCAGGCGCTCGTTCAGACGGGCGCCGGCAATAAGGCGCCCCTGGACGATAAGGTCGCGCAGGCGATCGGTCGCTTCCTCGTGGAGGGGCCGGCGGACGATGGGGGTAGGCTCTTGCGAACTATCCATTATGTATGCAGAATACAAAAAGTAAAGGTTTTGTGCAACATCCAGCCCTTATGTTGCGCGCAATAAGTTAGTTTGCATGCAATTTCAGGAGGCCAGAATGACCCGAGCTGTCGGACGCCATTTCCTCCAGATTCCCGGACCGACCAACGTTCCCGACCGGGTGCTGCGCGCGATCGATTTCCCGACCATGGACCACCGCGGCCCGGATTTCAGCGCTCTCGGCAAGGAAGTCTTGGACGGCATGAAGCAGGTGTTCAAAACTGCGAGCCACGTCGTGATCTACCCGGCCTCGGGGACCGGCGCCTGGGAAGCCGCACTGGTCAACACGCTCTCACCCGGCGACAAGGTCCTCATGTACGAGACCGGGCACTTCGCCACGCTGTGGCAGAAGATGGCCTGGCGCCTGGGCCTGGAACCGGAATTCATCCCCGGCGACTGGCGCAGCGGTGCCGACCCGCAGGCGATCGAGGCGCGCCTGCGCGAGGACAAGGCGCACGCCATCAAGGCCGTATGCGTGGTGCATAACGAAACCGCCACCGGCGTGACCTCGCGCATCGCCGAGCTGCGCGGCGCGATTGATGCCGCGAAGCATCCGGCGTTGTACCTCGTGGACACCATCTCCTCGCTCGGCTCGATCGACTACCGGCACGACGAATGGGGCGTGGACGTGACCGTCGGCGGCTCGCAGAAGGGATTGATGCTGCCGCCGGGACTTTCCTTCAACGCCTTGTCCGCGAAGGCGCTCGCCGCCGCCAAGACGGCGAAACTGCCGCGCAGCTACTGGGACTGGAGCGAGATGATCGCGAGCGGCAAGGACGGCTATTTCCCCTACACGCCGGCGACCAACCTGCTCTACGGCCTGCGCGAGGCGCTCAAAATGCTGCTCGAGGAAGAGGGCCTGGACAACGTATTTGCGCGCCACCAGCGCCACGCCGAGGCGACCCGCCGCGCGGTACGCGCCTGGGGGCTGGAAGTGCTGGCGAAGAATCCCGCGGAGTATTCGGCCTCGCTCACGGCGGTGCTGATGCCGGCCGGGCATGACGCCGACCGGCTGCGCAAGATCATCCTTGGGAATTTCGACATGTCGCTCGGTACCGGCCTGGGCAAGCTCGCGGGCAAAGTGTTTCGCATCGGCCACCTGGGGGATTTCAACGATTTGACGCTGATGGGCACTCTGGCAGGCTGCGAGATGGGATTGCAGCTGGCCGGTGTCCCGGTGAAAAAGGCAGGCGTACAGGCCGCGATGGCCTACCTCGCCGAATGTCACGCCAATCCGGCACGCGCGGCGGCATGAGCGGCGGCGCCGTCATCGTCGAACGCGACGGCGCGATCGCGACCGTCACGCTGTCCAGCCCCGGGCGCCTGAATGCGCTCGACAAGGCGATGTGGGCCCAGCTCGGCGCGGCGATGGGCAGCCTTGGCGGTGACGACAGCTTGCGCTGCATCGTGCTGCGCGGCGCGGGCGACAAGGCCTTCGCCGCTGGCGCCGACATCGCCGAGTTCCACACCGAGCGCGCGAATTCGAAACAGGCGAGAGCCTACAGCCAGGGCGGCATCGGCTGGATGCATGCGGTGGCCGAATGCCGCCATCCGACCGTGGCGCTGATCCAGGGCGCCTGTGTCGGCGGCGGGTTGCTGGTCGCCTCGCAATGCGACCTGCGGATCTGCAACCAATCGGCGCGCTTCGGCGTGCCGGTGAAAAACCTCGGCCTCACCGAATCCTATGACGAACTGCGGGCAATGATGCGTGTCATCGGAGCCGCCGCTGCCCTGGAGATCCTGCTGGAAGGCCGCATCTGGGGCGCGCGCGAGGCCTACGAGAAGAGGCTCGTCAGCCGCGTGGTGCCGGATGCCGGAGTGGTCGAGGAAGCCTATGCGACCGCACGCCGGATTGCGGAAGGCGCGCCACTGGTCGCGCGCTGGCACAAGAAATTCGTGCGCCGCCTGCTCGATCCGCGCCCGCTGAGCGAGCAGGAGCGCGACGAAGGCTATGCCTGCTTCGACACCGAGGACTTCCGCATCGGGGTCGCGGCGTTTCTGGCCAAGAAAAAGCCGGACTTCGCCGGGCGTTAGCGGCGCAGTGCTATGATTTTCCCGGGAGACCGAACCTTTTAGGAGGAGGCAACATGCTCAGAACCCTTTTGTGCGTCGCACTCGCGGCTGCCGGCTTCGCCGCCCACGCGCAATCCTGGCCCAACAAACCGGTGACGTTCCTGAACCCGTTCCCTGCCGGCGGTGGAACCGACACTTTTGCCCGGCCTATCGCTGCCAAGCTGTCGCAACAGGTAGGCGAGCAGTTCCTGATCGAGAACCAGGGCGGGGCCGGTGGCACCGTGGGAGCAACCAACGTCGTCAAGCGCGCAGCCGACGGTTACAACTGGTTCTTCGGCGCGGTACACCACACTATCGCCGAGAGTCTGTATGCGCGCTTGCCCTACAGCCTGGAAAGGGACTTTGAGCCGATCACGGTCGCGGCGTTCGTGCCGAACGTGGTGGTCGTGCATCCCAAGCATGCCGATAAGTTCAAGTCGCTGAAGGACTTCATCGACTACCTGAAGAAAAACCCCGGCCAGCTCAACTATGGCTCCGCGGGCAACGGCACCACCCACCATCTGGCGGTGGAACTGTTCAAGACCATGACCAAGACTTTCATCGTCCACATCCCGTACCAGGGGGCCGGCCCGCTGATGGTCGGTCTGCTGGGGGGCACAGTTGACCTCGCCTTCGACGGCATGGGCACTTCGTCGGTGCAGATCAAGGCCGGCAGACTGGTTCCTTTGGCCATCACCAGCGTGGCGCGCAATCCGGTGCTGCCGAATGTTCCGACCATGGCCGAAGCCGGTCTACCCGGCTACGAGGTGCGCACCTGGTACGGCATCTGGGCGCTCAAAGGCACGCCCAGGGAAGCCAAGGACCGCATGTACAAGGAAGTCGTGGCGGCGATGAACCATCCGGACCTGAAGAAAATCTGGGCCGAGCAGGGCGCCGACCCGGGGGGTATGCCGCCCGAGGAGATGGTGAAGCTGGTGCGCAGCGAAATCGTCAAGTGGGCAAAAGTCGTCAAGGACGCCGGCGCCAAGGTAGACAACTAGACTTCAAACGATGCCATCGGCTCGCAGCTTGGAGATTTCGGCGTCGTTCAGTTTCAGAAACTCCTTCAATATTTGATCGGTATGCTCGCCCAGTAGCGGCGGCGCCAGCCGGTACTCCAGCGGGGTCCCCGAGAAGCGCATCGGGCTGGCCACCAGCGGCAGCTTGCCCGCGGCGGGATGGTCGAGTTCGATCTTGACGCCGCGCGCCTTGACCTGCGGCTCCTCGAACACCTGCGCAAGATCGTTGATCGGGCCGTTCGGCACGCCAGCGGCCTCCAGCAGTTCAAGCCACTCGGCGGTCGTTTTCCTGCGAATTATCTCCTCGGTCAGCCGCGTGATCTCGGCGCGGTTCTCGACGCGCTTGCCGTTGCTCGCAAAGCGCGGATCTTGCGCGAGTTCGGGGCGACCGGCCGCGTCGCAGAACTTGCGAAACAAGTTGTCGTTGCCGCAGGCAACGATCATTTCGCCGTCGCTCGTCTTGAACGGCTGATAGGGCACTATGTTGGGGTGCAAGTTGCCGATGCGTTGCGGCGATTTTCCGGTGGCGAAGAAATTGGTGTTCTGGTAGGCGAGCAGCGCGATCTGCGAATCCAGCAGCGCGAGATCGAGATGCTGCCCGGCGCCGGTGCGCGGGACCTGCGCGTCGCGGTTGGCGAGCGCGGCGCAGATCGCGATCGTGGCGTACATGCCGGTGATGATGTCCGCGATGGGCACTCCGGCGCGCTGCGGCCCGCCGCCCGGCGCGTCGTCGGGCTCGCCGGTCACGCTCATCATCCCGCCCATGCCCTGGATCATGAAGTCGTAGCCTGGCCGCTCGCAGTACGGTCCGCTCTGGCCGAAGCCGGTGACCGAGCAGTAGATCAGCCGCGCGTTCTCCGCCTTGAGGTCCTCGTAGCCCAGGCCGTAGCGCGCAAGATCGCCATGCTTGTAATTCTCGATCAGGACGTCGCATTCGCGCGCCAGCGCCCGGATCAGCGCCTGGCCTTCGGACCTGGCGAGGTTCACGGTGATGGATTTCTTGCCGCGGTTCGCCGAGGTGAAGTAGGCGGAGTCGCTGGTGTCGCGGCCATTCCCGTCCTTCACCCAGGGCGGACCGAAGCTGCGCGAGTCGTCGCCGACCTTGGGCCGCTCCACCTTGATCACCTCCGCGCCGAGATCGGCCAGGTTCTGCCCGGCCCAGGGGCCGGCCAGGACCCGCGACAGGTCGAGCACGCGGATCTGCGACAACGGGCCTGCCATGACTGCCCCCCGATTGAAGAGTGCGGGAATCTACCAGAGGTTCGCAAGCATGCGCAGCGCAAGCCCGAATAGCGTCAGCGCGAACACGATGCGCAGGCGCCTCACCGGCAGGCGGTGCGCGAGCCGTGCGCCCAGGGGCGCAACCGGCATGCTGGCGACGACAATGAGCGCCAGCGCGGGTAGATGAACGTAGCCGAGGTTCCCCTCCGGCAGGCCCTCGACGCGCAGGCCGTTCAGCACGTAGCCGGCGGTGCCCGCCACGGCGATCGGAAAGCCGTTCGCCGCCGCGGTACCGATAGCGCGCTTGAGCGGCAGGTTGCACCTGGCGAGGAACGGGATCGAAAGGAACGCGCCGCCTGCCGCAAGCACGCTGGAGAAACCGCCGATCGCCGCGCCCGCGCCGAACAGCCCCGCCGCCGCGGGCAACTGGCGCGACGGAGCGGGCTTGACCTCGAAAAACATCTGTATCGCCGCATAGAACATGAAGCCGGTGAAGAAGATCGCCAGCGGCCGCGTCGGCACGAAGCCGGCGGCCAGCGTCGCCGCCAGCGCACCGGCAACGATGCCGGGCGCCATGGCGCGCGCTACCGCCCAGTCCACGGCCTGATGGCGGTGATGCGCGCGCACGCTGGAAAGCGCCGTGAACACGATGGTCGCCATGGAGGTCGCGAGCGCCATGTGCATCATGTGCTCGGCCGGGAAACCCTTGGCGGTGAACACGAATACCAGCATCGGCACCATGACCATGCCGCCGCCGATGCCCAGCAAGCCCGCGAGGAAGCCGACCGACACGCCGATCGCGAGGTAGGCCCCCCACCACTCCATCAGCGCGCGCCCGGCAGATGCGTGGGGTGGCGCGCGAGCAGGTAGGCCGCGAGTTCGGCGAAGCCGGCGCCGGCCGCGCCGCGGGTGACGTACTTTGGTTCGGCTTCGAGCTTGCCGGCAAAGCGCGCGACGTTGGCCACGCCGATCGAGCAGTCGAAGAACGAAAACATCGGCGCATCGTTCGGGGAGTCTCCCGCGAACGCATATTCCTGGCGCAGCAGCTCCGGGGAAATCCTGAAGAACTCCGCAAACAGCGACCGGGTCATGGCCAGCTTGTCGTAGGCGCCGAACCAGCCGTTGACGTGGATCGAGCTGACCTTCGCGGTCAAGCCCTCGGCGCGCATCAGTGCCGCGATCCGCTCGGCATTTTCCAGCGGCAATGGCGGCACGTCTTCGCAGTAATCGATGGCGAGGTCGGTTTCGCGGTAGGGCTGGTCGGAGGCGATGGCGCAGCCGGGGACCTGTTCGACAATGCGCTTGCCGATCGCCGCCAGGCGATTGCGGTTGAGCGCGCGATCCCGGTCGGCGTCCTGAAATCTCCTGTGCAGTTTTCCCCGATCGAAGCAGAAATAGAACGCGCCGTTCTCACCGACCACCGCATCCACCGGCCACATGCGGGCGATGTGATCGCACCACCCGGCGGGCCGGCCGGTGATCGGCACCACGATCCTGCCGGCGCGCTGCAGGCGCTCCATCGCGGCGTAGGCCTCGGCGCCGAGCTTGCCTTCGGTGGTGAGCGTCTCGTCGATGTCGAACAGCAGGCCGCGAATACGTTCCGGATCGCGCAGTTCCGCGAGCGGCTTCATCAGCTGCCGAGCACTTTAGCTACCCGCTCGCGTTGCGCTGGCGTCATCAACAGCCCGGTCTTGCTGCGCCGCCACAGCACATCCTCGGCGCTCTGCGCCCACTCGCGTTCGACGAAATAGCGCAGTTCGCGCTCGGTCAGGCCGGCGCCGAAGTCCTCGCCCAGGTCGCCGTCGCCGACCACCGCCTGCGCGTGCGTGCCGTGGCGCCTGAAAATCGGCCGCAGCGTAGCTTCAGCGATATGCGGGTGGCTGGCGAAGAAGGCATCGCGCGCCTCTACCCGGGTGGCATCGCCGAAGTCGCTGCCCGAAATCGGGCTGCGCCAGGTCCATGCCGGTCTTATCCCCGGGAAGTACGCCGCCAGCTTGTCCATCGCCTGCTCGGCGAGCCGCCGGTAGGTCGTGATCTTGCCGCCGAATACCGAGAGCACCGGTGCCGCGCCCGCCTCGTCGTCCACGCGCAGCGTGTAGTCGCGCGTCACCGCGGATGGATCGTCCGTGCCATCGTCGTAGAGCGGCCGCACGCCCGCGTAGCGCCACACCACCTGCTCGGGCCGCGCGGGGCGCTCGAGGTACCGGTTCACCGCCCTGCACATGTAGTCGACTTCCTCGGCGCTCGCTTCCGGTTGCGCCGCTTCGTCGGACACCGGCACGTCGGTCGTGCCGACCAGCGTATGGATGTCGCCGTACGGAATCATGAAGATCACGCGCCGATCGTCATTCTGCAAGATGAAAGCGTGCTCGCCCTCGTAGAGCCTGGGCAGCACAATGTGGCTGCCCTTCACCAGCCGCACCGCATCGCGCGAGGGTTGCGACAAGCGAGCGTTCAACACCGTCTTCACCCACGGACCGGCCGCGTTGATGATCGCCGTGGCGGCAATCTGCTCGCCGTTCGACAGGCTCGCGCGCCAGACTCCGTCCTGCCGGTGCGCTTTCAGACATTCGGTTCGGGTCAGCACCCGCACGCCGCGCTCGCGCGCGTCCATTGCGTTGGCGATCACCAGGCGCGCGTCGTCCACCCGGCAATCGGAATAGATGAAGCCGTGCCTGAACTGCGGCTTGAGCCCCGAGTTGTAGGGCGGCGCATCGAGCCGGATCGCCCCGGAGCCCGGCAGGCTGGCGCGGCGCGACAAGTGGTCGTAGAGAAACAGGCCCGCCCGGATCATCCACCGCGGCCGCAGCTCGGGCACGTGGGGCATGACGAAGCGCGCCGGCCAGACCAGATGTGCGGCTACCTTCAGCAGCACCTCGCGCTCGGCGAGAGCCTCGGCAACCAGTCTGAACTCGTAGTGCTCGAGATAGCGCACCCCGCCGTGGATCAGCTTCGAGGACCCCGACGAGGTTGCGCAGGCGAGATCGCCCCTTTCGCAAAGCAGCACCGACAGGCCGCGGCCCGCGGCGTCGCGCGCGATCCCCGCGCCGTTGATGCCGCCGCCCACGACCAGCAGGTCGACTTTATATTCCAAGCGATAGTTGCGTTTGCAGGCCCGGGATCAAAGCGGGAAATTATACGGCGCGCGCGAGCTCTGCCTCGAAGGCGACTCCGCTTGCGCCGGGCAGGTTCTCCGCGCGCAGCCTGCCGCCGTGAAACTCCGCGATCAGCCTGGCGATATACAGCCCCAGCCCCAGATGCGGCGCAGCACCGGCGCGCTCGCCGCGCAGCGAGACCATCGAATCGAACAGCGATTCGCGAATCGCGTCGGGGAGCGACGGGCCCTGATTTTCGACGCGCAAACGTGCGTCGTTTCCCAGTGAAATTCGGATCGACGTCCCGGCAGCCGCGAAATCGACCGCGTTTTCCACCAGCTTGTCGAGCATCTGCGCGAGCAAGTCCGGCGCACCGAGCACGAGGACGGCCGAGGGCGGAAGCGCGAGCTCGAACGCGCGTGGCGCAGGCGCGTTCGACGCGCTCCTTCCATACGCGAGCCGGTACCCCTCCACGCAGCCGCTCACGACGGCCACCGCGTCAAAGCGCTCGCGCGTCGCGCTGGAGAGACCCTGCTCGAGTTGGCTGGCCTCGGTCATGCGCGATAGGATGGTGCTCAGGCGCGCCAAGCCTTCTTCGGCGCGGGCGACGTAGGTCCGCAGCTCCTCGGGCGTGCGCGCCGCGTGCAGGTTCTCCAGCGACGAGCGCACCACCGCCACCGGCGTGCGCAGTTCGTGCGACAGGCGGCTGGCGAGCGCTTCCAGATAGGCGTTGTAGCGCGCCAGGCGCCCCAGCACCGTGGTGAAGCTGCGCGACAGGTCGCCGATCTCGTCGGTCGCCTCCGAAGCCGTGGTCAGCCGCGTCACGCGGCCGCGTGCGTCGATCGCCGCCTCGGCCTCGTCGCTCAGGCGGCGAATGCGGTTGGAAATGCGCGTCGCGAACCATAGCTGCACCGCCGCCACCAGCGCGAACACCGCGAGCGTGACCACCAGCAGGCGCTCCAGCGCCTCGCTGCGCAGCGAGGCGATCCGGTTGGTGGTTTCTTCCACCACCACCGCGCCGTGCACTTCGTCGCCCACCCAGATCGGCTGCGCCGCCGAGACGACGACCGCCCTCAGGTCGCGCGTGTTGCGCGCGCGCGTGCTTGCCGCACCCTGCAACGCAGCGGCGACTTCCCGGCCTGCGGCCACCGCGTCTTCGGCGATGGCGTCGTCGAATTCCTCGGTCGGCGGCGCCAGCAGCCAGCCGAGCGCGCGCTGCGTGAGCCCGGGCGGCGGCAGGTCGGGGCGCTTCAGGCTGCCGGCGAGCGCGAGGACGTGGTAATCGCGGCTCACCACCCAGATGCGCGAACTGGCCCGCTGCAGGCCTTTCAGGATCGCGGCGATCTCGCCGTCGGCGGCGTCGTCGCGCGCACGCGCCTCGTTCTCGACGACTCCGCCAGTCAGGCGCCGCAGCTCGCGTTCCGCTTCGTCGCGCAAATCCGATTCGCCGCGCGCCCGGTAGGTGAGCAGCCGCGGCCGCTCGTGCAAGGCGGTAGCGACTGCGCGCGCCGTCGCCGCCAGCGCTTCCTCCTGCGCAGCAAGCAGGAAACGCTCCATTTCGCGCACGTAGAGCCACCCCGCCCAGGGCAGCACCAGCAGCACCAGCGCGACCAGCGCCAGCTTGGCGCGCAGCGGAAACCGCGTCACTGGCTCAGGCCTTCCAGCGGTAGCCGAGGCCGTAGGCGGTCTCGACGCCGTCGAATGCCGGGTCGGCAGCCAGGAACTTGGCACGCACGCGCTTCACGTGCGAGGTCACGGTAGCATCATCCACCACCAGCTCGGCATCACGCATCAGCTGGTCGCGGTTTTTCACGTGGCCGGGATGCCGCGCGAGCGAATGTACGATCCAGAACTCGGTGAGCGTGAGTTCGATCCGGCTGCCCTTCCATAGCGCGCTGAAGCGCTTGAGGTCCAGCTCCAGGTCGCCGCGCAGGATGCGTTCCTCCACCGGCTTGGCCTCGGCCAGCGCGTCCACGCGCCGGAACAGCGCCCCGATGCGCGCCATCAGGTGCGGAAGGCTGACGCCTTTCGTAAGGTAGTCGTCCGCGCCAAGACGCAATCCGGAGACCACGTCGAAGTCGGAGTCGCGCGCCGTGAGGAATACGATCGGCAACTGCGGCGAGAGCGCACGCAGGTCGCGGCACAGGGCGAAGCCGCCCTCGGCTTCGTCGCCCAGGCCAATGTCAATGATCGCCAGGTCCGGCAAGCGGCTGCGCAGCGCATCCATCGCCTCACGCCGTGCGGAATAGGCCGCGACTTCGTAGCCGTGGCGTTTCAGCGCCTCGGCGTAGTTCGCGCGGATGGCGGCGTCATCCTCGACGATCGCGATGCGGCGGGCCATGCGGCGACTATACCCGAAGGGCCGCAGTCATTTTTCCGCCCTTTTTATTCGTCAGCTTGCCATCGGTTTGGCCGCCTTTGCGCATGGCGGAAGTGCGTAATGCGAGTCATCAACAGGGAGGCGACGTATGATCCGTTCAACGCCGTACATCGTGGAAATCGCAGCCCAAGCGGTACTCGCTGCCGCCATCGGGCTGTTCGTAAGCATCGTACTTGCCGGCGGCGTGATGCTGCTTGCCGCATGAGCGGCGGAACGAAATACGGCAACGTCGCGCTCGGCGTGGAGTCCGCCCTGCCGGCCGTCACCCGGCCGGCACAGCGCCCCAGCCGCGGCTACAGCGGATTGCGGCATTTGCTCAGCTGGCTGGCAGCAGCGCTGAAGCGCCGGGCTTGAGGAACCGCGGCGGCGGGCGCGCCGGAACCATGAAAGGAGGATCGGGACACGGTCCCGGCGCCGCCCGCCGGCTTCGGCAGCGACCGATAGAATGCGGGGCATGAAAACCTCGCTAACGCTGATCATCGGCAACAAGAACTATTCCTCCTGGTCGATGCGCCCCTGGGTGCTGCTGCGCGGACTGGACATCCCCTTCCGCGAGCGGCAAGTGAAATTTCATACCCAGGACTGGAGCGAGAACATCAAACAGCTCTCGCCCTCGGGCATGGTGCCGATCCTGTGGGAAGGCGAGCCCGGCAGCGGCTTCGCGACCTGGGATACCCTCGCGATTGCGGAGCGGGTGCATGAGTTGTACCCGGCGGCCGGCGTCTGGCCCTCCGACCCGCGCGCTCGCGCGCGGGCGCGCTCACTCTGCGCCGAATTCCACTCCGGCTTCCGGACCTTGCGCAGCGCGATGCCGATGAACATCCGCAGCCGTTATCCCGGCAAGGGATTGAATCCGGATGTTGCGAAGGACATCGAACGCGTGGTCACGCTCTGGACGGATGCACGCAAGGAATTTGGCGGCAGCGGCAACTTTCTTTTCGGCGCGTTCGGTGCGGCGGATGCGTTCTACGCGCCCGTGGCGACGCGCTTTGTCACGTACGGCTTCGAATTGAAGGGCGCGGCGCGCGAGTACCAGCGCAAGCTACTCGAAAGTCCGGGCGTCAAGGCCTGGAGCGCGGATGCGGTGAAGGAAACCGAGTTCGTCGCCGAAGACGAGCCCTACGCGACAGCACCGCGCTAGGCAGCATGAGCGTTTCGCGCCGCTTTTCGCAGCTCGACGTCTTCACGTCGGTTCCGCTGTTGGGAAATCCGCTCGCCGTGGTACACGATGCCGCGGATCTGAGCGACGAGCAGATGGCGGCGCTTGCGCGCTGGACGAACCTTTCGGAAACCACCTTCCTCCTGCCGCCGAAAGATCCGTCCGCGGACTATCTGCTGCGCATCTTCACGCCGGCCGGCGAACTGCCGTTCGCGGGCCACCCCACGCTCGGCAGCTGTCACGCATGGCTTGGCGCAGGGGGAAAGCCGCAGCACCCGCAGGTCGTGGTGCAGGAGTGCGGCATCGGCCTAGTGCGCGTGCGCCGCGACGGCGAGCGGCTGGCGTTTGCCGCGCCGCCCCTGCGCCGCAGCGGGCCGGTCGAGGCCGACCACCGCGCCCGCGTGCTGGAAGCCTTGCGTATCGGCGACGGCGCAGTCCGCGACATGCAGTGGGTAGAGAACGGGCCACCGTGGATAGGGGTGCTGATGCAGGATGCGCAGGCCGTTCTCGATCTCAGGCCGGATTTTCCGGCGTTGCGTGGCCTGGCGGTGGGCGTAGTGGGACCGTATCCGGAAGGCGCGGCCTGCGCGTTTGAGGTGCGCGCCTTCACGCGCACCGGCGCCGAGGACCCCGTCACGGGCAGCCTCAATGGCGGCCTTGCGTTATGGCTGATCGGTGCCGGTATCGCGCCGCGGCGCTATGTGGCGAGCCAGGGCACCGTGCTCCGGCGCAGCGGGCGGGTCCACGTCGAGCGTGTCGGCGAGGACACCTGGATCGGCGGCGCGGTTTGCGCCGTGGTGGACGGCGCGATCGTTCTCTGAGTGCCCGGCGCCAACTATCGAGGAAGGGTCTTCATCGGCGTCGACTTCAGTTCGTCTGAATTCAAACCAATCCTAGATGCTCGCGAGATCGAGTTCGTAATCCCGCCACGCCTTGTCCGCGGAAATGGCGCGCAAACTTTCCACGCGCGCCTGCGCGATCAGCATGCGGTCAAAGGGGTCGCCGTGGTGGCGTGGCAACGCGGCGGTTTCGATGGCATGCGTGTCGGACACCATCAGCAACTCGGCGCCGGCCGCGATCATGCGATCACGAAACAGCGCCGGCGCGATGGACAGCTTGCCGAGGCGCTGCTTGATGGCGACTTCCCAGACGCTGGCCGCCGACAATACGCAGGCCGAGCCGGCGAGCAGCTTTCGCGCCGGGCCGCCGAGCCGGCGACTGCCGACGAGCCACCAGATCGCGACCTGCGTATCGAGCAGCAGTGTCACGCGCGGCCGCGAAAGAGCCGCGCGACCTCGCGCTCGGCGGCGGGCGTGAACGCCTTGCCGGCGTCGCCGCGAACCGATTTCAACGAACCGAAACCCTTCAGTCCGGCGGCCGCCGCGATGGGCACGAGCCGCACCATCGGCTGCCCGTTCTTCGCGATCACAACTTCCTTTCCGGCACGGGCGGCGCGCACCAGCTCGGACAGCCGGTTCTTCGCTTCAAGTATGTTAAGGCGCATGTTAGTCTGCGTGGCTGATGCGCCCAGTATACGCATGTCTGGCCAAGCTGGCCAGAACGTCGAAGCCCTGCGGATCGTCAGTAGACGTCCGGGCCGCAGTGAATCCAGATGCGGAGACTAGATTTGCAAGCTCGAGTTGGTTCGATCGGGGGCGTCCGATGAATGTTGACGCAATGGGGAAATCTCTCATTTGCCCGGTATGCTCGCGCGCTTTACTGCTGCGCATGAAGTGAACTCGGCGCCTTCTCGTTCGACGCACTGTCCGGCGGGTACGCGCTGGCTTCCGACGTGTCGATTTTCAACGGCGCCATCGATCTTCCGGACAGCCTCACGACCTTTACCTTCTCGACCGTAGATATATTTGCCGCTTCCTCGCCCGGTGTAAGCGCGATCCCCCCCGTCACGGCCCCCATCCCCGAACCCGAGACCTACGCCATGCTGCTCGCCGGCCTGGCGTTGCTCGCCGCGGCGACCCGGCGCAGAAGGCTGCAAGCCGCTCACGCTTGAGCGCGGGCACGGCAGTTCGACCAAACAATCCCGCCCAAGTGGCGGGGTTTTTGTTGCCGGCCCGAGCGTACGCAGGTGGAATCGGCGCCTCGCGAGAGGTACCGGGAAAGTGGGTGTCGGGCCGGCGCACGATTCCGGATGCCAGCGGTCGGTCTCCCGAGCGCGGCGCTCAATCAGCCCGCGCTGCCTTGCATGGAGTCTATCGCTTCCCTATGCCGCCTCAGCGAGGGGTAACCGGATGCGGATCTCCGTCCAGGGTACGAACACGCGCTTATCTTCGCCGCGCTTGATGAGGCCAAGCGCAAGGAGGCGTTTCACGTCGGCATGCACGTTGCTGTAGTTTCGCTCCAGTTCCTTGGCGAGAGCGTAAACGGTGCGCGGGCCCGTCGCGCGCAATCCTGCGAGCAAACGCAAGCACTCGCGCGTGATCTCGGCCATGAGGTCGCCCACCTGGGCGAAGTTCAACTCGAAGTTCATTTGGCCGACGCGTTTCGCGGCATCCAGCGCCTTCGCGAGCCGTCGCAGATCGGACTTGGTGCGCTTCCAGTCCGCAACCCCGATGACTGCTCTGTCCCGGCGCCGCAGGACCAGCGTTGCCTTCATCTATTGCATTGTGGGCTATATATTGCCTGATGGCAACATAACGTTGCCTGCAAACAAGAAAAAAGGCGCCGAAACGCCTGAGGCGTT
>Ga0247727_10008609_pt1 | contig 18858 bp, 19 predicted proteins | sample WisWelCaveWW1625_FD_202498 | JGI IMG/M metagenome (GOLD analysis project Ga0247727, IMG submission 202498) | Biofilm microbial communities from Wishing Well Cave, Virginia, United States - WW16-25 | ecosystem: Environmental > Aquatic > Deep subsurface > Groundwater > Cave microbial mat | place... | reverse complement strand
TTGCCAGGTTAGCCAAGTGGTACGGCGACCGCCTCGAGATCCAAACAAGGTAGCGGTTGTGCTTATGCACTCAGGGGTTCGAATCCCTTACCTGGCGCTCACCTTTTAGTTTAATTCTCCGACTGCCGTAGATACCCCGTTGAGCCAAAAACAAATTTCAAAGAAAAAAGAATTCTTCATACACGATTACGATTGTAAAATCAGCAACACATATTCCCTTATTGAAAAGGAACTTTCACCATACAACGTTCAGATCATACGAAAATACGATTCAGAACTTGTAAAACAATCTCTTGCAAAAGCGACAAGACTGAAACATCTGCAAATAATGTTGAACCTTACACGATTTATAAAAAAGGACTGGGAGGACGTCACAAAAGACGACATCGACATACTTGTTCTGAAAATAGTTGAACTCTATGCAAATGATTCTGGTCAGGAAACAAACACAACGTGGGACCACAAAAAGATTCTGAAAATTTTCTTCAGATGGTTCAAACTTGGTTCAAGAAGCTTCAGAGAGGTCGGAGATCCGCCTGAAACAAAACCAGTCAAGCTAAGATCAGTAAAAGATAACATTGTTCGCGAGGATCTGCTGACAGAAGATGACAGGACAAAATTGTTGCATGCATGTGATGAAAACGCAAGAGATAGAGCTTTCATCGATGTACACTTTGAAGCTGGCACAAGACCCGGAGAAATTCTCAGTCTCAGAATAAAGCATGTAAAGTTTGACAATGTTGGAGCTGTAATCAAAGTGGACGGAAAGACTGGACCAAGACCGGTCAGGCTCATAAGATCCGTGCCAAATCTTGCAAAGTGGCTTGACGTGCATCCTCTCAAGAACAATCCAGAGGCACCGTTGTGGATATTACTGGACAAGGCGAGGTTTGGCGAGCCTCTCAATCATTCAGGTTTTTACCCTTGGTTCAGAAGGTTTTGTATTCAAAGGAGAAGAAGCAGTGTTTGACGAAAGCAACTCACCACATGTTTCTGGGTCTTCAGCGTCAAAACTAGTGCGGCAAGCAATTGAGGTTTTCCAGAGGACCAGAGGTACACTCCCAAAAAGGATTGTAGTCCATAAAACTTCAAGATTCAATGAAGGTGAAAAAGAGGGGTTCCTCGCTGGTGCAGAAAATGTTGAACATGTTGATCTTTTAGCCTTTGGTACAAGAGACATAAAGCTAGTGCGATGGGGAACTAATCCTCCAATTAGAGGCACTATGGTGAGGTTGCCCGACCAAAGTGTATTGCTCTATACTTCAGGTTACATACCATATCTTGATGTCTATCCTGGACCAAGGGTTCCATCTCCTCTAGAGATACTGGAACATCATGGTAGAACTCAGATCGATATTCTTTGTAAAGAAATACTGGCTCTGACCAAGCTAAATTGGAACAACGCAAAGTTTTGTACCAAGGCTCCAATTACGATCGGATTTGCTAAGCGAGTTGGAGCCATAATGAGAGAATCACCTCCAGACATAGAAATCAATGACGTTGGTACAAAATTCAAATTCTACATGTAGGTAATTTGATCATAACCTTGATCCTTTATTCTAATTCTACCGGATCCCTAGTCCCATGCAAAAATTAAGAATTGGAGATAAGATCAAAGTCGTTCATCTAGGAAAAGAAGAGAATCAAGTCTACACAATCTTGGACATTCTTGAGGATTACGATGGTAGTACATATTGGATGAGAGACGAGAAGGGCGTTCCCATACTTGAAATGGAAACTAGTCAAACCAAGTTTGAAAAAATAGAAGTCTCGAGGACAACGATTTAAAGACCAGACCTTAACTAGTTAATATGCCTATTTTCAACATAGGTGACGGAAAACTTACAGAAATATCCGAGATTCCTTTCAAATTGGAAAAGGATCTTCAAAAAGTTACAGAACAAAATATGAAAACTATTTTTGGAATCGATTTTGTTAGAACTGAATTTGAATTGAATGGACTAAGAATTGATTCACTTGGTTTTGACAAACAGTCAAATGCTTTTGTCATAATAGAATACAAACGCGAGAAAAATTTTTCTGTTATCGATCAAGGATTCGCATACCTTTCGTTACTTCTTAATAACAAAGCTGAATTCATTTTGGCCTATAATGAAAATTTGAAAGCAAACTTGAAGAAGGATGATGTGGACTGGTCTCAATCGAGAGTCATTTTCATCTCTCCTTCATTCACTACTTACCAAATGCAGGCCATAGGGTTCAGGGACTTGCCAATAGAACTATGGGAAGTGAAACAATATTCAAACAAAACAATCCTGTTCAATCAGATGAAATCTCCTGAGAAAAGTGAATCCATTACAAAGATTAGTCCGAAGAACGAACTTGTGCGTTCTGTTAGTCAGCAAGTGAGAGCATACACAGAAGAGTTCCACTTGGAACGAAAGCATGTTGCCTCCAAAGAGAATATCAAAACGCTCTACGAAGAAGTGAAACGTGCAATTCTATCTGTAGGAGATGGAATCACAATCAAGCCTACGGCGAAATACATTGCCTTCGTTCACAAAACCAATTTCGTTGACATAACAATACAACAATCAAGTCTGAAACTATTTTTGAATATGAAGAAAGGGGAATTGAATGATCCAAAAAGTCTTGCAAGAGATGTTTCAAAAATAGGCCATTGGGGCAACGGTGATTATGAGATACAGATGAAAACCCCTGAAGATATAGGTTATTTGCTATCTTTAATCAGGCAATCATACGAGAAAAACTAAGACCAATTTTAAATAACAAATCTTCTTGAGAACAACATTGGAACCTCCCATATGTCCATTCTGTAATTCCAAACAAAAGGAACCATTCAAGAGATGGAAGTACGGACATCCACAAGTAATTGATGTATCAAGATACAAGTGTAAATGCGGCAAGATTTTCAATTATTACAAAAGTCCTACCAAGAGCTGGACCATCCCAAAAAAGAAGAACGAGTGAATAAATCAGCTTTAAGCTTTAAACCATAATGATAATATGGCATGGTCCGATCTGGATCGATGCCTTGAGTGATAAAGTGAACGTAATAGAAGTTCAAGACATTCTAAAAAAGATCGGATTTGATCAGCGATTTAACACGGAACAGACAGCCATATGCGTAATCTCTCTATTTGATAACCATCCGAAGTTGATAAGAATCCATGACATTATTGTACATGCCAAGAAAAAACTGGGGAAAAATTATGCTGAAAATACCAGAGAATCCATAAGAAAATTATCGCTAAAGAGACTGGTTAACCACGGTTTGGCAATTTACAACAAAGATGATCCACAAAGACCAACAAACTCAGGACTTGCAAATTATTGTCTTACAGACGAGTTTTATGAAATTCTAAACAAACCTAAATCGCGTGAGTCGCTGATAGAGTCATGGAACAAATTACACAAAACTATGGCTGCTCAGATAGAGGATACAACTCACAACATATCTGTCAGGTTTCCTAATGGCAAGACATACACGTTAAGCCCTGGTCCACATAACCTACTTGAAAAATACATAGTGGAGAAATTCATTCCATGTAGAATCAAAAAACCAGAAATTGTGTACCTCGGAGATGCAAGAGAAAAGATGCTCTATGTGAACCACGATCTTATCCGGAAGTTAGGAATTGTCTTGGATGAGCACGACAAACTTCCTGATGTCATTGCATGGTCTCCTGCTTCACACAAGTTCTACGTGATTGAATCCGTGACAAGTGTTGGCCCCGTAGAAGAGAGTAGAAAGAAGGAAATTGATCAGGTAATCAACAAGAAATCTGGTAAGAAATTCAACATAGTTTACACCACTGCATTCTTGGATAGAAAGACATTTTCCAGATTTGCGGGCATAATAGCATCTAATACTTTTGTATGGATTGCTGCCGAGCCTGACGGGTTGATTCAATATTCTGAAAAGGGCATTGACCTTTGATCAAAACTGAATGAAATGAAACGTTATTTATTTTCGCGATAGTTTTAACTGTATTAAAAAACAGGGAAATATCAGATGGTCTTTAATATCATGGTGAGAAAATGACTCCACTAGAGCAAAAGAATCTAGGTGCATTTTATACACCTCCAAAAATAGCTGATTTTCTTACCAAATGGGCCATTAGATCAAAAAAAGATCGAGTTTTAGATCCTGGTTCCGGGGAAGGAATTTTCATGAAAAGTGCTTCTACACGATTTACTAAAATGAATCTAGACCAAAAATCAGTTCAGCGCCAGATTTACGGAATTGAATATGACAGACTTTCATATGATCAGCTAGCAAAGGAGTTTAGAGGTTTCAACGTAATTCATTCCAGTTTCTTTGATGTTTCTCCATCTACAAAACCAGATGGTAGAACCACATTGCCTTATGTGGATGTTGTGATAGGTAATCCCCCATATGTTGAACGCGAGAGACTTCAGGGTGTGGATTTCATCCGTAAGAAGATAATTGAATCGAAATATGTAGAATTGCCGCTGCATCTTGTAACTGACGTCTACGGCTATTTTCTAATTCATGCCACCACTTTCTTGAAAGATGGTGGAAGACTGGCTTTCATCATATCTGATAGCTGGTTAAACATGGACTTTGGTATGGCATTGAAACAATTTCTCTTGAGCCATTACCAAATCAAGGCCATAGTAGGGTTTGGGGAACGTGTCTTCGCAAATGCATTGGTAAGATCTGTGTTGATTCTGGCTGAAAAATCATCATCGAATCAGGAGAATTATGTTAAATTTATCAGACTGAAAAATACAGACGATATACAAAAATTAAATCATATTCTTTCTACAGAAAATCAGAACTCTACAAGTGTAATGCCAATAAATCAATCAGAACTTAATCCAAGAGAACCGTGGGGAGTTTATCTGAAGGCATCAAAATCATACTTTGATATTATTTCAAAACCAATCATCGTGCCATTAAGGGAAATAGCAAACATTGGAATTGGAATACAATCATTGAAAAATGATTTCTATATAGTCAGCGAACAAAAAGCAAAAGAATTTGGATTGGAAAAGAAATTCTTGTCTGAGGTTATTATGTCACCGCGTGATTCTCCACTTGTAATTGAAGACAAAAAGGAGATTCATAATTTTGTGATTTATTGTGACAAATCACATGAAGAGATTAAGAATACAAAATTGCAAGATTACATAAAAAAGGCAGAGAAAGCAGAAGCAAGTCAACGAGGGAAAGAAAAGAAAATTATTGGTTATCAGAATATTCCTAGAATAAATCAGGCTAGACGAAGTCCTTGGTACAACATGATTCCAGAAATTGAGAAGCGTTGCAGAGGAACTATAATTCTACCCAGAAGAAGTTTTACGAGATTCTTCGCAGTTTGGAACAAGGCAAGAGTCGTTGTAAATGACAATTTCATAAATGTCGAACCGAAAAATCCAACTCACGTTCTCCCATTGCTAGCAATTCTGAATTCATCATTTTTCGAATATCTTTGCAGGGTGAGATCACAAACCTATGGTGGAGGAGTGTATGACCTCAGACCAGATGATGTCAAGAACATGCCAGCGATAAATCTAAATGCCATCTCAAAAGAGAAACTGGAAAAACTTGCATTAGCATATAGGAAATTTATCGAAAGCGATGGTACAGACAGATCAGAAATAGACAGTGTGATGAAAGATATTTTGAATTTAAAAAAGAGTAAATGGGTCAAATTAGCAAAGGAGCAGGACGACCTCAGGTTGTTAGCATCAATTTCAAACGGCAGAGGCAAGAAATAGTATTTCATTCCTCGGTTTCTTTCTGATCGCATATGTCCCAGAACTCGCAGTTTCTACAGACCTGAAAACTTGGAGTGGCCTCGAATTCCTCGCTTAGAATTGCCTTCACTTTCTCTTCTATTGTTCCCTTGACCTTTTCGACCTGTGATGCTTCTATCTCATTAGGCACGATTTTATCATGTTTTAAGTAGAAAAGCGATGTTTTGTTGGGTAGTTTGCCGTATAATTTCTCTGTGCCAAGGGCATAGATGTTCATCTGCGGGTTTTCCTTGATGGATTTGCTATTTTCATAAACCGCGCCAGTTTTGAAGTCTACAACTTCAAACTCATCAGTTGATGTCCTCTCGACTCTATCAATGAATCCGTTGAATGGCACTCCGCCGATTTCTATTTGAAAACGTTGTTCGACTGCAATGGGTGTGTTGGGATTTTCTTGAATCCATTTTAGATACGTTTTGATCATCTCCTTCGCTTTTTCCTTGGCTTGATTTTCCTGAGTTTCTGATTTGAATGCGTTTGAATTCCATTCTTTTGAAAGTATTTCAAATGCGAGCTTCTCCGTCGGTTCTGTTCCCTCCTTTTGCAATTCCGTAAGATGCTCCGCTACTGCATGTACTGCTGTTCCAATATCAAAATATGTTCTAGGTGGAGTTGGAACTCCCAAAATGTTTTCAAACTTGAACTTCAGTGGACAGTCCAAGTATGTTTCTATCTTTGACGCGCTTAGTCGGAGATCATCTTTGTTAAACAACGGAACTTTCTTTCCCTGGAGCTCGGCGTCAAGATTTCCATCAACGTTATCTACTTTCAAGACTGAAGATGGATCAAAATCATTAGTAGACCCAGTTTCTTCAAAATGTTTTACCTTTGCCAATTCGATAATTCTTTGCACTGCACTTTTCAGATGCATTTGACCTAGTGACGCGATGGCTTCTTTCTGCAACTTCTGTTTTATGTTCTCTATTCTATCCTCTTCTTGTAAAAGAGTCTCTCCGGTACTACCTTCAAACTTTACAAAATTGATGAGTGGATTCTTGTCAAATTTTAATTCATCAAGAAACTTGGAAGGTTTTGTGTCCCTCACGTTCTGGCCATATCTCTTCGCGTATGTGATGAAAAGCAGGTTTTGTGCCCTTGTCATAGCCACATAGAAGAGTCTCCTCTCTTCCTGAACGTAGAGTTCCTTCTCATCTTCCTGCCTCTTTATGCCCTTTGAGAGGTCGTTTGGAACGTAGAATGTTTTTGCCTGGTATCTTAGGGGGAGTTTGTTTGTGGCTACATCTACTATGAAGACAACCGGAAATTCTCTTCCCTTGCTCTGATGTATTGTAGTAACTTGTACGGTGTTTTCAAACTCTGATCCTTCCTTCAATTCCAAATCCAATTTTCCCATCAAGGAAAGATAGTTTATGAAATCATCAAGTATTCCCTGTGGGTTTAGCGATTCGTATTCAAGTGAAATATTGTAAAGTTCTTTAAGCAAGAGCTGGTTTCTTTTGTTTTCTGGTGTGTTTGATTGGATTGATCTCTTATACAAATCAGAGACCGACATCATTATTTTGTAAACAATGTCGCTGATAGTAGCAGTGCTTTCAAGCTTTATTATTTTCTGAACCTGCTGTGCAAGTTCTTTTGCTTCATCTTTTTGTGTTATGTCAAGATCATCACAGTTCTTTAGTGTTTCAAAAACAAAATCAATATCAGTCGAGTCATCACGCGCTATCTTTTTTGCGGTGTGATTGATGATCGCAATGTTTTGTTCCGTAATTCCGTGGTTTTTCATGAGCCTAGTGATTTCGATTCCTGATGTAGTCGGCGTGTTTGCAATCTTAAGATATGCCATCAAGTCTCTGACTATTGGCGCGGAAAAAATATTGGATTCTCCAACAAAGGTCGCCGGCAGTCCGTGAGCCTTCAACGCTTTTGCAAACTTCTTTCCTTCAAGCTTTCGTCTCGACAAAATTACAAAATCTTTGTAGGTGAGGGGATCGTCTGTGCCATCTCTTCGGTTCACCGGTTTTCCTAGCAATTCCTTTATTGTCTTAACTACAAACTCGACCTCGGCCGACTCGTGGGCACACGCTGCTATAGTGACTTTTTCCCCCTCTTCGTGCTCAGAACGGAGAGCCTTTGGCTGTCTCTCAGGCACGCCTTCTAGGAGCTGGCTTGCCACCTTGACTATGTTCTGCGGGCTGCGATAGTTGCGGTTCAGAATTACAACAGTTGTGTTTGGGAAATATGTCGAAAAGTCCTTAAAATTGGTAAGATATGCGCCTTGGAATCTGTAGATGCTCTGGTCGTCATCACCAACGACTGTAACATTTCCATTTTGTGCGATCAGTTTCACAAGTTCAAGTTGCGCAAAGTTGTTGTCTTGGAACTCATCAACTAAGACATGCTTGTATTTTTTCTGATATTTTGCAAGAACATTTGGTTTCCTTTTGAATAGTTCGATTGTCTGTACCACCATGTCATCAAAATCAATGACTGCCTTGCTCCTCTGAAATTCCTGATATTTGTAATATACCTTGCAAAGATCTGAAAGTTTAAGAATAAAGTCTCTTTCTTCATCTGAAATGTTATCTTTTAGTTTTGATTCGATGTATTTCTGTAACCGATCAGGAAAAATTAATTCATCTTTGAATGTGCTGATACCATCAATGATTGATTCGATGAGCTCAACTGCATTGTTTCCAATTTCCAAATGTTCGAATTTGAAGTTATCAATATTTTTCAGACCCCAAACAAGCTGAGTTGATCTGTTGATTACACCAGCCGACAATCCGATTCCAGAGTCTAGAACATTGTCTTCCAAAACATCTTTTGCAAACGAGTGGAACGTGCTGATGTCCATTTCAGTGATATCGATTAATTTTTCCAATCTCTGTTTCATTTCCTCTGCCGCCTTCTCTGAAAAAGTCAGACAGAGAATCTCTGATGGTTTCAAACCGTTTTTCACAAGATGCAAAACTCTCTCAATTATGACACGTGTCTTGCCGCTGCCAGGACCTGCCACAACTAATAGAGGGCTGCCTTTGTGTGTGACAGCCTTTCGCTGTTCAAGATTCAGACTAATTGACATATTGATAATTCATGAATTTTAGTTATAAAAGAGAGCGGTTAATGTAATTTTCGTGAATTTCTTATGAACCCGTTTTTGATTATTTATGTAGACCTGTATTAATTATGAAATAGACCATCATGCGAATAGTACACTTTTCAGACACGCATTTAGGGTATTCAGACTATAGTAAATTCGATTCGTCTTCGGGAATTAATCAAAGAGAACTTGATGTTTTCAGAGTTTTCAGAGAAATTGTAGACTACATTATCGAAACGAAACCTGATCTTGTCATACACGCAGGAGACTTGTTTGACAGCATAAGACCATCTAACAGAGCCATATCAGAGGCTCTTGAACAGTTTTCTAGGCTTTCAAAAGAGAAAATTCCAACAGTAGTCATCGCGGGGAACCATTCTACTCCAAGACAGAAATCAACAGATACGATTTTTAAAATTCTGAAATATTTCCCAGAAATATATCCAGTCTTTGACGGGCATTATACAAAACTGGAGATTGGAGACTGCGCGATTCATGCAATTCCGCACACCTATTCAGATGAAGATCTTCAGGAAAGCATCCAAAAACTACAGCCCGATAAAAATTTCAAATACAACATAATGGTGGCACATGCTGCAATTAGAGGAGTGGAGAATGCGTCATGGGGAGAGTTCAAAGAACAAACTTTACCAGCAAGTGTTTTGATTCCCGATTTTGATTACATAGCTCTTGGTCATTACCACAGATATCTTAAACTGCGCGATAATGCATTCTACTGTGGATCTCCTGAGAGATTCAATTTCAACGAAGTGAATGACAAAAAAGGATTCCTGGAAGTTGAGTTAGATAATTTCAGAGTAAAAAATGTGCCTACAAAGGCCAGAGAAATGATCATTTTTACTCCTATCGACTGCACTAACCTCAGCGCAACTGAGATACTTCAATTATTGGAATCTACTCTATCTGACAAGATTGACGGAAAGATCATCAAGATTATTTTCAATAACATTCCACGACATGTTCACTCTTCTTTAGACTTTCAGAGGATACGTGAGCTCGTCGGTGGTGCAATTCACTATGAGCCTGTCTACAACTGGAAAATAGATTCAGGCAATGGAAACGCAAGCACCTCCCAGATTGGAACATTGAATGAAGAGTTCTTGACATATCTGAAAAAGATAAACCTCCCACCAGAAGATTTCGATGAAATCAAAAATCTTGGCTTAGATTACCTCGGTAAAATAATCGAGGAAGTAAGTGTTGATTAAATGATTATCAGAAGCCTGCACTTGCAGAACTACAGACTATATCAAGACCAGTTAGTGGAGTTTCCAAATGGTCTCATAGGAATAGTAGGGAAAAATGGGGCTGGCAAATCCACATTGATTGAAGCAATTGGATGGTGTCTCTATGGAAATAATGCGGCAAGAACTACAAAAGAAGAAATCAAAAGGACCGGTGCAGGTCCTCGTGATGATTGCAAGGTAACACTTGAGTTCACTCTTGGAGACGATTCGCTAAGAATCGAAAGGGAGCTACGAGGCTCAAATGCTTCTGGCATGGCTTCGTTATTTCTTAATGGGAATTCAAGGCCAGAAGTTAGCGGTGTGTTGGAAGTGTCAAACTATATAGCAAGAAGAACTGGGATGGATTACGTCGCTTTCTTCACGTCAGTGTTTGCAAAACAGAAGGAGCTAAATGCTTTGTCAGATCTACAGCCTGGAAAAAGAAAGGAAACCATAATGAGACTTCTGAGAATAGACAAGGTTGACGATGTGATATCAAACATAAGAGCTGATATGAGATCAAGTAAAGACAAAATAGATTTCATCAGGCCCACATTGAAGGACTTGAATGTTTTATTAAAAGAGGCAGAAGGTCTAGGGGAAGAAAAAGCAAACAAAATTTCTGAGATAAATACATCAAATAAAGAAATGTCAATTTTGAAAAAATCAGTAAAAATCGAAAAATCAAATTTCACATTACAAGAAAAGAAATACAAACAATACAACAAAATTAATTCGAAGATAGGAAACTTAATTGAAAGGCAGAGGGGCAAGGAGGGTTCGAAGAGTACGGCGCAAGGCGATCTTGCAGCTGCAAAAAGATCCAGAGACGACCTGGAAAAAATACAGCCACAGGTAATTGAGTTTGACAATGTGAAGGTAGAAAAGGAAATCCTAAATGGGCTCTATATTAAATTCAATAACAAGAGAAATCTAGAAAGACAAATCAGAGAAGTCGATACCAAAATTAAAGGGAATATTTTACAAAATAAAAAGCTCACGAGGCAACTTCATGCATATGAGAACCTTGACAAGTACTGGCAAAACAATAGTAAAAACCTGATCAAACTACAAAGAAAAAAGGAATCGCTAGACGCGTTATTTAACCAAGTCAAGGCCAAGATAAAGGGACAGATATCTTTGAAAAATAAGGCGGAGGATGAGTTTTCAAAAATCAAGGGGCTAGGCAAGAAAAGCAAATGCCCAACATGTAAGAGACCATTAGGCGAGCATCTAGGAACTATAACTAAACACTTCGAGAGCGAAATCAGGAAATTCGATAGAATAATCGCAACTGCCAATGGTGAAAAGAGAGACCTCTCAAACGGTATAAGAGACGTTGTTTCTAAGATAAAAAATCTAAAAGATCACGAATCTGGCTTGAAGACAAAAAGTAAGACAAGAACACAACTAGCAGCGAGTTTGAAAGGCGAGACTAGAAACCTAAAGGGCTACAAAAAACAATTGGCATCTCTCAAGATAAGGCTAAGAAGATTTGCCAACATCAAATACGACAAAGGCAGACACGACAAAGTAAAAGCTGATTTCAGCAGGTTAACAAAAATTAAGAACAAATCTATTGGTTTACAGAGAGACGTCGAGCGTATTCCGATTCTAGAATCAAGGATTAGTAGTTTGTCTAAATCTATCACGGAGTTGGAGGCCATGATTGCAAATACCAGAGAGTTGTTAGACAAAGTTGGTTTTGACAATTCCGAGTATGAAGCCGCCAAAAAGTCGCTAAATACAGCAAATAAAAATTTCCAAGACAAAAGATTAGAGCTAACAGAATTACGTGGTGAACTTAAACAAACAATGACCAAGATCCGACAGAATAAACAAACTATCCTTGAAGAAAAAGAGAAGAAACGTACTGTGGAAACAGAGGAGAAAAAGATTGCATCGAGAAGCAAGCTTGAAAAAATAATGATTGATTTCAAATCTGATCTAATATCAAGAATAAGACCAATGTTGTCTTCTCGAGCGTCTGAGTTGTTTCGTGAAGTAACAAATGGAAAATATCCAAGTATGGATTTGGATGAAGAATACAACATAAGAATTGAAGATGAAGGTGCTACTTTTGGAATAAACAGGTTTTCAGGTGGTGAGGAGGATCTAGCAAATTTGTGTCTTAGAGTTGCAATATCACAGGAACTCTCTGAAAGGGCAGGAGGTAGCAGGGCCAACTTCATTGCTTTAGATGAAATATTTGGCAGTCAAGATTCAGAAAGAAAGAACAACATACTAAAGGCCCTAACAGAACTTTCCAACCAGTTTAGGCAGATTTTCGTAATCACCCATGTAGAAGATGTAAAAGAATCGCTTCCCTTCGTTCTAAATGTGAAGGAAGATTCAGACAACAAGGTAAAAATTGAGATGGAGGGAATGAAGCCCGCAATCCTATGATTGCAGAATATACAAAAATAACTAGGCCCGATCCAGATTCTCAGTCCGGCTTTTACATAGATCATACCTTAACTCGTGACACTACTTATTGTTGTGATAAATTCAAAGAATACTCTAAAAGATTCCCAAGTTGGAGCTATGAAAAAGGACGATTTACGGTTGTTAACGAAATAACTTACGAGGGGCACTCACAGATTCCGATTGATTATTGTCCCTTCTGTGGCGAGAAAATAAAATACAAAGAAATCAAATTGAAACAAAAGAAAAAATAAATCACAAATTCGCGTTGCATCCCATGCAGTACTTCTGACCGTCTGCAACATCGTGATACCAGACTTAATTTTAAATAAAGGAACGCACATTTCTTGTTGTGTTAGTTACAAAATATTCCGGTGTTGGATTGTTCCTTGTTCTTCCATCTATTCTATTTGTAATCAGTGGCTTAACGCCATTTAATAACCAAATTCTTCAAAATTTCTTCCCTATGTGGACTTTTGTCTTAGCCGCAATCACTGGCATTGCCGCTTTCTTGAATAAGATCGGTTGGATCTATTTTAGGCCTGCTGAAATGGAGATGCTATCAGGCGTAGGAGCAGGTTTGGTCCTAGTTGGTTTTGTGCAAGTTCCTTCTTACATGTCTTAAATTATTAACTATGAACCTAATCATATGCCATGCCAAACCACTTTATTTCACTCTTAATTGGTAGCGTTATCACTACCTTTCCAGCAATAATTTACTCGGTGTGGGTAGAAACTAGATTTGTCAACAGAACCCCTGGTTTACTTTATGGACTTGCATCGTTAGGATCTGGATTTTTATTTTATGCCGATTTTGGTTCTACTGAAATAGGATTTTGGTCTCTTGGGATATTCTTAGCTCTGGGAACAACATATCTTATAGCATGGAGAAAATTGAATATTTGGGGACAAGAACACATCAGTCTTCCTTTTTCACACAAAACTATTGGTGGATTCCAAGTAGCATTTTTCTATCATCTTTATTTAGTTCCAATATTTTATAACTTGCCAATGTTGGCTATGCCATTATCAGTTGCCCAGAATGTTGTATTGTGGGGAGCCATTTTCGTCGGATTATTATATGGAGCAAGTGGGATTGCGTGGATTATTAAAAATCATGTTTTGTAATGTTACTTCGTTCAATTAATTCAATGGCCTTTTTGACTGTCACTTCAGGTAAAAGCGTCTAGCGCATTAGGATTTGATTTCTTGTGCGACTTTTCATTATGAACTTCCAGACCGTCTTTCGAGAAAAACGAGAGATTGCATTCTTTACAAGTATATGACATGATAGTGCTTCGCATGGTTTTGATTTAATTGATCCGATCGAAGTGCAGCTGACAATAAGTATTAGAGTTATTTTGCAATACTGTCAAAGGCTTATATCGATAAATGTGATATTCTAAAACAACAACCTCCGGGATGTTTAGTGGGGTATAGCGGACCCAAGACGCCATCTATATCCCACGAATTTAGATTTATCAACTTCTGGCTTCGCTCATTGTCCTTTTCAAAAGACCTCTACTCAGAATATCGACTTGCCCTTACTCCAGGAAACGTGCCACTGTAAATGTTAAGATATGTGTACATGTCAGTTTTGTAGTACAGCTTTTGGATGAAACCCAATTCCTTGAGTCTGTTTCTAACCCTATCTACGTCTTCTTTATCAAAGTAATCTTTGGTGTAAACGCAAATCAGATAACTTTCTTGTCTTTGCATGATAGAGGAAACTTTAGCAGCAATTCCCAACTCATTTTTCATAACAGAGGAAGACACGACTTTCCATATCTCATCAATATTTTCCTGTGATGAATATATCATCCACTTGCCGGAAAGCAGACCCGATTCTTTGGCTAATTTATCTATGGCATCGTCTTGGACTGCTAACTCAATTTTTTCTCCTATGACGATAACTTTCCTTTTAGGATCAGGATTAATCAGGTTCTTTATAGAACAGAATATGATGAAATCATGTAGTTTTTTGTTTCCCAGAAATTTTTCTCTTTCACCATTCTTTACATATACCCAAGCTGAGGTTTTCACATTTGTAGGGAGATTTTTCTTGTCTGAATAACAAACATCACAAACATGATAGCGCTCTCTATCGTTTTCGTTTCCGCATTTTTTACAGTTTGACATTTTAGATCATTGATAACTTCTTTTTAACGATTAATTGTTTTTCGCCTTCGCTCATTCTGGTTTTCCCTTTTCTTTCTAACAGAGAAAAGGCCGCTGCGCTAAAACCAGATGGCTCGGCTCCGGAATTAACCAACGGAGGTGTTTGCTCATGGCAGATGGAAAAAAGCCAGAGTTCAGCGGTCTTTTGCTGACCGACGCAAAGGACTACAAGGAAAGGAAGACTGTCGGCAAGGTCGCTCTGTGGAGGGGCGTTGAAAAGGAAAACGCGCCAGTCCTTCAGGGCGTAATCCAGACCGAGAATGGAAAATACAGACTCGTGCTCTGGAAGTTCAAGTCGAAGGAGGGGGGCTTGTAGCCCCTCCCCGAAAATTTGAGGTGAATGAGATGTATGTGCTGAACGGAAACTCGGAAGAGATAACCAAAATGTTCAAGCCGTTTGGTTTGACGGAATACGAGGCGAGGGTCTACTTCGCGCTTCAGGTCTGCGGCAAGACGAAGATAAGCGAACTCTGGACGAGGTCAGGAGTCCCGCAGAGCAAGATTTACCAGATAATACCCTCCTTGGAATTCAGGGGTCTGGTCGAGGTATTTCCCAAGTTTCCAAAGGAGGTCAGGGCAAGGCAGTTTCTCCGATTCGCCAACGACTTTCTCACGACAAGAAAGTGCCTGCTGGAGGAGATTGACGAAAAAATACGGGAACACAGGGAGGTGGTGAGGAACAGCAAGTTCGTGCGGGTCGTCGTTTGACGCCCGCATTTTTTTGTTTTTTCCATTGCCGAATTGGCGGAAATTTTTTTGATTTACATATAGACTTGCGGAATATCAAAAATTGATTGGCAAGTGATCTTCCGCTTTATGATTTAATTTTAGACATACTGTCTTTTTTGATTTTATCTATTTTAGTCAGGTCGCTCATGTTTATCCATGCTTCGGCGATGTTTGTAGCAAGCCCGGTGCTCCCCCAAATAAGACCTTCTAATGCCACAAGCTCTGGTGGTTTCTTGGATTCTTTTAGGTAGTCAAGAATCTTCTTTCTTTCATCAAATGATATGTATTTTTCTCTGTACCGGATGCCGTCTTTTTCATTATCTTCAGCTGCAAGTACTTTCACCAAACACTTAAATCCATTTTTTGAATCAGACGCGCTTTCTGTTAATTTTTTTGATTGATACGCATCCTTAATCATATCGTGAGCCCCATCGTAATATTTTGGAAAATCAGGACCATTCTTTTGCGGTAAAGCAATTTTCGAATCACGTAATTTCTTCAATAATTCGAAAATGTCTTTTTCAATATCAGTTATTCTTTCAAGAATATTTGCAACAGAGCGATATCCTGCAATTTTGTATGCTGCGGTATAATCTACCGCGTCTTCGTCTCTGAGCAGACCGCTTTCAATCAAAATACCAGGCTTGTTCCAGAATGTTTCAAATACGTGAGTAAATAATCTCTTTAGCGCAAATACATTGTTATCGACCAGATTTTCTGTCCTTGTTACAATTTTATATTCTGTTTCAATATCTGATTCTTTTATAGAACCTGAGAACATTTTTTGATTTTTCGAATAAAGAGTTTCATAATGCATGTATATCTCGTCTAGTTTTTTTGGTATGTTTTCAATTTTGGTTTCAAATTTTATCACATATCTTCCATCGCTTTCTTTTCCTTTGAAATAGGCATTTGGTAACTTGTCTCCGATAGACGATAATTTTTCTATTAGATTTACATTGTAATCTTTCTCTGTTATGCATATGTCATCATAATCTTGCAAGTATGCAGATATTACTGAATAATAGACTTGATCTCCATTGCCTGTTTCCATTATAAGTTCAAGGGGTTTTGGTTTTTCTTCTTTTATTTGTGGAGTTATCAGAATTGTGCTGTCTATTTGAGTGCGCTCGATTACTCTGTTTTCTTTTTTCTCATAATCTGGAATGTATTCTTTAACCCATTCCATTGGAAGTGATGTCACATAGCTGTCAGCTTTCTTACCTTTCCAGAATCTTCTAGTTTCAGTCTTTCTCAATGGCTTGATTTTGTAGGTATTCTCCATGCTAAAAACTTTATTTGTAACCTTAAATCGCTATATTCTATTTCTCCTCGTGGTTAATACCTATAAGGATCTGTGCTGTTATAGGGATCCCATGCCCCCACATGACAATAACCGAAGAAAGGCAATCATGGAGACTATACAGCAAATCAGAATTAAGGAGATGGAACTAGCAAAAATAAAAACCGCAGAATCGAAAATTAATGAAAATTTACGTGGATTGCATCTGAGGCTTTTGACTTTGAATGGACAGGATGTGGTGACTGACAACGTAGACGTTTTGGAATTATTGCGCCAACTGAAAGAAATCAAAGAAGATAACACGTCACTAAAACAGGACAACAATGTAATAAAAAATCAACTTATTTACCTGCACGAAAAAATATCCAACAAATTTTCTGTAGGTAAGGTAGTGGACAGATTGTATGATTCAATGCTAAAAAATCGTAGATTTGGTACAAAGAAAGAATGGTCAGAATCAGCGGGAATTACTGAAAGATCATGTCAAAGTAATGAGAAAAAAGTGGAGCAGAAACTACGAAAAAATGGCTGGAAACTTTCTACAGAAAAAAACGGTAATTCTACGTCGGTCTGGATTGAACCGTCATAACGGAAATTTTTCAATGAAATTTCGCTGAAATAATTCAATTTTATTTTTTATATACTGTAAGATCCTTATACCATGAACCAAGATTCATGCAAAAAAACTGATTCCAAAAACAAGAGCAGCGGAGGGACAATGTTCTGTTGTCTTGGAAGTGGTTTTGCGGAGGTAAGGCTTGACTAAGGGAGTCATAACGAGTTCGGGTCGTGTCATCGACTTGGATTCTAACAACGAAGTGCAAAGCCTGCCACCAGAATCGCTTCAGATGGAAAAGAGAAGCTACGGCTTCTCTCAATCTTTTTCTGCTATGCTAAAGAACCGTATGTACTACATCAAAGATGAATACGGTCAGTGGTACTGCAATCCGTCTGGCAGAACAAAGCTTGTCCGAGAAATTGACGAGATGAATATTTTTCCATTTGATGTCTTTTTGAAACAAAACGCCACAACTGGTGACATTTCCTATCTTACAGTCATTAGGATAAATGGCATAGAGCACGATGTCCTGCTGGCATACGACTACGACCATCCTGACTATGAGATGACGGCGCAGATACTGAGGCCAATTCTTGACGGGCGCAGGATGGGGACTCATACGTATGGCAACAACAAGCCATGTTACATCGAGAACTGGAGCAGAAAGCTCAGGGCCATCCATGTCGCGATGCAGGTGGCATTCTGGATTGATGATTACTACAAAGGAAAATTGCTTGAAGAATATTGCAAGTTATCTAAAGAAATCATCACTGACAGGTCTTATCGTAATTACATGCAGAGGATGGAAGAACTTGGTCTTGTCAGAGAATCAGGTTCTGGCAGATGGAAGAAATATGAGATTATTGCATAATTTGCATTCAAATTAAAATACATGAATCATATTATAAATAAGATCTATCATGATTTCAAAAGATTTCAAATTACCATCTTGGCGAAAATGGATAAAATTAACTGATAAGAAAAAAATCATAGAAGAGAACACTGCTCTGGTTCAAAATGAAACACACAGGAAAAAAGGAGTTTATGTTGTAAGGGTTTCTAAATCCATTGAACGAGTAAAGGGGAAGTCTGATATTGTTTACATTGGAAGAGGTAACCTCCATCAAAGGGTACGAAGACTGTTGAAATTATTTCCGGAAAGAGTTACGGTGAATACAAAAAATCAAAAGGTACTCTTTGCAAGGACTGGTCTTCTTAGCATTGTAAGCCATCTGAATACAGATGTATGGATTACATACAAAATCACAGATAGATATATACAGTTAGAAAAAGACCTATTACAAAAATACCGAGATGACCATATAGAATTGCCTCCTCTGAACAGAAGTTCCACATAAAATAAAAATCTGGGACGGTGCCCGCTACAACTGTTATGGCGGCAACCATCGGCCCCGCTACCATAGATTTAACGGCAGGGTGTCAAACTTTCTGCACCATTCTCTTACCTGGCGCGTTTGTTTTTTCTGTTAAAAATTGAAAAATTCGTACTAGGGTCCACTTTTCGGCCCTACCATTTCATCACTTTTTATGTCCTGATCCCATCTACCACGCGCACCTTTGATTAATG
>Ga0247727_10008608_pt1 | contig 18859 bp, 16 predicted proteins | sample WisWelCaveWW1625_FD_202498 | JGI IMG/M metagenome (GOLD analysis project Ga0247727, IMG submission 202498) | Biofilm microbial communities from Wishing Well Cave, Virginia, United States - WW16-25 | ecosystem: Environmental > Aquatic > Deep subsurface > Groundwater > Cave microbial mat | place... | reverse complement strand
CTGAAAACACCAAAAGAAATTGAAGAGGCGCTGAAAGGCGGCAAAGACAACAGCTTCTTCGTTCGCGAAATTCTCAAAGAAGGCAAAGTACTATATGACAGAAATAAGCGAACTTAAATCCTGGATTGAAAATGCCGAGGAAGATTTTTCTGCGGCGAAAGCATTAATTCAATTAAGAAAACCTTTGTCGGCAGGCGCTTGCTTTCATGCCCAGCAATGCGCAGAAAAATACTTGAAAACCCTGCTTATTTCAAAAGATATTGATTTTCCAAAAACTCACGATCTCCCAACCCTGGATACGATATGCAATAATGCCGGCATATTAACCGGAATAAACCTTCAACAACTCACGGATTTAACAGAATATGCGGTTCACAGGCGCTACCCTGGAAATCAACTAACGCTTGAAGAAGCAAAGGAAGCCATTAAAATAGCGGCAGTGATTCGGAAATTTTCAAGAAAATTCCTGGGGTTAAAATAAAAGATACACCAGCACATTATGGCAATATCTATTTTCAAGGCGCTCTCTGAACTCGAAACAAATAACAATTCTGCCGCGATATGCACAGTAATCAAAAGCGAAGGCTCGACGCCGCGGCATGTGGGGAGCAAGATGCTTGTTTACCAAGACGGCAAATTCATCGGCACCGTCGGCGGCGGGGAATTGGAGAGTCGCGTCATTAACGCCGCGATTGAATCGTTGAAAAGCGGCACAGCACAAAATCTGTCGTACACCATGGCTGACCCCTCGCGCGGCGACCCGGGTGTGTGCGGTGGAACTGTGGAGGTGTTTGTGGAACCGATTCTTCCCCCTGCCATGATCGTTGTCATCGGCGGTGGACATGTTGGCAAGGCAGTCGTCCATTTGGCAAAGTGGCTCGGGTTCAGAGTCGCGGTCAGTGACGACCGCGAGGAGTTTTGCAATCCCGAGTCTGTGCCGGGGGCGGACGCTTATTATCCCGTGCCGATGAAAGAGTTGCCGAGTCAACTCAAAGTGACGCGCCAGACCTACTTGGTGGTGACCAGCCGCGGGTCCGCGATTGACGCGGCGGGTCTACCTCCACTGCTCGAGTCCGACGCGGCGTATCTCGGCGTCATCGGGTCAAAACGGAGATGGCTGACGACAGTCAAGGCTTTGAAGGAGAAAGGCATATCTGAGGAGTTGATCGGACGAGTCCGTTCGCCGATGGGAATCGAGTTGAACGCGGAGACGCCGGAGGAGATCGCAGTGAGCATCATGGCAGAGATACTGATGTTGCGCGATAGAGGGACCGGGAAGATGATGAAGGATTAATAGAGACCCTAAAGGTTTTCAAAACCTTTAGGGTCTATTTGCGTAGATAAATAAGAAATTCAGTTCTTGTAGCACGTTCACGCATGGACTATAATCGAAGCAACGTTCTTCCAAAGGAGAAAATCATGGCTAGAATTTTTGACGTTATTGAATATCCGAATGAGATGAGAGATGAGATTGTCCATCGCTTTCCGGAGACGGGCATCGGCGATTATCGTATCGGTTCGCAGGTGATCGTGCGCGAATCGCAATCGGCAGTATTTTTCCGCGATGGCAACGCGCTGGACGTGTTCAAAGCGGGACGACACACCATTGCAACCGCAAACATCCCAAAGATCATTGACTTCATCGGAAAAGCGTTCAACGACCGGACGCCCTTCCCCGCAGAAGTGTATTTCGTCTCGATGAAGGAATTCGCGAACGAAAAATGGGGAACACCGCAGCCGATTATTGTGCGCAACCCGGGTATGGGACTCGGCGTGGCTTTGCTGCAGGGATTTGGAACATTTTCGTTCCAGGTGAAGGACCCACAACAATTTGTTACTCAAGTCGTTGGCACGGTGGGTACGTATCGCACAACCGATATCGAAGAACGTTTAAAGACCATTCTGCTTTCCAAGTTGCAGGATGTGCTGGGAGAAACTACTTCCGCCAAAAGCGTTGTGGATTTGATTGGTCTCACCGAAGAAGTCGGCGCGGCGGTTCGCGCTAAGGCGCAGGATGATTTCGAAGCGCTGGGCATGGTTCTCAAGACATTCTACATTGGGAATCTCAAGCCATCCAGCAAGTCTGCTCAGGAACTGCGCGATATGGGCATGCTCGATATGGCAACGTATACCCAACTGCAAGCCGCGGATGCGATGCGCGATGCCGCGCAAAACGAGGGCGGGGGCGCGGGTCTCACGGCTGGCATCGGAGCAGGAATGGGGATTGGCAATTTGATGGGACAGGCTTTACAAGGCGGCTTCCAGGGCGGAACAGCTGGAGGCGCTGGAGCAAAGATGCCAGACATCATGACTCCCGCCGAAGCCGCGAATTTCATGAAAGTTACGGAGGCAGATATTCTCGAAGCGATCAAAGATAAAAGCCTGAAAGCGAAGAAAGTTGGCAAGGCTTTCCGCATTAGCAAGGACTCACTGGAAAAGTTTATGAACAGCTAGTGGAAATAAGTAAGTCGTCAACAATGGTGAAGCCGGTCAAACCCGTCTCCACCATTGTTGTTATGATGATATAACCAATTCGAGAAAGGAGGTGGACGATTCGAGAAACAAGCTTTTGCTGACGGATATAACCGTATAAAAATTTGATGATTTCTGGAGGAGAACATGCGTAAAATACTTGCGATCACGACGATGCTTGTCGTCTTGAGCATTGTCCTTACGGCTTGTGGCGGAGCCAGCACCCCTGTGTCGGGTGAACCGATAACAGTCGTTGAGACGGTTGTTGTTACTGTAGAAGTGCCCGGTGAACTTGTCGTAACCGAACCCCAGGGCTATGGAACCATTCTTGCTCGCGTGAAAGAGCGCGGCAAGGTAGTATGCGGTGGACGAACAGATTTGCTTGGCTTTGGCTACCTGGATGCCAGCGGCAAGAACATTGGCTTTGACATTGATCTGTGTCGTGCTGTAGCGGCCGCGGTGTTGGGCGACCCAAGCTCGATAGAGATTGTCCCGTTAACTGCTGCGGACCGCGGTCCCGCACTACAAACTGGCGAAGTTGATCTGCTGTCACGCAATGCTACTTGGAACTCCAAGCGAGACGCTGAATGGGGCAACTTTACAGTGACCATGTTCTATGATGGTCAAACCTTCATCGTTCGGCAAGATAGCGGGATTGAAACCTTGCAGGACATGGATGGCGCGACAGTCTGCGTGACCACCGGCACGACTACCGAGAAGAACCTGGCTACGGCCTTTGCCGATGCCGGGCTTGCCTTTGAAGCTGTGACGTTTGAAGACACTGCTTCTGTTTACAGCGCTTATGACGAAGGCCGTTGCGATGTGGCTACAAGTGATGGTTCACAATTAGCTGCCATCCGCCTCGGCTTGCAGAACCCCGATGATCACAAATTGCTCGGCTTCACTATCTCCAAAGAACCGCTTACACCCGCTGTTCCAGCTGGAGATGATCAATGGCTCGATATTGTGAAGACCGTCATGTGGGCATTGATCTCGGCTGAAGAATTCGGCATCACCTCTTCCAACGTGGAAGAGATGAAAGCAAGCGAGAACGGTGATATTCGCACCCTGCTGGGAGCGGGAGATGATTGGGGCTATACCCAACTTGGCGTTGATGCAGACAGCCTAGCCAGAGCGATCTCGGCTGTTGGCAGCTATGGTGAGATATACGACCGTTACTTTGGAGCTGGCGGCCTTGCGTTTGAATTGGATCGCGGGCCAAATAAGCTTGCCAAAGATGGCGGTTTGCTGTATTCGCCGCCAATCAAATAGCGATTAGATCGTTCATGATATGTGCGGTCCGCCAAGGCGGACCGCACAAAAACTTAATGATAGGGTCTATTTGCTTATGTCTATTGCGGCTGATAAACGCAGCGGCAGGAAAATTCCATTCTGGCGCGATGAGCGCGCTCTGAACGCCGCGGCACAGATTATCTCTGCCGTCATCATTCTTGGAATGTTGTATTGGATGGCGAGAAATTTTTCGGAAATCTCAAAACAGCGCGGGATGTCGTTGTCTTATGGGTTTTTGAGTGAGCCGGCCGGGTTTCCGATATCTGAATCATCCATCCCCTACGACCCAACCATGTCGTTTGGCAGGGCGTTTCTCGTTGGTTTGATCAACACCTTGAATGTATCTGTCTTGGGAATTATTCTCGCGACGATTTTAGGTTTTATTGTCGGTCTGGCGCGTCTTTCATCAAATTGGCTGGTCAGCAGGATTGCGCTGGCATTTATTGAGTTGCATCGTAATATCCCTTTGCTTGTGTTGTTATTCATCTGGTATTTTGCCGTATTTAATCGTTTGCCATCGGTCAAAGAAAGTATAACTTTACCTGGACCGATCTATATGAACCTGCGCGGTTTATATCTTTCATGGCCGCGATTGACCGAAACCGGAAACATATTCTTGATCTTCGTAGTTGCGGGAATTATCCTGGCGCTGGCGAGCTGGGGTATATTGCGTCGAATCCGCGAGAAGTCTGGCAGGGAGACATATTACTTTCCAGCAAGTTTTGGGATACTAGTTCTTATTCCGCTGATTGGCTGGTTTGTTGCCGGCGGTATGCCACTGTGGATTGATACCCCCACCTTGCAAGGGTTTAACTATAGGGGAGGGTTACGCCTCACCACGGAATTCGGCGCAATGCTGATCGGCCTGACGACTTACACAGCCGCATTTATTGCGGAGGTTATACGCGCAGGCATCCAGGCTGTGCAACGCGGGCAGATTGAGGCGGCAAAGGCTATAGGTTTGAAAAACCCTCAGGTGTTGAGTTTGGTTGTCATCCCGCAAGCGATGCGTGTGATCATCCCACCATTGATAAGCCAGTACTTAAATCTGACCAAGAACTCCAGCCTGGCGCTGGCGATTGGTTACCAGGAGCTCTTCGCAGTTGGGAAAATCACCATCAATCAGGCGGGTCGCGCTGTGCCTGTATTCTTAATGGTTATGGCAACCTATCTGGCGCTGAGCCTGCTGACTTCATGGGTGTTGAATAACTATAACCGCCGCATTCAGTTTGTCGAAAGATAATCATGGCTGCACATACCGAAATCCTAAGCGCTCCAAATCCTCCTGGTCTATTGACTTGGATTCGTAAAAATTTATTCAGCAATTGGTTTAACTCTCTCCTGACTCTTGTTTCATTAGTAATCATTTATTTTGGTACCATCAGCGTCTTTTCATGGGTTTTTGTGACCGCCGACTGGAGACCAGTAACGGGTTTTCCCTTGTTGTATCTGGTTGGACAATACCCGCGTGATCAGCTGTGGCGCCCGGGGTTGGGTTTGTGGCTTATCACTCTTTTGATCGGCATGTCATGGGGTGTATGGGAGAAGTTTGTCAAAGCGTTTGCAATTTTCCTCGGCATCCTGCTCGGTGTCCTTGGGTTTGCTCCGGTAGTTACGCCAACGATCACTGTAGCTGTGCGCGCCGCATTTATTATTGGCGCTTTGTTGATTTACATGGGGTATCTGATAGGACGCCGGGATGGTATTAAAGGACAATATGTTGTAACTCTTTGGGTGGTTTTGTCAGCACTGCTAGTGCTTGTTGTCCTGCCCGGATTCGATGGTAACCCCATATTGCCAAGAGTGGAAACAACAGCGTGGGGTGGATTAATGATCACGCTACTGCTTGCTGTCGGCGGGATCGTATTATCATTTCCAATTGGCGTGCTCCTGGCGCTTGGGCGTCGTTCGTCCCTTCCTGTCGTAAAAATTTCCTCCATCCTTTTCATTGAGATCATTCGAGGCGTCCCCCTGATCACCATCCTGTTTATGTTCTCGATCATTTTGGCGTTATTTTTACCTGCTGAATCGAGAATAGATCGCGTCCTTCGCGCGCTGATGGGCATTATTGTTTTCAGCGCGGCGTATACAGCCGAAAATGTTCGCGGCGGACTTCAGGCTGTGCCACAGGGTCAGGTGGAAGCCGCGAAAGCCTTGGGATTGAACAACTTCCAGGTCACGACCTTCATCGTTCTCCCACAAGCATTGCGGATGGTAATTCCGGTAACCGTCGGGCAGTTCATTTCCCTGTTCAAGGACACCACCTTGGTGGTAATTGTTGGGATCAACGACTTGCTTGGCATTGGGAAGTCAGTGCTGAATACAGATCCTGAATTTGTCCGCTTGCAAGCCGAAGTATATATATTCATTGCCCTGGTCTTCTGGATGTTTAGTTACTTTATGTCATACGCCAGTATGCAACTAGAGAAGAGCCTGGGGATGGGGGAACGTTGATCTACCCTGTACAGAACGCTGGTTATCAAGGAATACAAGCATGAGCAAACAAGAAAATCATGAGCTGATCATCGTGTGTAAGGATGTGCATAAATGGTATGGGAACTTTCAGGCTTTGCGCGGTGTTTCCATGGAAATTCAAAAAGGGGAAGTGATCGTTATTTTCGGGCCGTCTGGCTCGGGAAAATCAACTTTCATTCGCACGATCAACCGATTGGAGGAGCACCAACGCGGCACGATTGTTGTGGATGGGATCGAGCTCAGTCACGATGTGCGGAATATTGAGCAGGTCCGCATGGAAACAGGAATGGTATTCCAGCAGTTTAACCTGTTCCCGCATTTAACTGTTATGCAGAACATTGCTTTAGCCCCCATTTGGGTGCGGAAGTGGCCGAAAGATAAAGCTGAACGATTGGTGATGGAATTACTTGAGCGCGTCGGAATTCCTGAACAGGCACTTAAGTATCCAGGGCAGTTGTCCGGCGGACAGCAACAACGCGTGGCGATTGCGCGCGCGCTTGCCATGCAACCGAAGATCATGCTGTTTGACGAGCCGACCTCCGCTCTTGACCCCGAGATGATCAAGGAAGTTCTGGATGTGATGGTCGGACTGGCAAAATCAGGTATGACGATGCTGGTGGTGACGCATGAGATGGGCTTCGCTCGCGCGGTCGCAGATCGTATGTTCTTCTTCGATCAGGGTCAGATCGTGGAAAGCGGCACCCCCGAACAAATCTTCAAACAGCCGAAAGAAGAACGAACAAAATTATTTCTCTCGCAAATTCTTAGTCATTAGACCTCTTGCAAAAGTCTATTTGCCACAGAGAACACAGAGAAAATGAGCTTTTCTCAAAGGTCTCAGTGGGCTCTGTGGCTAAGTAGCGTTCACTTATGCAAGAGGTCAATTAAAAGAAAAATATGTCACCCTGATGGAGCGCCGGTTGCGAAGTCCGCAGACGAAGGGTAAGCGTTCAAAAGCACAGGGCTCGCGCAAGACCATAAGAACTGCCGCGAATATTTCGAGGCGCTTAGCGCCATTTTCGCGAATTACACGAAATTTTCAGAAGGTAGCGGAAATTCGTGTAGTTCGCGGCTAAAAGATTTCGACTGCGCTCAGCGCGAGAAGTTACTCCAAATCACTTAACACATCGGAAATAGAATTTAACACGTCACCTGCCATCACAGATGCAGTTGTGCCGAGATCGTCCGCCGCGTATAGACCAGCTTGCGCGTGGACCCAGGCACCTGCAACAGCGGCGTCAAACGCGGCCAAGCCCTGCGCGCGCAGACCAACAATCAGCCCCGCGAGAACGTCGCCTGTCCCGGCATGAGCAAGCGCAGGGGAAGCCACAGGGATGACGGTCACGCGTCCATCAGGTGAAGCGATCACAGTGAAGGCGCCTTTCAACACCACGATGTGTCCCCATTCTTTCGCGTACTTGCGTGCAACAGCCTGCCTGTCTTCTTGAATTTCCTCTTTTGATAATCCGGTCAATGCAGACATCTCGCCTGGGTGCGGAGTCAGAATCGCGGGTGCGGGAAGTTTCGTGTGCCAGTCTTTGATCTGCGCGAGCAACCTGAGACCATCAGCATCTACGACCATCGAAGGCAAATTACTGGTTTCTTCTTCTTTCTTTTCACCTTCTTCGTGAATAAAACCAATGCGCGCCGTTGATTTTTTGAGTGCGGATGTTCCCGCCAGAATAGTTTCGATGAACTCTTTTGTGGTGGCCTCCATCCCAAAGCCCGGACCGATCAACATCGCAGTTGCGCGCTCAAAGCTTTTTGTCAACACTTCCGCCGCGCTGGACGATATCACCCCCATCGAATGCGGAAGCAAGACCCACGTCGCTTCAGGGATTTGACCCGCGAGCACGCCATGCAGCGACGCGGGGACTGCCAGAGTCACGAGTCCCGCGCCCGCGCGATACGCCGCCTCTCCCGCAAGGACAACTGCTCCTGTGTAATTGACCGATCCCGCGGCGATGAGCGCGGCGCCAAACGTACCTTTATGCGAATCGAGCGGTCGCTCCGGCAACAGCGCGGAGACCGAATCCTCTTCCGCTACATCCGTTTGCAAATCCTTGAGTGAAGGCAAATCTGATGGCAAGCCGATATCCACCACTTGAAGATCGCCCCCATATTCAAACGCGGGCAATTTCAACAATCCCTGCTTGACCGCCGCCATCGTGACAGTAACATCAGCGGGGATAGTTTCTTCTGCGACCTCCCCTGAATCACAATCCACACCGGATGGACAATCAACGGCGATAACAAATGGGGACTCGTCAAGTGCGTCAAGAATATCGTTGACTTCAGAGAGCAGTTCGGCAACTTCCTTTTTCAAAGGCAAATTGATCCCGGTACCGAGAACTCCGTCCAGCAACACATCAGCAGTTTCAATGGACGCGGCAAGTTTTTCAAATGCCTTCTCACCGGAAAGGACTTCCCCGCCCGCTTCGACAAACTGTTTAACCAGATCATCTTTCTTGCGCTTGACGAGATACGCGCGCGCCTTCCACCCCTCTGCGACAAGCGCGGTCAAAGCGACGAGCGTATCACCGCCATTATTTCCCGGACCCACCAAACCAATGATTTGAGGTTTTTCCTCGTCAAATGGCAACTCAAGGACGACATCCGCAAGTCCCTGACCAGCGTTTTGCATCATCTGGTCATAGGTCAAGCCGCCAGCGTCTGCTTCTTTTTCAATTTTCTGCATTTGTGAGACAGTCACAAGTTTCATTTCTATTTCTCCGTTTGATGGGCAGATTTTACTGCAAGGGAAACCTGCCACCAATATTTATTTCCCCTCTCTTACGAAAATAAAACTTTTCTTGCATCTACGGCTGAGCAACGCGGCATCTCAATGTAATTCTCCCCACAAATCCGTCGCCACATCCTCCAACTCCAACTCCATTAACTTCTCTCGTGAAGGCTTGCCAGTTTTCACATCCCAGCCGCGGGCTTCGTAGTAGGCAGATAACATCCCCTCAATATCAGGTACAAAACCTGCCGAGCCGCCATCGGGGAATGGTTCAAGCAGGGCTTTGGGGAGTTTATCGTTCGCACGCGTGAGACCCATGCGGTTATTGATAGCGCGCTTCAGATTCCAGGCGCGTTCCCCGGCTCTCATCATCTCATCGACAGTCCAATCGAGTCCGCAGGCGGCGTTAATTAATTTCACCTGCTCCACTGGTTCAACATTGGCAAAGATACACATCACGAATGCGTTGAAGATCGTGCGCCAATCCTGATGTTTCGCTACATTCGCGGCTTTCTCGGCTTGCGCGTGGCGCGAGAAAAACTCAATACCAAGCTGGTCATTTGTATGGCCCCAATCCACAAAGAAATAATCGGACTGATTATGACATGCCCCGCGCGGACTGGTCGCGTACGACAGCGCCATCCCCGAAACACCGCGCGGATCATGGTACGCGACTTCAAGTCCGTTCACCTGTACGGCTTCCTCTTCCACGCCGAAATGCGCGCCAAATCGTTTTGATCCCTGTGCGAGCAGGTCGCCAATCCCTTCTCGCGAGCCGGTTAACCTCACCAACTGTTCTATGGCATCCACATCGCCCCATTTCAAAATTATTCCACCCGTCTCCTGCTCTGTGAGTATTTCTTTCTCAAATAAATGGAACGCCAGCCCAATCGTGTTGCTCGCGCTGATCGTATCCATGCCATAACGATCACACAACTCGCCCAAATCCACAATCGCTTCGAGATTATCGTTCAATAAATTCGCACCGAAGCCAACCATCGTTTCGTGTTCGGGTCCTTTTCGCCTGGTCTTATCGCCCTTCAAATTGACGACGCGCCCGCACGCGATCACGCATCCCTGGCAAGCGCTTCTGCCGACGAGAATCGTCTCGGTCATCTTCGCGCCTGAAACATTATCCACCGCAGGAAACGCTCCGCTCGAATAATACTTCGCCGGCATCGCGCCGAGATATTCTGCATAATTCGCCGCGCCTGCGGTGCCCACATAACGAAGCACCCTGGCTTCGTTATCGTCGCGCAGTTTGCGGTTCGATTCGGAACGCAACGCTTTATACTTGGGTAGATCAAAGATCGGGATTTCATTCGTCCCATGCACGGCAATCGCCTTGAGATTTTTCGATCCCATCACGGCGCCCATCCCTGTGCGCCCTGCCATACGCCCATGATCGCACATGATGGACGCAAACAAAACTTGTTTCTCCCCCGCCTGCCCAATGACACAGACTCTTGCGGATTTTTCTCCGACTTCCTCTTTGACCACGTCCTGCGTCGAGTAGGTGTTGTTCATTCCCCACAGATGCGCCGCATTTCGGACCTCGAGCCTGCTCCCGTCCAACCAAAGATATACCGGCTCAGGCGCTTTCCCCGTCACCCACAATCCGTCGTAGCCAGCCGCGCGCAATTCGGGTCCCCAGTATCCTCCAATGTTGGATTCTGCCCAGAGGCCGGTAGCGGGACCTTTTCCGCAAATGACGAAGCGTCCTGTTGTTGGACCGGAGGTGCCGGTCAACGGTCCCATCAAAAACAAGAGAGGCGATTCTGGGGAGAGCGGATCCAATTCGCGCGTTAAAGTCGAATACAAAATTCGGGCGGCGAGTGACGCGCCGCCCAGAAAAGCTTTTTCCCATTGTTCGGGGATTCGGTATTCTTCCGAATTGCCTGTGGATAAATCTATTTTGAGGATCGGTTGCATATTCGTGATCTGTCATTGCGAGCGAGCGTTATCCCGCGAGCGAAGCAAACCCCAACATAATGAGGGAGATTGCTTCGGGCTTCCGCCCTCGCAATGACGTGCTAAAGAATTTCACCTGTCACATCCTGCGCTACGCGGACGAAGTCCAGGACAGTCGGCACATTGCGCATCATGTAACCGAGGCTTCCTTTTACTTTCAATTTACTGGTCATCATCGCGGTCATGGGGTTGAGGTTGCCCGTCAAAACCGCGGTGATGTTTTTGTAGGTGGCGGTCAACGTAAAGGCGGGGCTTGGGTAGGACTCAGGCTTGGGCTTGTATTCCACTTTTCGGCACGAGCCATGCCAGAGATCCAGGTAGAACGTGAGTTGTTCCTTGAGATTGCCCTCTGGTTCGATGAAGAAGAAAAGGTCGCCTTCCCAGTTTTTGGCAATATCCCTGTATCGTTCGTCAGAGTTAAGTTTAGCTTCCAACCCTTTTAACCATTCTTCGCTTGGGAAAACTGCAGGCATTTTCACCTCCGAAATTTGACTGGCGCAATTGTACCATTTGGAAATAACACCCGTCGAACTCTTGCACAATTACATAAAATAGTCTATCCTTAAGTAAGGAGATGAGCGCATCATCTCGCGGCAACTCGATTGCCCAAACCCTATTCTCAATTCTCTTGGAGGAGAACATGAAGAAAATATACATTTTGGCAAGCCTGCTGGCAGTATTTGCCCTGACGCTGACCGCCTGCGGCGGTGGCAGTGGCCCACAGGCAGACAACCTGCTTGATGACATCAAGCAACGCGGTTATATTCTCGTCTCCACAGATCCAAACTACGAGCCTCAGTCCTTCCTGAACACAGAAGGTTCACGCCCAGCTGATAGCAAGTGCCCCTCTGATGCTCTGACCACTGCTGAAATGCAAGGTTTTGATGTGGATGTTGCCATCGCAATTGGTGACGGCCTGGGTGTTGAGACGTGCTTCGCCACCCCATCCTGGGATACCATCACTGCTGGAAGTTGGGTCGACAAATGGGACATCAGTGTCGGCTCGATGACGATCACCACAGTTCGCCAGGAAGCTCTCAACTTCAGCGTGCCCTACTACTACACCCCCGCTGTTGTTGCCGTCCGCGCTGATTTGGGTCTCACCTCATTGGCTGACCTGGAAGGACAAGCCCTCTGCGCAGGCACAGTCACCACGTACGAATCATGGCTCAACCATGATATGGCTGGTTTGGGTTTACCCGAATCATCCGTCTACGTTGAGGCTCCAAACGTGACTGTAGTCACACTTGAAACTGATCAGGAATGTGCGCAGGCGATCATGGCAGGCCGCGAGGACTTCGTCGGTTATGTGACTTCCGAGACCGTTGTCGACGCAAATATCGCGGAAGGATTCCCGGTGGTAAAAGTGGGTGGAGCAGTCTTCTCTGAAGACCTGGCCGCCGCGATTGACAAGGGCGCAAGTCTGCCCACCGACACCTTGCTGGCAGAAGTGAACAAGATCTTCACCCAGATGCACGACGACGGAACACTCTCTGCGCTTTCGCTCCAGTGGTTAGACGTCGACCTCACCCAGGCGCCCAAATAAACTGTGCAGTAGAATACAGGGAGGCGGAAATAACCGCTTCCCTGTATGTTCTCAGTATATAACGATAATAAGGCAGTAATTGCGCGGACACTTGGCACAGACGAGTGAAACCGTCTTAGAATCAAACATGGGCGAATATGTCTTGATCGTTTCGATAAGGATATAGACAATGAGCGAAATTATCAAAGAAGAAGGCTCTAACAAGTCTCGGGGTGAGTTGCTGTACGAATCTCAGCAACGGAGGAAGCGTCAGTTCAATACGAGCGTTTCTCTGGCATGGGGCTTCTTTCTTATCATTCTTATTTACCTGTTTAGCGGGAAAAGCTTTCTCGGCTTTAATACAATTAAGTTGGATATCGACTTTATTCGGCAAAATATGGCCTTTATTGCTGGGGGTTTATATGAAACACTTCTCATATCCGTGCTATCGATCATATTGGCAACCTTCCTTGCGCTCATTGCCGCGCTGGGACGTCTCTCAACATCACCGCCGATTTATGCTCTCAGTACTTTTTATGTTTCTCTAATTCGCGGCACACCGCTTTACCTGCAAATCTTTTTCTGCTTCCTGGCCCTGCCACAGCTCGGCATAGTCCTTCCGGGGCTTTGGGCTGGAGTACTGGCGCTAGGCGTTAACTACGGGGCTTACATGAGCGAGATCTTTCGCGCCGGACTCGCGTCCGTTGGCAAGGGTCAACGCGAAGCAGCCCTCGCCATCGGCATGACGCCCGGCCAAACCTTGAGACGTGTGATAATGCCGCAAGCCTTGCGGTTTGCCATCCCGCCAATGTGGAACGATTTCATTGCCATGACAAAAGACTCGGCTCTCGTAGCGGCAACTGGCTTTGTGCACGAGATCATGTGGCGCGCAACAAAAGTTGGGCGCGCCAAATTTAACAACCTTGAAGCACTCATCATGGCCGCCATCTTTTATTGGGCGATGACACTAATTCTGACCTACGTCCAGGGCCGGATCGAAGCCCGCCTTGCCAGAGGAGATCGCTAACATGGCACCTATCGTCAGAATCTCCAACCTCGAAAAATATTTTGGCCGGCTGCATGTCTTAAGGAATGTTTCTTTAGATATCGAATCCCGGGAAGTGGTATGTCTGATCGGGCGGAGTGGATCGGGCAAAAGCACCTTGCTTCGTTGCATTAATTTCCTGGAAGAGCCTTCGCATGGAACAGTCGAATTGGACGGGATCAAGGCAGAAGGCGGCGAAAGAGGCAAACACCATCGCCAACAGATCCATGACTTGCGCTTGAAAACGGGGATGGTTTTCCAAGAGTTCAACTTATTCCCACACATGAGCGTGCTCGAGAATGTCATTGAAGGACCGGTCATCGTCAAAGGCATGGATCGGGCTGATGCTATTGCACTAGCCAAGGAAAATCTGGACAGCGTCGGTATGCTCTTCAAAAAAGATGAATACCCCGACCGTCTTTCAGGGGGCCAGAAACAACGCGTGGCGATTGCACGCGCCTTGACGATGGAACCGAAAGTGATGCTCTTCGATGAACCCACCTCAGCGCTCGACCCTGAATTGATCGGGGAAGTTCTAAATGTGATGAAGAATGTGGCAAAAGACGGCATGACCATGCTCGTCGTCACCCACGAAATGGGGTTCGCGCGTGATGTGGCAGACCGCGTCCTTGTGATGGCTGATGGTGAGATCATCGAAGATGCAAAGCCAAACAACCTTTTCAACAAACCTAAAGACCCGCGCACAAAAGCGTTGATCGATCGTTATCGCACCGGCGGAGGCTGATTTGCTTCTCGCGATCACACGCGACGTCAGCCCGCGCTTCAACGAGTGCGAGATCACCCACATTGATCGCACGCCGATTGATGTAAAAATCGCCCAATCCCAACATCACGGATATATACAGGCGCTCAAAGAACTTGGTTGCGCCGTTCTGGAATTGCCAGCCGAAGCGGATTTGCCCGACTCTGTTTTCGTGGAGGATACAGCCGTCGTCGTACCGGACGTAGCGCTCATCACCAAGCCCGGGGCTGATTCAAGAAAACCTGAGACGGAATCCATCGCCCACGCGTTAGCCCCCTACCGCGAACTCGTCTTCATCGAATCGCCAGGTGCTGTGGACGGCGGCGACGTGCTCGTTCTTGGGAAAAATATTTACGTGGGGCTTTCCACAAGAAGCAACAAGCACGCCATTGATCAAATGGACCAACTTCTTGGCAAATACGGATATAAAACACAGGGCGTCGAAATGCACGACTGTCTGCATCTTAAATCCGCCGTCACGCGCGTGGACGAGAACACTTTACTCATCAATCGAAACTGGGTGGATGTTGAGAATTTTGAAGGATATGATTTGATTGACATTGATCCATCGGAGCCGTTCGCCGCGAACTGTTTGCCAATCAATGGCTCGATCATTTACCCCACAACTTTCCCGAAGACAACTGCGAAACTTGAAGCGCGCGGGTACAAAATTAAACCCGTCGTTGTGGATGAGCTGGCTAAAGCCGAAGGCGCCGTGACTTGTTGCAGTTTGATCGTTATGTAAGAGAATAAGCTTTGGACCGAAAACCCCGTCAGTGTTGGCAAGGATTTTATTCAGGATCAAGTTCCAGCTGAGAATGAAGCGCCTTTATATCCAAATAAAAAATCCCCGAAATAAAATCGGGGATTTTTCTCTGAAGTTGGTGCGCTGGAGAGGACTTGAACCTCCACGTCTTGCGACACATGGCCCTCAACCATGCCTGTCTGCCAATTCCAGCACCAGCGCAAAACCAAAGCAGGGCGTATTATAATCGGCTTGCTTTGAATGTCAAGCAACGACCCTTGCGAAGGTTTTGATCCTTCGCAGGATATTAAGGAGAAAGCATGACTCGAATCGTCGTGGATGCAATGGGAAGTGACAACTATCCAACGCCGGATGTGGAGGGCGCGGTGATGGCGGCGCGCGAGTTCGGCGTGGAGCTTATTTTGACGGGCGACGCTTCCAAGATTCAGCCGATACTTGATTCTGTTGGTGGAGCGAATCTACCCATACGAATTGTCCCCGCGCCCGAGATGCTGACGATGCATGACAAAGGCGTGGCGCTGGCATTGAAAGCCCGCCGTCCTAACGCGAAGAACTCAATGGCAATTGGAATTGATCTTGTAAGGAACGGCGAAGCGGATGCGTTCGTCACGATGGGTAACACGGGCGCATGTTTGGCAACTGCCTATTTCCGTCTCGGCACAATCGCGGGTGTGGACCTGCCAACGCTGGCGGTTGCCTTCCCATCGGCGACTGGCTCGTTCATCCTTGTTGACCTTGGCGCAAATCCTGATTGCAAAGCGGAGAACCTCCTGCAATTTGCCATCATGGGAAGCCTCTATGCTGAAAAAGTGCGCGGCGTACAGAATCCAAGAATTGGATTGGTTTCCAACGGAGAGGAGGAAGGCAAGGGAAACACGTTGGTGAAGGCTACCATTCCCCTGTTGAAAACTTCGAGATTAAACTATGTTGGGTGCGTAGAAGGCAAGGAAGTCATCGGCGGCAACGTGGATGTGGCTGTAATGGATGGGTTTACGGGGAATGTTTTCCTGAAAACCGCTGAGGCTGTTGCAAAACTATTGACCGACAAGATCAGGGAGACCATCAGAAGCGGAGGATTGTTGACAAAGATCGGCGGCATGTTGATCAGACCCGCCATGGGCGGCGTTCGAAAATTTTTAGACCCGAGCGAATACGGCGCAGCGACCTTGCTCGGCGTGAACGGACTTGTGTTCATCGGCCATGGTCGCTCGGATGCGCGCGCGGTCCAGGTTGCAGTGCGAGTTGCAAAGGAAGCCTGTGAAGCGAATCTGCTTGGCGCGATGAAAGGCGCAATTGAGGAAAGTTTGAAGAAATAAAGTCAAGGTGGTTGAGTAGGAGTGGTGTTCGTCCACTCCGTACACTTGCACCTGGCGCAAGTGCAGGTGTCGAAACCACCAATTTCAAGCACACATACTATTGCTGGTTTCAACACCTGCATGATTTGCTAAGCAAATCACGTGCTGGTGCAAGTGTACGCCCTTCGCAACAGCCGCTCAGGGCTCAACCAGCGGAAATGTAGAACATGAAAATCATCAAAAACGAAAAACTCATTAAGCGTAATGGCAAAATCGGCAATTGGATAAGCATTTCCGCCCTCATCATTCTCGGCGGCGGCATGTACTTCTCGATCTCAAACAGCCAGAATCTGCAACTGGTAATTTATTCTTTCGCTGCATTCATTGTCGGATTCATCCTCACGCAAATCGGCATGTATATGGGCAACCGCTGGGGGCGCAGTCCGCGACCCGATGAAAAACTCGATGCCGGGTTAAAAGGTCTCCCCGGCGAGTTTACAATCTATCACTTCGTTGCACCTGCGCCGCACTTGCTTGTAGGACCTTCGGGAATTTGGGCGTTGATCCCCTATCGTCAACGCGGCGTAGTGACTTACACAAAGAATCGCTGGCGCATCTCCAACGGTGGATTCATGCAAGCCTACATGAGCATCTTCGGGCAGGAAGGAATCGGGCGGCCCGATTTGGAAGCGCATGGCGAGATCGCCGCACTCCAAAAATTATTCTCGAAGAGTCTTGATGAAAACGAAATCCCGAACATTCAAGCCGCGTTGATCTTTATGCACGATCAGGTTGATCTTCAGGTGGAAGATGCGCCTTTGCCTGCGATGAAATTAAAGCAACTCAAGGATTTCATGCGCCAGAAGGCTAAGGAAAAGCCGATCAGCCAATTGCAACTCGCGGAGGTAAAAGCCGCGTTGCCGGAATGACCCTCACCCCTGCCCCTCTCCCAATATGGGAGAGGGCATTTATGATACACTTGTTCTACTTCTGCATATAGAACAATTTAATCGCCTTTGGAAAGAGAAACTCCTTGTGCATAAAGCATTTGCCTGAATGTTCAGCGAAGTACACGTATTATGCAAACCATTGTATCCATAGACATTGAAACCACAGGACTCAGCGAAGAGCGCGACGCGATCATCGAAATCGGGGCGGTGAAATTCAAAGGTCATCGCGTGGAAGATGAGTGGTCGTCAGTTATCAACCCAGGCAGGCACATCCCAGAATTTATCACGGGGCTCACAGGCATTAGCGATGTGGAAGTCCGCAATGCGCCGAAGTTTCGAGACATCGCACAAGACCTTGAGGCATTCGTCGGTGACGCGCCTGTTGTGGGTCACAACATCCGTTTTGATCTGGGCTTTTTGCAAAAGGCGGGAATCCTTCAATACAACGAAGTCGTTGATACGTATGAATTAGCCGCCGTATTAATGCCCACCGCAAGCCGATATAACCTGGGCGCGCTCGGAAAACAATTAGGAATTTTATTACCTGCCACCCACCGCGCATTGGACGATGCGAAGGTCACGATGGCGGCGTTCAATAAATTGTTCGAGATGGCGCGCGAGTTGCCGCGCGAGTTGGTGGATGAAATTGTCCGCTTGAGCGAGCCGCTTGAGTGGGATGCAGGCTGGATATTCCAGGAAGTTCTGCGGGCGCGAGCAAAAGACGGAGTGCAGGCAAAGAAAGTCAAAAAGAAAGATAACGCGGTGTGGTTCGATGATTCCAAATATCCGCCGCTCAACAATCCAGAAAATCCTGTGCCGCTTGACGTAGATGAGATCGCGTCAGTACTGGAATATGGCGGACCCTTCTCGCAATATTTCGAATCGTTTGAACAGCGTCCCGAACAAGTGGACATGCTGCGGGCTGTGACGAACGCGCTTTCATACGGAAACCACTTGATGGTCGAAGCGGGAACGGGCGTTGGCAAATCGTTTGCGTATCTTGTGCCCGCCGCGTTGTTCGCAAAACAAAACAACACGCGCGTGATCGTTTCAACGAACACGATCAACTTGCAGGATCAACTTGTCCAACGCGACCTTCCGAATTTGAGTCAGGCGCTCGATCTTGATTTTCGTTTTTCCGTTTTGAAGGGACGCTCGAATTATCTGTGCCCGCGTCGTTTGGAGAACCTGCGACATTTCGGTCCGCGCAACGCGGATGAATTGCGCGTGCTGGCGAAGGTAATGGTCTGGCAGATGACAAATCAAAGCGGGGATCGAAGCGAAATAAATCTCACGGGACCGACCGAGCGTGAGGTGTGGAATCGAGTGTCAGCTGAGGATGATGCGTGCACGACCGAAACTTGCATCAAACGCACGGGCGGCGCGTGTCCGTTTCATCGCGCCAAATCCGCGTCGCAATCCGCAAACGTGCTGGTCGTCAATCACGCGCTGCTTCTATCGGATGTCGCAACGGGGAGCAAAGTCCTGCCTGAATATTCGCATCTCATCATTGATGAGGGACATCATTTGGAATCGGCGACGACCAACGCGCTTTCATTTC
>Ga0247727_10008607_pt1 | contig 18859 bp, 16 predicted proteins | sample WisWelCaveWW1625_FD_202498 | JGI IMG/M metagenome (GOLD analysis project Ga0247727, IMG submission 202498) | Biofilm microbial communities from Wishing Well Cave, Virginia, United States - WW16-25 | ecosystem: Environmental > Aquatic > Deep subsurface > Groundwater > Cave microbial mat | place... | reverse complement strand
AGTTCCGGCAGGAGATCGCCCTCATCCCGCACTCGCGCGAGGCGCGCATCGGGCTCGGGCTGCTGTTCCGCTCCCAGGGACTCGACGCCGAGGCCCGCGACGCCCTCGCCGGCATCGTGACCGCGAACCCCCGTGCGGGCGCCGACGAGTACGTCGTGGTGGCGCAAACGCTGGCCACACTCGGCGACGTCGACGCGGCCCGCGACTGGGCCCGTCGCGGCCACGCGCTTTACCCGTCGGACCCGCGGTTACGCTGAGCGCAACCTCTCGAACGGGCAGCGCTACTGGACCCGAACCGCCTGGTAGGCCTCGCTGACGCGGCCGGATGCGGGGTCGACCAGGCCCACTCGCAGCGTGTAGTCGCCGGGGGTCAAGCCCTCGGGGGTGAAGCTCATGATGAAGCGCCGGAAACCATCGTCGTCACCCAGGCTGCGGGTGAGCTCGAAGCGTCCGGCCGATACGGCCTGACCACTGGCGTCGGTCACCCGGGATCGGATCTCGAACGAAGCGCCCGGGTCGTACTGGTTCTCGCCTTCGAACGCGAGGAGGCACACGCTCGACGCCTTCCCGTTGGTCACACGTGGCCGGGCGCTCGGGATGAAAGCGTCACTGCCGACCCGGAACGGAGAAACCGCGGACTCGCTGAGGCGCGAAACGGCCCTCACGACGATCAGACCCTCCGCCTCCTCCATGAACAGCGGCGGGAACAGCATCACGCCTTCGGGATCGAACGCCGGCACGTTGACCTCGAGCCACGTGGCCCCGCTCCGCCCCGTCTCGCCGTCGCGGACCAGAAAGCGCAGCGTGTAGCGTCCGGGTGAGAGCGCGAAAACGGCATGGCACTGGAGGCCGCGCTCGCGCAGAGGTTCCCGAACCCGGGCCAGGCTGAGGTCCTTCGCCACCGCCACGAAGTCCACCGCCCGGTTGTCGGCGTCGATCGCATAGCCGTACATCTCCAGGCCGAGTCGCTCCTTGCCCGCCCCGTCGAGCAGCGACGGGCCGTCGACGGCGATCACCACCGGGAGCGTGACCTGCCCTTGTGCGTCCCGGTAGGGGATGGCCAGGGCCTTGAGTCCGAGCACGCCCCCGGTGATGCCCTTGGCCACCAGCTCCGACGCCTCGAACTGCCGCTGCAGTGGCGTCCGCTCGGCGAACGCCGCGCGCTCGAAGTAGCCACTCCGGTGTGAGACGCGGCCCTTGCCCTTGTAGCGGACCTTGAGCTTGTGAAACCGCCCCGGTCGCCTGCTCTGCGGAGGTTCGAACGCGAGGAGGTAGTAGTGCCGGCTCATCTCCAGGATGTCATCGAAGAACGCGCCGATGTCGTTGCCGTTCTTGAAGACGCGCCCGCCGGCGAGGCTCGCAATCTGCGCGAGCGACTCCTGGCGAGAGCCGCGTCCCGCTTCGGGCGACTGGAGGCGGGCGTCTCCTCTCGAAACCAGGCCCGTCACGTCGACGGCGTGGACGACCGAGTCGGAGGTGGAGAACGTGCGCAACGCAGCCTCGAGCTCCGACCGCAGCGAGGCATCTCCGAAGCGGTCGTCGGAGCGCACTTCCCAGTAGCGGCCGCGGCTCACCGCCTCTCCGCTGAGGATGGCATCCTGCGTGGATTCGCCCTGGAGCGCGGTCGCGTCGAAGCCCGCGGAGAGCAGGATCACCTGCTTGCGCCCCTGCAAGCCATCGAGGCTCCGCGCGAGGTCGGAGAGACCCTGAAAAAAGCCGCGGGTTCGCTGCCGGTAATCCAGCCGCTCGGCCTCCCGGAAGCGGAGCTGGAGCTGCCGCTGCGTATCGTCGGGAGCCAGGCTCTCCATTCGGCGGCCGTCCACGGACACGGCGTCGGCGAAGGCCGACCCGACGTCGGTCAAATCGTAAACGAGTCCCAGCGGGTCGGCCCTGCGGTCGACCTGGAACGTGCCGCTGCTGGACACGGCACGCCGCAGCTGGCTCCGATCGGATGTGAAGCCCACCAGAAGCTCCAGGCCGTGGTTGGCCGACAAGGTCGCCACCGCGGCGAGGTCGGTCGGACCGAGGCCGGTGTCGACGAACGTACGCGCCGCGCGGCGTGCGCGGACGAGGCCGTTGGGATCGGTGAAGGAGAGGTCGAAGAGCAGCATGAACTGTCGGCGCGCGGCGGGAGACTCCGCGACGTCGTCGGCAGCCAGCGAACCGGCTGCGTCGATCTCGCGGAAGCCGACGATCGCGACCCTTTTCCCGTCATCCTCGACTTCGATCTGCTCGCGGGTGAGGCCCGCGACCGCTCGCCCGTCCGGGTCGGTGACGAAGACCGGCAGCGACACGACGGTGATCGCCGTGCCGAACTCGGGCGCGGGCCGGGCCGCCTGGGCGCCGGCAAGAGCCGTCGCCGAACAAAGGGCGGCGAACGCAAGCGTCCCAGCACACCAAGTCCGCGCCATTCTCCGGATCCTCCTTAAAAGGGACAGGCGAAGTCACTCTATCGGGCGGGGATGCTCGTGTAAAGAGTGGATGCAATTCTCCAGGCAATTGGAGCCACTTCGGCCGATCATTCAAGTTTTTGGAAAGAGAGTGCTCCTTCATGACGAGTAGAATGCCGCCAAGTGATTGTAGAGCAATCTTTTACGATTGCATTCCGGTTATGTAAGAGCCTGGCTCGGCAATTGCCACCTAGACGCCCAATCTCGTCCTGGGTGCCTCAGACATTCTGGACCTGTCGTATGTGGGCAGCGCCACCCTGCAGTTTTCAGTTCCCGGCGCCACGAGCCGTTGGACGTTTCCATGCAGAGAAACGAAGGAGTTTGGGTATGAAGAGAATCCTGGGCCTGGTGGCCGCCCTGACGCTCGGGCTGGCGCCGGCGCTGTTCGCTCAACCCGCGGCAAGCGGGAACATATACGCGACCGTCACCGACGCTTCCGGCGCCGCGCTGTCCGGAGCGGCGATCACGCTCACGGGGGAGGCCGGATCGCGCTCCACGACCTCGGGTGCGCAAGGGGACTTCCGGTTCCTGAACGTGGCCCATGGTACCCACAAGCTGGTCGTCACCATGGCGGGTTTCGGAACCGTCAACCGCGACGTCATCATCGCCGTGGGACAGAACGTCCAGCTCACGTTCAGCCTGAAGGTCGCCGCGATGGCGGAAGCCGTCACCGTCACCGCCGAGACGCCCATCGTGGATAGCAAGAAGGTCGGCCTCAACACGGCGATCACGAAGGACGAGCTCTCGAGAATCCCGTCGGCTCGCGACCCGTGGGGAATCCTGCAGACGATCCCGGGGGTCACCGTCGATCGCGTAAACCTGGCCGGCAACGAGAGCGGCCAGCAGGCCGGTTACCAGGGCAAGGGCGCGGATCCCAAGAACAACGCGTGGGCGATCGACGGCGTCGTGATCACCGACATGGCGACCTTCGGCGCTTCGCCGACGTACTACACTTACGACGCCTTCGATCAGGTGAGCGTCTCCACCGGCGGCAACGACATCACCCAGGCGACCGGGGGCGTGGGAATCGGCTTCGCCACCAAGCGCGGCACCAACGCCTGGCACGGCAACGCCGTGGGGTATTTCACGGGCAACGACCTCCAGTGGAGCAACATCCCGGCCGAGCTCGAGGGCGACCCGCGGCTCCTGGGCAACGACAAGGCTGACCACACCAACCAGATCACCGACTACAACTTCGACCTGGGCGGACCGATCCTCAAGGACAGGCTGTGGATCTGGGGGCTGGGGCCGTGAGGACATCCGGGTCAAGCGCCTGACTCAGACCAAAGACGACACCGAGCTCATCACCAAGACCGCCAAGCTCAACTGGCAGGCCAGTCCCAAGGACATGATCTCGGCATTCTGGTTCCTGGGCAGCAAGATCAAGATCGGCCGGTCTCCGGGGTCGGGCCTGACCGAGGCCAACTCATACCTGTGGGACCAGGGCGACTTCTTCCCGCAGCAGCCCCACGGCCTCAGCAAGATCGAATGGAACCGCACCTTCTCCCCCAACTTCTTCTTGAACGCGAAGTGGGCGTACTACGCCACGGGGTTCACTCTCGCGGGCCGCGGCGACGAAGACCAGGTCCTCAACTTCGTGACCAACCAGGCCAGCGGCAACGCCCAGAGCCAGAACTTCCTCAGGCCGCAGACCACCTGGCAGCTCGACGGCAGCTACTTCCTTTCCGGCGCCGGTGGCAACCACGAGCTGCGCTTCGGCGGGAGCTGGAAGAAGACCGGTTCGTCCTCGGCGGCCGTCTATGCCGGCAACAAGACCCAGGCACGTTTCAACACGACCGGCAGCAACCAGGCCCGGTTCTTCCGAGACGCGGCCGCGGAGGCGGAGTCCAAGTATCTGAGCTTCTACGCTTCCGACACCTTCACCAGGGACCGGCTGACGCTCACGGTGGGCCTGCGCTTCGACAAACAGCAAGGTGAAGTCCTGCCGAGCGCGGTGCCGGCCAATCCCCTGATCCCGGACAAGCTTCCAGGGATCGACTTCGCAGGCGGCGGCACGGGTATCGACTGGACCGACGTGTCGCCTCGCGTGGGCTTCACCTACGCGCTCAACGAGTCGCGCCGTACGCTGCTGCGCGGGTCCTTCGCGTACTACACCGGCCAACTCCAGACCGGAGCCGCCGCCTTCGACAGCCCGGTGGGCGGAGCCGCAATCCTCGGGTACGACTGGAAGGATCTGAACGGCGACCAGAAGATCAGCAACAACGAGGTCGACTTCAGCGCCGTGCGCTTCTCCTCGGGCGTCAACCCCAACAACCCAAGCGCGCTCAGCACGCCCGACCAGATCGATCCCAACCTCAGCTCGGACAACGACTACGAAGTGGTGCTCGGCCTCGACCACGAGGTGGTGCCCAACCTGGCGGTCGGTGTCGCCTACACTTGGCGCCGCAACGTCGACACCTACACGCGCGGTCTCGACGGCTATTGGATTCCCCGGATCGGGGTCACAGCGGCCGACTACTCGCTGGCGGCTCCCGTCACGCGTAACGGCTACACCGTCACCCCGTATGTGCTGAACGCGGGAGTGACCACGCGTCCCGGCGTCACCGGCGGACGCCTGCTCAGCCAGAGGCCGGACTTCTATCGCCAGTACGGCGGACTCGAGCTGACGATGGTGAAGCGGCTGTCGAGCAAGTGGATGGCCCGGGCGTCCTTCTCCTACATGGACTGGCAGGACAAGCTCGAGAGCTCGCTCGGCCATTTCCCGAACCCCAATCCGATCGACATCGACGCCGGCTACGACGGCGGTCAGGTGATCCGCACCGGCACGGGCTCGGGCAAGCTCCTGTACGTGAACGCGAAGTGGCAGTTCTCGGCTAACGCGCTCTACCAGCTTCCCTGGGACATGGAGGTCGCGGCCAACGTGTTCGGCCGCCAGGGCTACCCGCGGCCGTTCTACATTCAGGTGAACACAGGAGCCTTCGAGAACCCCGCGAACATCTTGGCGATCCCCGCGATCGACAGCGAGCGACTGCCGAATCTATACGACCTGGACTTGCGGCTCGCGAAGAACCTGAAGCTCGGGGGCACCCGCCTGACGCTCAGCGTCGAGTGCTTCAACACGTTCAACTCCAACACCGAGATCAACCGGGTGGTCAACGCCAGCTCGTCCGTCTACAACAGGCTCGAGGAGATCATGGCGCCGCGCATCGTCCGCATCGGCGCCCGATTCGGCTTCTAGTCGCCCAAGCACGGACGTAACTGCGCCCCGGGGGTCCGCCCCCGGGGCGCTTTTTTGCTTCAACCCCGGGCTGCAACTCCCTTCGAGGCGACACGAAGGCCTCCCAGGAGCGGGTGCGATCGGCCATCGATCCGCCCGAGGCCAGTTCCCCGGCGATCGTCGGCGTGATGTGCAGGCGGTCAACGGAACGACGCCCCAAGAGGTCGTGCGGAGCGGCAGGCGTCTCGCGCACCGCCGTTCTGTCGTCAAGACTCCTCGTGTCCCGGCGAGGGCGAGCGGCGATCCACTTCGGTGATTCATTGCGCGCGGAGGCAGAGTGTAGTACTTTCCCACTGTGGGAGAAGGGGCAATGGCCAGCGCGGTTTCCTACCTCAGCGTCGACCGGAAGGGACGGGCCACCCTGCCCGAGGAGGTACGTGCCTCGCTGGGCCTCCGGTCCGGCGACTTCGTAATCCTCGAGAGGACCGAGCGTGGGACCTACGAGTTGGTGCCGGCGGCTCTCGTACCGCGGGACCAATTGTGGTTCCATCATCCCGAGATGCAGCGTCGCATTCGCAAGGCGGAAGCCGATCTCGCCGAGGGCCGCACCAAGGTGACACGGACTGCTGCAGAGGCGCAGGCGCTTCTCGACGGCTTCAAGGGCAGACGCCGCAGGCCGCGCCGGTAGCAGCGCCCTGGTGCCCCGGCCCGTCCGTTCCGCAGTCTGGACCGAACAGTGGTGGGGGAGCTACGGCCGGCTGGCTGGCGACCGGCAGGTTTCCTGTGATCGCGTCGTCATGGCGCTGGTGAAGGGAACCCACACGCCCGGCCTCAACGTGAAGCCGATACTTCCGGACAAGCACTACCTCGAGGGTCGCATCAGCAGCGGCGATCGGATAGTGTTTCACGTGGAGGGGACACGATCCATTTTCATGGACGTCGTCAAGCATGATGACATCGGCCGCTGGGGGCGGCGCCCGCGTCAGCCTCGCTGAGGCCACGGGCAGGCGCCGTCTCGAGAGCCGACGCTTCGGCTCGACCGGCAGTCACTTCGCTGAGGGACGACCCCATGCCGCGAGGAAGTCACGGCTGGCGTGGATGATCCGGACAACGGCGACTCGGTCCGGAAACACTTCGTAGACCACCCGGTAGCGCGAGAGCAGCAACTCCCTGACCGCAGGATCCTCGAGCTCAGGCACGATTCGACCACGCTCCGAGAGGTGCGAACGAACGGCCGCTACGAGAGCTGTGGCGAAGCGACGAGCGGCCTCCGGGGAGTCCTTCTGGATGTACTCGATGGCGAGGCGTGCGTCGGACCGGGCACGAGCGGCCCAGACTACCCCTCGAGCCACTGAGCGAGATCCCGCTCGATCTGCTCCTGCGTGAAGTAGTGGCCCTCCCGGATCTCTCGACGGCCCTCCTCGATCATCTGGCGCGCGTAAAGGTGGTACTGAATCTCCTCGAGCGAACAGTCCTCCGGCAGGCGATCCAGGAGATCTCGTGCAACCTGTTTTGCCGAAGACATGACTAGCCTCTCACGACGATTGTAGCTCGACATGCGCTTTGGGCACTCCAGCGTCCCGTCCCGACGTCCCGACCTCCCGACGGCGCGTTGCGAGATTTACTCCGTCTCGAAGCAGCCGCGGTCGGGCTGGCAGGACTCCGGGCTGCACGTCTCGTCGTCGGGGCCGATCACCGTGGCCGTGAGGGAGCACCAGTACTGGGCGGTCGGCGACGATTCGCGCAGGTTCACGTGCTCGCGGCCGACCACGTAGTACATCTTGGTGCGCAGCCGCCGGCAGACCGGCGTCGCCAGCGTCGCCAGGTTCGGGTCCGTCTGCTTCGCGTCCATGGCGGTCCTCACGCGAGTGTCATGACCGTGCGGCGCACGAGCGTCGCCACCAGGTCGACTTTGTAGCCGTTGTCGCTCATCGGCTGCGCTCCCTCCACCGCGGCCTTGCCTGCGGCCTCGGCACCCGCCGCGTTCACGGCCTTCCCGACCAGGGCACCCTCCGCCGCCGCCGAGCGCCAGGGGATCGTCGCCACCTGCCCGAGCACGACGCGGGCCTCGCGCACGATCCCGCCCGAGCTCTTGATCGCGATCGCCGCCGAGACGAGCGGCCAGTCGAAGGCAGCGCGCTCGCGCAGCTCGTAGTAGGCCGACTTCCAGCCCGCGGCCGAAGGCACGCGGATCTCCTTCAGCAGCTCGCCCGGCTCCAGCACGTTCTCGCGCATCGGGTCAGGGGTGGGCAGCACGAAGAAGTCGCCGGCCGGCACCGTGCGCAGGCCCCTCGGCCCCTCGATCACGAACGACGCCCCGTAGGCCACGAGCGGCACGGCCGCGTTCGACGGGTGCGGCGCGAAGGCGGGGCCGCCGCCGAAGATCACGTGGTAGCGGTTCTCGCCGTTGATGGCGAAGCAGGTGTCGCCGCCCTTCTTGAAGCACTTGTAGGACTCGAGGCGGTAGTACCAGCAGCGGGGCCGCTGCAGCACGTTGCCCCCTATCGTCGCGACGTTGCGGATCTGGGGCGACGCGGCCTCGCCGCAGGCGCGGGCGAGCGCGGGGTGGCTCCTGCGGATCCCGCCGTGCGACGCAACCTGCGCGAGCGTGACGAGCGCGCCGATCCGGAGCGTGCCCTCCTTCTCGACGCTGACCTGTGCGAGGCCCGGGATCGTCTTCAGGTCGACGAGGCGCGGCGGCTCGACGAGGTGCTCCTTCAGGTGGTCCAGCAGGTCGATGCCGCCGGCCTTGAAGACGCTGCCCGGCTTCTGGGCGAGAAGCTCACGGGCCTGCGAGGTGCTCAGGGCGCGGACCAGCTCGAAGCGGTTCATGGCTCAGGCCCTCCGAGCTTCCGACAGGGCCTGAAGGACCCGGTCCGGTGTGATCGGCAGCTCGCGGATGCGGACGCCGATCGCGTTGTAAACGGCGTTCGCGACCGCCGCCAGCGTGGGCACGATCGGCGGCTCGCCGATGCCCGCGGTCGAGGTGTTGTTGCCGAGGTTGGCGACCGGCGTGAGGATCGACTCGGCCTCGAACATGTCGGCGGGTGCCAGGATCTTGTACCACTCCAGGTTGGGGTTGACCATCGTGCCCACGTTGCGGTCGAGCAGGCGGTTCTCGAAGAGCGCCCACGACGCGCCCTGGATCATGGCGCCGATCACCTGGCTCTGGGTGGTGAGCGGGTTGACCGGAAGCCCGCAGTCGTTCACCGAGACCATCTTGACGACGCGCACGATGCCGGTCTCGGTGTCCACCTCGACCTCGGCGAACTGCGTGCCGGCGAGGTCGCCGCGGAAGGTCTCGAACTGCTTGCCGCGCTTCGCCAGGCAGTCGATCGACTCGCCGCTCATCTTCGCGGCGGCCTGCTTGAAGGTGACGGCCTTGGTCTTGTCGCTCGCCACGAAGATCTTCCCGTGCGCGGCATCGAGCTCGGAGGCGCTCACTCCGAGCAGCGGTGCCGCCAGCTCGTGGAGCTGCGCGCGCGCCTGGTTCGCGGCGAGCCGCACCGCAGGCGCCACGGAGTTGGTCGTCACGCTGCCGCCGGAGCCGGGGCCCTCGGGGAACTGCGAGTCGCCGAGGCGCAGTGCCACGTCCGCGGGCTCGATCCCGAGCTCCTCGGCGGCGATCAGCATCATCGACGTCCGGTAGCCGGTGCCGATGTCCTGGCAGCCGGTGATCACCTCGACCGAGCCGTCGCGGTGCACCCGTACCTGGGCGTTCGAGTTCTGGGACGCGGACACGTACCAGTTGCCGTTCGCCATGCCGAGACCCCGCCGGCGCGAGGGGGGAGGTGCTGCACCGCCGCCGCCCCAGCCTCCACCCGCACCCCAGCTTCCGGTCGACATGTCGCCGGCCTTCTTGTTGCGGCGCTCCCAGCCGATCGCCTTGGCGCCCACGTCGTACTGGGCCATCCGAACCGGGCTCGCCTCGTTCTTCTTCCGCAGCTCGATCGGATCGATCCCGAGCTTATGGGCGAGCTCGTCCATCGCGGACTCGATCCCGAACGCCCCCTGCGAATGGCCCGGAGCGCGCAGCGGCGCCGAGGGGCCGGCGTTCGTGAAGACGTCGTACTCCTCGGCCTTGAAGTTCGGGTTCTTGCCGTGGAGCGCACCGGCCGGTCCCGCGGTACCGGCACCGCCGGCGATTCCGGCCGAGCCCCACGACTGGTAGTACACAGCGGTGAGCGTGCCGTCCTTCTTCGCCCCGACCTTGACGGTCATGAGCGCGCTCGGGGCGTTGCCGGTGCAAAGGTGCTCCTGCTTGCGGTCGAGCATCAGCTTGACCGGCGCCCCCGCCTGGCGGGCGAGCCGACACGCCACGACGGAGAACGCGCTGCCGGTCGCCGAGGGCCCGAGCTTGCTGCCGAAGCCGCCGCCCATGTGCTCGCAGATCACGCGCACGTTCTTGCGGTCGACGCCGAGCGCTTCGGCGACTCCCTCGCGCACGGCGAAGATCGCCTGGGTCGAGGCGTAGATCGTGAGCTGCTCGCCTTCCCAGGAGGCGACGACCCCGTGCGTCTCGAGTGGCGAGTGGGTGTGGACCGGGCAGTAGTAGCTCGCCTCGTGGACCAGCTCGGCTTCGGCGAAGCCCTTGTCGATGTCGCCGCGGTTGCTGCGGCTCTGACGCGGCCCCGCCACGTTGCCGTTGCGGTTGAGCTCGCGTGGCACCGGGAGCCGGTCGAGGTAGAAGACGCGCGGAGCCGAAGGCTTCATCGCCTCGCGCAGCTCGTGGGTGAAAGGGCGCTCCTTGTAATGGACCTTGACCAGGCGTGCCGCGTCTCGCGCGACGTCGGGCGACACCGCCGCCACCGCCGCCACATCCTGTCCGGCGAAGCGGACGACACGCGAGTCGGTGGTCCAGACCGCCTTCACCCCCGGCAGCGCTTCCGCCTTCGAGGTGTCGATCGACTGGATCTCGGCCGCGGGGACGGCCGCGCCGATCATGCGGCCGTAGAGCATTCCGGGCAGCTTGATGTCGAAGGTGTACTTGGCTCGACCGGTGACCTTGAGCGGGCCCTCGAACCGGGGCCGCGGGCGGCCCACGTGCTCGAACCGGGGGAGGTCGTCGAGGTCCCACGGCTTGATGTCGGTGGTCAGCGGGTGCACTTCGAGCGGCTGCGGCGAGGCGGGAAGGCCAGCCTTCGCCGTGAACGTCGAGGTGGGCTCGGGCTTCGGTTCCTGCGGCATGGCCTATCTCCCCTGAGACGGCGTCCTCGCCTGCGCCGCGGCCTGGACGGCCTCGAAGATGCGACCGTAGGTGCCGCAGCGGCAGAGATTGCCGGCGAGGCCGGCCTTGATCTCGTCGAGCGTCGGGTCGGGGTTCTTCGCGAGCAGCGCGGTCCCCGCGACGACGAAGCCCGGCGTGCAGAACCCGCACTGGAGCGCGTCCTTCTCGACGAATGCCGCCTGCAGCGGGCTCATCTTCTCCGGGCTGCCGATCCCCTCGACCGTCGTGATCTCGTGGCCCTCCGCGTCCGCCGCGAGCATGAGGCACGAGACGACCGGCGCGCCGTCGAACAGCACGGTGCAGGCGCCGCAGCCACCGCGATCGCAGACCGGCTTGGCGCCCGTCAGGTCGAGGTGGTTGCGCAGCGCGTCGAGCAGCGTAACGCGCGGCTCGACGCTCACGGTCCTCACCGCTCCGTTGACCTTCAGGCTCAGCAGGACGGCGTCGGGTCCGAGGACGGCCGGGGCCGCCTCCGCGCGCTCGCCCGCACCCACGATCGTGGTGGCGGCGGCCGAGGCCCCAGCCGACTTCAGGAAGCTGCGGCGCGAGAAGGAGGGCTGCTCACGCCCCTCGTCGGGGGGCGCGGGTCTGCGGGCCATGGCCACCACCTCTGTAACGTGTGCGGCGGGAATTGTGTGTCCGAGCGAGGTGCAGGTCAAGAGTTAAAGGGAAACGGGACCAGCCGCGGAAGACGATGGCGCTGTGCCGAAAAATCATGACTGAGGGTAACGAACGAGAGCCACGGATAGGGGCGTGCGGACGTGCGACGAACGAGTCGGGCAGGGTCGTGCCGACGAGCGACGAGCCAAACGGGCAGGGTCGTGCCGACGAGGACGAGCCAAACGGGCAGGGTTCTGCTCAGAACTCCCGGGACGGTCCGGACGGCCTGACGAGGACCCGTCCCGGGAGGGCGTGATCAAACGGCTGAACGCCCCGAACAGATCATGTGAACAAATGTCACGGCGGGATCCAAGCCTCGAGTTGCGGCGTCATAATCAGCGTCTATGTCAGAGCTGCAGCCGGACCGCGGCCTCGTCGGCCGGACGCTCGGCGCGTACAAGATCCTCGAGTCGCTCGGCTCGGGTGGCATGGGCCAGGTGTACCTCGCCGAGGACCCGCGCCTCGGGCGCCGCGTGGCGCTCAAGGTGCTGCCGCCTGAGACGGCGTCGCAGCGCGAGAAGATCGCGCGCTTCGAGCGCGAGGCGCGCGCCGTCGCCTCGCTCAGCCACCCCGGCATCGTGATGCTGCACTCGATCGAGGAAGCCGATGGGCTGCGCTTCCTGACCATGGAGCACGTCGAGGGCGAGACGCTCAGCAAGGCGATCCCGCCGCGCGGCTTCACCACCGAGCGCTTCCTGTCGCTCGCGATCGCGCTCACCGACGCCGTCTCCGCGGCGCACCGCCAGGGGATCCTGCACCGCGATCTCAAGCCCGAGAACGTGATGCTCACGCCGGACGGGCGCCTCAAGGTGCTCGACTTCGGCCTCGCCAAGCTGCGATACGACGCCGAAGAGAGCGACCGCACGACGAAGGAAACCCAGTCCGTCACCCAGGACGGCCGCATCGTGGGCACCGTCGCCTACATGTCCCCCGAGCAGGCGCAGGGGCTGCCCGTCGACCACCGCTCCGACATCTTCACGCTCGGGATCCTGCTGTACGAGATGGCGACCGGCGAGCGGCCGTTCCGCGGCGCCACCAACCTCTCGGTGCTGTCCTCGATCCTCAAGGACTCGCCGCGGCCGGTTAGCGAGCTGCGCGACGACATCCCGCGGCCGCTCGCGCGGATGATCCAGCGCGCGCTCGAGAAGCGCCCCGAGGACCGCTACCAGTCGACGACCGACATGCGGCGCGACCTCGAGGACCTGAAGCGCGACCTCGACACGGGCGAGGTGGTGCTGCGCACGACCGCGGGCGCAAGGCGCCTGGTGGCTGCCGTCTCCAGCCGACGCTGGGCGCTGCCGTTCGCCGCCGCCGCCGCGCTCGTCGTGCTCGGTGCGATGGCCGCGCTCTTCTTCCACGGCCGGGGGCCCGTCTCCGCCGAGGACGGACGGCGCTCGCTCGCCGTGCTCTACTTCGACAACGTCACCGGCGACCCGGGGCTCGACTGGCTGCGCACCGGCCTCACGGACATGCTGGTCACCAACCTGTCGCAGTCGCCCGACCTGCGCGTGCTCAGCACGCAGCGGCTGTACCAGATCCTCGACGAGGAGGGCCACCGCGACGCCCGCTCGCTCTCCGGGCAGGTGGTGGACACCGTGGCGCGGCGAGCCCAGGCCACGACCGCGCTCGTCGGCAGCTTCGTGCGGGCCGGCGCGCGGATCCGGATCCAGGCGAGCCTGCAGGACCCGCGCACGGGCGAGGTGATCGCGTCCGAGCGGGTCGAGGGCGATCCCGACCACGGGCTGTTCGCGCTCGTCGACGACCTCACCTCGCGGCTACGCAAGCGGCTCGAGACGCCGTCGCTCGTGAAGTTCGCGGACAAGAAGGGGAAGAAGCTCCAGGAGGTGACGACCGCGTCGATCGACGCTTACAAGGCCTACGCCGAGGGCAGCCGGCTCCACGAGCGGATGCAGGAGCGCGAGGCTCAGGTGCACTTCGAGAAGGCGGTCCTTGCCGATCCCGGCTTCGCGATGGCGCTCGCGAAGCTCTCGGTGGTTTCGGCCAACCTCGGCGACTTCGAGAAGGCGCGCGAGTACTCGGCGAAGGCGATCGCGAAGTCGGAATCGCTGCCGCCCGGCGAGCGCTACTACATCGAGGGCCGGCACTATTCGCTCGACCCGAGCTCCACCGAGAAGGCGGTGGTGGCCTATCAGAAGGCGGTCGACAGCGCCGCCGACCACACCGCTGCGCGCAACAACCTGGCCCAGAAGCTGATCGAGTTGCGCCGCTATCCCGAGGCGCTCGTCCATCTCGAGGAGCTGCGCCGGCGCGGCATGTCGTTCCCCGGCAGCTACATGAGCCTCGCCGAGACCTACCTGGCGATCGACCAGCCCGAGAAGGCCCGCGAAGCCCTCACCTCGTACGTGATCGCGCACCCCGACAGCAGCGTCGGCCTCGAGAACCTGGGTTTCTTCGAGCTCGTCGAGGGCCAGACCGATGCCGCGCTCGCGGCCTTCGACAAGGCCGCCTCGCTCGCTCCGTCCGAGATGTTGAAGGTCGAGATGGGCCGCGTCGTGGCCCACGCGATGCGCGACGAGTGGCCCGAGGCCGAGGGCTGCGCCAAGCGGCTGATGCACTCGGCCGACCCGCGCGAGCGCTGGGAAGGCGGAGCCTCGCTCGCGTTCGCGAGTCTCTACCGCGGCGACGTGGGCGAGGCGCGGCGTCTCGCGGCGGAGGGCGTGAAGACGGGCGGCACGGCCTACGAGCGGATCGAGGCGCGCCTGTTTCGGGCCCGCCTCGAAGCCGATCTCGGCCGGCACCGCGAGGCGCTCGCCGAGGCCGAGCGCGTGCTCGCAGAGAAGGGCGCCGAGCCGAAGCTGCTCGCCGAGGGGCACGGCATGAAGGCGCTCTGCCTCACGCGGCTCGGCCGCGCGAAGGAAGCGGCGAAGAGCCTGGCCGAGGTCGATACGTTCCTTTCGACGATCCCGCCCGTGATGGCCGAGCCCGCCCGGCTCCAGCTCGCCGGGGAGCTGGCGCTCGCGCGCGGCGATCACGACCTGGCCCGGACGGCGCTCGAGAAGGCCGCGGCGCTCCTCCCCCCCAAGGCCGTCTCGATGGACGGCGCTCCGGTCGAGATCCAGTTCGCGCTCGCGCGCACGGCGCTCGCCGAGGGCGACCTCGACGAGGCCGGCCGGGCGCTCGTGAAGGTGGTCGAGGCCGGGCCCCGGCGCATCACCACGCCGATCCCGTACGTGCGCAGCCTGGCGCTGCTGGCGGCGCTCGAGGAGAAGCAGGGACGCCCGGTCGAGGCGCGCAAGCTCTACGAGGCCTACCTCAGCTACTGGAAGCACGGCCAGATCGACCGGACCGAAGTCGCCCGCGCCGGCCAGCGCCTCGCCGCGCTGCGCACGCGTCCCGCGGCCTGAAGCTAGATCTCGGACCGCCGCGCGGCGTCGGCGAGGTCCTCCACGACGAGGCGCTTCGGCTGTGACGCGAGCGCCCGCAGCCGCACGCCAAGGCACTCGGAGGTCACCCACCCCTCGCGATCCGGGGCCACCGCCAGGTATTCCGGGCCCGCGAGGCGGAAGACCTCGGGCTTCTTGGTGTCGCGGTCCACGACGACCACCTCGCGCACGCCGAGCCGGGAGAAGAAGGGCAGCTTCTCGTAGGTCTCATCGCCCGGAGAGCGGATCTCGAGGACGGCGTCGGGACCCCCGCCCCGGACGCCGTCGAGCGCCAGCAGGTGCTCGCGGCCGGCAGCGACGTAGGTCAGGTCGGGGATACGGTAGTCTTCGTCGCCCGCCTTGTCGGCGAACACGTTGATGCCGGAAACCAGCACGCCGGCGCGCCGGCTCTCGAGGAGCGGGACGAGGAAGAGGAGCAGCCGATCCTGGATCCTCTGGTGCTCCAGCGTCGGTGCCGGCGCTATGTGCAGCACCCCCTCCCACATCTCGTCGCGGACGTCTTTACCCGTCCGCCGGCGACGCTCCAGCTCCTGAGCGCTGATCTCGAGGATCACGGCCTTCACGATCCCATCTTACAGGCGCTTCGCGGCGGAAAGAAAGGGGCGGCATCCGTGCAAAAGAGTCCTCCGCGATAGACTCCGATCTCGATGACCGACGCCGGACCCGTGGCGCCCGCCAAGCGCCGCCTGCTGCCGTGGATCGCGCTCGCCGTCGTGTGGGTCGTCTGGGGCTCCACCTACCTCGGCATCCGCGTCGTGGTCCGCGAGATGCCGCCGCTCTTCGCCGCGTCTTTCCGCTTCCTGTGCGCGGGTACGCTGATGGGCGCCGTGGCGCTCGTGGTCGATCGGCGAAGCGGCTGGCCGAGGCCCCGGCAATGGCTCGACTACTCGCTGATCGGCATCCTGTTGCTGTCGGTCGGCAACGGGCTCGTGATGTGGGCCGAGAAGACGGTGCCGAGCGGAACCGCGGCGCTGATCGTCGCGACGGTGCCGGTCTGGATCCTGCTGCTCGACGGCCTGCGTTCGGGGGGCCAGCCGTGGACGGCGCGGGTCTGGATCGGGACGGTCGTGGGCCTGCTGGGCGTCGCTCTCGTGGCGCGACCCGAGGGGGGGATGGGCGCAGGCCGCTGGCCCGCGATCCTGGGGCTGCAGGTCGCCTGCCTCGCATGGACCATCGGCTCGCTGTACGCGCAATCGGTCCCCCGGCGGCTGCCGCTCGCGTCGGCTGCCGCCATCGAGATGCTCGCCGGCTCGCTGGTGCTCGGCGCTCTGGCCTGGCTCTTCGCCGAAGACCCGGCGCGGATGGCCGCGGCCTCGCCGCGCGCCTGGGGTGCCGTCGCGTACCTCGTCGTGTTCGGCTCGCTCATCGCCTTCACCGCCTTCGCCTACTGCCTGAACGAGCTGCCCGCCACCACGGTCGGCACCTACGCCTACGTCAACCCGGTGGTGGCGGTCTTCCTCGGCTGGCTGATCCTGGGCGAGGCGCTCACGCCGGGCCTCGTCGCCGGCGGCGCGCTGATCGTGCTGTCGGTCGTGCTCACGACGCTTCGGAAACGGTGTCGATAGCATCCGTACGAGCCCACCGACGTGAGAGTGACGACGACGGACGCGTCTATCCTCTCAGCATGCCTCGACCCAGATGTCGGCCGGGAACTCCGAATCATCAACCATTACGCGCACCTGCGCGATCGTGGAGGCTAAGTCCGCCTCGAGAAGCTTTTCGTTCTCGGACGTGACCACCGCCACCCTTCGACTTGACGAGCCCGCGAATACCTCGTGTGCTTCCGCTCCCACCGCCGACGGAATGGCACTCGTTAAGCGCACCGTGACTTCTCCGTCTACCTCGGACACCGCCTGGATGGAAAGGCCATTCCCATTGGCGCTGACGGCGCTGGCAGGATCGTACTCGGGCACTGAGAAAGCTTGGCTCGAGAAGTCGAACACGAAGAGTATCGGATGAACAAGGGAGACGGTCGCCGTCTTCATTGCTAATTGCCCCTACGAAGCTCCTGGAAAACCTGCCCTCCTTGGCGCGCTTTGCAGCCGGCGCGCGGCGTGGGCCTGGCCGAGACGTGCCGCAGCGTCGTGATCAATCCCGCACGGCGAAGGCCAAGCCCGGTCAGGCGCGCGGCACCAAGCGTGACGGGCGCGACGCTCGCGGGGTGGACCTGGCCCGCGGGGCCACCACAGCCACAAGCCATCGCGGCCTCGCCGCTTCAGTGAACGATCGCTGGGCTACGTGGCGCAGGGCTGGTGCGGCGCGTGCCGCCAGCTCGGCCATCCCCTGCACGCGACGCGATCACGCCCTGGGCCACGCCGCACTCAACGAACGACGGCCGCACGGCGCGACCGCTGCTCGCGTTCGTGGGCTCTCAGCAGCGGGCGTGCCGGGTGGCCCTCCTCCTCAAAGCCACCGCGCGGCGTCAGCCTGGCAGGAACCGTGCTCGCGTTCGGTGAGGTTCTGCACGGCGACTGCGAGGGTGGCTGGCGCGGGATCAGGCGTCAGGGAATAGACTCGGAATGCTCCTCGTGGATAATCCACTTGCCCGTGGCGGCAGGACCGACCACCAAGCGAATCGGGCTCGTGTACTTCTTCCGCTCAGAGAAGCGCTGGCACTTGATCTCGACCCTTTCGCCCAGGGGTCTGTAGGAGCAGTCTGAGTACCGGTTGGTGTCGCTGAGCTGCTTCGCGAGAGGCATGGCCTGGCGTATCAGTTCCTTGTACTTCGGGGCCGGGAATGTCAGCTCGCGGACCTGGCCGGTTGGATAAGTTCGCTTGTTCGTAATGACCGCCTGGTCCGAGTAGAGGTCCGCGACCGCCGGGTCGAAAGCCTTCTCCAGCTCCACGTACTGCCCGAAAAGGGCCTTTGCCATTTCGACCGACTGCGCCCCGCTGTCAGCTGCTTCTCCCGGCCAGCCGCGAAGAAGTCCGACGAGAACGAGCAGGGGTATCGACGTCCGTCGTGCCATTTGTCACTCCGAGAGCAGTCGGCTTCCTCGACGCGCGTCCGGCGTGGCCGCCACGCCGACGTCGGTCAAGACTTGCGCGCAGCCCTGATCTCCTGAATCTGCTGCTCCACTCGCGCGGCGGTGACCTCGTCTGTCTTCAAGGCTTCGATGTCCACCTGAGCCTTGTCAAAAAAGTGCTCCCTGCCGAGCCGGTCCACGATGTTGCCTTCTGACTGGCGCGCCACCTCGGTTCCCGCGGCGCTCACGCTCGGATACGCCCGCACCAGGTAGCCGTCGCCGAGCCTCTCCACTTTGTCGGCCTCTAGGCGCTCCAGGTTCCGCTCCCCGACGATACGCTTCACCCCCAGTCCGAAGTAGGTGATCCAGTACACGCCGGGAAGGACCTCCCTTCCGTAGTCGGTACGGACCGAAACGAACCTTCCGACATCGAGGCCCATGTACTGCTCAGCCCTGCCGAGGCGATCCTGCCAGATGACGAAATGCTTCGCTCGCGAGTCCTCCTCGGTCGAGATCGAGCCGAAGGCAGGCTCGAAGTGGTCGATCAAGAATCGAAACAGCCTCGTCGCGAGATCATCACCCGCGGATCTCGCGAGCCAGACCGTGCACCCCCAGGGGAAGGGTCGCAGGTCCTTCCCCTTCTCGGGCCGCCAGTTCGTGGCCACCATCATCCTTGGCTTCGTCCGGTGCGTGAGGTACAGCGGCCTTTTGTTGTCGACCCACATTCGGACTGCTCGATCAAGACCCTCCTTCTCAAAACTTCGACGGACAGGTTCTCCTAGATCGAAGTAGTCCGGGCGCAGCTCGGTCGGCAGTTGATCGCGCCAAGAGATCAAGAGATCGCGAGCCGACATTGCCCGCGGCGACATTTGCCGCGAACGAGGCGACGCCCAAACCCACGTTGAGCGCATCCCACGGCGTCTCGATCGCACGCCCGTCCGGGTCGACGTACCTGAGCGGATTGTTCCTGGCGT
>Ga0247727_10008606_pt1 | contig 18860 bp, 8 predicted proteins | sample WisWelCaveWW1625_FD_202498 | JGI IMG/M metagenome (GOLD analysis project Ga0247727, IMG submission 202498) | Biofilm microbial communities from Wishing Well Cave, Virginia, United States - WW16-25 | ecosystem: Environmental > Aquatic > Deep subsurface > Groundwater > Cave microbial mat | place... | reverse complement strand
CACGACCAACGCACCGCGACCAACGCCCGCCGGCGCTGCCTCAACCACGAGGTGCATGCTTGATTTCGCTCGGCCTCAAGAGAACGACTCGGAACGGACCACGAGCCAGCGTGCTCGCCGCGTTCGCACTGATCGTCGTCGCGGTCTCGGCCAACGTTGGCGGCAACCATGCCCTCGCCGATGAATCACCCGTTCACTTCGGCAACGACGTCGTGCCGATTCTATCGAAGCTCGGCTGCAATTCGGGCGGCTGCCACGGCAAGGCGTCGGGGCAGAACGGGTTCAAGCTGTCCGTGTTCGGCTTCGACCCGGCGGCGGATTACGAGGCGATCGTGAAAGAGGCACGCGGACGACGCGTGTTTCCGGCGAGTCCGGAGCGGAGTTTGTTCCTGTTGAAGCCAACCGCCCTGACGCCGCACGGCGGCGGTAAGCGACTCGACGTCAGCTCGCCCGATTATGAGACGCTGCTCGCGTGGGTTCGGCAAGGGATGCCGGTCGGCCGCGACGACGCGCCGCAACTTGTGCGGATCGAAGTCGTGCCGGCCGAACGTGTGCTTAGGTTCGAGGCCGATCAACAGGTTCGCGCGACGGCGATCTTCTCCGATGGCGGCACGCGCGACGTGACCGATGCCGCGGCGTACACGACGAACTCGGACGGCATCGCCGAGGTCAATCAGCGCGGGCTGATCCACGCCGGCCGTGTACCGGGCGAGACAGCGATCACAGTGAATTACATGGGCCAAGTCGCGGCCGTGCAAATTCAACTGCCACGGCTCGGCGCGCCCGATCCGTATCCCGAATTGCCCGCGAACAACCGCATCGACGAACTCGCGTGGGCGAAACTTCGCAAGATGGGCATCGTGCCGTCGGAACTGGCCGACGATGCAACGTTTTTGCGGCGGCTCTTCATCGACACGATCGGCATGCTGCCGCGGTCGGACGAAGTACAGGCATTTCTCACCGAGACGTCCGCAGACAAACGTCGCCGCGCGATCGACGCCGTGCTCAGTCGCGACGAGTTCGCCGATTACTGGGCGCTCAAGTGGGCCGACATCCTGCTGGTCGATCGCAATAAGTTGGGAGAGCGCGGCGCGCTCGAGTTTCATCGTTGGCTTCGCGAGCAGTTCGCGCGGAACCGGCCGTACGACGAATGGGTCCGCGAGCTGATCACGGCGACGGGCAACACGAGCCGCGTCGGGCCGGCGAACTTTTATCGCGCGCTGCGGTCAACCGAAGACGTGACCAAATCCGTGAGCCAGGCGTTCCTCGGCGTGCGGCTCGAATGTGCCCAATGCCACCATCATCCGTTCGAGCAGTGGAGTCAGTCGGACTTTTACGGACTCGCCGGCTTCTTCAACGGCCTGGAGCGCAAGCCGGCCGGCGTGCGGCGCGATCCGGCGGGGCAAGAGGTCCCGACCGCGGAGTTGATCTTCCACGCCGGGCTGCGCGAGACGCGGATTCCGTACTTCAACACGGTCGTGGCCGCGCGGCTGCTCGGCGAATCGACGACATTCGCCGCAAGCACGAATGCGAGTGATCCGCGCATTGCTCTGGCCGATTGGTTGACCACTCCGGAGAATCGCTGGTTCGCACGCCTCGCGGCGAATCGCCTCTGGAAGCAGTTCCTCGGCCGCGGACTGGTCGAGCCTGAAGACGACCTGCGATCCACGAACCCGCCGACGAACGGGCCGCTGCTCGACTTCCTGGCAGACTACCTGGTCGAAAACAATTACGACCTGAAGGCCCTCGCGCGGCTGATTCTAAGTTCGCGCGTGTACCAACTCTCGAGCGTCCCGAACGACACGAACCGCGACGACACGCAAAACTTTTCGCACTACACGGTGAAGCGTCTGCCGGCCGAAGTGCTGCTCGACGCGATCAGCGATGTGACTGGCGTGCCTGAACAGTTCCCCGGCAAGCCGCCCGGCACGCGAGCGATCGCGCTGTGGGACAACCGCCTGCCGAGCTACTTCCTCGAAATCTTCGGGCGCCCGGAACGAAACAGCCCGTGCGAATGCGGCCGATCCAGCGAGCCAACGATGGGTCAGGCCCTGCACCTGATGAACTCGCCCGAGGTCGCCGAGAAGATCTCCAGTCCGACGGGAAGAGTTGCGCAGCTCCTGCGGTCAGCGGCCGACCAATCACGTATGGTGGACGAGCTTTGCCTGGTGGCCCTTGGTCGGTTTCCAAGCGAAAAGGAGCGTGCTGTGGCCGGAAAGCTGTTCAGTCGATCGTCGCCCCGTGACGCGGCCCAGGATTTCCTTTGGACATTGTTGAATTCCTACGACTTTTTGTTTGTCCAATAGTATGATGACGGGCGAAGGTGAACGCGCATGGGCAAAGCCATCGAGAGAATCCGAGTGACTAACGTCTTCGATACCAGCCGATCGAAAGAGCTGGATGCGGTCGTCGATACGGGAGCGATGATGCTCGTGCTTCCCAGCGACGTGATCGATGAATTGAAGCTGCGAAAGGTCCGAGACGTCAGCGTTCGCTACGCCAACAACACCAGGCAATCCAAGACCATCTACGGTATCGTCGCGTTGGACTTGCACGGTCGCAGCGGAAATTTTGACGTGATCGAAGAAGTAGCGGGGGCGCAGCCGCTCGTGAGGCAAATCGTGTTGGAAGAGTTAGACCTCGTCGTCGAGTGCAAGGGACGCGGGCTGATACCGAACCCGGAATCGCCTGACATGCCGCTGCTGGAGATTCTCCGGCACGACGGAATCGGCTAAGGGAGCAAACCATGCTTGCGAATTACTGCGACGGGCTAAACCGACGCGAATTTGTCCGGGTCGGCTCGCTGGCCGGGCTGAGCCTCGCGGAGTTCTTTCGCTTGCAGAGCGCCGGCGCGGCCGAGCGTGGCAACGACGGCAGTGATGCCGTGGCGAAGAAGGATGTGAATTGCATCTTCATCTTCATCCTCGGCGGCATGTCGCACCACGACCTGTGGGACTTGAAGCCTGACGCGCCGGCCGAGATTCGCGGCGATTTCAAGCCGATCTCGACGGCCGTGCCGGGCATTCAGTTGTCGGAGATTCTGCCCGACGTGGCGCCGGTCGCCGACAAGCTCGCGATCCTGCGCGGCATGACGCATGGCGATTCGGACCACGGGCGCGGCTTTCACATCATGATGACCGGCCAGAAGGCGACCGGGCCGGGCGATTTCAATGGCAACAAAAACTCGAACGTGCACCCGTCGTTCGGTTCGATGGTCGCGAAGATGACGCGGGCGCGCACACCGCTGCCGCCGTACATCTCGGTGCCGAACTTCATCGACTCCGGCGGCCCGGCGTTTTTGGGCGCGAGCTACGCGCCGTTCGTGATCGAGTCGGACCCGGCCGCGCCGGATTTCTCCGTGCGAGACATCACGCTGCCGGCCGAAATCACCAGCGATCGCAACGCGCGGCGGCAAGCGGCCCTGCGCGAGATCAATCGCTTCGAGCGCGGCGTCGAAGACGTCAGCAAGAACGTGCAGTCGCTCAACACCTTTTACGAAAAAGCGTACAGCCTGATGACGTCGGAGAAGGCGAAAGAGGCGTTCGACATTCGCCGCGAGAAAGATTCGCTGCGAGCGGAGTACGGCCAAACGAGTCTCGGCCAATGCTGCCTGCTCGGCCGGCGGCTCGTCGAAGCCGGCTGCCGGTTCGTCACGATTGAAAACGGCCACTGGGACACGCACCGCAAGAACACCGAATCGCTCCGCGACTTGCTCGTGCCAAGCTTCAACCAGGCGCTGCCCGCACTAATCCGCGACCTCGCCGCGCGCGGACTGCTCGATTCGACGCTCGTCGTGGTCTCGACCGAATTTGGCCGCACGCCACGCATCAATCAGCTCGCCGGCCGCGACCACTGGCCCGGCGCGTTTTCGACCGTCATGGCCGGCGGCGGCCTCAAGACGGGCCAGGTCGTCGGCGCGACCGACAAGCAGGGTGGCTCCGTGACTGACCGCCCGATCACGCCCGCCGACATGGCCGCCACGATCCTGACCACGCTTGGCATCGACCCGCACACGATCCTGCACACACCGATCGGCCGCCCGATCGAACTCGCGAGTGGCGGACAAGCGATCGAGGAGTTGCTCTGAAATGCGACTGACGGTGGTTTCATCGATTCTGTTTTCTGCGTTGCTTTCGACGGTGGCCGTGGCCCAGCCCGTGCCGTCGCGCGAGCCGTCGAGCACGCACGTTTTTCCGGCGGGCGGCCGGCGCGGGACGACCGTACCCGTGCTGGTGGGCGGCGAGTGCATTCCGCCGGAGTCGCGGTTCCTTATCTTTGGAGATGGGATTCTCGCGCCGAGGATTTTAGGCGCGACGTTCGAGGCACGGATCGAGCCGTCGCCGCGCCGCGAGCCGCGCGAGGTGCCGATTTGTTACCCAAAGGAGTGGGAGTCGAAGATCGAGATCGCGGCGGACACGGAATTGGGACCAAGCATGTGGCGGCTGTCGTGTGCGCGCGGTGGAACCGGCACGCGGCCGTTCATCGTGGGCGACTTGCCGGAGTTCATTGAGACGGAGTCGAACTCGCTGCCGGGACGCGCGGAGCGCGTGGAACTGCCGGTGACTGTCAACGGTCGCATCGCCGGCGAGAGCGACCTTGATTACTTCGTGTTTCATGCGGATGCCGGCGCGGTGGTGATCTGCGATGTCGTGGCCGCGCGGCTCGGGTCGCCGCTTGATCCGGTCGTCGAGATGACTGACGCGGCCGGCCGGCGAGTCGTCGCGGAGGAACTGCATGTCGGCAGCGACCCCGTGCTCGCCTTTCGCGCGGCGTCAAGCGGCGACTATCGGTTGTTTGTCTCGAACGTGAGCCTCCACGGCGGCCCGGCGCATGTATACCGCGTGACGCTCACCGAAGTCGCAGCGCCGGCCGCGGCCGCGTCAAGCCTGACTGCGGAGTTGCTCGAACGGGGCCTCGTGCCAAGTCTCGCTGCGGTCGCGCGGCAAACAGGTGTGGCACGCCCTGAGTCCGCGAAGGGCGTGGTCGAATCTTCGCAGCGCCCCGCACCGCCGCCGACTCTCGCGCTGCCCGCGACGATTCGTGGACGATTTGACACCGCGGCGGACGAGGATGAGTTCCGCTTCCGCGCCGTGGCCGGTCAATCGAATACGATCGCGTGTCGCGCTTATCCCGGCGGCATGCCCACGCTGCCGGTCGTCGCCGTGCTCGACGCGGACGGGAGGGTCGTGGCGGAATGCAAGAGCGTGGATTCGCCCGATCGCGAGTGTTGGCTGGACTGGCAAGCGCCGGCCGATGGCGACTATCGACTGCGACTCCGCGACGTGCAGCACGGCGTGCGCGGCGGCCCGGAGTTCGGCTACGAGCTAATCGTCCGGTCCGCGACTCCCGACTTTGCAATGCGCGTCAAGTCCGACGTCGTCAATGTCGTGCAGGGGGCGAAGACCGAATTGGAAGTGAAGGTTCGGCGCAGCGGCGGACTTCGCGGCGCGATCGATCTCGCCGCGGAAGGCTTGCCGGCCGGTGTCCGCGTCGAGCCGGTTCGGATCGCGGCTGATCAGGACACTGCCCGATTCGTCGTTGTTGCGGACGCCGACGCCCGACCGGCCGACGCGGTGCTGCGCGTTATCGGGCGAGCGACAATGGGCGACACGCTGATTGAACGACTCGCCGCCGCCCCGCATCTCGGCCGTGACCCGGAGGGAGTGAGCGTCGGCTCGCCGGAGACCGACCGACTTCAGCTCACAGTGCAACACAAGCCGGTCTTTCGACTCCACTGCAACGAGGCTTACCAGTACGCACATCGCGGCACGATCTATCCGTACGCGATGCAAGTCGAACGGCTCGACGGCTTCGACGGCCCGATCACGATTCAACTAAGCGACCGTCAGAACCGCGACCTCGACGGCGTCGAATTCATCGAGATGACCGTGCCGCCGGGCCAGACCGACGCGCTGGTGCCGATTCACTTCCCGGAGTCGATGCACATCAACGTACTCTCGCAGTCGCAGATTTACGCTCAAAGCTACGCGTTCTTCACCGACAAATGGGGCCAGCGGCAATCGACGCTCGTCGTTTCCGAGAAACGCAACATGGTGCGCACGATGCCCACGGTCGTGAAGCTCGTTGCCGCGGACAAACAGATTGTCGCGCGGCCGAACGAGATCGTGACCTGCCGGTTGCAACTGGATCGCACGTCGAACTTCTCCGGCCCGATGGACCTGGAACTCGTGAGTTCGCCGCCGGATGCCCGAGCGGTCGCTGAGAAGACGACGATCGAAGCCAACCAAACGCGCGTTGATGTTCCGATCCGACTCGATCGCTTGGCGAAGTCACGGGGCGAATTGGTCCTAAAGTTTCGCGCACGCGGCCGCATGCCAAGCGGCGCGACGGTGGTCAGCGAAGCGACAGTTTCGGTGCGAATTGAACCGTAGTTTGTATCTTGCGATTCGCGTGGCTGGCGACGTCTTTCTCCCCTCCCGCATGCCCCTGTTTTCCATGCATCGAGCGAACGACGATCAAGCCAACAGGAAAACGGGAGACTGGAAAATGTTCGATGATGGCGGCTCGCGGTCAGCAACGCCGGAGCGGCGAATCGTGCTGCTCGGCGCGAGCAACCTGACTCGCGGCATTTCGACAGCCATCGACACCGCCGCTCGCCTCTGGGGCCGGCCGCTCGACGTCCTCGCTGCGTTCGGGCACGGCCGGTCGTACGGCATGCGCAGCCGCGTGCTCGTGCGCGACTTGCCGGGCATTGTCGGGTGCGGGCTTTGGCGGGCGCTGGCCGACCGGCCGCGCGTGCCGACAGCCGCCCTGGTCACGGACATCGGCAACGATCTGCTCTACGAGGCGCCGGTCGATCGGATAATCGCGTGGATTCGTTTTTGCCTCGACGAACTCGCACGCATCGAGGCGCGCGTGGTCGTGACGGGATTACCGATCGAATCGATCGCGCGGTTGTCGGACGCCCGGTTTCGGCTGATGCGGAGCATTCTGTTCCCGCGTAGCCGCCTGCAACTTTCCACCGTCGCGGCGCAGGCGATTGAATTGGACGAGCGGCTTGGCCGGCTCTGCAACGAACGCGGCATCGCGCAGGTCGCGCCGTCGCCGACATGGTTCGGCTTCGACCCGATTCACATCAAGATGCGTCACTGGCCGCACGCGTGGCAGACGTTGCTCGCGCCGTGGTGCGACGCGCAGCCGCCGCCCGCGCCGGCGACGGGTTCGATGCGGCGCTGGCTTCACCTGCGCCGGCTCGCGCCGGAGCGGCGCTGGCTGTTCGGCATCGAGCAGAAACGGCGGCAGCCGGCCGGCCGGATCAGCGACGGATCGGTGATCTCGTTCTTCTGACTTGGCAAATTGTTAGACAGGAAAATGGCGGACAGAAAACTCGGGCTCTGCCTTCATTTTCCTGTCTGCCGCTTTCCTGTTTCATTTCATGCGGCATTCCACTAACTGAAGTAATTGACGTGGTTCACGGATCGAAATGGGGGGCAGCGGAGTACCGCATCGATCGAGGATGGGAACTTCTCTCGGACCGGCTGCGTCCAACGATGCAAGCGCACCGTTCTCTCGTGGCGCGGAAGTCCCTTCTGTTTGGAATGGAGCCACCATGAAATCGCCAGGAGTAGCGTTGTCGATTGGTCTTGCCGCGGCCCTGCTCGCCACAACCGTGGCGGTCCGTTCGGACGATGCCAGTCGCAAACCGGAGCGCGACATGCTTCGCAAAACGTACGACGCCGGAAATTACAAGGATGCGTACGAAGGTTACCGCAAGCTGGCGGTCGACCCGCGCGACGATGCGGCGAAGGTCGGCGAAGATTTGCAGATGGCGACCAATTGCTTGCAGCAACTCGCGCGGGCCAACGAGATCGACGAGTTTCGCGAGAAAGTGATCGAGACGCATCGCGGCAATTGGCGGCTACTGGTCGCCGCCGCGCAGAATTACCTCTCGGTCGATCATCAGGGGTTCATCGTTGCCGGCAAGTTTGAGCGCGGCAATCGGCGCGGGCGCGGCCGCTGGGTTAACGCCTATCTACGCGACCGCGGCCGCGCGCTGCAGCTCCTGGTTGAGGCCATGCCGCTGGTGCGTGACGACAAGGCGGCCGGCCCCGCGGCGTCGGAATACTACATGGAACTGGCGCGGGCGATGGCCGGCGTCAGTTGGCACAGTCCGTTCAGCGATGCGTGGCGGCTTCAAGTGCGGACGGATTTCGGCGAGCTGCCGGATTACGAGGAGGGTCATTACGGAGGCCAGTCGCGCGGCGCGCCGGTCGGCGAGGATGGCGAGCCGGTTTTCTATCGCGCGCCGAAGAGTTGGGACGAGGCGCCGAACGACGGTGAACGGTGGCGCTGGGCGCTCGAGCAAGTCGTCGCGACGAATCCCGGCCGCACGAACGAGGTGCGCTGGCTGCTTTCGGAATTCTACCGGTCGCAGTTCGGCGAGCAGACACTGGCGGATTACGGTTGGTTCTTCGGACGCGGCTTCGATGACGAAGGGGACGCCGCGGACGGCAACAAACAAGAAGTGGACTCGGAGAAGACCGGCACGTTCGCCCTGCACACGCTCGGCGAAGACGAGACGATCGCGCGGCTCGCGAACGGCATCCGGCGGTTCAAGCTGCCGGATGAGTTCAACTACATCAAGATCATTCAGCAAATCGCGGAAGACCCGAAGACCGGCTACGCCGACCAGGCGCTCGAATCGCTCGCCCAAATCTTCGAGAACCGGCGACAGTATGAAAAGGCGGCAGTCGTTTGGTCGCGCGTGATGAAGGAGCACGGGGCCGCGGAGCATCGCAAGCAGCGGCTCGCGCAAATCGTCGGCGCGTGGGGGCAATTCGAATCGGTCGCGACGCAGCCGGCGGGGCAGGGGGCCACGGTCGAGTTTCGTTTTCGCAACGGATCGAAGGCGTCCTTCGAGGCTCGCGCGATCAAAGTGGATAAGCTGCTCGACGACGTGAAGGCCTACCTGAAGAACGTGCCGAAGGAAGTTGATTGGAACAAGGTCAACATCGGCGACATCGGCTTTCGGCTCGTCGAGCGCGGCGAGGAGCAGTATCTCGGCGAGAAAGTTGCCGCGTGGGACCTGGAACTGAAGCCGCGTCCGCATCACTTCGATCGCCGGATCACGGTGACGACGCCGCTGCAGAAGGCCGGCGCGTACCTCGTCACGGCGAAAATGGCTGACGGCAACACGAGCCGCATCATCCTCTGGGTGGCCGACACCGTGATCGCGCGGAAGCCGCTCGCCGGCAAGATGCACTATTTCGTCGCCGACGCCGTCAGTGGCGAACCGATCGCGAAGGCCAGCGTCGAATTCTTCGGCTGGCGAAATCGCAACCTCGGCAAGAATCAGTTCAAAGTCGATACGCAGAACTTCGCGGAGTCCACCGACGCTGACGGGCAACTCGTCACCGCGGTCAAGCAGGACGCGAACACGAACCCGTGGGAGTGGCAGTGGCTGATCACGTCGCGCAAAGATGGGCGCCTCGCGTACCTCGGCTTCACAAACGTCTGGCGCGCGGAATACCACGACGCGGAATACAACCAAACCAAGGTGTTCACGATCACCGACCGGCCCGTTTACCGCCCGAGACAGACGGTGAAGTTCAAGGTCTGGGTGCGACACGCCAAGTACGATCAGGCGGACACGTCGAGCTTCGCGGGCCAGGCGTTCGCGTTTGAAATTCACAACGCGAAGGGCGAGAAGGTCCTGACCAAGTCATTCAAGGCGGACGATTACGGTGGATTCGACGGCGAATTCGAGTTGCCCGCGGACGCGGCGCTCGGCGTGTATCGAATCCACGTCCCGAATCACGGCAACGGAAGCTTCCGCGTCGAGGAATACAAAAAGCCGGAGTTCGAGGTCACGGTGGACGCGCCGACCGAGCCGGTGATGCTCGGCGAAAAAATCGCGGCGACGATCCGGGCGAAATATTACTTCGGGTCGCCGGTCACGCACGCGAAGGTGAAGTACAAGATCATGCGCTCGCCGCACGCGGATTCGTGGTACCCGCCGGGCGATTGGGATTGGCTGTACGGCTCGGGCTACTGGTGGTTCGGCTACGACTATCAATGGTATCCTGGCTGGCGACACTGGGGCTGCAAACGGCCGATAGCATGGTGGTGGCGCGGCGGGCACCAGCCGCCGGAACTCGTGGCCGAGCGCGAAGTCGAAGTCGGCGACGACGGCACGGTCGCCGTGGAGATCGACACCGCCGTGGCAAAAGCGATCCACGGCGATCAGGATCACCGTTACGAAATCACCGCGGAAGTCACCGATCAATCGCGCCGCACGATCGTCGGCAACGGCAACGTCATCGTCGCGCGGAAACCGTTCAAAGTTTTCTCGTGGACGCACCGCGGCTATTACCGAACGGGCGACGTGATCCACGCGTCGTTCGCCGCGCGGACGCTCGACTCGAAGCCAGTCACCGGCACGGGCAAGCTGGAGCTGTTCAAGATCACCTACGAGCAGAAACCCGGCCCAAACCGCGGCGCGCCGGCGGTGCCGACGCCCCTGGAAACTTCCGTCGAGAAGTGGGACCTCGATCCGAACGCCGAGGGCCGCGCGGAGCAACAGATCAAAGCGGCCGCGGCGGGTCAGTACCGGCTGAGCTATCGCGTAACGGATGCGGCCAAACACACGATCGAGGGCGGGTACCTCTTCACCGTTGTCGGACAGGGATTCGACGGCGCTGCATTCCGATTCAACGACATCGAACTTGTGCCGGACGCGCGCGAATACCGACCGGGCGAAAAACTCAAACTGCAGATCAACACGAACCGCGTCGGCAGCACCGTGTTGCTGTTCGTGCGCCCGGCCAACGGCGTGTACCTGCCGCCCAAACTGATCCGACTCAAGGGTAAGAGCGTGCTGGAAGAAATCGACGTCGTGGCCAAGGACATGCCGAACTTTTTCGTCGAAGCGATGACCGTCTCCGGTGGCAAGCTGTACAGCGAGACGAAAGAGATCGTCGTCCCGCCGGAGAAACGCGTGCTGAACGTCACCGCCGAACCATCGAGCGATTCGTACAAGCCCGGTGAGAACGCTGGCGTGAAACTCAAGGTCACTGACCACGCGGGCAAGCCGTTCGTCGGCTCAACGGTCGTTGCGATCTACGACAAGTCGGTCGAGTACATTTCGGGTGGCACGAATGTGCCGGAGATTCGCAAGTTCTTTTGGGAGTGGCGGCGGCACCATCAGCCGCACACCGAATCGAGTCTCGACCGGTACTTTCAGAATCTGATTAAGTCGGGCGAAATCGGCATGGCCTACCTCGGCGTGTTCGGCCAACTGGTCGCGGATGAAATGGATGACCAGAACAACATGTTCCTCGGCGATAAAGCCCAGACAGCGACACGATTCCGGGACGGCCGAAGCGACCGACTGATGCTACAAAAAGGCGGCGGGCTTGGTGGTGGAATGGCGCCCGCCTCCGCTGTGTCCGAATCGGCTGCATTCGGTGTGGACAAGAGCGAGGTGTACTTCGGCCGAGCCGAGGCAAAAGACGAAGCGGGTGGCCCCGGAGCTTCGCTCGTCCAACCGACCGTTCGCAAAAACTTCGCCGATACCGCGCTCTGGGTCGCCACGCTCACCACTCGCGCGGACGGCACGGCAGAGGTGTCGCTGGACATGCCCGAATCGCTCACGACCTGGAAGGTGCGCGTCTGGGGCATGGGCCACGGCACCAAGGTTGGCCAGGGCGACGCCGAGGTGGTCACGAAAAAAGACCTGATAGTGCGCCTGCAAGCACCGCGCTTCTTTGTGCAAAAGGACGAAGTCGTACTGTCGGCGAACGTGCACAATTATCTGAAGAACAAAAAGTCGGTGCGCGTAGAGTTGGAGCTGGACGAGCCAAAGTCGGACGAAGCTGCCGGCGCGTGCGTAGGGTGGGCCGAGTCTTCGAGTCCCACCTCCGGCGAGACAGGCGGACGCGATGCGGTGAGAAGGTGGGACTCGAAGACTCGGCCCACCCTACAGGTGCTTGGCGATTCCTCGCGCACGATCGAGATCGACGCCGGCGGCGAGACGCGCGTGGACTTCCGCGTGCGCGTGCTCGACGAGGGTGAGGCGGTCGTGCGCATGAAGGCGCTGTCGGACGAAGACTCGGACGCGATGGAAATGCGGTTCCCGGTATACGTGCACGGCATGCTCAAGACCGAATCGTGGGCCGGCGCGATTCGGCCGCAGAACGACAGTGGCAAGGTCACGGTTCGCGTGCCGGCGGAGCGGCGCCCGGAGCAATCGCGGCTCGAAATCCGCTATTCGCCGACGCTCGCCGCCGCGATGGTCGATGCCTTGCCGTACCTGGCGGATTACCCGTACGGCTGCACCGAGCAGACGCTGAACCGATTCCTGCCGACGGTCATCACGCAGAAAGTGCTCATGAACATGGGCCTCGATTTGAAATCGATCCAAGATAAGCGAACCAATTTGAACACGCAGGAAATCGGCGACGACGCCGAGCGGTCGAAGCAGTGGAGACGATTCGACCGCAACCCGGTATTCGAAGAAGAAATGGTACGCGACATGGTGAAGAGCGGCGTAAACCGCCTGACCGAGATGCAACTTTCCGATGGCGGCTGGGGTTGGTTCTCCGGCTGGGGCGAACGCTCGTGGCCGCACACGACCGCGGTCATCGTACACGGCTTGCAAATCGCTCAACAGAACGACGTGGCTCTAGTGCCGGGCGTGCTGGACCGCGGTGTCGCGTGGCTCAAGAACTATCAGGCCGAGCAGATTCGTCACCTCACAAACTGGAATGACGGAAAGCCGATCGACTCGAAGCAGCCTGCGAAGCCGCACGCCGACAACCTCGACGCGTGCGTCTACATGGTGCTCGTGGACGCAGACGAGAAGAACGCCGAGATGCGCGACTTCCTGTACCGCGATCGAACGAAGCTCGCGGTCTACGCGAAGGCGATGTTCGGCCTGGCACTGCACACGCTCGGCGCCGCTGAAAAAGAGAAGCTCGACATGATCCTGCGGAACATCGAACAATTCGTCGTGCAGGACGACGAGAACCAGACGGCCTACCTGCGACTGCCGGAGGACAACTATTGGTGGTACTGGTACGGCAGCTCTATCGAGGCGAATGCCTATTACCTGAAACTGCTCGCGCGGACCGACCCGAAGGGCGAGACCACCGCGCGGCTGGTGAAGTACCTCCTCAACAACCGCAAGCACGCGACGTATTGGAACTCGACCCGCGACACGGCCGTTGCGATCGAGGCGTTCGCCGACTTCCTCAAGGCGAGCGGCGAGGACAAGCCGGACCTCACCGTTGAAATCTGGATCGACGGCAAACGGCACAAGGAAGTAGCAATCACGGCCGAGAATCTGTTCACGTTTGACAACAAGCTCGTTCTGACCGGCGACGCCGTCGAAACCGGCGAGCACACAATTGAATTCAAGAAGCGCGGCCGCGGACCGCTCTACTGGAACGCCTACCTCACGAACTTCACGCTCGAAGACCATATCACGCGCGCCGGCCTTGAGGTGAAGGTGAATCGCAAGTTCTTCAAGCTCGTCCCGGTCGACAAGAAGATCGACGTCGCCGGCTCGAATGGCCAAGCCGTCAAGCAGCGCGTCGAAAAACATGAGCGACAGGAACTTCCCAATCTCGCCACGCTCAAATCCGGCGACCTCGTCGAGATCGAACTCGAAATCGACTCGAAGAACGACTACGAGTATTTGCTCTTCGAGGACATGAAGGCCGCCGGGTTCGAGCCGGTTGACGTCCGATCCGGTTACACCGGCAACTCGCTCGGCGCCTACATGGAACTGCGCGACGAGCGAGTCGCCTTTTTCGTCCGCGCGTTGCCACGCGGCAAGCACTCGGTCAGTTACCGCCTTCGCGCCGAGATTCCCGGCCGCTTCGCCGCACTTCCCACGCGGGCTAGCGCGATGTACGCGCCGGAATTGCGTGGGAATTCGGATGAGATCAAGCTGAAGATCGAAGATTGAGCGCCGCGAGTTGGTTCCAGGCGTTGGACTGAGTTCAAAGAAACCACCCGTGCGTGGCGACCAAACGCGGCCACGTAATGATCTACCGCATCGCGCATGATTGAATACAATAGTTGCTAAGCCTACCTGACGAGAGATCCCTCCATGCGAATGCCCGCTGCCGTGTTTAGCTTGTTCGGCTTAGTTGCCCCGTGCTGCTCGGTCGCGGTCGCTCAGTCGGCGGCGACCGACGACGCTCGCGTCAATTTCAACCGCGACATCCGGCCAATCCTTTCGAACAACTGTTTCAAGTGTCACGGCTTCGATGAGAAACAGCGGCAGGGCGGGCTGCGATTGGACACGATGGACGGCCAGCGGGCAGAGCGCAAGTCCGGCCGCCACGCCGTCGTGCCGGGAAAGCGCGCGGAGAGCATGTTAGTCGAGCGGATCTCAGCCGATGATCCGGCCGCGCGCATGCCGCCGCCGGCGAGCGGAAAGCATTTGTCCGAATCGCAGATCGAACTGCTGAAACGCTGGATTGACCAAGGCGCGGATTGGCAGCAGCATTGGTCGTTTGTTCCAGTGAAGCGGCCGGAGCTGTCGGCGGTGAAGAACGAGACATGGGTGCGAAACCCGATCGACCGATTCGTGCTCAATCGGCTCGAGCGCGAGGGCCTGCAGCCGTCACCGCCCGCGAGCAAGCCGACGCTCGTTCGGCGGCTGACTTACGATCTTACCGGACTGCCGCCAACGCCCGCCGAAGTCGATGCGTTCCTTGCCGACGAATCGCCGGACGCGTACGAGAAAGTAATCGAGCGACTGATGCGCACGCCGCGCTACGGCGAACACATGGCCCGCTACTGGCTCGACGCCGTGCGCTACGGCGACTCGCACGGCCTGCACTTCGACAACGAGCGGTCGCTCTGGCCGTATCGCGACTGGGTGATTGACGCGTTCAACCGCAACGTGCCGTTTGACCGCTTCACCGTCGAACAACTCGCCGGCGACCTGCTGCCGAATCCGACGCGCGAACAGCTTATCGCGACCGGCTTCAATCGCTGCAACGTCACGACAAGCGAGGGCGGGTCGATCGAAGAAGAAGTGCTCGTGCGTTACGCGGTCGATCGTACGGAGGCGATGTCCACCGTTTTCCTCGGCCTGTCGCTCGGCTGCGCGGTGTGCCACGATCACAAGTTCGATCCGGTGACGCAGAAGGAGTTTTACAGCCTGTTCGCGTTTTTCCGCAGCGCGGCCGACGCGGCGATGGACGGCAACGCCATTCTGCCGCCGCCGATCATGAAACTGCCCACGCCCGAACAGGATTCGCGGCTTCGCTTGCTAGACGAGCAGATCGCGCTGGGCCGGCGAAACGTTTCGGAAAAGATCGCGCGGATCGAGTACGTCGATCCGGCGACGACCAGCCCGGCCGTCGCATCGGCCGGAGTCGAATCGAGTGGCTCGGGCGGCTCCGGTGCAGCGAACGCGCAGCCCGCACCGGCCGGGCAGACAGCCATTCAGCCGGCCGAATTCATTTGGATCGACGATGAACTGCCCGCCGGCGCGAAGCCGCAGGGCGACACGCCGTGGAAGTGGGTCAGCAAGAGCGACGGGCAAGTGTTTTTCGGCGAGCGTGCCTCGACGCGATCCGCGCCGGGACTGAGCCAGCACTTCTTCACCGACGCAAATCCCGGCCTGCGCGTGGGCGAGGGCGACAAGTTGTTCTCGCACGTCTATCTCGATCCGGCGAATCCGCCGAAGACGGTCATGCTGCAATTCAACGACGGCACCTGGGAGCACCGCGCGTTCTGGGGCGATGACCTGATCGGATTCGGATCCGGCGACACGCCCGGCCACCGGCCGATTGGACCGCTGCCCGAGGCTGGCAAGTGGGTGCGGCTCGAAGTGGACGCCGCGAAAGTTGGACTCAGCCCCGGCAGCGTGCTGGGAGGCTGGGCGTTCACTCAACACGGCGGCACCGTGTGGTGGGACAAGGCCGGCATCGTGACGCGGACGCCGCAAGGCGACGCTGGATTCGAGTCGCTCACCGCGTGGGAGGCTTACGAGCGAGTGCAGGCGAAATCGACGTTGCCCAAGCCGCTGCAGGACGCGATCAAGGCCGACCCGTCGAAACGCAACGACGAACAGAAGCGACTGATTCGCGAGCACTTTCTGGAAAACGTCTATGCGAAAACGCGGCCGGTGTTCGCCGCACTACGCATGCAGCTCGACGTGCTCAACAAGGAACGCGCCGCGCTCGACGCGTCGATTCCGAGCACGATGGTCATGGCGGAAATGCCGCAGCCACGCGAAACGTTTCTGCTGATTCGCGGCGCGTACAACCGAAGGGGCGACAAAGTCACGGCCGGCGTACCGTCGATCTTGCCGCCGATGCCAAAAGACGCGCCCGCCAACCGGCTCGGCCTCGCTCAGTGGCTCGTCGATCCGTCGCATCCGCTCACGTCGCGCGTGAACGTGAATCGTTTCTGGCAGCAATTCTTCGGCCTCGGCCTCGTGAAAACGTCGAACGATTTCGGCTCGCAAGGCGACTGGCCGTCGCACCCGGAGTTGCTCGATTGGCTCTCGGCTGAGTTCATGAATCCCACTCCTTCTGGGAGAGGGCCGAGTGAGGGCGGTTCCAACTGGGACATCCAACACCTCGTGCGCCTCATCGTAACCTCGAACACGTACCGTCAATCCTCGCGCGTCACGCCCGAATTGTTCAAGCGCGATCCGGAAAACACGCTGCTGGCGCGCGGCCCGCGATTCCGCATGGACGCCGAGGTCGTGCGCGACACGGCGCTGGCCGCGAGCGGTTTGCTCGTGGAGAAACTCGGCGGCCGAAGTGTCAAGCCGTACCAGCCGCCGGGGCTGTGGGAGGCCGTCGGGTTCCTGGGCTCCAACACGCGCGAGTACAAGCGCGACGCGGGTGACGGCCTGTACCGTCGCAGCCTGTACACCTTTTGGAAACGCACCAGTCCGCCGGCCGCGCTCACGACGTTCGACGCCCCGTCGCGCGAAACTTGCACCGTGCGCCGCCCGCGCACCAACACGCCGCTCCAGGCGCTGGCCCTCATGAACGACGAGCAGTACGTGGAAGCCTCGCGCCAGCTCGCCCGCCGCATGATGATCGAATCGGGCCCGGCCCCACACGACCGCTTGTCGTTCGGCTTCCGCCTCTGCACTGCTCGCCGCCCGCAGGGTCGCGAACTCGACGTGCTCGCCAACCTCTTCAACGAACAACTGGCCTACTACCAAAGCGACCGCGACGCCGCCTTGAAACTTCTTTCAGTCGGCGAATCGAAACGCGACGAGTCGCTCGACTCCAGCGAATACGCCGCGTGGACCATGATGGCGAACTTGATTTTGAATCTGGACGAGACGGTCACCAAGGAGTGAGGGAAGTTCCCGGAGACGAAAGAACATGGACCCACGACACGAATACGCACTGCGTGAAACGCGACGCTACTTTTTCAGTCGCTGCGCGGCGGGATTTGGCGCAGCGGCGCTCGGATCGGTTTTGAATGCGAAGCTGTTCGCGGGCGAAGCCAGCGACGTCGCACATCAAGCCGACACGTTCGGCGTCCTGCCACGATTGCACCGGCGGCCCACGGCGAAACGCGTAATCTGGCTGTTCATGGCCGACGCCCCGTCGCAAATGGACTTGTTCGACTACAAGCCAACGATGACGGAGTACTTCGACAAAGACCTGCCCGACTCGGTCCGCAAGGGCCAGCGAATCACCACGATGACCTCCGGCCAGGCCCGGTTCCCGGTCGCGCCGACGATCTTCAAGTTCGCGCAGCACGGCCAATCGGGCGCGTGGCTCAGCGAACTTCTGCCGCACACGAGCACGATCGTTGACGACATCACGATCATCAAGTCGCTCAACACCGAGGCGATCAATCACGACCCGGCGATCACGTTCATTCAGACCGGCAGCGAGTTGCCCGGCCGGCCGAGCGCCGGAGCGTGGCTGTCGTACGGCATCGGCAGCCCGAACCGCAACCTGCCTTCGTTCGTCGTGCTGCACTCGCGGCTGGCGGCCGGCTCGCAGTCGCAGGCCCTGTTCTCGCGCCTCTGGGGTTCCGGATTTCTGCCCACCCAACATCAGGGCGTGTCGCTTCGTTCGCAGGGCGACCCGGTGCTCTATCTGTCGAACCCGCCGGGCGTGAACGCGGACGTTCGCCGCCGCATGCTCGACGGCTTGGCCCGTCTCAATGAGCTGCATTTCGCCGAACAGGGCGACCCGGAGATTGTCACGCGCATCGCTCAGTATGAAATGGCCTTCCGCATGCAGACGTCCGTGCCGGAATTGACCGACATCTCCGACGAGCCGCAGCACATCATCGACCTGTACGGCCCCGAGGTGAAAGACCCCGGCACGTACGCGTACAACTGCCTGATCGCACGCCGGCTCGCCGAGCGCGGCGTGCCGTTCACGCAAGTCTTCCTGCGCGGCTGGGACCATCACGGCAATCTGCCGAAACAGATCCCGCAGCTCTCGAAGGCAATGGACCAGCCGACCGCGGCCCTCGTCAAGGATCTGAAACAGCGCGGCATGCTCGACGACACGCTGGTGATCTGGGGCGGCGAGTTTGGCCGCACGGTCTACAGTCAGGGCGCGCTGACGAAGGACAACTACGGCCGCGATCACCATCCACGCAATTTCACCATGTGGATGGCCGGCGGCGGCATCAAGCCCGGCACGGTCTACGGCGAGACGGACGACTTCAGCTACAACGTCTCGGAGAACCCAGTTCACGTACACGACTTGAACGCCACAATCCTGCACTGCCTCGGCATCGATCACGAGCGGCTGACCTTTCGCTTCCAAGGCCGAGACTTCCGGCTGACCGACGTCGAAGGACAGGTCGTGAACGACATCCTGGCCTGACGCGACAAGTCGCCGCCTACGCTGTCAATGAACAACATCTTCTCCAACACGCCGGCT
>Ga0247727_10008605_pt1 | contig 18860 bp, 26 predicted proteins | sample WisWelCaveWW1625_FD_202498 | JGI IMG/M metagenome (GOLD analysis project Ga0247727, IMG submission 202498) | Biofilm microbial communities from Wishing Well Cave, Virginia, United States - WW16-25 | ecosystem: Environmental > Aquatic > Deep subsurface > Groundwater > Cave microbial mat | place... | reverse complement strand
CGTCCCTGTGCCCAAATCTCCCGTTTCCAGGTGTTCGGCTTCGTCGGAATCGGTGTTCGCCTTCCCTCGGAATACCCGTTCGAGTTCATTCGGAACGGGTGTTCGGCTTCAGTCGGAATCTGCACCCCTCGCTGTTTAGCAAATCTCCAAAGCCGGTCGCCCCTCAACGCCCTTGCACATGCGGTTAACTACGGCCACGACTAAGCACGGCGCTCGATCGGCCGTCCAGTTAAGTGAATAGTCAGACATGGATCACGGAATGTATCGTTCTTCGTGTTCGATCTGATACTCAAGCGGGCGAAGAATCTCGTCCGACAAGTGATGACGATTCTGCGCAAGAAAGGCGGGAAGATAGGTAGCGCGACATCCACCCGCATCCCAGATCTCGCTGTTGCGCGTAGACTCTCGCACGATGCGCTCCGCCTCCTCGCGGGTCAACTGCCCCAAGAACGGCACCAAGGCTTCAAAATTCCGCTCCGCCCCTCGCCAACTGCTGGACGTCGCCAGAATGTCGATTAGTCGAGCAATCGTCTCGCGCGGGAAGCCGGATGCGATCACTGTCCTGAAGAAATCTTCGGTCGGTGGCGAAGGAAGCCGTCGGCCTTGAAGTGCGCCGATGAACCCGAAAGGTACCGTGCCATCCAGCGATGCCGGAACGATCAATACCTCTGGACGTGCAACCGCCACACCGATCTCTTGAGCTGTCCATTCTGACTTCTTAAAAGCGTCGCTGAGTAACAGCACGAACACCTGCATAGAGTTGAGCTCGCTCAATATTCGATCACGCCATTGCTGAGATACGTGGATATCCTCATGCGCCATAAAAGCATCGACCCCGAGGGAGGCGAGTACCGCCTTAACGTCGGCTGCAACGGAACGATCTTGAGTCGAGTAACTGAGGAATCCGATGGAGAGCAGGTACCATTCGTATTCTGCTGGCTGTTCACCCACCTCGCCGTGAAAACCTGGACGCAGTTCTGGATGCTTCCTCAAAACCCGTCTCGTGTTCTCAAACACAGCCACGGAGAACGGGTGCTTGGTGAGTTGCTCCGCGTGCAATGGACTTCTTCGACGTCTAACGTTCAGCGCGTCACGAGCGCGCGGCGAAGCCGCGTGGCTCGTGCAGGCGCAAGTTGGGAGACGATGAGTGCCCAGCAAGACGAAGCGGATAGAGGCCGGAAGAACGATGCTACGAGGAGACGCGCGCCCGTAGCGAAGCAACGCTTCGTCGAGCGTAAGCGAGCTTCGCTCGCGAAGCGTTGCTTCGCTACGTAGCACGTATTCCGCGGCACGACTATCTCCCTCCTGTAATCAAAGTTCCGTTCGGCGGCGCTCATCGGGACCTCAACTATAAATAGGCAGTTCGAGATAAGTCGAGTTACACGACTCAAACCGGCTAGGCTCTGCGTTTCTCGCGACATGCGAGCGCCTATCGCCGGTCTCGATAAGTCGGGAGTAGCAGCGAGCCTCCGAGGGTATCTGTTCGCGACAAACCACCCTCGCTTCACTTGACCAATGCGATTTCACTCGGCCGCCAAGCCTTGCCGAAGAACGGCTCGAGTGGGCTGTAGAGGCGGAGGATCGTGAACCAACCTCTGTCCGGCATCGTTTGGATCCAGTTGCCGCGCTTGATGCCGTCGGGTTGGGTCGGGCCGAAGTAAATCGTCGTCGAGCCGTCGGGGTTCGGCTCGGCGGCTGGCGATGGATAGCTCTGGCTGCCTGCGCGCGGGTAGCGCTGCGGGGTATCGAGCATCGAGCGGGTCTGGCTGTCGTAGAGCGTGAAGGACCAGAAGTTCGCCTCGGGAATGCCCTTCGGCAGCGTCACCTTGTAGGTCTTGGCGCCGTCGAAGTACTGCTTGTCCGCATCCAACATCGCGAACAGATACTGCGAGCCGATGCCGGGCAGGCGCATCGCCATCGCCGGCGTGATGCCGGTGACGCTGTAGAAGAACGCAGCTCGCGCATCGAGCTGGCGGTAGCCGGTGGGTGGGAAGGGCTTCACGCCGTCCTTCGTGACCATCGGAATCGGCGTCTCGAACTCGGAGCCGGAGACGAAGAGGAAATTCATCAGGGTCGCTCAGACTGTTCGCGAGCCGACGATGTCGTAGGCAGTGAACTTTCGGTCCATCAATCCACAGCGCCGCGCGACTGAACGCCAGGGCTCGATGTGGGGCGCTTGAAGGTGCCGCGCCAGGCTTTCCTGATCGGGCCACAGCTCCGAGAAACGGATGAGCCCGGGGTCGAAGGGGTCTTCGGCGACGTCGTAGGCGATACAACCATCGTTTCGGCATGTGGTCTCGACCAACGTTCGCAAGTGTGGTCGGACCTCCGCCATACGCTCGGGCGGAAACCTGAGAATCCCGAACACGGCTACCGTTGGCTGCATGGTAACCGACAACTTCGAGTAGCTTGACACGCCGCTCGAAACGTCGCGATCCGGCTCCCAATGCTTGGGCTCACCACGTCTCGCCGAAAGGCCGGACTTCGACGTTGAAGGACCACGCCGAGCGGTCTTGATGTGCGACGTGCCAGATCTCGTCTGCGATCGCCGCCGGCCGGATGAAGAAGTCGTCGGCCGCGTTGGGGTACATTCTCCGCGTCCAGGCGAGATCGATGACTGCATCGATCACCATGTAGGCGACGTGAACCCCCTTCGGGCCGAGATCGCGTGCCATCGATTCGGCGAGAATGCGTTGCGCCGCCTTCGTCGGAGCAAAGCCCGCAAAGTTCCCCTTGCCGCGAAGCGCGGAGGTGTTCCCCGTTGCGATGATGACGCCGGCGCCCGCTTCTACCATGCCCGGCGCGAGCCGCCGGGCGAGGTGAAGCAGGCCCATCACGTTGACCTGGAAGTTCTGCGCGAGCACCTTCGGATCGACGTCGAGAAAGCTGCCGAAGGCACCACCGACGGCATTGTGGATGAGCACCGAAGGTGTTCCGAGCTGGGCTCGGATGCCGGCGACGGTGGCATCGAGCTGAGCTTCATCCGTGACGTCGCAGGAATACGCATGGGCGCCGGCGATCTCCTTCTCCAACGCTGCCAGCCGCTCGCGATCGCGCGCGAGCATCGCCACGCGATAGCCACCTGCTGCGAAGCGACGAGTGATCGCCGCACCGGTGCCCGGGCCCACCCCGGAGACGACTGCAACCGGCGCCCCCATCACGCACTCTCAGTTTTGGCGCGCCGGACTTCGGCCGAGCTGCCGCGGTGGCGGCGGTACATCTCGAGAGTCCATTGCGCAGCCGGATGCCGCGCTACGTCGTCCCGGTATTGCCGCAGGCTAGCCGGCAATGTCAGTGCCAGAGGGTATTGAAGCTCTGCGGGCTGCATCAGGGGCGCTAACAGCGCCGCGGCCGTGAGGTCCGCGACAGAGAACGCCTCGCCGACGAGGTAGCCACTGGACTGCAGCTCGCGCGAGATGCGGTCGAGCGCATCGGTCACGTTAGTGCGGTCCTGTTGCAGGCGCCGCGCCGAAATGTTGTGGCGGAAGCGATAGTAGGTGGGAAAGATCCACGCGAGCGGACGCAAGGTGCTGTAAGCCTGATCCGGCATGCCCGTCATCAACACGCGTAGGGCAAGGTTTGGGTCTTCGCGGAACAACGGCGTGACCAACGCCGCGCGCAAACTCGGGCCGAGGGTCTCGTCGAGATAGTCCTCCAACTCGAGCGCACGGCGAAGTTGCGCGGGATCCTTCGGGTACAGCGCAGGTTCGGGTTGGCGCTGTTCCAGCGCCGCGATGATCGCGGTCGAGTCGCCGATCGGCTTACCGTCCAAGAAAAGAATTGGCAGCGTGCCGTGCCCAGTGGCACGCCACGCTTTGAACAGGTGGCCCGCGCCGACGGATCGGCGCCGGTGGGGAATGTTCTTGAAGTCCAGAGCCCAACGCACCTTCTCATTGAAGTGCGAGAAGGGGATGTGCCAGAGCAGCGGCAGACTTGCCGGATCGACTCTATGAACGCTCATCTGCGTGACCATGTTGAACTGCTATTTTCGTGATGCTCAACGGATGGCCGACGGCACCCGACTTCCCCTGCTACCCCAACACTGCCACCGCTTCGACCTCGACCAGAAAATCCGGCGAGGCTAGCGCGGCAACGCCGATGAGGGTGATCGCTCTCTTCGCATCGAAGCCGATTTTCTCCGCCGTGCGCAGCGCACCGGCTATGAGCTGCTCCATCTTGTCCGGCGTCCAGTCGACCACGTATACGGTCAACTTCGCGATGTCTTGGAAGGTGGCGCCGACGGCTGCCAGTGCGGTCCCGAGGTTGAGGTAGGCCTGCTCGACCTGCGAGGCCAAGTCACCTTTTCCGACGACGACGCCGTGCGCGTCCATCGCGACCTGCCCGGACAAGTAGATCGTTCTCGCTCCTTGCGCGATCGCCATCTGCGAGTAGGTGTCCGGCTTGAAGATTCCGTTCGGGTTGATCGTTTCGACGGGCATAGAGCCTCCTGTTTCAGGGGATGCCAAAGTAGCCGCCCTCTCCGCGCCAAGCACGCGCGTCATGAATTACTCGCTCGACTCCCTCAGTCCCGTATCCCATTCGGTATCGCATTTGGAACAGTAGCAGCGAATCGGATCTTCCGCCTTTCTATTTTTTATCGTCGGATGCTCGATCTTCTGCCCGCACGAAGGGCAGCTGTAGCTACGCACCATCGCGGCATCCAGAACGATCCAGGCCACGAGCGGCGGGACGAGCAGAATCGTGCTTCGGAGAATGTAGCACTTCTTGAATCGACGATCTGGCTTTGTGGTCTTCATCCCCTAGAAGCTCGACCCCGGCTGGGCAAGGAATACGAGCTCTTCCTCGGTGGATTTACGTCCGAGCACGGCATTTCGATGCGGGTAGCGACCAAATCGATCGATGATTGCCTTGTGTCGAAGCTCGAACTCGTAGGTGCTCTTCTGTCCGCAGTCCTTGAACAGGCGCTCCGCAACCTCGTGAATCAACCGCGACTCGCTGTGCATGTACGGCATGTACATGAAGACGCGCTCTTCCGGTGGGAGCGTGAGATCAGCCTTTGACCCCACCGCCTCTTGGGCCAGTGCCAAGGCCATGGCGTCAGTTGCGAAGGCGAGCCTGTCACCTCGGTACATGTTCCTGGAGAACTGATCCAGGACGATGATCTCGGCCAGTCGTCCTCTCGGTTCCGCGCGCCACGCGAACAACTCCGAGCGAGCTGCTCGGCTGTGGAGCTCGGAGAATCGGTCCACGATCAGCCGATCTAATTCCGCGTCTACGCTCCACCACTTCGCAGGTGAGATCTCCTGGAACCAGAACTGAAGTACCGATTGGTACACGACTTCCTCGATGCTGAAGCGCCTGGTCGCGCGCACGCTCGACCACGAGTCCGGATACTCAGCGTGGCTCGGAAGCCCTCCGCTGGGACAAGCCCACGGTGCCTATCGCTGCAACGATGAGCGCGATCACACTCGTGATCAGCCCGGCAAAGGCTAGCGAGGGCGGACACCTTGTTCCAGTCCATTGAAGTCTCCGTTCTGGCAATGTCAGTAGTGGCGTCGTGAGGTCTAACGTCTTGCGGATGAGCGGCAGTTCGGAATCGCAGCGCACTCTTCACCGACGGCGGTGCCGGTCCGCTCGATCCCCTTGTTAGCAGGGCTCACAGACTAGGACCAGTTCCGCGGCTCTGCTTCACAGTGAGTTGCACCGCCTAACGGATGGCCGCTTCAGCGGCTTGTTGGATGGCCAGCACGAAGGCGCGGAAACAGCATGCCCGTCTGTTGCTGATACTGGCGGTAGGCGGAGCCAAAGTGGTCGATCATCATTTGCTCCTCGGAGCGCGCGTAGAATGCGTAAGCGGGAACGACATACAGTAACGCCACAACGAGCATGGAGAGGCTTGCGTAAACCGAGGCTACGCTGAGCCAGAGAACTATCACTGCAAGATATATCGGGTGCCTGATCTTCGCGTAGGGCCCGCGGGTGATGAGGGTCTGCTCGGGAAGCACATAGTGTCCGCTGCTCAGCCCCGGAATGGTTGCGAACGCCCATAGCCAGAGCGCGGCTCCGGCCACGGAGAGGAGCACGCCGATGATGACAAAAGCGAAGGCGACCGAGCTTACCTCTGGATGCCTCGGACCACCCGCGTACGAGACGTAGGTGAACGCGCCCATTAGAAATGGCTCAGGCGCCGCTAGAGTTTCGACGAGTCCCCACCTTGTGACCACGGTTCGCCGTGCGCGGAGAGCTTGGCGAGCAACGGCCGCGGCAACGCCCGCGCATCGAAGGAACGCGACCCATGCGACTAAGTGCGCGCCCGCGGACGCAAGGTTCAGCTCCGTAATTCTGTCACCTCTCTTCTGACCGCCCAACGTCCAGCGGCTGAGCGGCCGGCCCCTGCCGGTCCGCTCCAGCCGCTGGTTAGGTGGCATGCCTCGCCAGGACACTTCATCAGTAGAGGATGGCGGGCAGGTACGCGCCTGCAGGCTCGTTATAGAGGCCGATGGTCATGAGGGTCCCTTGGTTGACGACCCGCAGATCATGATCGAGGCACCACCGGAAGAGATCAGCGTTGCGCGACGGCACAAAGAATCCCGGGCCCATGATCGTCTGTGCTGCAGCAATCAAAGCCTCGAGATCGTCGGTCGTCGCGCCAATTGCGTGGTCGAAAAAGCCGATGCCCGTGGAGTAACCGGTGATCTTGTCCAGGCGTTCGACAACTTTGGCCTTACCTTGCTTGATGGCATCGAAGACCTCACCCCCGCGATCGTGACCATGAACGTGGAAGCAAAGCTGATTGCACGCGGGCAGATCCGCTTCTCGTGCCGGCCGGACATCGTACCCGGGGATTTTGAGGGCGAGAGGCTTCCCCTGCATCAAAGAGAGCGTCTCACGGGTCTCGAAGGCCAGCTTGGTGTAGAGAGCGAGCGATCGGAAGTGCCAAGCGATCTGGACGAGACGCGTGCCCGGAAAGCGCCGCTGCACCGCCCGGTCCATCACCGCCTGCATGAGCTGACGCCCGATCGTCTGATTCATGACGCGTGGATCGACCGATACCGGCCCGATCCCAGCGATTGTTGAGCGCTCATCGAGAAAGTTGCTGCCCACGACCTTTCCATCGAGCTCAGCGACGACTGAATAAAATCCGGGGTGCGAGAGCAACATCGTCACGAGCCCCGTGGCGACCTCCACCGAGGGGAAGTCGGGTGGGAAGTTGTGTTGCTCGGCGATTGATCTGAACGCCTCGTAGTCGATTCTTCCGCACTCCTTGGCATCCTCAATGGTGCCGCGTCGCAGCGTCACTGCCATGGTCGTGCCTCCTTTTCGTCGAATCTGTACTACTCCGCATCTAACGCTCGGCATCAGCGGCGGCGCGAGGTGCCGCTCAGCTGCATGCCGTTGTTAGACCTCAGATGCACCGTCATGATCCCTGCGGTCGGGCTGTCGCGGGTAGCATCGTGGCCAGACGGTGAGCCATACGGCCTTTGCTCGCACCCAGGGCAAAGCTGGCAATTGCGACCACGACAGTGAGTAGCGAAATCATGCCAATTGACCGATTCCATCCAGGCACGTTGACGCGCTCGACAAGAGCTCCGACAGCGAGCAGAAGAAGCGCGAGCGCGCTCCCCGACAGGAGCTCCTGTTCCTGCCGAAGCTGCTGATAGCGTGTCGAAATGACGTCCGCTGCTCCGGCGAGCCGTACCAGGTCGATGATGCGGTCCGACCTGTCAGTCCACGGGAGTCGGCCGGAGATCACGTCGGCGGCTCCGATCGCGAGAAGGCCAGTCACGTAAGCGATGGACAGCAAGGGAATGGCGACAACCACCCCCCAGGTTGCCGTCTTCGCGTAGAACTCCACAGCGGGGAACGTGTTCGGCGCTAGCCCGTCAGTGCAGAAGAATACTCCAAGGAGGGCCAGTGCACCCACACCTGTCGCTCCAGCGAACCCTTGGATGCTTTGCCACGGGATGCCCATCGAGACTCCTTCGGCGAGGCCTAACGTCCTGAGGATGAGCCGACCGCCCGCCTTCCCCCCAACGTATCCGCCGGTCCTCTCCAGTGCCTTGTTGAGCAGGATCTTGGACGAGTCATTTAGAATCTTCCAGGTCCGGTCGAGGCAAGGGGATCTCGCACAAGTTGTTGGCCTCCACGCGCAACGGTCGGTTCATCTTGGCGTTATAATTTTCGTGAGCGATATGTGAGGTCAACTCAACGATCTCCCGCTCCGAGAAAAGCCCGCTTAGCCTTACGAAGAATTCGTCAGAAACATCGACAGGCGTGGCGCTGACGCGATCTGCGTACTCCAGGGCGACGCGCTCGCGTTCAGTTAGGTCGCTCCGTTCCTCCAGACCGAGGGCAGCTTCGATCTTGGCTCGCGACAAACCTGCCTTGCCGCCAACGGCGGCATGCATGTCCATTCAAAACGGGCACCCGTTGCGCGCCGCCGCGCGGATGCGGACCAACTGGACCAGGTCTCTGCCCACAACCCATCGCCCAGACCCGAGGATCGCGTTGGAGAGGAACGACGCTAGCATCCCGCGAGTGGCGTGCGCTTGAACCTTGGTCGGATTGAGAGCACGGCCGAAAGCCAAACGGGTCAAACCTTGAATCAGCCGCGCAACGATTCCGGCCTCGCGGCCCTCGAGAGAACGGACCCTAGTCATTTGTACCCTCTCTTGCCGTCGCTTCCCGACCGACCTGTCGGCACCTGCATCGGAGCGGGCAACACCAGCCCCATTTCGATCAGCTTTGCTTCTATCCGCATCGTGCCTCCCTGCAGCGTCGATCGCGCTCGGCTACCTAACGAATGGGCGTCCAGCTCCAACCCTTTGTTAGACGCCTCCGAACGATGTTGCCGTTCTATTCATCCGACGTCTGCGCCGCCGCGACGCAATGCTGCGCGAAACTTTCCAGAAACCGCGGCCAACCCTCCCGGTGTCGGTCGCGTTCCTCCTCGGTGCGATAGCCCCCGTGATTTACGAGAAGCCGCGTCGTACCTTGGGGCGGACCTTCGAAAGCCAATGTGATCAGCGTCTCGTACTTCTCCATCTCGGCGCCGGTCGGCCTGTCGAGGTGAGCTCCTTCAAATTGGAGGTGCGTCCCTAGGAATCTCAAAGTGTAAACGAGTAGGTCAGGCACCTTGATGTCTCGATACATGCCCACTTCATAAAACATGGGGCCGACTCGCGGCTGTAGGCCAATCCTATATTTCCCGCCGCGTCGAAGATCGATCTCCGCAACGGGAGTCGACCAGGAGGGGTCCGGTCTGTACCACGCCTTTAGCTCTTCGGGGCTGGTCCATGCGCGCCAAACGAGTGCTCGCGGCGCGGCGATGCTCTTCTCAAACTGGAAACTGTAGGACGTGCCGTCCATTGAGGTCTCGGTAATCTCAGTCCAGGCTGCTCAAAGCTCCCTTCATTTCGACAGGCGCAACCGTAAAGGCTTGGTATTCTCTCGTTGAATGACGCCCTTGGCTTCGAGATCGAGTTGCGTCGCTTTCAACCACCATCCCGCCTTTGCGCCTTCGGGGAACAACGACTGTGGCAGCAGCGGGAGAAGTTCCGCCTTGGCTTCGGCTACCGTCAACCCCGGCGATTTCTTGGGCAACACGGAGAGCAGCGCTTCTTTCATGGCCACATACTTGGCTCGATCCACACGTTCCACGCGACCCGGAGAATTCGCGTTCTCGATTTCGATCTTGTCAGCGTCATTTCGCATCCAGATCTCCATTTACAAAGTCGACTTTGGGCGCTCGAAAACCCATGGCTGCCCAGGCTCGAAAGAGTTTCGCGTAAAAGGAAAATGTGTGAGTACTGGGATTGGGCACGTCGTCTGGGAGTACGATCCCCTTGGGGCGACTGCGGGTCATAGTCCTGATTTCGAGTGCGGGCAGGCTCGCTGCGGGCCAGAGGCTACCGTAAATGCTCAGCCAATGACCACTCGCGAACTCCAAGAACATAGGCGTGTTGCAACAGACTGCGACTACGCGGCGCGTTGTGGACTCCTTCGACAATCGATGCTCACGCAAAGAATCCCGCCCCTTCTCGCACACAACCCTGTCCTTTCGATAAAGCACAAACCGTGTGGCACCTCTTTGATCCAGTATGGGTCGCGCACCGGGTAATGACTGCAAAAACGCACCCGCGTTCTGGCAATCTGCGCAAAGACACTCAGCGCTGATGATTGGCCTGCCCTGAACCTCCAAGGCCACCTGTCCACAAGTGCAGGTCAATCGTGTCGCCTGGCTACTCATCGGTATTCACTCCGGAAACTCTGCAAACTGTGGCGCGTTGTCCATCAGCTGCGGGCGACTGCATTTTGTTTGGCTCCCGTCACGGTGCAATGCCGCTTCGAGGGTCACGCACTCGCGACGACCGCGGACCGCACCGCGTCGACGAAGCGTTCAGGTTGATCGATGTGCATCGCGTGCGGCGCACCGGGGATCCCCACGACACGCGCATGCGAGATGACCTGGACCAGACGATCGGTGGCCGTGACGAACACCTCGTGGCTCAGTTCTCCGAGAAGGCACGTCACCGGACAGGCGATAGTCCGCAGTTGTTCGACCGTCACTTCGCCGCTGCCCGCTTGAACCTCCGGCATCAGCGTAGCGGCGTTCGCGAGCATCGATTCCCGGAGCTCCGGATCGAAGACATCGAAAGCGTTGCCACCCGTCCGATAGGAAAATACGAACCGCATGAATGCTTCCGCGGCATCACGACCTCGTCCTTCGCCGCTCAACGACCCGACCCGCTGGAAGGCCGCAGCCGCCTCGGGTGTCGGGCTCGCCACCAGCTGGAACGGCGCTTCTTCGAGGACCAGACAGCGCACCAGACTAGGATGTCTCGTCGTCAGATGGAGAGCGGTCAACGCGCCCCCGCTCCAGCCCAGGACCGCCGCCGGAGTAGCCGCGAGCGCTTTCAACAGCGCCGCTGCGTCGTCGCCGTGCGTCGTAAAGTACTGGTCGTGCGGCGCAGGGGATGCTTTGGTGCGAGTATACCCCCTTCGGTCGTACGCTATCACGCGGTGATCGCGTGATAGCGATTCGAAGACGGACGGCCAGACATCCGCGCTCCCGAGAGCCCCGTGAATCAGAAGAAGCGGTGCCCCCTCTCCCGCCTCCCGATAGAAGAAATCGATCCCCCTTAGATTGATGAGCGGCATAGAATCCCTCCTCTTGGCACTCTCCTCGCTGTTTCACCGAGCCTCGGAAATCGGTCGCTCCTGAACGCCGTTCCACATGCGGCCAACGGATCAGCGGTCATCTGCCGATGGCCTGCTCAATCCAACCCGCCGCGCGTCCGGCGATCATTGCCACGACCGCATTCGGATGGCCCCGCGGTACCGACGGCATCACGGACGCGTCGGCGATCCAGAGTCCGTCGACCCCGCGGACACGCAGCTCCGGATCCACGACCGCGCGCGCATCCGAGCCCATCCGGCAGGTGCTCGTCGGGTGATAGACGGTTTGCAGCGCCGTGCTCGCGTAGTCGAGAAGCTCGCGATCGGATTGCACGGACGCACCGGGATGAAGCTCCCCGGTGTTCCATTCGGCGAGCGGCGATGTGGCAGCAATCCGCCGGCTCAGGCGGACGCCTTCCCAAAGCACCGACGCGTCGATGCCATCCGGATCGCTCAAGAGGCCGGGGTCGATCGCCGGCGGCATCAGCGGATCCGGGCTTAGCAGCATCAGGCGGCCCCGCGATCGCGGCGCGACGACGGCTGGTCCGAGGCTGAACGCGTGCTCTCGCGGCGCTTCGAGGAATTCCCTGCGCATCTCCAAGGGGAGGAACATGAGCTCGAGATCCGGCGCCGCGACGGGGCCGGGATGAACCTGGGTGAACGCGAACCCCTCGACGCCACCAGACGCCAGCATTCCCCGCTTGAACACGAGATAGCGCAGAACTTCGAGCGGCGACTCGGCGCTCTTGAGGGTGTCCCGGCTCCGCGTGCGATACACGAGCGGCAAGGTGGGATGGTCCTGCAGGTTCTCACCGACGTCGGGCGCATCGACATGTACGGGCAGACCGAATTGTTTCAACGCGGCAGCCGGGCCGATTCCGGACAGTATGAGAAGGTGGGGCGAGCCGTACGCACCGGCCGCCAGCACGACAGCACGGGCGGCGAAGGTCTGATCGTGCGCACCCCGCCGCACCCTCACCCCAGTCGCTCGCCCGCCGTCGATGTCGATCTTCGTCGCATGTGCGCCGGTGACGACCTCGAGGTTCGCGCGCCGCATCGCGGGCTCGAGATAGGCGTGGTAGGCGCTGAACCGTTTTCCACGCCTGTGCGCCAGCTCTGCCACCCATGCGCCCTGGTAGGCGTGTCCGTTGTATTGCGCCGCTTTCCCCAATCCCGCCCGGCGCGCCGCTTCGACGAAGAGGTGGGTCAGCGAGCGAGCGTTGCTGTTGGGCGCGATCGACATCGGCCCATTGCGCCCGCGGCCCGCATCACCGTCCTCGCCGAGCCAACGCTCCTGCTCCCGGAACACCGGAGCGACGTCGCTCCAACCCCACCCAGCGGCGCCCGACTCAACCCATCCGTCGAAGTCGGCCGGATGGCACCACTGGTGGATCATCGCGTTCATGTTGGACGAGCCGCCCAGCATCTTGCCGCGCGGCGTGTAGATCCTTCGGCCCAAAACCGCTGCTTGCGGCTCCGTCTCGAAGTTCCAGTCGTGCTCGCCTTTGAAGAGCTTCGAGAATCCTGCCGGGATCGATACGAAGCGACTCGTCGGTGGACCTCCTGTCTCGATCAGGAGGACGCGAAACCTTCCGGAGTCAGTCAGCCGCTCGGCCAGCACGCACCCCGCGGTGCCTGCGCCGACCACGATCACGTCGAAGATCTCACCCGTGCTCACGTTCCCCCCCTCGATGCCGGTTCTTCCCGCAGCCTTCCGCTTCGCCGCCCAACGCCACGCTTTGGACGGTCAGCTTCACGCGATGGTTAGGCGGCACGCGCACTTCAGAACGCTTCCAAGATGCGAAGGTTTTTCTCTAAATCGAACTCGCTTGCCGCGACAACGATGCCCTCGGAGTTGTCCGTTCTCAGATGGATGATCCTTTGATATTCCGGCGACTGGTACCACCCTTTCAGCGCTTCTGGTGATTCGAACTTTCTGACCACCGTGACCGATCCAGACTTCCCTTCGAGTGATTCCGATTCGTAGTCAGCAACCAGGACTTCTGCGCCGTGCGTCTCCAGCGTCGGCAGCACAGCAGGGACATAGGATTTGTAGCCAGATGGATTGGTGAGCGCGAAATTTGCTACTAGATACGCGGCCATAGTTTTGACCTCCGGTGGTTTCTACGAATTGTATGTCGAGTGGCGCTCTGTTCTTGGGATGATCGAGTTGGGGTTTTTGAACGAACCATCCGTGCCGCCTAACGCCTCGCGGACGAGCGGCCGCCGTGTTGACTCCCCGGTTCACTTCGATCTCGTGGCATCAGATCACACGCGGTCGCCGTCCGCTGCAGCCGCATGTTGGGCGGGCTCGATCAGCCACGCCGAGCCGCCGAAGACGGTCTTCTGAGAATCAGCGACTGGAAGTGCAGTCCGTTCCAGCCGTGCGGAACGCGCCGAAACGACTCCACGGTGAAGAACTCCACGACCAAAGCGCATAGGTCATCGTCCAGGTAGTGACAGAAGAAGCGCTTCGGCTCGAAGTAGTCCTCATCCCACACACCTTCGAACTCGCGACCTCCGTAAAGTCCCAGGTAGAAGAGTCCGCCGGGCCTGACGACGCGGCTGATTCGCCCAAGGACCCCGCGCAGCTGAGATTTGGGCACATGGACCAGGCAGTTCATGGCGTACACGGCGCCGAAGGAATCCGGGGGAAAGCGAAGGTCGGCCACGTCCATCACGTGCGCGACCAGGCCCCTGGCCCTGCAGTGCTCGACCATCCGAGGGGACAGATCGACGCACACGACATCGAATCCGTGGGCCTTGAAGAACGCCGCGTCGGAGCCGGTCGCCGCCCCGAGTTCGAGCAGGGTAGTGATCTTCCGGTCCTGTTGAAGGCGCGTGAGGAAGGTGTCGCGTTCCACGGTCTCCCAAACGGGAGCGGGTCGCATTGCGCGCTCCTCGACCCTGCGATCATAGGCGTCACGGAGGATCCGCGTCACGTCGTCAGTCATCTGCGCAAGCGCCAACGCTGGCTGGTTGGAATGAGGCCGCCCAACGACCCTGGCGATCAGCGGCCCGCTCCCACCGACCCTCACCTGATGACTGGCCGCTCATGCGGGTCCGCTGCATCGCCTGGTTAGGTGGCCGACCACACGACCTGGCGGAAGAGGTTGGCCCACATTGCCCACATGGCAAGGGTGCTGAGCACGTACGGACCGACGCGAAGCCGGGGGTCATTCCTTACAAGGACGATCGCCGTGTGGACGACTCGTAGGCCTACAAACGACCACGCCAGCGTGACCGTTGCACGGTCCACGGACTCTGTTGCGAGAGCCGTGACACACCCTAGGTAGAACAGTACGGGAACCTCGAACTGGTTGCTGAAGTGATGGTGGACGTCGATGATCTTGGCGGGTGGTAGTGGACCCTCCCCAACCCGAAGGTACTGTGCCGGAATGGCCCCGCGCAAGCTGCCCGAGATTCGGACGTAGCCAAGCAGCGCCCAAATCCCGAACAGGAAAAGAGTGTACGCGCACATCGGACCGACGATCGCTGACGTCATCGTTGATTCCCTCTGCCGCCTAATGCCGCGCTTCCAGCCGACGTGACCGCCTCCGGCGGTCACGTCGGCTGGAAGCGATTGTTGGGCAACGATTCTTGTCACGGCAACTAAAAATGAGGTTCTCCCGTTCGTCTTAGGTCACGGCAAGTGCGGAGCCGCCCGGGAAGGCCAGCCGCAGAATCTTCCACAACGTGGTGCCAAACTGCCGGCTCAGCGAGCCGATGTTGTAAGGCAGGCCATAGCGGTCCGTCAGGGCGCGCACGCGCGGCGCCAGCTCCGGATAACGGTTGCTCGGCAGATCCGGAAATAGATGGTGTTCGATCTGATGAGAAAGATTGCCCGACAGCACATGGAACAATTTTCCTCCCTGGATGTTGCAGGAGCCCAGCAGCTGGCGCACATACCAGTGCGCGCGGGTTTCATTTTCCACCTGCTGCTTGGTGAACACGTAGACGTCGGCCGGGAAGTGGCCGCAGAAGATGATCATGTAGGTCCACAGGTTGCGCATGAGGTTGGCGATTGCATTGGCCGCCAACACCGACAGGAATACGCTGGGCAGGGAGGGTCCAGCGCCCGCCAGCGTGAACGGCAGCGTCAGAACGACACCCAGCAGGGGCCAGGCGACGTAGTCCTTGGTCACCTGCGCAGCGATCTTTCTTCCGGTGCGCCGCAGTTGCGGGCGAATCTGATCCAGGGTCATTCTGCCGGAGGCAACGCGGCCCAGTTCCAGTTCCTGAATCGCGATCCCCCATTCGAACAGCAACGCCAGCAGCAGCGCGTAAAGCGGTTGGCCCAGGTAGAACGGCTTCCAGCGTTGCGCAGCAGACATGCGCAGCAGGCCGTAGCCGACGTCGGGGTCCTTCCCCAGCACATTGGTCCAGGTGTGATGCTTGACGTTGTGCGAGCTCATCCACTGGTCCGAGGGGCAGACGTTGTCCCACTCCCAGGTGTTGGACTGGATGGTGGGGTCTTTCATCCAGTCCCACTGCGCGTGCAGCACGTTGTGGGCGACCTCCATGTTTTCGAGGATTTTAGCCAGGCCCAGGCTCAGCGTGCCGAGTACGATCAGTGTCCAGAACAACGCGGCGCTGGCGAGCGCATGTCCCCATACGGGCAGGAACAGAATGCTGGCAAAGATGATGATGCGGCCGCCAAGCGCCATGCTGCGCTGGGTCTTGATGACTTTAAGGATGTACTGGCGGTCGCGATCACCACGCGAATCAATCACCTCATCGCGCATCGCATCCAGCTCGCGGCCAAACTCCTCAATCTGGGCGTCGCTGAGGTTTACGGGAAGACGGGCAGTGGTCATTGGCTTTCTCCGTGAGGAATCAAAGATCGAGTTCGCAGTCGCCAGCGGTGGCGCAGATGCAGGTCTGCACAATACTGCCGGCTTCATTGATCACCTTGCCGGTGCGCAGGTCGCGCACGCAGCCCGACACCAGCGTGGTGTTGCAGGTGTGGCAGATACCCATGCGGCAACCGTGCGGCGGATTCATGCCGGCGTCCTCGGCCACGCGCAGCAGCGGAGTCTGGTGGTCCGCCTGCGCCGCGATATTGCTTTTTGCGAAGCGCACCTGGCCGCCCACCGCGTCCTTGGGCACTTCCGCAAACGACGCCAGGAAGCGCTCGATATGCAGGTGCCGCGTGCGTCCGGCCTGCTCGAAGTGCTTCTCCAGCGCGGCCAGCAGGCCCGGCGGGCCGCAGGCATAGACCTCGCGCTCCTTCCAGTCCGGACACAGGCGGTTGAGCTGCTCGGCGCTGAAATAGCCCTTGGTCTGCTTGAGTTCGCCGTAGGCGTGGGTGTAGACCTCTTGCAGGTGATAGCGCGGATGCCGCTGCGCCGTTTCCTTCATCTCCTTGCCGAAGATCACGTCGAGCTCATGCGGCGAGTAGTGGATATGCACCGTGTCCGGCAGGCGTTCCTGTGCGATCAGGCTGCGAAGCATGCTCATCGCCGGCGTGATGCCGCTGCCGGCGGTGATGAACAGCGGCAGCACGGGCTGCGCGTCCGGCAGATAGAAATCACCTTGTGGCAGACCCACCGGCAGATAGTCGCCGACCTTGAGGTTGCGCACGATGTGACGCGAAGTGCGGCCGCCCGCGATGGCCTTCACCGTGATGGTGACGCAGCCGTCCTCCCGCTCCGGCGGCGAGGAGACCGTGTAGGTGCGGGTGTAGTGCATGCCGCCCACGGGGATGCCGACGCGGATGTGCTGGCCGGCGCGGTGCCCATGCCAGTTGATGCCCGGACGCAGGGTCAGCGTGCGCGCGTCCTTGGTTTCATCCCAGACTTTCTCCACCCGCGCCTGCAGCGTGTGCGTGGTCCACAGCGGGTTGACCAGCTCGACGTAGTGCGAGGTGCGCAGCGGGTAGGCGAACAAATCGGTGATGACGGCAATCCGCGACCACAGTCCGCGCGTGGCTTGGGCTTCATATTCAGCTTGGGTCTGCATCGGCCTGGTTTCAGGTGTCGGTTGAGTGTTCATTGGCCTCTCCGGTCACTGGGAAATTATGCTGAGAATCGTTGCCCAACGGATTGGCGCTCAGCTGCGAGCCACAGCGCCTCCGCGGCCCGCTCGGAGCGCCAACGTTCGACGCCAGACGATATCACGCACCGACTAGAGCTCGCTGTGGATCGTCAGCTGCAGCGCCTTGTTGGGCGGCACGGCTCGTAGGAAGAGACGCTCACAGCTCGATCACGTAGCCATCTGGATCTTGAACGTAGGCAAACGACGCCCCCCGGCTGTGCTCTCCGCGTCGAACTAGCTTGCCACCGGCGGCTTCGACCTCAGCGATTGCGGCATCGAGGTCGGCCTTACTCATGAGGCGGAGTCCGAAATGCGCGACGCCGGCGTTCACGCCGGCAAGCTGTGCTTCGGCGGGGTCCTCGTTGAGGGTGATGAGATCGCTGCTACCGGGAGTGTTCAGGAACACCATCTTGGGCCCGGCACGGAAGCGCTCCTCCATCCCAAAGACGCTCGTGTAGAAACGGAGCGAGCGCTCGAGGTCGCGCACGACGAGGTGAATGTGTGTGAGACCTTGGGTTCGAATCATCGCGCGACTCCCTGATGTCTTCGCGCCGCCTAACTATAAACAGGCAGTTCGAGATAAGTCGAGTGCGTCGCTCCGGAGCCGCCAGGTGCGTCACGCCTTCATATCTCGCACCCCTTCTTTCCGGGTTTTCCCGGACGGGCCGCCCCTTATCGTCGGTCTCGATAAGTCGGCAGTAGCGGCGAGGTGGAGTGTGGCGCCTCGCCGGAACGATGCGCGCCCAGCCGATCGGCCGGGCTTCTTACGCCGCCCGGTCCGCGGTCCAGCACGTGCGTGTAGATCATCGTCGTTCTTACGTCGCGGTGGCCGAGCAGGGTTTGCAGCGTTCGGATGTCATAGCCGTCTTCGAGGAGATGCGTCGCGAACGAATGCCGCAGCGTGTGACAGCTTGCGCGCTTCACGATGCCAGCCGCACGCGCCGCGTCCCTCACCGCGCGCTGTAGTACCGACTCGTGCAGATGATGCCGTCGCAGCTGGCCCGTCTCTCGGCATCTGTAGATGCGCGTAGCTGGAAAGACCCACTGGTAGCCCCATGATCGGCCGGCATTCGGATATTTCCGGTTGAGCGAGAAGGGCAGCTCTACCCAGCCGGCACCGCTCGCGAGGTCTCTATCGTGTTGCGCTCGCACACGCTCGATGTGTCGCTCGAGATCCTTGCGCATCGACGTCGGAAGCAGTGTCACGCGGTCCTTGAGACCTTTGCCGCCACGCACCATCAGCTGACTACGCGCGATGTCTACGTCCTGAATTCTGAGACGGCAGCACTCGAGCAGGCGTAGGCCCGCCCCGTAGAGGAGGAGACCCATCAGCCGAGGAGTGCCATCGAGCGTGCCGAGCAGGCGCTCGACTTCGTCGCGCGAGAGCACGACCGGCAGATGTCGGGCGGTCTTAGCAGCTTCGATGCCTTCAACTCGGGGGAGATCGATCCCGAGCACGTGCTTGTAGAGAAACAGGATCGCGTGCAACGCCTGGTTCTGTGTTCGCGCGCTCACCTTCCCATGCATAGCGAGGTGCGTCAGAAACGCGGCGATCTCGTCTGCAGATTCCGACTGAAGCCGAACACCCGTTCCGAATGAACTCGAACGGGTATTCCGAGGGAAGGCGAACACCGATTCCGACGAAGCCGAACACCTGGAAACGGGAGATTTGGGCACAGGGACGC
>Ga0247727_10008604_pt1 | contig 18862 bp, 18 predicted proteins | sample WisWelCaveWW1625_FD_202498 | JGI IMG/M metagenome (GOLD analysis project Ga0247727, IMG submission 202498) | Biofilm microbial communities from Wishing Well Cave, Virginia, United States - WW16-25 | ecosystem: Environmental > Aquatic > Deep subsurface > Groundwater > Cave microbial mat | place... | reverse complement strand
ACGCCGGTTGCGCTGTGACTACGAACAACTTCTGACGACCAGTGAAACGATGATTCACGTGGCGATGATTCGGCTCATGTTGAAGCGGCTGCACCCGTAATCACACCTTTCAAAACACGCTCTTAGTTGCGGCGGCCTGGCTCGGAATCACAACGTTGGCGGACGCGACGCTCATCGCGCACCACCAGATGAACTCACCCAACACCCTGACCAACAGTGCCGGGGCGGCGTTTTACAACTCGAACCTGGTTGATCCGGGCGGGAGCGCCGCGCCGACCTTTCTGGCGACCGGGGGCGTGAGCGGCTCCGGGGCGTATCAGTTCGATGGCGTGGACGACAACTTCGGCTTTGCGGCCGTGCCCGGCTACACCTTTATCCAGGCCAACAACCTGGACTGGACCGTGAGCTTTTGGATCAAGGCGACGGACACCACCGTCAACCTGTCATACGCTGGCACACCCCAACTCCCGGTCCTCGGCAACAACTCCGGCAGCATCGGTTTCGGATTGGGAGTGGATGGCGGTAAGGCAGCCTACCGGCGCTACAGCGGTAGCTGGCAAGCCGCCAGTGGCGTCGCGACCGTGGCCGACGGGATCGGACACTTCGTGACCTTCGTCGCCATCGGGAGTTCCAACCTCAACATCTAAGTGGATGGCGTCGCCGATGCCCTGAACCTCGCGGTGCCCGGGACCGGCTTCAGCCAACTCGCCGGCAACATCGGCAGTTCCTACCTGGATCATTACGGCGCGTTCACGGTCGATGACATCCGCATCTGGGACAACGCGTTGACGGCGGCGGAGGTGCACCAACTGTTCGGCGCTCCCGAGCCGGCGCTGATGAGTTTGCTGGCCGGCGGCGCACTGATCCTCCGCAGGCGTTGCCAACGGCGCTGAGACCCTCAACAATCCTGCGCTCGGCACTTATGTCCCGGCGAGCATTCACGTTGATTGAACTGCTCGTGGTGGTTGCCATCATCGCGCTGCTCGCGGCACTCCTGTTGCCGGCGCTCAAGAACGCCAAGGCGGCGGCGAAAGCCGTTCAGTGCGTCAGCAATCTCCGCCAAATCTACGTGGCCCTCTCGCTCTACGCATAGGATACCGGCGGCTACATCCCGGCCAATTCGACCGGGGCCGGCAACTGGCATTACCGGCTCGGCCCGAAGGGTTACCTGGGCGGCGCGCGGCCCGCCGTGCCCGGGCTGCCCAGTCCGTTTCTCGGAAATACCTGGCCGATCCTCAAATGTCCGGCCGAGTACCGCTACGAATCCAACAACGGCCCCATCACCAGCAACTACGAATGCCAGTACATGCAGTCCAGCTACGGGATCAACTTCTCGTTCAGCTACTACGACACGACCTGGCCACGGCGGGCCTTCGGGATCAAGCCCGATTTTGTCGAGCTGCATGAAGCCCCGATGGTGATGGACTGCGAAGCGTGGAACGTCGGCTGGAACGCCGCCGCCTTCGGATGGCACGTGGACGATCAGTTCTTGTGGTATCAACCCTATTACCCGTTTCGCCATCCGGGCCTGACCGCCAACATCGTCTATATGGACGGCCACGTGGACCGCGGAAAAAGCTTCGACCTCGGCCAGGGTCCGCGCCTCTACGTCAATCTCTACTCCACCTGCCCGTGCGGCACGCCGTTCCTCGGCACGGGCGGCTGTCCGTAATCTCGTCATGCACCCGCGCGTCATCCAAGCCGGTCCGTGGCGTGTCACGCTCCACCCGCCCGTGCTCGTGTACGAGGGCAACCGCGACGAACACATCACCCGCCCCAACCTCGGCGTGCTCGACGGCGCCATCGCGGTCATTTTCCAAACCACCTTCGACACCAGCGCTACGCCGCGCGACCGCAAGGACATTTGGATCACCACCACCGGCGGCGAGTCGTGGCGACGTGCCGCCCGGCAGATCGACATCGGGAGTTACTCGCTCCACTCCCAATCGAACGGCGCCGTGGTGGTCATGCCGTACGACTCCATCCGGTACGGCGGCGACCGTTCCTCGCTGACCGGCCCGCGCACGACACTCTCGTGGGAGAACGGCACGTTGCGGATTGGCACGGATACAACAACGGCCCGTTTCCCCGAGCCGCTGCTTGGTTTCCTGCGCGAGCCGATCATGGACGCCAACCGCAAACCGCTTTATCTCGAAGACGATCTGCCGCCGGCCGACAAACCGATCACGGCATTCTGGGGGACGATCCAAGCTCTCCCGGACGGTCGCTGGCTTGCGCCCGTGTACGGTTGTTTCGAAAGCGAGCCGTACGCGCGCACCAGCCCGGCCCCCGAGATGCGACGGATGGCCCGCTTTACGACCGGGCTGCTCGTTTCCGAGGATGAAGGTCGAAACTGGTTGTGGTTCTCGCGGATTGCCACGCCGCGCGATGTGCCGGACGAATGCCTCGAAGGGCCGAGCGAGGTGCAACTTTATCAATTCGCCGACCGCTGGCGCGCCGTCTTCCGCACGTCAGCGCTGAAGAACTTTTTCCAGCCATTGCACTACGCCGAGAGCTTCGACCGCGGCATATCGTGGACGAAACCCCGCGTCCTGCCAAACGTCGAGATGATCATGGACCCGCGCGGCCTGATCTTACAGGACGGGATCACCGTGCTCACCGCCGGCCGACCGAAGCTGGACATGTACTTGGCCGAGGGCAACAGCTTGACGTATCACACGCTCGATCTGACTGCGCATCACAACGCCTACCTGCCGCGCCTGCGCACGACCGGGCACACGGATGTCGTCCCGCTGGGATCACGCGGTCTGCTGTTCGTGTACGATTCCATCCCGGATAGCTGGCGCTGGCCCGGCTCGCCGTTCACCGCGCCGGATGCGATCTATGCCGTGCGGGTGGACGTCCAATGAAAACCCCCTTCATTCCCGATCGCTGGGTGGAAATCATCAGCCTGGACCACTCGTTCGAGATGCTCGAACTCGATCGCCTGGCGGAGTACGGCTTCACGGGCGTGACGCTGTGGTCGAGCTTCGAATGGGCGCGGCGCGTGGACCTCGACAACTACTACTTCACGCTGCCGCTGGCCTACCGGAAGCACGCCGACCTCAACGACCTGCGCGACCAGGAAATGATCGGGCGCGGCGCGCAATTTCTGCGCGATTACTCGCGCCGCGCCCATCACCACGGGCTGCAGGTGATGCACGGCTATCACCTGTGCAATTTCGTCGCCACGCGGATGGGCGTCGCCGAGCAACTGCGCACCAAGGACCTGCGGACGGGTCTGCGGGAGAAGCGGGCGGAGTGGTTCAACGAACACGGCGAACCCGATTTCAGCCAGCCGCAGTTCTACGAGTTTGTGGCGACAGAAGTGGACGAGTTTTTCGAGGCGTTCCCGAACGTGGACGGGTTGTTCTGCTGGAATTGCGAGTGTTCGACCTACACGCCGTCGCGCTTGAAACACCAGACCGTGTCGAAGGCCGAGATCGCGCGCCGCGCCATGAAAGCCGTTTACGACGTCTGCCAGCGCCGCGGCAAACGGATGCTGCACGACATCCACACCGCGGGCGCGGACAAGGAATTGAGCCGCGGCATCATCCAGGCCGCGGGCGAGTTGCCGGAGTTGATCCTCGGCGCGGACGCGACCTATTCCGACTGGCATCTGCTGCTGCCGACGACGCCGTGGCTTGCGGAAATGCGGAAGAAGAACCGCATCTATGTGGGCTTCGATGCTGCGGGCGAATTTTTCGGCCAGGGCCGCACGATCGGCGGCTGGCCGCGCTGGATCACGAAGCATTTCAACGCCGCCAAAGAACACGGACTGACGGGCGTGTCGGTTCGCAGCAGTTGCATCGCGAAAGACAATTCCTGTCTGGTTGTGCCGATGCTGGAGTTCAACCTGCGGCTGCTCGCCCAACTGGCGCAACACGGCACGGTGGACCTCGACGCCGAACTGAAAGAGTGGTGGCGCCGGCATTTCACGGGCGAGTTGCCGGACGGAATGAAGGAGGTGTTCCTGTCGTTCGAGAAGTACCTCGAAAAGGCCCTCTACATCAACGGCACGAACATCACCGAGTACAACCCCGACCACGGTTTCCCGCGCCAGGCGGTGGCGGTCGCGCCCGGCTACCCGTGCTGGCATTCCGAACAGTTCACCGCGCCCGGCACGCCGATCGCCGAGTCCATGTGCCGCATGATCCCGCCGTGGGGACACAAGTCGCGGCCCGTCCAGGAACTGCGTCAGGAGAAACTCGACGCCATCGCCATCTGCGACCGGGCGATGGAAAGAATCAACGCGATCAGGATGACCGAGGAAGATCGCGAATACTTTCTCCGAAAACTCCAGCAGGCACGCGACGTTGCCGAGGCATTTCTCCACACCATCCACGTCGTCCACCCGCTCTATCAACTGACCGGCGCGCATCACGACAAGGCCCTGACCGACCCGCGCGCGGTTCTGCGCGACGAGCTGAGGAAATTCCTCGCCCATGCCGACGCCATGGAACGGCGCTGGGGACCGGAGTTCTACCGGCGGTTCACCCCAAGATGCGCGAGTTCGCCGTCGACATCCCGGCCAAGTACCAATCATGAATCCTCGCGAACGCAATTACTACGAGGTGGGCTGGCGACACGGGCGCGACGCGCGCGCCGGGGCGCGGGCCAACGCCCAACTCCTCCGCGAATCGCTCAGCCAGGCGTTGCGCGTGCCGCAAAGCCTTGCCGTCGCCCGCGTGGTCGCCGATTACGAACGTCGGCTCGAGTCGCTCCCGTCGCTGATCGAGTACCCGGAGCTAAGAGGCATGCGCGAATGCGTGCTGGCGTACAACCGCGGTGTGGCCGAAGGCGCGGACACCTCCCTGACCGATGTCATCCTGCGCGCCAACTATCTCCACGTCATCAGCGGCACGCCCGTGGCGGTGCCCGGCTGCACGCTCGCGTATTTCCCCGCCAGCGACCGCGGCCCGCTCGTCGCCAACAACAACGACGGCACCGCCCGGTGGAAGCACGCCGACGCACCGACCTGGATCGTCTCCAACCGCGCCGGGCTGATCGTCGGCTGCGTTTCCAGCGGGATTTTCGACGACGAGGTTTCACCCGAGCAGTTCCCGGCACCGGTCTACCTCATGGCCGACGAATTGTGCGGCACGTTTTCCGAAGCGGTGGACTTGCTCACCCGGCTCAATTACTTCTGGGGACCGTGCAACGCGCTCATTGCCGACCGGCAGGGCCACTCCGCCGTGATCGAAAAGTCGTCCTGCCGGTATGGGCTGCGAAAAAGCGCCGATGGATTTGCCGCCACGACCGAGATGTCGGCCGAGGAGCCGGCCTTCAAGTCGTACTTGTGGGAAACCCGGGAGCGGTCGTTGCGCCCGCGCGGGTTGACGCATGATTCGGCCGACTGGGCCTACTGGCAGGCGTGCGAACGGCGTTCGGCGCGGCTTCACCGATTGGTGGAGGCCGCGAAAGCCGAACCGACGTTCGCTACGATGGAGCGGATCATCTACGATCACACGGGCCAGCCCGAGCAGGTCCACATGGACGGCTCGAAATGTCATCCCGACCAGGCCGAAGGCGAGTGGTCGTTGCGCACGACGATTTGGGTGGTGGACGAACTGGCGGCCCAATATTCGTTCGCCGAACCGCCCGTCAGCGGACATCTCACGCCGCGCCGCTGGAAACAGTTTGCGAGCATCGACCCGGTGTTTTGACCATGGACGATTTCTGGAAGCAGACGCTCGCCCGCGCGCGCACGACGCCGCTGAACGTCCAAGTCGAGCGCGTGACCGAGCCGGTGCCGTACGAGAAGTACCGGCTCACCTACAGCAGCCTCGACGGGATTCGCGTGCGCGCATATCTCGCCGTCCCCAGCATCGGCGAACGCGCGGCGGCGCCGGTGCCGGCCATTGTGACCGCGCCCGGCTACGGCGGCTGGGAGTTTGGCGTCGAACTCAGCGAATGCCAGCGGGGCTACGCCGTCTTGCAGGTGTATCCGCGGTCGCAGGGCGAGTCGGGTGAACTGTGGAAAGTTGAGCAGGCGGCGGACCGGGCGTGGTTGAACCACGGCAAACACAGTCCGGAAGGTTTCTACTATCAGGGCGCGTACGTGGACGTGATCCGCGGCATCGACTACCTCCCCACGCGGCCCGATGTGGACGGCAACCGCATCGGCGTGATGGGCACAAGCCAGGGCGGCGGGATCGCGTTGGCGGTCGCCGCGCTCGATCCGCTCCTCAAAGCAGTGGTCGCTCATCTCCCCTACCTCTGCGATCTGCGTCACAATCCCGCGTTCGCGGCCACGGACCTCGGACGCGACCAACAATTCCTCGACACCTTTGAATACTTCGATCCCGTTCAACTCGCCCCGCGTCTGCGCGTGCCGGCGCTGCTGAGTTCTGGCGGACGGGACGCCACCTCCCCGCCCGAAACCATCCGTGCGGTATTCGATCGGCTGGCCGGCATCCGGTCGCTTGTGCATTATCCTGATCTCACTCATACTTCGTGCGGCGAGTTTTACGCCTTGAGCTGGGAATGGCTGAACCGATGGCTAAAGTGAAATTGCACCTTCTGATCGCCGCCTGCGCTCTGCTCGGCATCCAAAATTCACCCGGCAAAGACCTGGTGATCGCAGACCAGGGCGCGACCACGGCCGTGATCGTCGTCGCGCCGCAAGCGGGTGAATGGGAGAAGCGCGCTGCGAGCGATCTCGCGCTTTACATCGAACGGATGAGCGGCGCGAAACCCGGCACCGCCGCGGCGCCGGCGGGCGACGGGCCACAACTGATCGTCGGCCAGGCCGCGCTGGAGGCCGAGCCGGCGTTGCGCCAGGCGCTCGCAAAGGTCGCGAAGAAGGACCCCGTGTTGCAGGCCGACGCGATTGTGCTGCGCCGCGCGGGCAATCGCGTTTACCTCGCGGGCACAAATGACGACTCGCATTATTTCGCGGTCGCCGAGTTGTTGCGGCGATGGGGTTGCCGGTGGTATTTCCCGTCGGAGTTCGGCGAGTGCATTCCGGCCCAGTCAACCTTGACCATTGGCAAACTGGACTACGCGTACGCGCCGCCGTTTGAGATTCGCAGTTACTGGGTGGCATGGAACGGCGAACAGGCGGGGCGCGAGGAGTTCAAACACCGCAATTTCATGAACCGCGTCAACGTGAACGCCGGCCACGCCATCGGCGCGTACACCAAGGACCTCGTGCCGCCGGGAAAGACCGTCATGGACGTGCCCATTGCCGAGGAGGCGATCGCCGCGCACGTCGCGAAACAGATCGCGCCCGACTACGCCAAGGGCGTGCCGTCCATCTCGCTCGGCATGGAGGACGGCACGTACAAATCCGACTCGCCGCGCGACAAGGAATTGCAGGCGGGCTTGTTCGACAAATACTTCCTCACGCCGTCGCTCACCGACGGGTTCATGTCGTTCTACAACAAGGTCGCCGAGATTCTGATGAAGCAGTACCCGGACAGCCCGACCAAGCTCGGCTTCCTCGCCTACTCCAACACCACCATCCCGCCGCAACGCAACCGCGTCGCTGCCAAGTCGCTGATCGCCTACCTCGCGCCGATCGACATCGACCCGAATCACGGCATGGACGATCCGCGTTCGCCGCCGCAACAGGAGTACCGGGAAATCATGTATCGCTGGGCCGAGGTGATGCAGGGGCGCGTGGCGATTTACGATTACGACCAGGGCATGCTCGTCTGGCGCGACCTCCCGAATCCGTCGCACGCGACCATTCGCGACAACTTCAAGCATTACCGCAAAGCCGGCATCCTCGGCGTCGCCACCGAAAGCCGCGGCGCGATCGCCACCGTGTTTCTGAACCTCTACCTACGCGGACAACTGATGTGGAATCCCGACGCCGACCTCGACGCGATGCTGGCCGAGTTCTACGAGAAATTCTACGGTCCCGCCGCCAAACCGATGGCCGCGTACTGGGGCGCGATCTTCAAGGCGTGGGACGATACGATCGTCACCGAGCACGAGTATTCCGTCGTGCCCGCAATCTACACGCCGTCCTTGATCAAGGATCTGCGGAAACATCTCGCTGCCGCCGAAGCATTGATCACGAGTAGCCGCCGACGTGAGGAGGCGGAGGACTCCAATTCGCCCATGTCCGCCCCACCGCCTCCTCACGTCGGCGGCCACGAGGCGCGCATGCGGTTCACCCGCCTCGGTTTCGGCGTGCTCGAAAACTACATGGCGATGGTCAGTGCCGCCGCGACCGAATGCGATTATCAGGCCGCCGTGGCCGCCGGTGAGAAAGGTCTGGCCGCGCGCAAGGAACTGGCGGCGATGAACACGACGTTCACCACGCGCGTCATCGGTGTCGCGGAAGAGACCGAGGCCGGCGGCCCGGCATGGTGGCCGGGCGAGGTGAAACAATATCGCGAGCTGCTCGCGTTCACCGACGGAACGAAAGGCGCGCTCGTCGCCAAGGCTCCACTCGCATGGGCGTTCCGCCCGGACCCGCACGATACCGGCATCGTTCGCCGCTGGGCGATTCGCCCCATGGAGTCCGGCCAGTGGCAGACGCTCCGCGCCGACTTGTACGCGCAGGCGCAGAGTGTTGGCAACGGCTTCGGCTGGTATCGCACCGACATCGACCTCAACGCCCGCGCGGCCAACGGTCGCGTCCACATTTTGTTCCCCGGCCTGTTCAACGAGTCCTGGCTCTACGTCAACGGCTGCCTCGTCGCCCATCGGCCGTTCCCGGCGTTGTGGTGGCTGAGCGACTACAAATTCGAGTGGGACGTGGACCTGACCGGCCATGTGCAGCCGGGCAAGAACACGCTGGCCGTTCGCATCAACAATCCCCATCACCTGGGCGGCATGTTCCGGCGCCCGTTCCTCTACGCGCCCACCCCGTGAAACAGCCTCTCACCCTCACCAACCGCGTCCACCGGCCCTTCCACGCCCAGCCGGTCCGGCACGGCGTGCCGTGGCCGCAAGGCGCGGTGCGGAAGGAAATGCCACTCGCTGCGACCGACGAACACGGAAAGCCGGTCCCGGTCGCGACGCGCGTGTTGAACGGTTGGCCGGACGGCTCCGTGCAGTGGAGCCTGCTCGATCTGGCGTTGGATTTCGAGCCGAGCGCGATGCGGGTGATCACAATTGAAGCGGGTTCGACAAAGCCCGCGACTGCCGCGGCTCCGCTGGCTGGCCTGACGCTCTCGAAAGCGGCTGGCGATTCGCTCGTGGAATCGTGGGAAGCCGGCAAGCTGGATGTGTTGGTCACGGACGCCGCCGGTACGGTGTTCTCGGCCGCGCGCTGCGCCACGAAGAAAGTCTGGATCGAGGATGCCAATCCGTTGCGCACGACGGTGCGCGTGGACGGCAAGCATCAGGCCACGGACGGGCGGACGCTGTTGGATTTTTGGATTCGGTTTACCGTCGCCGCTGGCCGGCGGGATGTGAAGGTGACGTATCACTATTACAATCTCGAAAAGGCCGAGCCGGGCATCGAGATTCGCTCGCTCGTGCTGGAACTGCGAACCGGCTTACCGGCCAACGCCCAACGCGCGATCATGCAGGTCAACCGCGGACGCCACTTCCGCACCGAGCCGTACCGCATGACCGAGGACTTCGAGATTTGCGCCAGCCATACGATGGATTCGGCCGCCTATTCCAAAACGAGCGGCGGCAATGGACGCGTGTTCATTCGCCAGCCGGAATTGCTGCGCGACGATCCGCTGCTGAAACCGTGGTTTCTGCGCAATGTCGTGGACTTCAAGTTCCAAACCACGGACCGGCCGGAAGACTACACGTGGAGCCACATCGGGCTGGTCAGCGAGCGCGGTTCGCTCGTGGTCGCCGCCGGCAATATGGCCGGCCTGCATCCCAAGAGCCTCGCGGTGGCCGGCCCCATCGTGCGCTACTCGATCTGGCCCGAGTGGGCGGGCACGATGGAAATCACCCAGGGCGAAGGCCGGACACTCGACTTCTTCGTCGGCCCGCTGCCGCCCAACGCCAGCGACGAGCAGATCATCAATCAATCCCTGTCCTGGGAATTCGGCGGCCAGAGTCCGATCCACGTCTCGATGGATCTCGAACACGTCCGCCAGTGCACGGTGTTTCAAGTGGACAAACTTCCCGCGTACTCGCCGAAGGAACGATTTGCGTTCGAGCGCAAGGTGCAGGCGGTGTGGACGCCGGACGACCCGGTTCCGCCCAATGGCCACTGGCATTACGGCGACGTGTTTTACCGCTGGGACATTGGCGGCAACAACGAAGAGATGCACGGTCACATGTGGTTTCAGGAATACCTGCGCACGGGTCGGCCCAACTGTCTCGCGCGCGGTCTCGCCCAGGCCCAGCACATCGCCGACGTGGATATCTGCGCGTACTCCGCCGACCCGTTTCAGAACGGCGGGATGTGCTCGCACGGGCCGCGGCACAATCACTCCGCCGCGTACCCCAGCCACATGTGGTTCACGGAATTGCTCTTCGCCTACGCGCTGACGGGCGACGAAGAATTCAAGAAGGCCGCCGTCCGCGTCTGCAACAATCTCGTGTTCTGGGTGAACGACCCGGCCGGGTTTGAGATCATCTGTGCCGACGGACGCGAAAGCGGCCAGCCGCTCATCAACCTCTCCTGGACCTACCAGTTCGTCTCCGATTCACGTTATCTGGCCGCGATGGGGAAGATCGTGCGCGAGTCGTTCATGGCGCGCGTCGAGAAACACGGTTCGCTGGTGTACATGAAACCGCGCGAGGATCTGGCGCTGGTCCGGTTTCCGAGCTACGGCGAGTGGGCCGCGTGGGAGGGATTGTTCTGCGTCTGGGAGTTGACGCGCGACAAACAACTGCGCGAGTTCATCCTGTCGCAACTGGAATGGCGATTAACGGAGGAACTCATGGGCACGCACGGCATCTTCCGCAACACCGATTACAACGTCGCCGCCTACGCCTACTATTTGACGGGTGACCGGCAATGGCTCGACCGCGTCGCCCGCCCGTTCCGCGCCGTCTTCCGTACCGTGCACTGGCCGTTCGGCTACGTGAAGGCGATGTATTTCATCCAGCTCGCGTTTGCGCAGGGAATCGTGAAGGACGAGGACGTGTTGATTTCGTGAGTCACCGCCAATCGGCATGGTGACAGTTGCATTCCGTCCGCCAAGCTGGCAACGTGATGGTGTGGACGAGAATCCCGATCTGCGCGCGTTGCTTCAGAGCTGGCCGTTCGACCCCGAGAACAGCGCCCGCATCGTGCGCGCGGCCGATGGCCGCGAGATCATGCAGATCCGCACCCCGCTGGGCATCGAGCAATACGAACTGGACAGTCGCCCCGACGGCCACCGGCCACACGACACGGAATCCGCGCTCGCCTACCAGCGCCAACGACTTTCCGCCGCCGAAGCCACCGGCCAAGGGGCTGCGTTCCGCCTCAGCGCGAAGGAATGCGCCGAGTTGTTCGACGAAGGCGTGCTCTACTACTACCGGTATCTGCATCTGTTTCAGCTCAAGGACTGGCCGCGCGTCGTCCGCGATACGGAACGCAACCTCGGATTGTTCGAACTCGTCCACCACCATGCCAAGCGCGCGGAAGACCGCGAACACCTCGAACAATGGCGACCGTACATCCTCCGCATGCACGCCGTCGCCCGCGCGATGATCGAGTGGGAGGCCGACCACCACGCCGCCGCGCTAAAGGTCGTCCGCGCCGCCCTCCAGCAGATCGAGGGCTTGCCGGACGTGGAGGAGAACGAGACGTTTCAATTCGAGCGCCGACGCTCGCTCGAGGCCTTGCGGGAGCTGGCGCAACAAGTCGAGAAGACCCAGCCGTTGTCCGAGATGGAAATGCTTGAGCGCCAACTGCACACCGCCGTCGAGACGCAAGAGTTCGAGCGCGCCGCCACCCTCCGCGACCGGATCCGCAACCTGCGCCCGGTAGCGCACACTTTTCCGGTTGCGCCCCACGGTGTCGCCCCTATATTCTCTGCGCTCGCCTTCTCAGACGTGCCGTCGTGGCGGAACTGGCAGACGCGCGGGACTCAAAATCCCGTGCCCGCAAGGGCGTGTGGGTTCAATTCCCTCCGACGGCACCACTCTTCATCGGACTGAGAACCGATGCACCATCGTGTGGGTGTAAGTATCGCCAGGACGGACAACGGCTGAGGGAAACGCCGGCTGGTTGGGCGCGTCGGGGAAACGTTCGGTCTCCAGACACAGGCCGGTGTGTCTCTGGTACTTGATGCCGCTTTTGCCGCGGATCGAGCCGTCGAGGAAATTGCCGCTGTAGAACTGGATACCGGGTTGGTCGGTGGAGATTTCCATGAATCGGCCGCTGACGGGATCGTGCAGACTCACTGCCCCCCGCAGTACCCAGCAATGATCGTAGCCGCCCGGCACCTGCGCGATGCGTTTGCCGATGGCGGTCGGAGTGTTGAAATCCATCGGCGTGCCGGCCACGGGCGCGAGCTTGCCGGTCGGGATCAAGTCCTCGCCGACCGGCACGTACGAGTCTGCCGGCAAGGTGAGTTCGTGATCGAGGATCGTCCGCCGCGGATCGCCGGTGAGATTCCAGTACGTGTGATGGACCAGGTTCACGATGGTCGGTTTGTCGGTCGTGGCGTGGAACTCGATGCGTAATTCGTTGGCGTTGGTCAGCGTGTACGTCACCCGCGCGGTCAGCGTGCCGGGATAGTTTTCTTCGCCGTCGGGACTGACCCGGCGAAACTCCACCTGCGATTCACCCGGCTGTGCTTCCCACAGGTGCTTGTTGAAGCCCTTTACGCCGCCATGAAGATGGTTCGGGCCGTTGTTGGTGGCCAGTTGATACGTGTGGCCATCCAGCGTGAATCGGCCTTTCGCGATCCGGTTGCCGAACCGCCCGACCGTCGCTCCCATGTAGGCTTTGTCCGCCATCCAACCGTCGAGCGTGTCGTACCCATGGGTCACATCGGCAAGTTTACCCTGCCGGTCGGGGACATGCAGACTGACGAGTGTCGCGCCGAAATCCGACAACCCGGCTTTCAGCCCGTGCTCGTTGCTCAACGTGAACAGTCGAAACTTCCGACCTTCCGGCGTCGTTCCGTATGATTCGCTTTCAACCTTCATGATCGCCAGTATGCCGCAATCATCGACCAGTGGGAAGCCCGCCGCAGCCGGTGTTGAAAGAGGAGGGACGGCTGGCCCGGCGGTCCAGCCCTACCACGGAATTGTTCTTCTGCAGGTCGTTTGGTAGGGCGCGACCGCTGGGCGCGCCGAAATTGCCGCACCACGCCATGAGGCCGATGCCAAACTGGAGGGACGAGCTTTGCGAGTCCGTTCCGTCGCGGCGGCCTCACGGGAGTTCGCCCCTCCAAATCATAGGATGCTGCCAATGTCTTGGGGAACAATCCGATCCTGGAGCAATTCCCTGTTGACCCTCCGCAAGACGATTGGTAGAAGCGAGAGCCATGGACGCGCAGCGTGGGTCACCACCGCGCACGCACGGGCGGAAAAGCAAACTGTTGCTGTCCGGCGCGCTTATTAGCCTTTTCCTGGTTTCCGTTGCCTACGGCAGCATCCTAAACCGTTGGGGTGATTTTCGGGCTTTGTTCGTGTGTTTGACAGCCGGAATAATCTGGATCGTGTGGATTGTCCATCTCGGCTGGATCATGATAGGAGGGCGAGATGGTTCTAGTAGGAGATTATACCGCTGGGGAGGAGTTATTGGTGGCGCACTTACATCCATAGTAGCCAGTAGGCTCGTTGGTCAGGTCGGGAGCGTTGTCCGAAGTCATGAAATCCAAGCGTCTGTTAACGCAGGTCTCCGTGAGGACTGCATCACGCTCCTGCTGAACTGGCCAGTTAAGGAAGATAGGATTTTCCAATCTGAGCCGCAGTTCGAAGCGTTGCCGACCAGTATCAAGATGCTGACGCCTGTGTACGTCACGAACGAAAGAACCGATGATCCGAACCTTCCGCCCAATGTAGGTCTTTGCAAGCACGGTTTTGGTGGTTTTGCGATGGGAGTTCGGGTTTTCCGAAACGATGACGATGCGGACAAGTATAAGAGCAACACGGAAGGTGGATGCGAACGCATCGCGCCGGGTGTGTATTATTGGTGGCATCCAACATGACTCGCTCACATAACCAGCACCATGAGCCGAACGACGCTACGCGCCCTCGGCTATCCACCTCTTCGGCAAACGCAAAACGGCTCGCCAAATCAGGGTGTGGGCAAAGTGCCCACGCGCGACTTTTGGGTGACGGCTTGGACGTAGCTCTTCGGCGCCACGCCTTCGACCAGCTTGAACGTGCGCGAGAATTGAAACTCCGACGGGAAGCCGAGTCGCGCGGCGGTTTCTTTCACGTTCAAGCCGTCTTGCAGCAAGAGTTGTTTGGCGGCCTGGACTTTGAGCCGCAGCACCGTGCGGTATGGCGGTTCACCGGTCAGGCGCGGATAGGCGTGCGCGAAGGCCGACGGACTCCGGCCCACGCAATGGGCGAGGTCGGCGACGCGGATCGATTTGTCGATGTTGCGCCGGATGTACGCTTCGACCCGGCTGACCGCATCGCTGCTGTGGCCGGCATCACGGACTTCCCGCAGATGCTGACTCACCGGTTGCGCCGTCAGCACCAGGCCCAGTAATTCCAAAAACGCGCCGTGCGCCAGGACGTGCCCGCCGGGCCGACCGTGAAAGAGGAGTTCCGCCACCTTGCGAAGTCGCTGGCCGAGCAGTTGGTCGGGATCGCGGAAATGGCAGTAACCCGCCCGCCCCACCAGCGCGTGAAACGCCGTCGCCAGCTCGCCGCGCAGACCAAACGTCACGTAGGATTCATCCAGCGAACCTCCCGCCGTTCGCCGCTCGTGATACACCGTGCCGGGCGCGTAGAGCGCGGCCACGCCGCTGAGACGCATGAATCGTTTGCCTGAACCGACCCGTTGCGGTTGACGGCCGTGGTTGATGTAGTCGAGCACCCAATCGCGCGCCCGCACACGCCCCCAGATGGTGGACGGAAACCGCGTCACCCCGCTGTACGCCAGATACAATCGCGCGGGGATGTGCTGCTGGCCGCGTTTCAACTGGGCGCTCAGGGCCATTGTTTCTTCACCAAAGACAGGGAGGTGGCGGTGTATCGCAGCCGTCCCCGGCGGCGAGTTCCCGCACCGTCTCGGTGCGGCGGTCTGGCGGCGGGACGCCGGCCGAACTCGCCGCCGGGGACGGCTGCGGTACGTGTCGCCCGCCGCTCTGGTGCGTGGCAGAAGGTGATATGCAATCGACAGTTTGCGCTATTCAGGAATCGCGCCCGGCATTATACCCTTGCTGCTCACCATGACAACCGCAACGACGAAGCTGGCCATTGACGGCGGACCGAAGGCCTGCCCCACCTTCCAAGCTCAGGGTGAACCGAAAATCGGCGTCGAGGAGTTCTTCTCGATCGCCAAACGATTCGGCTTCTCGCCCGCCGCACTCAAACGCATCCGAGCCGCAGTGAGCAATGCCGACCTGCCGACCGCCGGGCCGATGTTGGGCCGGTATTACGGGTCGCCGCCACCGACATTCGGAGAGTTGTACGAGCAAGCCGCCAAGAAGAAATTCGGCGTCAAGTACGCCCATCCGGTATCCTCAGGCACGGCGGCACTCCATGCTGCGTTTGTCGGCGTGGGAGTCGGTCCCGACACGGAAGTCATTGTGCCGGCCACCGGTTTTCTCGCCACGAGCATGGCGGTGTGCCTCGCGGGTGGGACGCCGGTGTTCTGCGACATCGACACCTCGATGCAAATTGACCCGACGAAGATCGAGCCGTTGATCACCCCCCGCACCGTGGCCATCGCGCCGACGCACCACTGGGGTGGCGTGTGTGACATGGACCCAATTCTCGCGGTCGCCCGCCGTCACAAGATCAAGGTGGTGGAGGACTGCGCCCAATCGCCCGGCGCCAGGTACAAGGGCCGCTACGTCGGCACCATCGGCGACGCCGGCTGCTTCAGCATTTCGTGTTACAAGATCATTGGCGGCGGAGAATCCGGTTTGGTGCTCACCAACGACCGGCGGGTGTACGAGCGCGCCGCGCAACTGGCCGAAGGCGGCGGACTGTGGCGACCGAACCGTTTTGCGCCGCCACGCTACAAGGGCGAACTGTTTGTCGGCACAAATTACCGGATGTCTGAACTGGAAGCCGCGGTGGACCTCGTGCAGTTGAAGAAGTTGGATGGCATCATCCGGCGGTTCAATCGCGTCCGCCGTGCGGTGGTTGGCAAGCTGCATTCGTTCAAGGAAATCGACCCCGAGAAGAACAACGACCCCGCCGGCGCGCCCGGTTACACGCTGCGCTTCTTCCCGCGCACGGCGGAACTGGCCGTCAAGATCGCCGCCGCGCTGCAGGCCGAGGGGGTGAACGCGGGCGGTCGAGGCCCACAACCGAAACCCGACTGGCATATCTATCACGATATGTACCCGGTCACGCGTCAGCATCCGGTTCAGCGCGGCCAATGCCCCGTCGCCGACGATTTGTGGCAGCGTGTCGTCAACATCGGCTTGAACCAATGGCACACGCCTGCCGATTGCCGGGCGGTCGCGGCAGCCATCAACACGGTCTTAGCGGCGTACTGCACACCGGATCGCACTGGTGCAAAATGGTCATGACCCGGTACATTGCGGCGTACGATACCGAGAGCGCGGCCTGTCTCGAAGCCTGCCGCGGCATTGTGGCGATTCACCGCAAACATGCGATGCCGGGCACGTTCTTCATCGTCGGCCAGACGCTTGATGACAATCCGAAGGAATACCGGAAGCTGCTCGACGATCCCTTATTCGAAGTGGCGTCGCATACCTGGTCGCACAAGATGCTGCGGGATCATCCGTTCTGCGGCGCGGCGGCGGCGGACGCCGAAATCCGCGAAGAGATTTTTCACGGCAAAGAAATCGTCGAGCGCGTGTTCGAGCGGTCCTGTCTCGGTCTGCGACCAGGTTGCAGTTTCGACAACGCGCTGCGCGGCGCCCGCCTGCCGCTACAACTCATCCATGAAGCCGGGTACAAGTACACCAGCAGCCTCGCGTGGGGACCGCAGTACAGCATGCCGGCGTTGTTGACCAGTCCGTTCCGCTACGCTGACGACGGCTATCCCGATTTGTGGGAGCTTCCCTGTCACGGCTGGCATGACAATCTCTTGGCGAACTTGAATCGCGGTTGGGGCGCGCAACGCGCCCTCCTGTGGCCACCCGTGATGCCGGAAGCCATCCCCACGCGACCCGTCCGGACGGCGGATGAAGCGTTCGCGGTCAACCGCATCTTCCTGGAGCGAGCGGCGGAGCAGGAGCTGCCGTTCGTGTCGTTGATCTGGCATCCGTGGTCGCTGCACCGGTTCGACGCCAGCTTGCGCATGCTGGATTTGGTGTTCAGCCAAGTGCGCCAACTTGGGCTGACCCCCGGCACATATGCGGACGTTTATCGGGCGATCGCCACATGAACCTCCACCAGACAATTACCGATTGGCAACAGTTCCGCCAACACTGGGGCGGACTCCACAACTTCCTGCTCGACGGCGACCTGATCGCCGATTTCAATTATCCGTTGCCGCCGCTGGAACGAATCATCGAAGACGTGCGGACTGCGCCGGGTGCTTTCGTCCGCAGCGGCCTCAAAGGCGATGCGTTCGATCTCATCGACATCAAGACCGACTTCTGCAAACTGCCGCTGACCGAGGCGTTGCACAGTCGGTTCGTGCTCGCGCATTTCCGGCTGCACCCGACGCTCAGCGGCAAGGGGCAAGTCTTTGAGGGCATCGACAAACGCTGGGTCGAACCGTGGCGGCAGAAACTGCGGGCGCACGGGTTCGAATTCGACAGCGTGTTCGCGATCCTGTTCGCCAGCGGCCCGAACAGCGCGTCGAACTATCACCTCGATTACACCCACCAACTCGCCTGGCAACGCTACGGCGCAAAACATTTCAGCGGTCTCAGAGACCCCAATCGCTGGACGACGCTCGAACAACGTGGACGTTGCGAGTTAAAGGGCACGGTCAAGCCGGCTGGTATCACCGCGAACGATGTTTACTCAATTGAGCAGCCGCCCGGCAGCGTGCTCTGGAACGCGCAGACGACGCCCCACTGGGTGGAGACATTCGGTGAATGCGCCGTGACGCTGACGCTGGTCCACGACCAGTTGCGCATGGATGGCCGGCTCTGCCCGCACGCCGAGGAATGCGATCGTTGGCGGGAACAGCACGACCCACGACCGCAGAATCCTCAGAAAGGCGGGTATTAGGCCGCCGTTGGTTGCAGCGGAGCAGACAGGCAGGATGCCTGTCCTACTTTGCAAGAAGTCCCAACAACTCCCGGCTGCTGAGGACGTACTGGTTGTGGTAGTAGATGCACACGTGGCCGGTCTTGTTCGGGTTGAACACGGGATGCCGGGAGGCATGAACCTCGCCGCGCGACAATTCAGCGGCACGCGGATTGTGGCCTTGGACGATCGCGCCGTGTAGTTCGGGTCGCTCGGGACATTCCACCTGCCACGTGTAGGAGTGCCACCACAACTTCAGCGCGATGTCGAGCTGCCAGGCCTCCCGCGTGATCTGGTAGAGCTTGAACAGCCCCGTTGCGGGATCGATCACGGGTGAGTCCATTTCGAATTGGTCGGCGGGATGATCGCTGTTGACGCAGTACGGCACGACCTGACGGTAGTAGAAGTTCTGGGCCACAAATTCCGCCAGTCGGTTCGCCATCCGCAGCAGGCGCTCGTCACGCACGATTCGATAGGCGTCGGTCATCCCGTTGAGGATGTAACCAAGAAAATGGCTCTTCACCGACTTGTCGAGCGGCTGGGCGGTTTCCGTGTCGTAGGTCTGAGAGCGTGTTTCAAAAGTCTAAATCTTTCGTAAGTGGTTGGTGCGATTTTACTTCCGGACTGTCTCCAAATCTGTTTCAAGATCGGGATGCAAAATGTATCCCTGTATCCCAGCAGTCTCACT
>Ga0247727_10008603_pt1 | contig 18864 bp, 16 predicted proteins | sample WisWelCaveWW1625_FD_202498 | JGI IMG/M metagenome (GOLD analysis project Ga0247727, IMG submission 202498) | Biofilm microbial communities from Wishing Well Cave, Virginia, United States - WW16-25 | ecosystem: Environmental > Aquatic > Deep subsurface > Groundwater > Cave microbial mat | place... | reverse complement strand
CTTACAATCGTGCCATCGAGCTTGCGCCAGATGTGCCAAGACACCGATATGAACTCGGGATGCTGTATGTTGACTGGGGGCGAAAGGAAGATGCACTGGAGATGTTCGAATCAGCGCTCAAGCTTCCGATCACTGCCGCTGGCGACACAGTGGCGCGTAAAAGAATGTTTGAGTTGATTGGGGATTTGAAGTAAGAATCCGCAATGTTTGATTTTCCCCTTTCATTTTGCCTTTTTGAATTTGTCATTTTGAGTTCCGTCATCTCCCACCATCACGTCACTTCCCGCCGGATCTGTTCAGGCAATCGCACAGACAAATGCGGGAATGCCTCCACAAGTCGTGCAATGTCGGCTAAATCTTTCTGTCTCTTGCTCTTTCGGCGGGTTTCGTCCGTGTAAGCCCAGACCTTTCCCAAGAGAATATCCTCCAATGCACCAACCCTCATTTCATATCCAATCACTTGCTTCACTTGCGCCCTCGCGATGAAGTCCTGGTATCTCTCGTCCGTTTGAACCTGAACCCGAAGGTCCGATTCGTGACTACTCAAATTGATACTATGCGGGAAGCGGCTAATAGTAAGCCCTTTCCTCGATGCCTTCTCACACATCTCATCAATTCTATCCGTTACGATGACTATGTCGAGATCAAGACTCACTACCGGTTCGACGTACGCGTTTACGGCCAGGCCGCCAATAACACAGTACGGAGTCTCTCCCTTCTTCAGGATATCAATCACCAGCTGAATGATATCTGTCTTCCCATTGGCTAACGACGCCAAATATTCTTTCGCAGTCATACTAACCTAAGTTTTCTTGCTTCTTGCTTCTTGTCCGTCCCACGAAGTGGGACGAGACCTCGTCCAGCAAAGCTGGACGGGTTTCTTGCTTCTGGCTTCTTACTTCTTGTTCCCTGTTCCTTGCCCCCATTTCCTTTTTCATTTTTCATTTTGCATTGTTCTCACCGGTGCTCCAGCTTTATGTGCTTCCTCCATCATCCGCTCAGCCAATTCCATTCCGAAGTATCGATCGATGAGCTTGTGGACAATGTACAAAAGCGGCGTTATGATTACGGCGATGAGAAATTTGTAGATGTAGTTCGTCAGGCCTATGCCGATGATCTGTTCAAACGCGAGCGTACCGGAAAACGCGATAAGAAGAACAACAAACGAATCGACTAGTTGAGAAATGATCGTTGACCCTGTCGCTCTCAGCCAAAGGAGCTTCGCACCCGTTTTGGCCCGAAGGAAATGAAAGACCGAGATGTCGATGAGCTGGCCGATAAGGTATGCAGTCAGTGAACCAACAATGATCCGACCGGAGGCACTGAACACCATTGTAAAAGCCTCATCGTTTACGGGGGAAAACGAAGCTGCAGGAATCGCCATGTCGATCTGCAGCAACAACAACACAAAGAGAATCATCGCCATGCCGAGAAATGTGACATACCGTATCCCTTTCCTTCCATAATACTCATTAATGATGTCTGTAACGATGAAGGTCACCGGAAATGGGACAACCCCCATGGTCATTGTGAAAACAAGTCCTTCCGTCACTGGCAGCTGAATGAGTTTGCTCCCCGTGATTTCTGCAAGAATCAGAGCGCTGAGAAAAAACCCTGAAAGAAGTGTGAAAAGTTTGATTCTCTTGTCCATGCCTGTTCCTTACTTTAGCAGCATCAATTGTTTTGTGTCGACAAAATCTCGAATCGTCAAACGGTAGAAGTGCATTTCTAATTCTTTTCATGCTTAGCTCCAACAGAGGCCAAAAATGAACCCACACCTCACACGGCATCAACTGCTACCCCGGAACTTCGCTCTTCCCGGAACTTCACCAATGCCTTGTATACAAGGAAAATCGAAAGCAGAATCAAAGAAACGGCGGCAAGGGCATTCACCATTTCAATGCCGAATCCCCTCGCCGCTTGAATATTGCCGATGGTGAGTCGGACAAGCGACCAGAGTGTTATCGTGAGAACAAAGAGCATCGGAAGGAGCGTGAACCAAATCCGCTTTCGTGCTCGGTAAAGCCAGACTGTGATTGCGAGAAGAGAAAGAGCCGCAAGAAGTTGATTCGATGAACCAAAGAGAGTCCAGAACTTGACATAGGCATCCTTATCTGCAAACGCCAGGATGTACGCAGGCACGGAGATGGTAATCGCGGCGGCAACCGCAGCGCCGACCCGTGTCCGCCAACCGAAAAGCTCTTGAAGGATATAGCGACCGAGGCGTGTCGACACATCAAGCGTGTCAAAGACAAACGTCGAGAATGCCATCGCTCCAAATGTTATGGCAAACGGCAGATTCTCCTTACCAATAATAATGGTAAGAAATTGCCCGATTCCGTTTCCATAAATTCTTCCGGGTCTCATCCCTTGAATGTCCTCTGAAGAAACAACCATGATTGTCACCAAAGCAATCAGCGCGACAAACCCTTCGGCGAGCATCCCACCGTAACCCACAGTCTGCATGTGGGATTCACGGTCAACCTGCTTCGATGTCGTCCCTGAGCAGACCAGTCCATGAAACCCTGAGCAAGCTCCACACGCAATCGTAACAAACAAGAATGGGAAGAGCGTGCCCGTCATTCCTCCTATGTCCCATGATTTGAATGCATCAGCTTTGACTTCATAGCCCCCAAACAAAACACCGATCACTCCCAAACCAAGCGCCATGAACAGCACAAACCCGCCCAGGTAGCCGCGGGGTTGAAGGAGAGACCAGACAGGAATGACTGATGCGACGGCACAATAGGCCAGTATCAACATCCCCCACGTCCTCGCGTCCAGCAGGAACAATGTGGACACCTGTGTACCAAGCCAGGCAACGAACAACGTAGCAGGGACGAAGATCGCTGTGACGATCCAGAGCGGCGGCTTGAGGAACTTCTGGACAAGCCCCATGAGGACGGCGAGGAGAAGGTACATCATCGATGCTGCAGCGACTGCGCCCCCCGCATTGAAACCAATCGGAATGCCATCGAGCTCTTCGATGAGGGATGTAAAGCTTGAAGCCGTAATTTCCGTGAAGGAAATGATCACATAGACGAGCGCTATCCAGATAAACGCCATCATGGCCAAACCCGCTCGTGGGCCGAGATGCTCTCGCGCGATCTCCGCGATCGACTTTGCGCCGTGCCGAACGGACGCTGTCAGACTGCTGAAGTCGTGCACTGCACCGATGAGCACGACACCGAGACTGATCCACAACAAACAGGGAACCCAGCCCCAGGCCTGGCATGCGATGATCGGCCCTGCGATCGGACCTGCAGCCGCTATCGCGGAAAAGTGCTGGGCGAACAGATAGAACTTGCGCGTCGGAACGAAGTCAATACCATCATTTACCTTATTGGCTGGTGTGATGTTCTCATCACTGACGCTGAACTGCCTCGCAATCCATCCACCATACAATCGATATGCAGCAGAAAGAAGCAGGATGAATGCAAGAGCTAGCAATGTCAAGCTCATGAACAAAATCTCCTAAAAGCTCAATCAAAAAGCAGCCACCCGTCTCACAATCAGAACACTATTGTGAGACGAGCCGTCCACAATAGTATAAGCGACTACTAATGAGGACGAGCCCCGGCTTGTGCCGAGGCTCGGCCACAAGGCGTTGTCATTGAAGGCCGGCTCGTCCGAAGGACGGGATCTCGGCCTGAGGCCGGACATAGACACTAGGTCACAAAGGAACACAAAGAGTAATCCCAAGAGTTGGAGTTGAATAAATGTTCTTTTGAATTAAGTTCTATTCTCTTAAGTTCTAGACCTTCGTGTTCCAGAGCTTGCAACTCGTCTTTGTGCCCGCCTGACCGTCGGTGAACAATATCAGTCGGGCAGGCCTTCGCGCCTTTGTGGTGAGAAAGTTAGAACGCATTTTTGATATAATTGATCCTAATGTTCTTCCCTTCGAATCTGATGGCAACAACGTCAAACCGGCATACCTGTTCCCGGATCTCATGTTCGAACAGATAAGCATTGGCAGTCCTTCTCACCTGGGCCTGCTTTCTCGGAGGAATTGCGCACTCTGGCGGACCAAATTTATCACTATATCTGGTCTTCACCTCACAAAACACAAGCACTTCCCCTTCCCTTGCAATAATATCAATCTCTCCATGCTCGTAGTGGTATTTCGTTTCCACAATCTCCAATCCTTGCTTCTGGAGAAAGCGTCTTGCAATCTCTTCACCCTGGTCCCCTGTAGTTTTCGCGTATGACATGCATTTCCCAACTGATTTAATAAAGGGGCGGGATGAAAAAACTGGTCGCGCCACGAGGCGAGACGCGGACGGCTATGGAGGGCGCTCAGGGCTATTCTCCCTCTTCCTGAAACTCAAACTCGAGCTGCTGTTTCATGGAAAAAGAACGGCGGTGGATTTCACAGTAACCAAGTCGAAATATCGCTTCCCGATGTTCAGGTGTTGCGTATCCTTTGTGTTTCGCAAAACCGTAACCTGGAAAATGTCCGTCATACTCAACCATCAAGCGGTCACGAGTCACCTTCGCAATGATTGATGCTGCGGCAATCGAAAATGATCTCGCATCGCCATCCACAATAAGAGTGTATGGAATCAAAGGACAACCCGAAGTCGGATCCTCCTGGTATCTGTTGCCGTCAATCAAGAGATGGTCCGGTCCATGCGCCAAGTGACTGACTGCATCTTGCATCGCTTTGTAGGAAGCCCTGAGAATGTTGATCTCGTCGATACAATGATGGTCGACAACGCCTACCCCAACCGAAACAGCACTCGTGCGGATCCGATCATACAACACCTCACGCTCCTCATGTGAAAGGAGTTTGGAGTCATCCACCCCTTCGATCAGGAAATCATGAGGCATAATCACTGCCGCTGCAACAACAGGACCTGCGAGCGGCCCTCGGCCGGCCTCGTCGATACCGGCAACGTGGCACACCCCCTTTGCCCAGAGTTTTCGTTCGTACCGAAGATGCCTAGAATTCATTGATCAGACCGAAATGAATCTTGCCGGAACTGAACGAGTCACCTTGCCCTAATGCGAAACTCACCCCCAGGTGACCCAGTGATGTTTCAATCTGAAGGCCAACACCGTAGCCATACCTGAACCCCTCGGAGGCTGGAATGGCCCGGAAATCATCGGCCGGACGGAAGTAGTAACCGGTGTCCATGAAGCCGTACAGAAACGAGCGTCTCGCCAGAAGAAATCGATACTCGGTATTAGTCCAAGCAACCCGCGATCCAAGGAACTGGCTTTCCCTGTAGCCGCGCAGAGTATTCGTTCCGCCGAACCTGTACATCTGGCCTTCGTCGATCTGACTGCTTCGCAGCTCGCGTCCGTGGATACCCGTAGCAAGAACATGACGCGTAAACGTTGAGAGATAGAAATCAAGATCGAGGCTGAAACGTTGAACGTCGACATTCGACTTTACTGTCGATGCCAGCTCGGGTGGAATATTTCTGGTCTTTTGTTTCCCGTATTGGAAATCCGTTCGATATCGAGCGCCTGACGTTGGACTGAAAACATCGTCACGACTGTCATACAGAAGCTCGATGCCAACGGTCTGCGTGGATGTATTGAAGACCCTACTGGTTCCAGTGCCGGCAGACGGGATGACATTCTCCGAACTAAAGAGAAGACTTGTGGAAAACTCTTCCGTTACCAACAGCTCTCCTTTCAAATCAACCGACCGCCGCACATAGGAGGTATCCTGTTGGCGTTGAAAGAATCCGAGACCGACATTCACAGGAAATCCCGCAACCCATGGTTCCAGATAGCGCACACCAAGTTCCTGGGTTTCCCTGTCCTCACGCTGCCAGCGAAAGCTGAACTTGCGACCGGTTCCGAAAAGATTTCGCATAGTAAACGAGGCCAGACCTGTGAAAAAGCCGTGTTCTCCAGACTCCTTCCCCGGAACGTACCCGATGATCCCATCGAAGGAATTCGATCTCCCTTCAAGGACTTTGATCAAGAGGCCATTAACTTTGTTCCGAAGATAGAGTTCCGGTTCGGAAACGCTTGAAAAGATGTTCAGTCGGAGTAGCCTCTGCCGGATCGCGTCAACCTTTACCGGATCGAAGAGCTCACCTTTCTCCAGGCGAGTCTCCCTGACGATCACATCCGTATCGGTTTCCGAATTCCCTTCCACACGGACTTCATCAATCGTGACCCTCGGGCCTTCCTCGAGAATCAGCTGGACATTAAGAGAATCGATTTCATCGCCCCAATGAGATTTGACCTCAGAAACCTGGCAACTGGCAAGTGGATACCCCAACCTCTCGTACCTCATAAGAAGCGCGTCAATGTCTGCCTCAAGCAGTCCCTCATCCAGCGGTTCGCCAATTCCAAGATCAAATCGTTCAAGAATCTCCGCCGATGTCAGCTGCGCGTTTCCTGCTATTTCAACGGACCCGACCAGCGCCTGTCGTCCCTCCCTGAGGTGGAGGACAAGGTCAACGTCGGAGCTATCCGCCGTGTAATGCAAGACGGCAGAATCAATCGATGCATGGATATATCCGAGCTTTCGGTATTCCTCAAGCATCGTACGAATATCCCGACTGAGAACAGGCTCTGAGAACGCGAGGTCAGGCCGTGATGAAATCCATGTTAGGATTTCGCGGGTGCTGATCTGCGAATTTCCGATCACCGTGATCGATGCGATCGTGGCAGGGGCGGACAGGGTGATGTCACGGAGGAAAAGAATTGCCGCAAGCAGCAGGACAATTGTCAGCCGGACTTGCATGCACGAAGGTATGGATTCGGTTGAAGAAGTTCAACAACGAACCCTGCAGGGAGTGGTTAGTTTGCTAAGTGGTCAACCGGGGACGCCTGCCCGCCTCAAGCGGTTCAAGAAGGCAGGCGGGGTTAACCTACCGCGGCCTCTGCCAGACTTCCCAAATCGGTGTCAATAGTCGGTAGTCACCGAACCCTGTCTCATCAACGAAGACAAATTGGTGGTTGAGGTCGTAGTAGGACCACACCTCATATGGCTTTGAATCGATATCGAACGGGTGACGGTCCACGTTATTTGGAGCTCCGAAGATGATGTAGACCATACCCATATCCGTCCGCCAGCCTTCGATGTAGTGTCGAAAGTGCTTGTTGGCATATTCGACCTTCGAGTAGTACTCCTCCATCGCTTCATTTCTGGCGGTGTTCGGGTTGGGATCTCTCTTCTTCCAGAATTCCAGAAACCGCCTTCGCTTCTCCTCACTGGTTTCAGCTTCGTTGATGATATCAATCTCTCCCGGGTTCGCTATGTACTGGATCTGTTCGATGGCGATGTCCACGTCCTTGACAGCCATCGGCATTCCACGCCACCGGACAATGAACTTTCTCTGTGTCGATGCAAGCGGCCGGCGAAGTGAGTCGTCCTCCCCGCTGTATGCATCGATTTGAAGCGTATAGTCCCCCAGAGTAAAGTTTGAGCTCTGAATCTTTTCGAAGAGCTGGTTGCGCCCAGGAACAAGGCTGGAAAGAGTTTTTGCCGTAAGAACACTCTCGTCGCGTTCATTGAGCACTCTAATAGTTACGTTCACCGCTTCGAGCGAATCGCGGTTGTATGCCTCAAAGAACGCGTAGAATCCATCCGGAAGTCCACCGACATTTGTCGAAACGTTTGGCACGATAACTTTCTTCTTTTCATCCAGCGTCATCCTGCTCACGATCATGACATCGCTGAGAGACAACCCTGCAGCTGAGAAATCCGGCACCACAACCTCACGCGTCATCCGGCGCGAGCCCCTTGTTTCATTGTCACGCACCACGGTGACGAGCGAATACCTCCCCGGTGGAACCTCAAACACACGCTCGGTCAGGCTGTATCCTTGAGAGGAAACCGATTCCTCAAATGTAGCGGTTCGAACCTCCTCTGTCCAGATCTTCTCACCATACAAGCGCCCCATGGAATCAACCAGATCAATCGTCACCTCATAGGAGGCATGATAGGCATTGTCCCTTTGAACGAACGAGAGATTCTCATAGGAAACCCGGATGAAGACATCAAGCCTGCTTTGCGTCGAACGTGTGGACGCAAATACGACGGCATCAACACTGTAAGGAAGAATTTCATCAGGGAGGGGACTCTGAGTCGTCTCCACCTGTGCATGCGTTCCGAAAGAAACAAACAGGGAGAGAAGGAAGGAAAGCCACCGCGCGCGCATCTTCATACAATATCCTCCACAAACCACCATCGCCTATGCAATACCACCATGCGTTGCAAACAGATCATATTCGGAAGCATCGTCAATGCGGACATCAACGAAATTTCCCATGAGGAGACCGTCGTTCGTGGCGATATGAACTTCGTTGTCGATTTCAGGCGCATTGCTCTCGGTTCGTCCGATGGCGTAACCGTCTTCAACTTTGTCCAAAAGAACCCGCTGACAACTTCCGATCAACCGACGGTTGTTCGCCAGGGAGATTTCCTTTTGAAGATCCATTACAAGAGACCTTCGGCGTTCTTTCTCATGATTCGGGATCGGATCACCGAGGGGATATGCGGCCGTCCCATCTTCCCGAGAGTAGGGAAAAACTCCCAGCCTATCGAACCGAACATCTTCCACAAATCGAAGAAGCTCATCAAATGCTGCATGAGTCTCTCCGGGATATCCTACGATCAATGTCGTTCGCAGCGCCACTCCCGGAATTCGTTCTCTGATTACTTCAATGAGTTCACAAAGAGCTCTTTTCGATATCCCGCGACGCATCGAACGCAGGACTTCGTCCGAGCAATGCTGGACGGGCATATCCAGATACCTGCAAACATTTGGGTGATCGGCAATGACATCGAGAACTTCTCGCGGGAACTTCGCCGGATAGGCATACATCAACCGCACCCACTCGATGCCATCAACGTCGGCAATCTTCTCAAGGATCTCCGGAAGAGCGCTCCGCCCGTACAAATCCTGACCGTAGTAGGTCGTATCCTGACCAATAACTACAATCTCTTTCACTCCACCAGCCGCGAGTTTTTCTGTTTCAGCCAGAATATCTCCAATCGGACGGCTAATGTGTTTTCCGCGCATCAGCGGAATCGCGCAGAATGAGCAGGGATGGTCACAGCCCTCGGAAATCTTCAAATAGGCGACATGCTGAGGCGTCGTCAGCAGACGTTCTCCCAGTAGTTCGTGCTTATAGTCAGCACCCAGTTCGTTCAACACGTCCGCCATCTGGTTGGATCCGAAAAGCCTGTCGACCTCGGGGATCTCCGTTGCGAGCTCGTTCCGGTATCGTTCCGTCAGGCAGCCCATGGCGTAGACCTTCTTCAGTTTTCCCCCGGACTTTCGGTCCAGGGCGGCAATGATCATTTCGATCGATTCCCGCTTGGCCGCCTCAATGAACCCACAGGTATTGATCACAGCAATGTCGGCTTCTTCCAGAGAGGATGCCAGCTCGATGTCAGACAACTTGAGCTGAGCCATCAACTTTTCGGAATCCACAAGATTCTTGGCACACCCCATGGATATCACATGGACTTTTTGCTTTGAATTCATACCACGGATCCGCTTGTAAAACTCTCAAGGTAAAGGAATAAACGCAGAGGGCGCAGAGTCGTTCGCAGAGCACGCAAAGAAGATTAGTCTGAGAGCTTTTTCTTTGCCTCCTTGGCGACCTCTGCGGTTAACCATATGAAGCTCGTTTCTGACCACACTTCCAGTGAGTTGCCTAGCTCGCGAAGACAACAAAATCAAAATAGAGGAAAAGAATCGGGGAAACCAGTATTAGGCTATCAAACCGGTCAAGGACTCCACCGTGTCCCGGGATGAGTCCTGAGGAATCTTTTACGCCGCTATCTCGCTTCATCATGGATTCCACAAGGTCGCCTAACTGTCCGAACACACCGACAATTCCTCCGCACACGACAGCTTCTGTGAAAGAAAGATACGGAAGTAGCAACCACTTAGCCAGAACAAACATCCCAACAGCGCCAAGAAACCCTGCCGTGGCTCCCTCCCATGTCTTTTGAGGACTGATCCGTGGAAAGAGTTTGTGTTTTCCGAAAGCGAAGCCTGCGAAATAAGCCGCTGAATCACAGACCCAGAGTGATACAAACAGAGCCGTCACGGTCCATCCCCCCCAGCGATCGATTGTATTGACCAGCTCCTGTGAGATGTCGAGGCCGAGAACCTGAAAATGACGATGTACAGGGAACTCGGCAGGAACAAAAATCTCTCGCAATCCAATGAGACATCCCAGGAAGACAGCTACGTATGCCACCCCCAGCACCGTCGTGGCAATATTCAGGAGCGGAGCGGCTTTGTTCCGAAACAACTCAACAAGCAAGGTTATCGAAACGAAGAGAAGGACCGTAACGAGGAACGCTTGCGTAAAGGTCGGGAGATGAATGATCACATCCAGCCCGGCGAGCACACCTGCGAGAAGCAGTCCAGCCACCTGGTGCATGAAAACAAGGTTCAAACAAAATCCGAACAACAAACCGGTGCCGACTTGTGGCGAAGCTCCCCTCGACTTTGCAAGAACATAGAATTCATGCAAAGCCCCGGCAGAAATGGCCGCAATCAGAATAAAGAAGAAGAAACCCCCGAATAGAGAGGCTGCGAGAATTAGCGGGATTCCGACAGCCGCAACAAGAGATCTGACTGCAAGATTGCTCATGCCGACCGAACGGCCATGGATTCTGAAGGATAGTCGTTCATTTCAGGGCGTCGCCGGATCCTTCCTCCGTCTTCTTCTCCGTCACATTGACGAAATACACAGTTGACAGAACAAACACGAGTAGAAAGCCCAGGCTGTTTATCCCGACCATCATTGGCGATGCTCCACCTGTTGGGGACATAGCGACGAAGTCTTCGTCGAGCTCCATGTATGTTGCGGCACACGCGAGGAAGTTGTTGAAGAAATGTGCCGAGATGGCCAACGAGATATTTCCGCTTCGGTACACGATATAGCCAAAATAGACACCAAGGGCGGCCAAAGCAATGAAAGTGAACGGATTGAGGTGATACGCACCAAAAATGATTCCCGCCAGAATCGCAGCCTTCTTCCCTCCTAAGCCTTCGAGGTTTCTTTGCACCAGTCCGCGAAACAGAAGTTCCTCGGTAACAGCGGGAACAAGGGCTACGACCAGCGTGACAAAGATAAACTCTGGCGTCGAATATGAGGTGACGAGAAGCCTGTACGTCTCCTCAATCATCTGTTTGATCTGTTCAACGAATCGTGCAACTTCTCCCGGCAGAGGGATTGCATCCTGGAGCATCAGGTAACCCTGCAGAACCTGCTGGAGGGCGAAGACTCCGATAACCGTTGCAATGATTTCCTTTGGATTGGGCATCCTCAAGCGAAAGAAATTCGGCTCAAGGCAATGTCGGGCTCTGGCGAGCAGAAGAGTCGGGACAAGAATGAGAAGCAGTTGACCGCCAAGTGTAAGCCAGCGAGCAGTGTCAACGTTCCCTTCGTTCACCATTCCACCCATGAGGAAGAACGTAGCAATCCCGCCTACAGCCTGATACAAGAAAAAAATCAGGACGAGGGAGAGAATCACAAAAGGGATGGGTGGTATTCGGATAAGGAAAGAAACGGCAGGATTCTTCGGGGGGCATTCAGGCGGCGACGTTTCGCTGGAAAAATTCTCCACTAACGTTTGTCCTCACTCTGGTGTCCGTCCCCTAATTTTGCTTTGATCATCGCAGCCAGAAGCGGAATCATGATCTCGTGATGCCCTGTGAACTGGAACCCGCGTCCTCCATCCTGTGTTGGCCGGATTTGGACATTCACACTGGGGCGGTAGTGCACATTCATGTCAAACACTGCGGTCGTGAAACCTCTTGACTTCTTCCCGAGATTCCGCGCAACGGTCAAAGCCTTCAGGAACACCTCGGGCATAATCACGGCTGAGCCGACGCTCAGAACAACACCGCCGCCCACCAAACCCTTGCAAACCTCGCAAAGAGTCTTGAAATCCCGGAAGCTCATCTCCCCGGTCGCTGCACCGTCCATGGATGGCTGCTGATGTATGGTGTCCGTCCCGATTGCGGCATGCACCGTCGCTGGAATGTTGTGAACATAACATGCGGCAAGGATACTCACATTCGCGTTAGGCGCATCGAGAGCAAGCAGCTTTCTCCCAAGAGCTTCTCCATACCCCATGTCGGATTCCCTGAAACCATCCGTGAGTGTGCGATTGATCAGCTCCGCGGTTTCCCGGGCCATTCCGAAACGCCCGTCCAGAATGTTCTCGGCGACATCTTCCGAGGTCTTCCCCCACATCGCCGTCTCAACATCGTGGATTGCCGCGGCACTGTTCATGGCAACTGCAGTAATGATATTCCTCTTGATAAGATCAATCAGAATTGGAGACAGGCCAACCTTGATGACATGCGCCCCCATCATCAGGATGACCGGCTTGTTGCGTTTCCTTGCCCTGAGGATATCCTCAACCAGAACCCGAATATCCTTTGCAACAAGAATATCGGGGAGACTGTCGATAAACTCGGCAAATGTCCCCCTCTGGCTGTCGAAAGAAGTGCCGAAATCGGAGAGAGTGACCTTGCTCTTTCGGGTCTTAATCGAGGTAGTCTTGATGTTGGATAAGTCGGCCCGTTTGAATCGAGACATAGCAGTCAGTTGATTATCGAATCCTTGCTCGAACGGGACCCGAAACACCCGAGTACTCGCGAAGCTCCGTGTCAATGGATCCAATGACCACTTTCGTATTGACGCGTACAGGAATCTTTTTCTCATCGTCGGTCAGCCAAACCACGAGTCGTCCTTCGCTCTTAAAGAGTCCCCCCTCTTTCACCAACGGTTCAACGACGATAGTCTTGAAGGTTCCGGCCCCTACTTCCAATTCCTGTCTTCCCAAAAATTTCACACGGAGCTCGTGACTCTTATCTTTGTAAAAATTGTTGAGGGTTATACCATCACCAGGTTGTGCCGTACTGAAATCCTGTGTGCGTGTGAAATAGAAGGCCGACATGATATCGTGAATGTACGCTGGGACCTGGAACACTCCGTCCTTTGTCTTCGCCAGCCCGTTGGCCTGATCGAATTCAGCTATGAAATCCCGCCGGTAAGACCCCTCGCGAATGTGCTGTTCAAACCTCCACGGAGCAATCGTTTCAACGTCGACGAACGTCAAATACCGATCTTCCACTTTGTAAATCCAAGAAAAGCTTGGGAGCGAATTTACGCTGAACTCTACCCGGTAACATTGCCGGCCCGCGACAGAGTCATACGCCGGAATGTGCATCACCGCTTCTCCCGCAGTGATCATGCCATAACTCACGTCGAAGACCAATCGCTCACCTACTCCAAATGCCTCGTTCTGAATCTTCCGAAAGGTAATCGTACTGGAGTCAAACTTTCGAAACGCATCAGCTCGAATCGGCATCTCCGTTGTATCAGCAGGAACTCCCCCCTCAGATTGGGCTGTCACCCAGCCGTTCATCAGCGCAACGGAAGAGATGCTCGGCAACAAGAGAGTGAGGAATGTCTTCATGTATCCCTTCATCCTACCCGCGAACACCAGCCTTCCTTTCTATAGTCGTGGATTCACCCAGAAGATCAATCGCAGCAAGATAGACCTTCTCAACCGGAATACTTGCCATACACGTGCATACAGAACCTCCCATGGACTGACATTCGTCGCAGTCAAGAGGTTTCTCAGGAACAAACACTCTCTTTTTCAGTGCAACGGGACCCCAACGCTTAGCGCTCATCGCTGTGTGCTGCGGATACAATCCGATCACCGGTGTCCCCAAAGCCGCCGCAATATGTATCGGTCCGGTTGAATTGGAGATGAACAGCGCAGAGGTTTTCGCCAATGCCGCCAGATCCTTTACCGAAAGCTGGTCGACAAGAGGAATGGCCTTCCCTGCAGTCGCTGCGACGACCCCTTCAACTTTCTTTGTTTCGCTCCGAACACCGGTCACTATCACCGTGACATTCTTGAGGGAGAGAAGTCGTGCAGCAAGCATGCCAAAGTTCACTATAGGCCACTCTCTGGCCGATCCGCCGCTACCGGGGTGAATCACGACGATGCGATTGTTTCGTATACCCAACATCTCCAGAAGATCCTCGATCTTTCTTTTTTCTCTCTCTCCAATGTGGATGTAGAACTCCGGTCTTTGATCATCCCCACAACCCAATTCTTTCAAGAGGCGAAGGTTGTACTCAACCTCATGTCTTCCTGCACTCTTTCGGTGTTCGAACACTCTTCGATTGAAGAGAAACGAGTAGTATCGATAACCCGTTCCGATCCTCAAAGGGACTCGGGCACATGCCATCAGCCAGGCAAGCCGCGGTCTCGGATAGACCACGATGACGGCATCGAAGTTCTTCTCACGGATGATCCTACACATGCGCATGAACGGAACAGGTTCCTTTCCATCGTCGTACCAGATCAGTTCATTCACGCAGGGATTCCCTTCGACAATCTCACCGGTATAACGCTTGAGGAGCATAGCGAGATAAGCATCAGGAAAGCATTGACGGAGCACAGGAAGGATTGGGAGCGTGAGGACAACATCACCAAGGCGATCGGTCCGAACAACCAGAATTCGCCTGATATCCCTTGTGGTATGAGAGAAGCCGAACAACGACAGTTGTAAGCTCCAGTGCATTCATGAACCAGAGAAATATAGGCCACGTCCGGCTCAATTGCAACCATGCTCCGTCGGTTGGATCAATATGCGCAATACACATTGGCGACCTGAAACCCTATTTGCAATTGTAGGGGCATAGCATGCCCGCCTGCTCGACAAACGTGTCCCACATTCGCGGTCGGGCGGGTTACGCCCCTCACAGGTCAAACCAAGGGTTTCACCCCTTAAGCATCCGACGCCACAATTCAAATGCAAGCCACCAGTCCAGGTGCGAGGCCATTTCAATCTTTCCGTTGTAGAACTCGTCGACGATCCGGGTGATTGCGCGATGATCATATGGAGAGTACGACTTGACATCGGCTGAAGAGAGAAAATCATAGACGAAGTCGCGAATTCGAAGAAGGAATTCAGCCGGTGTAGGATCCTGGAATTCACGACCGAGCACAGTTTGTCCCTTGGTCCAGAGAAGAGCAGGAATTGTAGGAAGGATAAAAGGATATTCTGCCGTCCCTTTGACCAGCGGATACTTAGCAAGAGCCGGACATCGCTGGCGAATCAGTCTCCGATAGAGGCGAGCGTTTCGTTTGACGCGAAGCGGAAGCCCGAATGCGACGCGGACGAACGATGGTTGCGCAAATGGCATAAAGCTCAGAGCGTGCTCATCGGTGCGGCTCTGTTCAATTCCCCCATAGTTCGGGAATCGATACCGAACAATCAGGAAGTCAAGAAAATTCTCCTCACCCAAAGACCCAGGACTAGGTGTGCCTCTCCAGACTTTGGCGATCTGTTTCTCCACTCCTTCCCTCATCGCCATCATAGTTTCCACTGAAAATATCGGTGCTCGGAGATGCCGGATCGAATTGTAGATTTTAGACGGCTCGCCCGCTCCGTTCGTTCTTACCCCTCGCAACCGCAGACGAGTCAGGAACTGGCGTCGCGCAATTTCTCCCATCCCACCATCAATCACGTACCTCCCCATCCGATGAAGCGCACTGTAGCCCCCAAGTTTGATGAAGCTCGATACCGGCTCAATGAGATGCGTTTGAGCGATATACTCCGTCGCCCGTAGGATGCACTCATCCATCGGAGGTATCGTTTCGAAGAGCAGCTCTTGCTTGAAAGAAAAATCGCGGACAATCCTCCGCGCAATGCGAACATCAGGCTCGTCAGGATGCCCGAAGAGATGCAGTTGATATCCCTGTATATTCTCGGAGGCCAGTACGGAAAGGAGTACCCTCGAATCCAGTCCGCCCGACAGACCCATGGAAAGGGCAAGGTTTTCGTTCGACTTGAAGCGAAGAAGCTTCGTCAGTACTGTGATCATCTCTTCCGGATCGCGCGTGGAGAGATCTGGTGTCCATGGATCGCTTCTGATGGAAATCGAATCTGCCGTCAATGTTGCAGAGGAGCATGGAGCCAATCTGCTCACGCCCTTGACGAGGCTGTCGTGGGAAAGCTGGTTGTACGTCAGCCAATGGGGACCAAAGGATTCAAAATCGACCTCCAGCCCCTTCTTGGTTTTTGCAATCCAATCGAGTCTGGTGGAAAATGCTACACTGTCTTCGATCTGTGTGACATAGAGGGTTCGAAGACCAAACAGATCATTGAAGCAGCGAACCGTAGAGTCATCCCAGGTAACCGCCAGGAAATGACCGTCAATGTTTGTCAGAGCAGGATTATTACCTGAAAGAAGTTCACTCCACCGTTCAGGCATCAGTTGCGAAGCGGCGTTTGGTCCAAGCTCAATCCCGCATCCAACGACGATCCAACCGTGGTTTCGAGAATCGGGAAACTGGCCCCACTGGCAGGTCGCGGTAATTCCGCCTGCTGCGATATAGAGATTCTTCGCCCTGAAGGTGTGAAGCGGAGGGCTATGGATTGACGAGCATCGTGAAAGAAGTGGTGAAGAAGGATCACCCGCAATGACGCCAAAGATCCAACTCATAACGACAGGTGGACCCTATGCAAACCCCACCCTACCCTCCCCTTGGTAAGGGGAGGGAAAGGGACGGGTTGGTAAGGTGCTTTTCTTTCATAAGCCGCTGATGTTTTTCGAGGTACTCCTTGAGCGGTTCTCCCTTTGCGGAAGCCTCGTTCAGTCGTTGTTGATTCTCGCGAATCAGCTGGTCAAGTTGTTGGCCGCGCAAGATGGCTAAGCATCGTTCGGCTATGATCTTCGGATCGACTTCATCAGGTAGTGAATCCATCTCTGCCCAGCCACTGCTGATCTCATCCTTGCTGAACATCATCTCTGTGATCGTTCGCTTCGTTTCCTCATCGTCAACCCGATTGAGGAGGAGATCCGGAGTCCACTCTTTTCCTTCCCGCGCCTGTTCACCAATGAGGCCAAAGATTTTTCCACTTGTTGCGTTCGTTAACATTTCCGGAGACAAGCGTTCCAAGACGAAGCTGACCATCTCGTTCCCATGCTCAAGCATCAGTGTCAGCAGATCACGCTCGGCGGCCGGGATGGGAGTTACCGCTGATTTCGTGACCGCCTCCCTCTGTTCCTGAACTTCCACCGGTGATTTGCGCGAGATGCTCTTTCCCCTTGTTCCGAGCTGCCGTTCCAATTCTCTGAACAAAACACTTTCATACATTCCATACTGCTGAGAAAGATGTTTGATGTAGAAATTCCGTTTGAGCTCATCTTTCATTCTTGCAATGGTTTCGACGATCGACCTGACGGCGCGAGTCTGTCCTTCGGGAGTGTTCAGCAGACCGGCGGCGCGGAAATGCGCGGCTTTGAAATCGAGAAACGAGACGGCATGATCCAGCAAATCCTCGAACGCTTTCCTCCCCTGCTTTCTGACAAACGAATCCGGATCTTCTCCCTGCGGGAGCTCGGCAATCTTCACATCAAGATCATTCTCTATGATGATATCCACCCCTCGCATCGTTGCCTTGGAGCCTGCTGAGTCGGCATCGTATACCAGCGTGATGCTTTTCGTGTATCGCCCGATGAGCCTGACTTGTTCATCTGCCAGGGCCGTCCCGCTGGACGCAACAACATTCTGAATTCCGCTCTGAAAGAGAGAAATGAGATCAGCATACCCTTCGACCAGAATTGCGAATTCCTTCTCACGGATCGCATCCTTTGCCTGAAACAGTCCATAGAGGACCCGGCTTTTCTCATAAATCGGTGTCTCCGGCGAGTTGATGTATTTCCCCGCTATGGTATCTTCCTCACGGAGCTTCCTGGCGCCAAATCCAATGACCCTCCCTGTTGGGGAAAATATCGGAAACATCGCACGTCCTCGGAACCGGTCGTACCACCCGCTTCCATCGTCGCGTTTCACGAGAAGGCCAGCTCTTTCCAGGATTGTCGCGCCTATTCCATCCCGTTGTCCAAGCTCGACAACATCATTCCAGGAATTCAGCGAGTAGCCGAGTCCGAACTTCCGGATGGTTTCATCGGTGAACCCTCGGTGATGGAAATATTCGAGCGCAAGCTTCCCCTCAACGGTGCTGACGAGGTTGTCGTAGAAATGCTTGGCGATTCTTCGGCAAGCATCATACAGCAGCTCGTTCTCAGTTTGTTGAGCAGAGTCCTGGGCACCTTCGCGAGGAAGCGAGATGCCTGCTCTTTCAGCAAGTGTGCGGACGGCCTCGACAAACGAGACCTTTTCCAGCTCCATAATGAAGGTGAATACATTTCCCCCCTTACCGCAGCCGAAGCAGTGGTACATTTGCTTCTCGGCGCTGATGGTGAACGATGGGGTTTTCTCCTGGTGGAAAGGACAGAGGCCGATAAAATTCTTCCCACGCTTCTTAAGCGGAGAGTAGGATGAAATAATGTCGACAATATCTGAAGCAGACCGGATTTCGTCTATCTTGGAATCGGAGATACGCATGGGGATGGCAGGTTTGGCAGATGGAATTTACGCAATTGGGTTGTTGGAGGCAATGGGTCCAGTTGACCAGCTCTGACCTAATTTCGAGTTGATAGCGGATGTGAGTTGGAAGACGAAAGAAACGTTGAGGCAATGGAACCTAACCACAAAGGACATGGAGACCTTCGTAGAGGCGGAAGCACGGAGGACACAGAGAAAGAAAGAGACGCATCCCTTGACGTAGGGAGTAGTTAGATGAATGGGAATTCAGAAAAAAGCCTCGAGTCATCAAAATTGGACTGAGGCTTTTGACTACCAACACACAACCTGTTGGGGTTGAATATATTCAACCCCAACAAAACACCATGCAATTAGGGCGACAAGACGTCTCCCCAACAGAAAGTTACTTCCTTCCCCCTTCTCCTAAACCTGCTCCTTATCTGGCTCATACATCTTGTTCGGCCTTGTTTTCTTCTTTCTGCTAAACCGCTTTTCGACCA
>Ga0247727_10008602_pt1 | contig 18866 bp, 18 predicted proteins | sample WisWelCaveWW1625_FD_202498 | JGI IMG/M metagenome (GOLD analysis project Ga0247727, IMG submission 202498) | Biofilm microbial communities from Wishing Well Cave, Virginia, United States - WW16-25 | ecosystem: Environmental > Aquatic > Deep subsurface > Groundwater > Cave microbial mat | place... | reverse complement strand
CCAGTTGTCGGCGGCGAAGATGCGGCGGACGGCGTCAGCCACCTCGGCGTCGCCAGCCAGCTCGTTCTCGCCCAATTGCCGCAGCAGGGCCTGAGCGGTGAAGACGCTGCGGAGGGCGCTGGTGGGGGTTCGGCTGACCAGGGTGGTGCGCGCCCCGGCCAGGGCCAGGACGGCGGCGATGCCCGGGCCCATGGCGCCGGTTCCGATAACCACGGTTTGCAGGTTCAAGACAAGAGCCAGAGCGCCATTATAATGGTTCGCTTCGGGAGGCGATTGAGGAATCTGCTGAAAAGATGGCTGCGGCGCGCGCTGGGCAAGACCGGCCAGCCGGTGGTGGCTGTCTTTCTGAGCGGGGACGAGCAGCGATCCAGGGCCATGGCGCTGCGGATGCGGGAGCTCGTGCCGGAGTATCCGCACGTGATCATCGGGCGCGCGCCGGTGGATCGGGCAGCCTATCCCTACGCGGACGAGATTATCGAGCTGGAGACGGACCGAGCGTTGGCCTGGCTGGCGCAACTGCGCCGGCGGCTGCGGCGCCGCTGGATCGCCCTGGCGCCGTTCCTCTGGCGGCCCGCCGGACGCCTGCGCTGGATGCCGTGGCTGGTAGCGCCGCGCAAGCTGCTGGCGTTCAACAGCGATCTGGAGCGGCACCACTTGCGGCTGCGGGCGCCGATCGCCTCCTGGCGCTTTCTGCGCGGGGAGCGGGTGGGGGACATTTTTCGTCCCACCGCCCTGGCGGGGCTGCGAAAGGCCGGCGCGCTGATCGGGTTTCCACTGCTGTTGGCCTGCTGGGCGGCGACGCAGCTCCGGCGGGGGCGGGCGGCGCCGATGACGGCGGCAGGACCGGCGGCGCTGGGAACCGAGCGGGTTGTCTTGCCCGACGAGCCGGATGCCGCGTTTTGGGAGTCGCTGGATCGGACGGCGCAAAGCGGGCGCGCGGAATGGATCCTGGTCGCCAGTCCGAACGCGGCGGCCGCTGCGGCAGAAAGGCTGGAGGCCGAGCCGGCGAATCCGGAGGTATGGCTCGCCTACCTGGCGCGCCGCAGAACCGCGCTGTCGGGCGGGATACCGGTCGAAGATGTCCCCAAGACCGGCGAGAGCGGCGCCTGGGCGCTGTGCGGCCGTCCGGCGTGCTGGATGTTTCGCCGGGACGTCTACCTCTTGCTGGGAGGTTCGGCGCGTCTTCAGGCCAGCTATCCAGGACAGGAGTTGCTGGCCTTATCCTTGCTGGGGTGGCAGCGGGGCTATGGCACGGTGTTCGCCGGGGAGGCGGAACAGAGGGAGGCGCGTCGCTGGCCGGAGGCCGGCGTGGAACGGCTGATCCTGGGGGTGGTCTCCGAGCCGGCGGCCGTTTTCCGGATCCTTTGGAGGTGGGCGTGGAGCTGGCGGCGCTGGTCCGGGGCGCTGGCGGCGATGGTGGACACGGCGCCCGCGCCCCTGCCCGAGCGGCGAGCGGCGGCGGGCGGGAATCCGGCCGGCTGGCTCCAGTTGGTCGAGCCCGGCGTACACGTGTTTGCCGGCCGGCGGCCGATTGGCGCCCGGCGAGTGGCCGTGGTCAGCCCCTATCTTCCTTTTCCGCTGGCCCACGGGGGCGCGATTCGGATCTTCAATCTGCTGCGAGAGGCGGCGCGGCAGGCCGACGTGTACCTGTTCGCTTTCGCCGAGCAGGAAAAGGGACCGGAGGTGGCGCCGCTGCTGGGGTTCTGCGCGCGGGTGATCCTGGTCCAGACGCCGCGCTGGGAGCCGTCGCGGCTGCTGCGGGTCCTGCCGCGGGGGGTGGGCAAGTTTCAATCGCCGGTGATGGAGTCGGTGGTTGGCGAGGTCGCGCGACGGGAGCGCATCGGTATTGTTCAGATGGAATACAGCCAGTTGGCCGGGTTGGGCGCGCGGCTCGACCAGAAGGCGGGCCGGACGGTGTTGGTGGCCCACGACGTGACCTTCGACCTCTACCGGCAGCTCCGCGGGCGGTCCGCGGGAGGGGCCTGGGTGGCGGCGGCGATCGAGGAGCTCCGGTGGCGCCGCCACGAGCTGGGCCGGGCCCGCCGCTATGACCGGGTGATTGTTATGTCGGATGAAGACAAGTCCAGGCTGGCTCGGGCGGGGCTGACGGCCGGGGCCCTGCGAGTGGTGGAGAACGGCGTGGATTTGGCCCGCTTCCGGCCCGCGCCTCCGGCCGCCGGGCCGCCGGAAGCGCTGTTCATCGGCTCGTTCCGCCACTTCCCGAACCTGCTCGGGTACCGGTTTCTGGTCGAGGAGGTCTGGCCGGAGCTCGGCCGAATCGGCGCCGGCGTCCGGCTGACGGTGGTGGCCGGCGCCGATCCGGACTACTACTGGCGGCTGCACACGGGAGAGGCCCGGCCAGCACCGCCGCCGGGAGTCGAGGTGCTGGCCTTCGTCGAGGACGTGCGGCCGCTTTACGAGCGCGCCGCGGTGGTGGTGGCGCCCCTGGTGGTCTCGGCCGGGACCAACGTCAAGGTGCTGGAGGCGCTGGCCATGGAGCGGGCGCTGGTCTCGACCACCGCCGGCGTCGCCGGCCTGGGCCTTACCTCTGGACAAGAGGTGCTGCTGGCCGACGCCGCGAAGGAGTTCGCCGCGGCGGTCCTGGCGCTGCTCGATGACCCGCGGAGGCGAGCGGAGATGGCGGCGCGGGGTCGCGCGTTTGTCGAAGCGCGCTACGGGTGGGACGCGCTGGCCAGCAAGCTGCTGAAGGTCTGGGAGGAGCTGTAAGTTTCTAGCCCGGCAAATCTGAGAATTTCATCCTCGGATTCGAGGATCGAGTCGCCGATTCTGATCTTAGCGTGCACGATGGCGCCGTCCGGCGACCGGCAGCAGGCGGATTCCTCGGCCTGGAAGGCCTGCTTCAGGAAATCAATCAGCTTGTCCGCGCCGCGGGGGTGCAGATAGGGCGTGATGCTGCGAAGACCCTCGGGGGCGTGCCGGCCGGCGGCCCCCGCCTGGTGAGTGGCGATGTACCAGTTGTTGCCGGAGGGGTCCTTCACGCCGGCCTCGCGGTAGCCATGGATGCTCTCCTGCGTAAGTCGGTGATCGGCGGGCAGACGGTCAACTTCGCTCGGCGGCGGTTGAGACCTGCACGAGCGGCTCGGCGGCCGGACCACGCCGGGCGGCGAGCGTCTGCGGCCCGCGCCAGAAGTCGACGGCCGCCACCTGCTGCACGCAGGAGACGGTGCAATAGGGCGCGCAGGGCTTGCGGGTGTAATATTCCCGGCGCAGGTCCTCTGGCGTGTACTTTTCCAGCGGCACCGCGGGGTAGCCGCGCTGCTGGGAGCAATAGTGGACCAGGCCGTTCTCGCAGATATAGAGGTAGCGCCCGCCGGAGCGGCACCGCCAGTTGTTCGGGCGTCCGTGGGCGATGTTTTCCTGGAAGTGGTTGACCCGGGCGTAGCTGCCCTTCCCCATGTCGCGGATGGTCCGATAGACGCGTTGCTCGACCTCGCTCAACGGACGCATCTGTCCCCCGCCGTCGTGGATGATCCCGACGGTGCTGGTCAGTCCCAGCTCGACGGCCCGCCGGGCGACCACCAGGGCGTCCTCCGGGTTGCGGATGCCGCCGCCGACGACCGAGTTGATGTTGACGTGAAAATCGGCGTGCTCGGCCAGGAGCTGGAGCTTCTTGTCGAGCACCTTCAGGCTCTTCTTGGAGACTTCGTCGGGCATCAGGTTGTCGATGCTGATCTGCAGGTGCTCGAGCCCGGCGCGATTCAGACGCTGGATGCGCTCGGCGGTGAGCAGATAGCCGTTGGTGATCATGCCGGCGATCATGCCGTGCCGGCGGATGCGCCCGATGATGTCGTCGAGGCCGGGGTGCAGCAGCGGCTCGCCTCCGCTGATGGTGATGACCGTGGTCCCGAACCCGGCCAGGCGATCCAGGCGGCGGAACATCTCTTCGAGCGCCACGGGCTCGGAGATGTGATCATACTCGTTGCAATACTTACAGGCCAGGTTGCAGCGGCGGGTGGGGATGATGTGGGCCAGGAGGGGATGGCGGGTGGACAGCAATCCCTTGGCGATCATGCGCCACTCGCGCAGGCGCCGATGCCAAGCCAGGAGCCGTCGTCGAAGTCGAATAGGCCTCATCCGCAGGTTTACCATTAAACCACGACTGCCCCGGGGCCAGCGACGGCTTTTCAGCGACTTGCGAAGCGGGGGGACTCAACGGCGACGGGGCGGGGTTGCCTTGTCCGTGAGCTGAGGGTGGGCCACGGGCCTCACGCAGGCCGGTCACTCCGGTCGCGATGCAGATTCCCACATGTCATGAAGGATCAACAGGTCCAGGCCGCGGACACGGCGGAAGGCATCGTCGTTGCTAATCAACGCAGGTGCGCCGCAGAGCAAGGCCGTAGCCGCCTGGATGGCGTCCGGCGTCGCCAGACGGTACTCGGCTCGCAGGCGCGCCGCCCGATCCGCGATTTCCAGTGTCGGCGCGACCCAGTCCAGGTGCGGGTAGGTGCTGAGAAGGGCATAGCATTCATCCACGCGATCCACCTCCCCCGAGCGGTAAGGATGCACCAGTACCTCCAACATGGTGATAGTGGAGGTCACGGCTGCCCCGGAGGGGCCTTCCAGCCAACGAAAGATCGGTCTTACCAAGTCGAGGTAGGCAGGGTTGCCGTCGATTTGGAAAATGAAAACGCTGGTATCCAGGGCGATCCTGCGATGCCGGCGCAAAAACTCCTCCACGCCGGAGGGCTTCACCTCCAGGAATCCCTCTCCCGCTCCAGGTAGTCGGGCGCATAGTTGAGGCGGGGGATAGCTTCAAGCGCTGCAGCATAGCTTTTCGGCTTGCGCAACAGGATGACTGTCTCACCTCGCACCACGACCAGCAGCTTCGTGCCGGCCTTGACTCCCAGGGCTTGCCGGGCCTCCCGTGGGATGACGATCTGGTTCTTGCTGGAAACCTTGACCTGGCTCATGGAAACACTTTACATTCTATAGCAAAGTAAAGCGGTTGGCAAACGCGTGCCTCGAGGCCCAGGCCCCGTCGGTGCGCTCAGCGACTGCGGTATTTTGCAGAAAATCAAGCGTAGACCCTGGACTGGCTGGAAAAAGCTGCCGACGAACGCGCCCGGGCGATACTAGATCCCATGACACGCGGGGACCCGATGTCCCCGCTGCGCTGGACCTGCGAGAGCATCCAGCAAATTGGCCGCAGAACTGCGCCGCCACGGGTACCTGATTGGAGCGCGAACAGTGGCACGGTTACTCCAGGAGGATCTGGCTTACAGCCTACAGGCCAATCGCAAGACCAAAGAGGGGGCGTCGCACCCGGATCGCAACGCCCAGTTCGAACACATCAGTCAGCAAACGCAGGCGTTTCAGCAACGCGGACAGCTTGTCATATTCGAAACCCTATCCACCGACAGCCTTGGAGGGGCCGAGTTCGTCTCTTAGTCCTATCGCGTCGTCCAGGGCACCGTGCATAGCGGTCCTCAGCGGTCCATTCCCCCCCGCCCGGGACATGCTACAGTAGCGGCCATCATGCTGACGAGACGGAACTTTCTGGCGGCCTCGGCGCTGGCGGCCGCTGGCCGGGTCGACGCCGCCGAGGTGGACCGGACGAAGTTCGCCGAGATGGCCCTGGGGCTGGCGAAAAAGGGCGGCGCTGCCTACGCGGACATCCGCGTCAATCGCTATCGGAACCAGAGCCTGTCGACGCGCGAGCGGCAAGTCCGGCGCATCGATTCCGACTCCAGCTTCGGCTACGGCGTGCGGGTGCTGAGAAAGGGAAGCTGGGGGTTCGCCGCGTCTCCGGATTTCAGCGAGCGGCGCCTGGGCGAGGTCGTCCGCCAGGCGATCGAAATCGCCGAAGCCAACTCGGCGCTGCAGGCGCAGCCGGTCCGGCTGGCCCCGCAGAAGCCCCAACGGGATCGCTGGCGGTCGGCTTACAAAACCGATCCCTTTCAGGTGCCGCTCGAGAAGAAGGTCGGGCTGCTGATGGAGATCAACGAGGCGGCGCTGCGCGTCAAAGGCGCCCGGTTCGTCACGAGCTCGATGCTGTTCGTGGCTGAGGACAAGTTCTTGGCCTCGAGCGAGGGCTCGGTTCTCGAGCAGGAAATCATCCGCTCGGATTGCCGGTTCTCGGTCACGGCGGTGGACCCGGCTCGCGGCGAATTCCAGTCCCGCGACTCGCTGGCCCAGGCCGTCCAGCGCGGCTACGAACACGTCGAGGAGTACCCGTTTGTCGCCGAGGCCGAGCAGGCGGCCGGGGAGGCGGTCGAGAAGCTCTCGGCCCGGCCGGTGGAACCGGGCCGGTATGACCTGCTGCTCGATCCCTCCAACCTGTTCCTGACCATTCATGAGAACTGCGGTCATCCGACCGAGCTGGACCGGGCGCTGGGCTACGAGGCCAACTACGCCGGCACCAGCTTTCTGACCCCGGACAAGCTGGGCAGCTTCCGCTACGGGTCGAAGTGGGTCAACATGATCGCCGACCGCACGCAACCCCACGGGCTGGCGACGGTCGGCTACGACGACGACGGGGTCCCGGCGCAGCGCTGGTACCTGGTGAAGGAAGGGGTTTTCGTGGACTACCAGACCACGCGCGAGCAAGCGGCCTGGCTGCCGGGAATGCAGTCCCGCGGCTGCGCTCACGCCGACAGTTGGTCGAGCGTGGTGTTCCAGCGCATGCCCAACGTCTCGCTGGATCCGCTGGACAGCAAGCTGACGGCGGAGGAGCTGATGGCCGGCATTCGCGACGGGATCCTGATTCTGGGCCGCGGGAGCTACTCGATCGACCAGCAGCGGTACAACTTCCAGTTCGGCGGGCAGGTATTCTGGAGGATCCGCAACGGCAAGAAGGCGGAGATGCTGCGCGACGTGGCCTATCAGGGCCGCACGCCGGAATTCTGGAACGCGTGCGACGGGGTCGCCGGCCGCGGCGAGTACGTGTTGGGAGGGACGATGGGGGACGGCAAGGGCGAGCCCGGGCAGAGCAACGCGGTCAGCCACGGCTGCCCGCCGGCGCGGTTCCGCCAGGTCAACGTCATTTATACCGGAAGGGAGCGACGGTCATGACTTCGGAGCAGGCCGGAGCGCTGACCAAGAGGATTCTCTCTTTCGCGCAGGTTCCCGAGGTCGAGGTGTCGGGGCAGTTTGCGCGGCGGGGGCATTTGCGGTTTGCGCGGAACGCCGCCTCGACGAGCGGCGAGACGGAGTCGGCCGACGTGACGGTCACGGCCTGGAAAGGGCGCCGCAAGGCTTCCGTCTCGGCCTCCCTGAGCCTGTCGGCGGGCCAGGCTGACGACGGCGCTCTGCGCAGGCTGGTGGGCGAGGCCGAGGCGCTGGCCGCACTCTCGCCGGAGGACGGCGAATACCTGCCGTTGCTGGGGCCGCAAACCTATCCGGAGGTGAACGCCTGGGACCGCGCGACCGCCGAGCTGGCGCCCGCGGCCCGGGCGAAAGCCGTGGGAGAGGCGATCGCGGTGGCCAAGAGCCGGAAGGTGGTCGCGGCGGGTTTCTTTCAGAACTCGGGCGTCGCGCGGGCGCTGGCCAACTCGGCGGGCTTGTTCGCCTGTTTTCCGGCAAGCTCGGTCTCGTTCTCGATCACCGCGCGAACGCCGGAGGGAACCGGTTCGGGCTTCGCCGCGGTCCGCTCGATGCGCGTTCAGGCGGTCGACTGCCAGGAGGCGGCGGCGATCGCGTGTAAGAAGGCTCTCGATTCCCGCGCGCCGCGCGAGATGGCGCCGGGAGCCTACCCCACGATTCTCGAGCCGCAGGCGGCGGCCGACCTGTTTGCCGGCTTGCTCTTCTCCGCGCAGGCCCGCGCGGCCGACGAAGGCCGCAGCGTGTTTTCGGCCCCGGGCGGCAAGACCCGCATCGGGGAGAAGACCTTCGATTCGCGGGTCACCCTGTATACCGATCCGCAGCATCCGGTGGCGGCCTCGGCCCCCCTGGGGGAGGACGGATTTCCGGCCGCGAAGGCCTATCTGTCGCGCCAGGGGGTCCTGGAGAATCTTACCTATTCTAGATACTGGGCCCAGCAGAAAGGGCGGAAGCCGGGACCGTTCTTCGTCAACCTGGTCATGGACGGCGAGGGGAAGTCCCTGGCCCAGATGATCGGCTCGCTGGAACGCGGGATTCTGCTGACGCGGCTGTGGTACATACGAGCCGTCGACCCGCAGCAGGGGCTGGTGACCGGGCTGACGCGCGACGGCAGCTTCTACATCGAGAAGGGCCAGATCCGCTACCCGATCAAGAACCTGCGTTTCAACGAGAGCCTGGTGCGGATCCTGGGCGAGGTCGAGGGGCTGGGGACGCCGCAGCGGGTGGCTGGCGGCGAGGGCAGCGTGCCCATGCTGCTGCCGGCGATCCAGGTCCGGTCCTTCCGGTTCACTTCCGTTTCCGATGCGATTTGAGGCGGAGGGCAAGGGAGCGAGGGCCTGGGGGCTGGCGGCGCTGGCGCTCGCGCTGCTGCTGGCGGGCCCGGGGGCGGGCTGCTCGCGATCCCGCAAGAAGGTCATCGGAGTGGTTCCCAAGGGGCTGGCGCACCTGTTCTGGCAGTCGATCCACGCCGGGGCAGTCTCGGCCGGCGGCGAGCTGGGCGTGGAGATCCAGTGGAACGGGCCGTCGCTCGAAACCGAGTACAGCCGGCAGATCCAGATTATCGACGCCATGATCACGCGGCGCGTGGACGCGCTGGCGATCTCGCCGGCCGACCAAGTGGCGCTGGTGCAGGTGGTGGACCGGGCGATGGCCCAGGGCATCCCGGTCACCATTTACGACTCCGCCCTTAGCTCGACCAACTACACGTCCTATGTAGCTACCAACAACTACGCCGCCGGGGAGCTGGGGGCCCGGCGGCTGGGCCAGATCCTGGGGGGCCAGGGCAAGGTGGCGATGGTGATGCACGTGCCGGGAAGCGGCTCGACGCTCGAGCGGGAGAAAGCCTTCGACGCCGTGATGGCCCGCGAATACCCGGGGATTTCGGTGGTGGCGCGGCAGTTCGGCATGTCGGACCGCGCGCGGGCGATGGCGGCGGCCGAGGACATCTTCACCGCGCATCCGGACCTCGACGGCATCTTCGCCTCCGCCGAGCCGAGCACCGTGGGGACCTCCCAGGCCATTAAGTCCCGGGGGCTGGCCGGGAAGATTCGCTTTGTCGGCTTTGACTCGAGCGAGAGCTTGGTCGAGGACCTGCGCGCCGGCGTCATTACCGCGCTCGTGGTGCAGGACCCGTTCCAGATTGGATACAAGGCCGTCGAGACCCTGGTCGAGAAGCTGAAAGGCGGGACTCCGCCGAAGCGGATCGACTGCGACGCCGCGGTCATCGCCGCCGGCGACCTGCAGCGGCCCGAGGTCCAGAAGCTGGTGCGGCCCCCGCTCGAAAAGTACTTGAAGTAGACAGCGTGCCCGAGATCTATCGCCAGGCCGCCGCGGCCCCCGGAGAGGAGCCGGCTGTCTTGGTCATACATTGCAGCGACCCTCGATATCAACCCCACTTCCAGGACTTCCTGCGGCGGGGACTGGGCCTCGAGCGCTACGCGCTGATCGCCGTCCCCGGGGGGCCGCAGCTCCTGACGCTTTCGGAGTATCTGCCCAAGTTCGCCTGGGCGGGCTGGCGGTGGATGAAGTTTCTGGTGGGATTGACCCGGCCGTCGCGCATCATCCTGATCGCCCACGACGATTGTCGCTGGTATCTGCACCTGGGGTTTGGTTCGCCGCCGGGGCGCTTGCGGGAGCGGCAGGTGGCCGATCTCCAGCGGGTTCGCGCGGATCTGGCCGAGCGGTTCGGCAGCGGCCGGATCGAGCTCTATTACGCTCGTTTGGCGGACGGACAGGTCAGCTTCGAGCCGTTGTGAGGCCTGGATTCTGGTACACTGGCAGCAGTGGCCGCCAAGACTCAAGTATCGCTCGAAGATTACCTGGGAACGAGCTTCCAGCCCGACTGCGATTATCTGGACGGCGAACTGGTGGAGAGAAACGTGGGGCAACGCCGGCACTCGAAGGTCCAGCGGACCCTCCTCAGCCTGTTTCACCGGCCGACCGCGACCGTACCCTTGTACGCCTTTCCCGAACTTCGCTTGAAGCTGGCGACCAGGCGCTACCGGGTGGCCGACTTGGTCGCGTTTGCGGGCCAGGAGCCGGCGGAAGAGATTCCCTCCTCTCCGCCCCTGGTGGCGATCGAGATTCTGTCTCCCGACGACCGCTTCCGCGAAATCCATGAGAAGCTGGCGGACTACCGGGCCTGGGGTGTGCCGCACGTCTGGTTCGTCGATCCTTACGAGCGGAAGATCTACGTTTACGGAGACAGGGGTCTCACCGAGGTTCCGGCTTTGGAGATTCCCGAGCACGGCCTCCAAATCCCGGCGGCGAAAGTTTTCACCTGAGCGGATGGCGATAGCTCGACTGGTTGGCGCGTTGTTGGCCGTCTCACTGGCCGCTTGGCCGCAGGCCCTGCAGCTTCAGAGCTATCCGCAGAAGGTCCGGACCTTCCATCCGTTAGCAGACCCCGCGGCGCCCAAGAAAGCTCAGGCGCAGGTGATGGTCCCGACGCCGGCCGGCTGCCCGATCCGCGAGGTGCGGCTGTCGCATCGAAGCGAAGACGGCGCCGTGTGGGTGGCGGGGACGGCCGCCGTGGCGCGCCATACGCCGGGTCAAGGCTGGGAATACTTCGCCGGACGCCGGTATTTGCCGGAAGGCGAGGTGCGCGGGCTGGTGGTGGAGCGACCCGACCTGGTTTGGATCCGCGGCGACGCGGGCTGGAGCCGGATCGAGTTCCGGCCTATGACGCTCGAGGCCAAGGCCGCGGAGTTCGAGAAGCGCATCCAGGCGCGTCACAACCGCTACGGCATGGTGGCCGACTCGGAGCTGACCATTCCCGGCGACCTGGGGAGCAACCGTCCGGTTCCCAACGACAACGACGGCCTGTGGACGGCCATCTACGCGGCGGCGGAGAGCTTCCGCTACGCGGTGACGCGGTCGCCCGAGGCGCGGGCTTACGCGCGGCGGTCCATCGAGGCGCTGATGCGACTGGAGGAGATCACCGGCCAGCCGGGCTTTCCGGCGCGGTCCTACGTCCGCAAAGGCGATTACCGTCCGCCCGGCGGCGTCTGGCGCGACACCGCCGACGGGCAGTTCGAATGGAAGGCCGACACCAGCTCCGACGAGGTCGTCGGCCACTTCTTCGCCCATGCCCTCTATTACGACCTGGTGGCCGAGGAGCCGGAGAAGCCGCGGATTCGCGGCGTCGTCGGCCGGATCATGAGCCACCTCCTCGACCACGGCTACAACCTGGTGGACCGCGTGACCGGCAAGCCCACCACCTGGGGCGAATGGTCGCCGGAGTTCTTCCAGACGTCCAAGGGCCGCCTGGAGATCGCGCTCAACTCCGCCGAGCTGCTCTCGCACTTGCGCGTCGCCCATTACCTCACCGGCCAGGAGCGGTTCCTTGAGGCCTACCGGACCCTGATCGGCAGCCACGGGTACGCGCGAAACACGACGCGGTACCTGGAACTGCGCTCGGATATCAATTACTCGGATGAAGAGTTGGCCATGCTCAGCTTCTATCCTCTCTTCCTCTACGAGAAGGACCCGGCGCTGGCTCGCACTTACCGGCAGGGAATGGAAGGCTGGTGGCAGAACATCCGGCGGCAAAAGAACCCGCTGTGGATCTTCATTTACCAGCAGGCCACCGGGACGCGGGAGCACACCCGCGACGCGGTCTGGAGCCTGGCCCGCTATCCGATGGATCTGATCACCTGGACGGTGGAGAACCTTTCGCGGGCCGATGTGCGGCCCCAGACCCAGCCGGACCGGTTCCGCCGCGGCCAGATTCGCGAGTTGCTGCCGCCGGACGAGCGGCGAGTGCATCGCTGGAATACCAACGTCTTCTCGCCCGACGGCGGCAACGGCGGGCGCGGCGAGGACGACGGGGCCGCTTTCCTGCTGCCCTACTGGATGGGCCGTTACCATGGTTTCATCACGGAAAAGTAGGGCGGTCTTGCTGGCGGCCGGGCTGGCGCTGGCGGTATCGCTGGCGGCGCAGCGTCCGGCGGCCAGGAAGAAGACTCCGGCCAGGCCGCCAGCCGCTCCCGCCGCTCCGGCCAAGGCTGCGGACCGCTGGCCGCTGGTCGCCGTTCGCATTGCGGGCAACAAGGTGTTCCCGGCGGAGGCCATTACGGCGGCGAGCGAGCTGAAGCTGGGGGATCGGGTTCAAGTGGCGGACTTGCGGCGAGCTCTCGAGCGGCTCACTTCGACGGGGGCCTTCGAAACCCTGGCCTTCCGCTACGGACCCGAGGGGGACGGCGTCGCGGTCACCTTCGAGGTGCAGGAGGTGGTCGATCTTCATCCGGTGGCCTTCGAGCGGCTGCCGGTTCCGGACGCCGAGTTGATGCGCCTGTTGACGGAAAAGGTCCCGCTGTTCGGACCGCAGGCGCCGGCCACCGGGGCCATGGTCAAGCGAATCGCGGCGGCGCTGGAGGAACGGCTCGGCGTCCCGGTCATTGGCCGCCTGCAATCGGGCGAGGGCCGGCTGGTGATGACCTTCCGGCCAGCCGCGCCGCCTCCGGTGATCGCCTTCGTGAAGTTCGAGCAGAGCCAGGTCTTTCGTCCGGAGGAGCTGCAGAGGGCGTTCTATCAGACGGCGGTGGGAACGTTCTACATTGAGTCCCGCCTGCATGAGCTGCTGGACGCGAATGTCCGGCTGTTGTTCGAGGAGAAGGGGCGGCTCCAGGTCCGCTTCGGCCCCTTCCAGACCGAGGAATCCAAGGAACCGGCGGGGCTGGTGGTGACCGTCCCGGTTCAGGACGGCGACGAGTTTCGCTTCGGGACGAAGAGGTTCTCCGGCCACTCGCGTCTGGCCGAGAAGGAGGTAGCGCGCCTGCTGCGGATCGAGGAGGCCGGGCTGGCCAACTTCGCGCTAGTGCGCCAGGCGGTGGCCGACATCGAGCGCCGGTATCGGCGGGACGGTTTCCTCCGCGCGAAGGCCGGTTTCGAGCGGACCCTCGACGAGCAGAAGAAGACGGTGGATGTAGTGATCCGCATCCAGGAGGGCGACCAATACAGCTTTCGAAACTTGCGGATCCAAGGGCTGGACATCAACGCCGCCGCCACCGTTCAAGCCCGTTGGGCGCTCGGCCGCGGGCAGCCGTTCGATGACTCTTATCCGGAGGTCTTCTTGAAGAGGATCGAGGAGGAGGCAATGTTCGAGCGGCTGGGCAAGACCGCTTTCCGCGCCACGGTGGATGAGCAGGCGCGGGCGGTGGACGTCGAGCTGCAGTTCATCGGAGAACCGGCCAAGCCCCCGCGGCGGACGCCGTAGCGGACCGGCGAGATGCGGCTGGCGGTCTTGCTTTCGCTGGCGCTAGGCTTGGGATGCCGGTCGACTCCCGCGGGCGGCGACCAGGAACCGCGGCTGCCCACGATCCCGGTCACGCTGCCGGACGGCGCGGTGATCCGCGCCGAGCTGGCTACCGAGCCCGCCGATCAGCAGCGCGGGCTGATGTACCGGACCAGCCTGGCGCTGGACCGCGGGATGTTGTTCGTGTTTCCGCAGCCCGGCCTTCACCCGTTCTTCATGTATCACACGCTGATCCCGCTGGATATTATCTGGATGGACGGGAGCCGCCAAGTGGTCTACTTGTCGGCCAACACCCCGCCGTGCCCGTCCGAGCAGCGCGAGAAGTGCCCCCATTACGGCGGGGACCGGCGGGCGCAGTTTGTGCTGGAGCTGGCGGCAGGGGTGGCGGCGAAGCACGGGTTGAAGGTCGGCGACAAGCTGCGGTTTTGATGGCGAGGAGCACTCCGGATCCACTTCAATCGCGGCGGACCACCAGGAAACCCCCGGGCGGGGTGGTGAAGCTGCCGGCCCGCACCGACACCGGCAACTCGCTGGCCGGGGTGTCTGGCGGAATCCGAAGGTTGATCTGATACAGTCCGGCGAACAACGGCGTCACCCCGGCGTAGAGCACGTCTTCGTCGGCCAGTTCTTTCTCTCCAATCCATACTTTCACCCTTTCGCGCGCGGGCGCGGCCCGGTCGGGGAGCTCTCCCGCGGCGAAGGGAGGATCAGTGAAGCCCAGCCCGATGACGAACAAAATGACCGCGTCGCCGGGGCGCGCAAAAGCGGCCTCGGGGTCCGTGGCGTTCACCATCCGGATCGGGTTTCTCCCGTCCGGATTCAGGGTTGTGAACAAGAATTCCGGCGCGGCTGGCTCGACCCGGACCAGCTCCGTGTTGCCGCGGACCTCGCCCGGCTCTCCGCAGTTGCGAATTACCTGGACGGGCGCCTCGCCTGCCGTCAGCCCCGACGGCGCCTGGATGTTGATTTGAGTCCGAAACAGGTGAAAGATGGGCGCGGGCTCGGAGCCGACCCGCACGCAAACGCCGTCCAGCCGGGTCGGAAGCCGCCCGTTGACCAGATCATTGGGTCCCGCCAGCCGCCCCGGTCCGGGGGGCGCGAGGTTTTCGCCGAAAACACTGACGATACCGTTGGGCGAGAGCCGGCGCGCGGGCGGGACGCTGAGCCCTCCGCCCACGACGCCGCCGGAGAAGATGCGGGGCGCCTCGGGAGCGGCGCCCTCGCCCGGCGTGGCCTCCATGGTGAATCGGGCCGGCTCGACGCCGGGGCTCGAAGCAGTGACCACAACGGTTCCCGGAGCGCCGAGGGTGACTGCGATCTGAGCAATACCCTCAGCCGAGGTGGTCACCCGCGGGCTGCTCAGGGCAGCAGCGCCCTGGGTGACGGCAAAGGTGACCGGCGCCCCCAGCACGCCCGCGCCCGCGGCGCCGATCAAGCGGACCTCGAGAGGCTCGGGCAGGCGGGTCCCCGCCCGGCCGCTCAACCGATCTCCCCGCGTGATGACCAGGCGGACCGGGGAATTGGGCGTCAGCTTCAGGACACGGTTCTCGCGGTCATCGGCGACATAGAGGATCCCGCCGGGGCCCACCGCCACGGCCACTCCGGCGGCGCCAGGGATGGCCAGCATCTCTCCGGCAGGGGTCCGCTTGAGGATGGCGCCCGCGGCGATGAACAGGTTTCCGTCCCGATCCAGCGCCAAGTCCGTGGCCGGCGTTGCTTCAATCGTCTCCACCCGGCCGAGGCTGATCCGCGCGATTCTGCGCTGCCGCGAATCGGCTGCGTAGAGCGTCCTGCGCTCGACCACCACCAGCGCTACGGGCCACAGATCCTCGGATCCCGGCACGGTGCTGACGTTGCCGACGACGTCCCGGAGCACGACGCGGTCCCGCGCGGCAACGTAGAGGGTGCCCTCCTGATCCTCGACGACCGCGAGCGGTCCTTCCGCAAAGATCGGCTCCAGGAAGAAGCAGGGAGTGACAAACAGGCCGGCGCAACCTCGGGTGCCCGGGACGGTGGCGATGACCCCGTCGGAGGGCTGGATCTTGCGCACGCGGTTGTTGCCGGTGTCGGCGATGTAGAGCGTCCCGCCGGGGTTCAACGAGATGCCCAGGGGACCGCTCAGGGCGGCGGATTCCGGGGGCCCGCCGTCGCCGGAGAATCCCGGAACGCCGATCCCGGCAAAGGTGCCGATCTGGCCGGCCGGCGTGACCCGGCGGATGCGGTGGTGGCCGGTGTCGGCTATATACACGTTCCCGGCCGCGTCGACCGCCAGGCGCCGGGGGCTCGAGAGCAGCGCCTGGTCGGCGCGCCCGCCGTCGCCGATAGTAACCGTTCTGCCCCCCGCGATGGTAGTAATGATGCTGGTGAGGTCCACTTGGCGGACCCGATGGTTGCCGCGGTCGGCGATCAGAAGGTAGCCGCGACGGTCCTGGAGCAGGTCGGCGGGCGCGTTCAGCGCGGCCGCCTCCGCCCGCCCGCCGTCGCCGCCGAACCCGGAGGCGCCGCCGGCGACGGTCGCCACCTCGCGGGAGGGCGAGACCCGGACAATCCGATTGGCGTCGGCAACGTAAAGATTGCCCGCGCCGTCGAAGCGCATCCCGCGCGGCGAGGCGAGCTGGACGAAGCTGCGGAGCGTCCCGTCGGAGTCGAGCCTGCGGATCCAGCCCCCGGTGGAGAAATAGGGCGTCCCGGCGGCGTCGACCGCCACGCTTTGCGGAGATCCGACCAGGGAGAAGCGGGCGATGGAGCCATCTGGACCGAACCCGGCGCTGCCGGAGCCGGCCACGGTGGTAATGACGCCGTCGGGGGCCACCTTGCGGATCCGGTGGTCGTCGGCGTCGGCGATGTAGAGGCTGCCGGCCCGATTGACGGCGATGCCGGCCGGGCGGCGCAGTTGGGCCGCGGTCGCCGGGCCGTTGTCCCCGCTGAAGCCGGCCGCGCCCGTGCCGGCCACGGTCTGAATGATCCCGGCCGGGGTGATCCGGCGGACCCGGCGATTCAGGAAATCGGCCAGCAGCAGGTTGCCCGCGGCGTCAAACACCAGGCTGGCGACGCTCAGCCGGGCCGAGGCGGCCGGCCCGTCGTCGCCGGAGAAGCCGGGCGTGCCGTCGCCGGCGAAGGTGGTGATCACACCCATCGGCGATAGGGCTCGCCGATGTAGAGGTTGTTCTCGGCGTCCATAGCCAGCGCTTGCGGGCTGGCCAGGACGGCTGCGGTGGCCAGGTCCCCGTCGCCGATCGTCGATTCGACTCGTCGGCCGGCCAGCCTCTCGATCCAGTAGTAGGCGTTGCCGGTCTGGGCGCAGGCGGGCGCCAGCGAGGCGAGCGCGGCCAGGACCAGGATCGATTGCTTCATAGCTCTGTCGGAACGGTACCAAGTCTAGCACGGACTGACTGCTCCCTGACCATCGCTGCTCTGCTAGAATAGGGGACCGGCTACCTTGTTTCCGGTCCCCGGGGCCCAGCTTTCATGTTCGAGAACCTCAGCGACAAGCTGCAGCGTGTCTTCAAGAACCTGCGCGGTGAAGGCAAGCTGACCGAGACCAACATGCAGGGCGCGCTGCGGGAGATCCGGCTGGCGCTGCTGGAGGCCGACGTCCACTTTCAGGTGGTGCGGCAGCTTCTGGAGGGGATCAAGGAAAAGGCGCTGGGGCAGCAGGTGCTGGCGGCGTTTTCACCCACCGAGCAGGTGGTGCAGATCGTCCGGGACGAGTTGATCCGCGTGCTGGGGAGCCACGAAGCGCGTCTGCGCTTTTCGAAGGATTTGCCGAGCATCTTGCTCATCACCGGGCTGCAGGGGTCCGGCAAGACCACCACCACCGGGAAATTGGCGCTGTGGCTGAGCCGGAACGGGCACCGTCCCTTGATGGTCTCGGTGGATGTCTACCGGCCGGCGGCGCGACGGCAATTGAAAGTGATCGCCGACAGCGTGCAGTTGCCGGTCTATGATGGCGCGGCGGAGGAGAAGACCCCGCTCGAGCTGGCGGCGGGCGCTCGACGGGAAGCGCTACAGACCGGCCGGGACGTGGTGCTGGTGGACACCGCCGGGCGGCTGCACATCGACGACGCGCTCATGGAGGAGCTGGCCGGCCTGCGCAGCGCGCTCAGTCCCGTCGAGATCCTGTACATCGCCGACGCCATGACCGGGCAGGACGCAGTGCGCTCGGCCGGGGAATTCCACAAGCGGCTGGGCATCACCGGCTCCATCCTGACCAAGATGGACGGCGACGCGCGAGGCGGCGCGGCGCTTTCCATCCGCCACGTCACCGGCCAGCCGCTCAAGTTCATTGGAATCGGAGAAAAGTTCGACGCGCTCGAATCGTTTCGCCCCGATCGCGTGGCCGGCCGCATCCTGGGCATGGGCGACATGCTGTCGCTGATCGAAAAGGTGGAGCAGAACATCGACCAGAAGAAGGCGCTGGAGCTGCAAGAGAAGATCCTGGACAACGAGTTCACCCTGGAGGACTTCCGCGACCAGTTGCGCCAGCTCCGCAAGCTGGGCCCCATCGAGTCGCTGCTGTCGATGCTTCCCCAGGTGGGACCGTTCAAGGCGCTCAAGGGCGCGGAGGTGGATCCGGGGGAGCTGGCCCGCGTCGAGGCCATCATCAGCTCGATGACTTACAGGGAGCGCCTGAACCATCAGATCATCAACGGGAGCCGCCGGCGCCGGATCGCCCGCGGCTCGGGCACGACGGTTCAGGAGGTGAACCAGCTCCTGAAGCAGTATGGACAGGTCCGCAAGATGATGAAGTCTCTCTCCGGCGGATCCATGAAAGGGCTCCAGCAAAAGCTGGCGGCCCTGATGAGATGATCGAACATTTTCGAGAGGAGATCTGATGCTGCGCATCCGTCTGACTCGGACAGGAGCCAAGAAGAACCCGCATTACCGGGTGGTGGTGATCGAGAGGGAGCGGGCCCGCGACGGGCGATTCCTGGAGATCCTCGGCCACTACGATCCGCGGGCCAAGGCCGGGCGGCTCCAGGTGAACCGCGAGCGCGTCGACTACTGGATCAGCAAGGGGGCGCGCCCGACCGACACCATGGGCCGGCTGTTGGGCGCGCCCGCCGTGCCGCCCGCGGCCCCCTCCAGCGGTTGACCGTTACTCCTCGTTCCGTACAACTTCACGACCGAGCCGATCGCTGCGATAGAGGTAGGTTGACGGGCGGTGCCCAGGTGGGTAGTGGTTGAAAAGTGGGGAGGGCGCACGTTATCCGATGAGCGCGCGTATCTTCGCGCGCACTTCGGCCAGTTGTTCGGGCGTCACTCTGCGTCGCCTGCATTACAGACGCCGGAATCCCTACTGCCGCGCTATTGCCCCATTTTTTAACTCTCGCCTTCATCGTTCTCTCCGCTGTATAAACGCTGTAGATCGATTATGGCATCCGGTCGGGGCATGTGTCAACAATGTAGATACGCGGGCGGCGGGACGCCAGGTTCAGGTTGGACAATCCTTGGGTGTGGCTACTTTGGAACGACGCTCCACAGGCCGGGCGGATGGAGTCGTTGCTGGTCCTTTTCGATGTGGAAAGACCAGTAGGAATTGAAGTGTCCG
>Ga0247727_10008601_pt1 | contig 18867 bp, 17 predicted proteins | sample WisWelCaveWW1625_FD_202498 | JGI IMG/M metagenome (GOLD analysis project Ga0247727, IMG submission 202498) | Biofilm microbial communities from Wishing Well Cave, Virginia, United States - WW16-25 | ecosystem: Environmental > Aquatic > Deep subsurface > Groundwater > Cave microbial mat | place... | reverse complement strand
GATTTTCAGGATAAAAATTCAAAAGCCGCGCCCGAGATGCTGGCAATCCTTCGCCGGGCGGTGGTGAACAACGAGAACGTGTTCGAGGTGCTGATGGACGCGGTGCGCGTCTGCTCGCTCGGCCAGATCACCCATGCCCTGTTCGATGTCGGGGGTCAGTACCGGCGCAACATGTAGCGGCGCTGTTCAGGCGGCGTTTTTCTTCAAGGCCTCGGTGTCCGCGCGTAGCGCGTGCACGATGGAGATGCTCCAGGGCCGGCAGGCGAGCAGGACCCCCAGCGTCACGCGCTTTTTCCCCGGCGTTGCGGCATCCATCTCCGCCAGCTCGTTGATCTCGGCGGCGACGCGTTCCAGGCGGCGCTTGGCCACGATCGCGGATTCAGCCGACAGTTCCTGCGCTTCGAAGTGAAACGCGTCGTGCGGCGCGTCGAAGCGCGAACGCATGAACTCGGTGACCACCTTCAAGCCGTAGGCCTTGCGCAGCGGCCCGCCCGCGCGCCAGACATAACGCCTTGGCACGCGCAGGCGCGCGCGGTTGCCCGGCCGCCAGTCGATCAGGCGCAGGCGCTCCAGGCGCGCGAAATACGAGGTGATCTGCGCGGCGCCGATGCGGTACTCGGAGACGATCTCGTCGAAACGCCATTCGTTGCAGAGCAGCCAGAACACCGAGAACAGCCGCGCATCTTTCGCGAGCGCGGTCTCCTGCTCCAGGGCCAGCTCCGCCGGGCCGCCGCGCCGGCCGTGGCTCAGGCGCGCGAGCTCGTGGAAATCGACCTCCACCACCCGCAGTATTTCTTCCAGCCGCTCCAGCGTGAAGCTGCGCTGCGAGAAGCTGCGCTTCACCGTGGGCGTCGAGACGCGCAGCGCGCGCGCGAGCTCGGCATAGGTCATGCCGCGTGCCTTGAGGATCTTCTTCAGCGTCTCGACGATCTCGCGGGTCACCGCGCCTCCGTCCCCGGCCAGCGGCCGCCTCCGCCCAAAGCTTACCGCGCGGTGGCGGGGCGGACTTTTCCCATTGTCCGATTCAGTTGACAGTGGCGCCGGTATCGCGCACCACGCGACCCCATTTTTCGTATTCGGCGCGGATGAAGGTGCCGAACTCCTGCGGGTTCATGACCGTGGCATTGACGCCCGCGGTGCGGAAGCTTTGCTGCAACTCCGGGTCCTGCAGGGCCTTGGCGGTTTCCGCGTAGATGCGCTCGACGATCTCGGCCGGCGTGCCCGCCGGCGCGGCGAGGCCCAACCAGAGTGTCGCCTCGTAACCCGGGATGCCGGCTTCGGCGACGGTCGGGACATCGGGAAGCTCGCTCCACCTCTTCGCCGTGGTGACCGCCAGCGCGCGCAGCTTGCCGGCCTTGACCGAGGAAATGACATTGGGAATGCCGGCAAAGGACACGGGTACCTGGCCGCCGAGCAGATCCTGCATCGCCGGGCCGCTTCCCTTGTAGGGCACGTGATTGAGTTCGATGCCTGCCAGCGTGTTGAACAGCGCACTGACGAGATGCTGGGCGCTGCCGTTGCCGGAGCTGGCGTAGTCGATCCTTCCTGGCCTCGCCTTTGCGGCGGCGATCAATTCGCGGACCGACGCCACGGGCAACTTCTGCGGATTCACCACCAGCGCATAGGGGCCGGAGCCGAACAGCGCGACCGGCACGAAGTCCTTCAGCGAATCGTACGGCAGCGTGCGATAAAGATGCGCGCCGATCACGTGCGGCGTGGCGGTGACCAGCAGCGTATACCCGTCCGGCGCACTCTTCGCGACCGAGTCTGCGCCGATAGTGCCGCCCGCTCCGGGCTTATTCTCGACGAATACCTGCCTGCCCAGCGCCACCGACAGTCGGGGCAGCAGCATGCGTGTCGGGACGTCGGCGAAGCCGCCCGGCGAGAGGGGTACGACCAGCCGGATCGGGCGGGACGGATACTGTTGGGCTTGCGTTGTTCCCGCAATTAAAAAAACAAGAATTGAAATCAAAGTGCGCATGAATCAACCCCTGTATGCCGGCTCGGGCTGGCTGAAGAACGCGTGCAGTATATGGTAGACCAACAGGTAGTTCTTCTGCTGGAAGCTCGCGTGCGAGATGCCGGGCATGACGCAGAATTGCTTGTCCGGATTCGGCAGCCGCTTGAAAAACTCGAGCAGGTCGTCCACGCCGGCGATGCCGTCGTACTGGCCGCGCATGACGATGGTCGGCACGGTCAGCCGCGCGGGATCCACCAGCGGCAGCTTCGAGCACATGTCCACATAGGTTCCGGTCGGCACCGAATCGTCGAGCGCGAGGATGGCCTCGGCGAACGCGCTCACCGTCGCCGCGTCTGCTGTGCCCGGGTGGTCGCGCGCGAAGATGCTCTGCACGAACGCGCGGTCGATCGGCCGGCGATTTTTCGCGGTGAACTCGGGCAATCGCTTCCTGCGCTCAGCCAGCGTCGGGCTGCCCGCGCCGGTCCAGACGAAGGCGTCAAGCGCGAGCCGCGCCACGCGTTCCGGATGCCGCTCGGCGAACAGCGCCGCCTTCAGCGCTCCCGAAGAGATACCGTAGACGAGCAGATTGTTGCTTTTTGTTTCATTGAAAATATAGCTCGAAGCGACGGCGAGATCATCTGCCCCATTGGAAATATCGAAATTGATCGGCCGCTTCTTGTCCGAGCGGCCGTAGCCCTCGTTGTCCAGGCACCAGGTGTCGAAGCCGCGCGCCGCGAACCAGTCCATGACGGAGGAATCGGGGCGGCCCGGCACCTGCAGGTCGAAGGTCGGCTGCGACGCCATGGACGAGCCATGCACGAACAGCATCGTCCCGCGGGGGGATGGGGCATCCGGCGCCGACTTGCGCCAGAGAAACAGCCTGACCTCGCCCTTGCTCGTCCAGTGTTCCGTCCCTCGCATGACTTCTCCCCGTGCACCGGCCCGTTTCTGCATGTTAAGGCTTCCACCAACGCCGCGGTTGTCGAATAACACCCCTGCACTTACAATTCCTGCCGGACTCCAGGGAGACTTCTATGAATGCGAGCAAACTGCTGTTGGCGGCCTCGGCCGCAATGACGCTGATGTCGGCTTCAGGCCTTGCGTCCGCGCAGGCGAATCAAGGCTATTGGCAAGGTCCAGGCGCCATTTGGAAGAACGGCAGCGGCCAGTGCTGGCGTGCCGGCTACTGGACGCCGGCGATGGCGATCGCCGAGTGCGATCCTGCCATCGCCAAACCCGCCGCGGCGCCGGCGCGCCCCGCGCCCGCCCCTGCAGCTGCGCCTGCGCCCAAGCCGGCGCCCGCCGCCAAGCCCGCTGCTGCCAAGCCCCCCGTGCTCAAAGCGGTGGTGGCTTTCGCGTGGAATGGCGGCAATCTCGGCAAGCAGGCCGAACTTAAGCTGGACGCAGATGTCGTCGCAAAGCTGCCGGCCCTCGGCGCGCTCAAGTACATGAACATCGACGGCCACACCGACCGTCTCGGCTCGCAGCAGTACAACCAGAAGCTCTCCGAGCGCCGCGCCAACGCGGTGAAAGTCTACCTGGTCAAAAAAGGCGTGGACGCCTCGAAGATCGAGACCTTTGGCTACGGCAAGACGATGCCGATCAAGAGTTGCCCCGATGGCAAGGACAGACAGGCGTTAATTGCCTGCCTGGACCCCAACCGCAGGGTTGAAATCGAGGCCGAAGGCACAGCGAAATAAGTTGGCCGGCGGGCACGGCAAAAGCCCCGCGCACGCGGGGCTTTTTACTTGGAGGAGGACGGATATGTCCGAAAACCTTTCCGGTCTGGATACGTTTCCGAAGCTGCTGCTGCACCACGCCAGGGTGCGCGGCGGATTGCCTGCGATGCGAGAGAAACATCTCGGCATCTGGCAGACATGGACGTGGCGGCAATTCGCGGACGAAGCGCGTGCGCTCGCCTGCGGCCTCGCCGGCGCCGGCTTCAAGCGCGGCGATCACCTCGCCATCGTCGGCGACAACCGCCCGCGTCTTTACGCGGCAATGTGCGCGGCGCAGTGCCTGGGCGGGATCCCGGTTCCGATGTATCAGGACGCGGCGGCCGCGGAAATGGCGTTCCCGGTCGAAAACGCCGGGATCGCCTACGCCGTCGCCGAGGACCAGGAGCAGGTGGACAAGCTGCTTGAGATCCTGCCCTGCTGTCCGGCGCTGAAGCACATCTACTACGACAATGCGCGCGGGATGCGGCACTACACGCAGCCGCAGCTGGCCGCCTACGACAAGCTGATCGAGGAAGGGCGTGCATCGCTGCGACACGCCCTGGCTTTTCTCGAGAGCGAAATCGCCAAGGGCTCCGGCAGCGATACCGCCGCGATGTTCTTCACCTCGGGCACCACCGGCAACCCGAAGGGCGTGGTGCTGACCCATCACGCGCTCATCGACCGCGCCATTGCCGCCGCCGAAATGGAAGGGCTGGGCGACCACGACGTGGTGCTCGCCTACCTGCCGCCAGCGTGGATCGGGCAGAACATCTTTTCCTACGCGCAGCCACTCGTCACCGGCTACTGCATCTGCTGCCCGGAGTCGGCCGAGACGGTGATGACCGACATGCGCGAAATCGGACCGACCTACTACTTCGCGCCGCCCCGGGTGCTCGAGGCGCTGCTGACGCAGGTTTCGATCCGCATCGAGGACCTCTGGTGGGGCGGCCGTCGCTCGTATGACTTCTTCATGGAAGTCGCTAACCGCGCTGGCGGTCCGCTGCTGGACGGCAAGCCGGTTTCCTTCACCGACCGGCTGCAGTATTTCCTCGGCGAACTGTTTGTCTACGGACCGCTGCGCAATGTCCTCGGCATGAGCCGCGTGCGCGTGGCCTACACCGCCGGCGAGGCCATCGGGCCCGATCTGTTCCGCTTCTACCGCTCCATCGGGATCAATCTCAAGCAACTCTATGGCTCGACGGAAACCAGCGTGTTCGTCTGCATCCAGCCCAACGGCCAGGTGAAGGCCGACACCGTCGGCCCGGCGGTGAAAGGGGTGGAGCTGAAGTTCACGCCGCAGCGGGAACTCCTGATTCGCTCGCCGGGCCTGTTCAAGGAGTACTACAAGAACCCGCAGGCGACGATCGAAGCCAAGGACGCCGAGGGCTGGTTCCACACCGGCGATGCCGGCTACGTGGGCGAGGACGGGCATCTCAGGATCATCGACCGCGTCAAGGACGTCGGCAAGCTTGCGGACAGCACGCTGTTCGCGCCCAAGTACCTCGAGAACAAGCTGAAGTTCTTTCCCTACGTGAACGAGGCGGTGATGTTCGGCGACGGGCGCGACCGCGTCTGCGCCTTCGTCAACATCGACGCCGAGGCGGTCGGCAACTGGGCGGAGAAGAAAAACCTCTCCTACTCGGGGTATACGGATCTCGCCGCGCGCGACGAGGTCTACGCGCTGGTGCGCGAATGCATCGAGAAGGTCAACGCAGACCTCGCGCTGGAACCGGAACTGGCCAACTCGCAGATCCACCGCTTCCTCATCCTGCACAAGCTGCTGGATGCGGATGACGGCGAGCTGACGCGCACGCGCAAGGTGCGCCGCGGCGCGATCGGGGAGAAGTACTGCGAGCTGGTGGATGCGCTCTACGACGGGCGCGAATCCGTCCACATCGAGGCGGAGGTGAAGTACGAGGACGGCCGCACCGGCACGCTCTCCGCAGACCTCAAAGTGCGCGACGTCAAGACCTACAGCGCGGCGCAAGTGAAGAAAGCCGCATGAGCGCGGCGGCGCGCCTAGTCGGCGAGGTCGTACTGTCGGTGGAGCATGTCTCGCTCTCGTTCGGCGGCGTCAAGGCGCTGCAGGGCATTTCCTTCGACGTGCGCGAGCATGAGGTGCGCGCCATCATCGGCCCCAATGGCGCGGGCAAAAGCTCGATGCTGAACGTGATCAACGGCGTCTACCATCCGCAGCAAGGCACCATCAGACTGCGCGGGCGCGAGTTCCACGACATGGACTCGCACGAGGCTGCCGAGATGGGCATCGCGCGCACCTTCCAGAACATCGCCCTTTTCAAGGGCATGAGCGTGCTCGACAACATCATGACCGGACGCAATCTCAAGATGCGCTGCAACTTCCTGCAGCAGGCGCTCTGGCTTGGAGCGGCCAAACGCGAAGAGATGGAGCACCGGCGGGCAGTCGAAGAAGTGATCGACTTCCTCGAGATCCAGCACATCCGCAAGACGCCCGTGGGGCGGCTGCCCTACGGCCTGCAAAAGCGCGTCGAGTTGGCGCGCGCGCTGGCCGCGGAGCCGACGCTCCTGCTGCTCGATGAGCCGATGTCGGGCATGAACCTCGAGGAGAAGCGGGACATGTGCCGCTTCATCCTCGATGTCAATGACCATTTCGGCACCACCATCGTGCTGATCGAGCACGACATGGGGGTGGTGATGGACATCTCGGACCGCGTCGTGGTGCTCGACTACGGCAAGAAGATCGGCGACGGTACGCCCGACGAGATCCGCGCCAACCAGGGTGTGATTGACGCCTATCTGGGAGTCGCACACTGACATGAACGTCTCGTTCTTCTTCGAGGTTCTGATCGGCGGACTGCTCGCCGGCGTGATGTATTCGCTCGTCGCGCTGGGGTTTGTGCTGATCTACAAGGCCTCGGGCGTGTTCAATTTCGCGCAGGGTGCGATGGTGTTCTTCGCCGCGCTCACCTTCGTTTCGCTGGTCGAGCGCGGGGTCAATTTCTGGCTGGCGCTGGTCATCACGCTGGCGGTGATGGTGGTCCTTGGCATCGCGATCGAGAAAGTGGTTCTGCGGCCGCTTGTCAACCAGCCGCCGATCACGCTTTTCATGGCGACGATCGGCCTGACCTTCGTTCTCGAAGGGCTGTCGCAGCTGGTCTGGGGTTCGCAGCCCCACGGCCTGGAATTGGGCATCCAGGACGTGCCGATGGAGTGGCTGTCGAAGTCCACGGGTATGAATATCAGCCAGTTCGATGTCTTCAGCGCCGTGGTGGCCGGAGTGCTCGTCGCGGTGCTCGCGCTCTTTTTTCAGTACACGCGCATAGGCCGTGCGTTGCGCGCGGTGGCGGACGATCACCAGGCGGCGCTCGCGGTTGGTATCCCCCTGAAGCACATCTGGGCGATTGTTTGGGCGGTTGCCGGTTTCGTGGCGCTGGTCGCGGGGCTGCTGTGGGGGTCCCGCAACGGCGTGCAGTTTGCGCTTACCTTCATCGCGCTCAAGGCGCTCCCGGTGCTCCTGATCGGCGGGTTCGAATCGGTGCTCGGTGCGATCATCGGCGGGCTGATCATCGGCGCCACCGAGAAGCTCGCCGAGGTGTACTTTGGCCCGATGGTCGGCGGCGGCATCGAATCCTGGTTCGCTTACGTGGTGGCGTTATTGTTCCTGCTGGTGCGGCCGCAGGGCCTCTTCGGCGAAAAGATCATCGACCGGGTATAGCCATGATCTACAGGGAAGCAGGCCAGTTCAAATCCACCTATGCGGAAGACCAGCAGATTTTCCCGATCCGGCAGGACCGACTCGCCATCGGCGCGCTGCTGCTGGTCGCGTTCATCGTCATTCCCCTGGCCGCAAACCAGTACTGGTTCTCGGCGATCCTGACCCCGCTGCTGATCTTCGCGCTGGCGGCGCTCGGCCTGAACATCCTCACCGGTTATGCCGGGCAGCTGTCGCTCGGCACCGCGGCGTTCATGGCGGTGGGCGCGTTCATGGCCTACAACTTTGTGCTGCGCATGCCCTGGCTGGGTGTGATTCCCAGCTTCATCCTCGCCGGGCTGTGCGCGGCTGCGGTGGGCGTGGTGTTCGGTCTGCCCAGCCTGCGCATCAAGGGTTTCTACCTCGCAGTGGCTACGCTCGCCTGCCAGTTCTTCGTGCTCTGGGCGCTGCAGCGCGTGGGCTGGTTTATGAACTACAGCCCGTCCGGCGTCATCACCGCGCAGAAGATGGTGATCTTCGGCTACGCCTTCGAGTCCCCGGAGTCCAAGTATCTGCTGACGCTCGTGGTGGTCACGGTGATGGCCTTGCTCGCCAAGAATCTGGTGCGCAGCGAAACCGGCCGCGCTTTCATGGCAGTGCGCGACATGGACGTCGCCGCGAGCGTGATCGGCATCCCGATGATGAAAACGAAGCTCCTTGCCTTCGCCATCAGCTCGTTCTATTGCGGCGTGGCCGGGGCGATGTATGCGTTCTGCTATCTCGGCACCGTGGAGCCCGAGGCCTTCAACCTCGACCTCTCGTTCCGGGTGCTGTTCATGATCATCATCGGCGGCGTGGGGTCGATCCTTGGTTCGTTCATCGGCGCGGCATTCATCACCCTGCTGCCGATTCTCCTGAGCGTCCTGTTCGGTGGCGTCTCCCATCTGCTCGGGGTCGAGATCCCGCATGCGGTGCTGTCGAACCTGGAACTGATCATTTTCGGCGCCCTGATCGTCTTTTTCCTGGTTGTCGAGCCGCACGGGCTGGCCCGCCTGTGGCAGATTTCCAAGGAAAAGCTTCGCCTGTGGCCCTTCCCGCATTGAAGGGCTATACTGTTCAGAGACTTGACCCTCTAGGAGGAGGAAATTCGATGAAACACAGCACCATCACGCTGGCTGTCGCAGCGTTCGCCACCGCCGGGTTCTCCGGACTGGCCGCAGCGCAGGCCAAGGAACAGTTCGTCCCGGCCAGTTTCTACTGGGTCGGCCCGTATGCGCCAGGCGGCTCGGGCATCGCCGGCGGCATGCTCGACTACTTCAAGATGCTCAACACCCGCGACGGCGGCATCAACGGGGTCAAGCTGACTTGGGAGAAGTGCGAGACGGAGTACAACAATGCGCGCGGCGTGGAGTGCTACGAGCGCTTGAAGAAAAAGGGCCCGACCGGCGCGACGCTGATCCATCCGCTTTCGACCGGCATCACCTACTCGCTGATCGAGAAGGGCACTGCGGACAAGATCCCGATCGTCTCGGTCGGCTACGGCAGGACCGATGCCGCGGACGGCCGCGTGTTTCCCTATATCTTCCCGATCATCACCACCTACTGGTCGCAGAACACCGCCAAGATCAAGTTCATGGGCCAGAAGATGGGCGGCATGGACAAGCTGAAGGGCGCGAAGATCGTAAACCTGTATCACGGCTCCGCCTACGGCAGGGAAACCATCCCGGTGCTGGACGCGCAGGCCAAGATCTACGGCTTTCAGGTCACCCACATCGAGGTCTCTCACCCGGGCAACGAGCAGCAGGCGCAGTGGCTGCAGATCCGCCAGATCCAGCCCGACTGGGTGATCCTGCGCGGTTGGGGCGTGATGAACCCGACCTCGCTGAAAGCGGCGCAGCGCGCCGGCTACCCGCGCGAGAAGATCGTCGGGGTGTGGTGGTCGGGCGCCGAGGAGGACGTGATCCCGGCGGGCGACGCGGCCAAAGGCTACATCGCCGCCGGCTTCAACGTCTCCGGCGCGAACTACCCGGTGGTCCAGGAGATCCAGAAGCATGTCTACGCCAAGGGCCAGGGCGAGATGGAAGACAAGTCGCGCGTCGGATCCATCTACTACAACCGCGGCGTGGTATTTGCGATGATCACCACGGAAGCCGTGCGCAAGGCGCAGGAAAGGTACGGCAAGGGCCAGCCGATGACCGGCGAGCAGGTGCGCTGGGGCCTGGAGAATCTCGACATGAACGAGGCCTACCTCAAGAGGCTCGGCGCCACCGGCTTCATGCAGCCGCTCAAGGTGAGCTGCGCCGACCACGAGGGCGGTGGTCAGGTGAAATTCCAGCAGTGGGACGGCAAGCAATGGAAAGTGATCACCGACTGGATCTCGTCCGACCAGAAAATTGTGCGGCCGATGATCGAGGCCTCCGCGGCGCAGTATGCGAAAGAAAAGGGCATCACGCCGCGGGACTGCTCCAAAGAGAAATAACCTTCAACGCAAGCCGAGAGGGGGCGGGGCCCGCAGCCCCGCCCTTTTTTCTGATGGCAGCCGTACTGAAACCACAGCACCAGCCCTACCTCTCGGTCAGCAACGTCGAGGTCATCTACGACCACGTCATTCTCGTCCTGAAGGGGGTGTCGCTGCAGGTCATGGAGGGCAAGATCGTGGCATTGCTGGGCGCCAACGGCGCGGGCAAGACCACCACGCTCAAAGCCATCTCCAACCTGCTGCGCGCCGAGCGCGGCGAAGTGACCAAGGGCTGGATCGAGTTCCGTGGCGAGCGCATCGAGCGGCTGACGCCAAACGAGCTGGTGCGTAAGGGCGTTGTCCAGGTGATGGAAGGCCGGCATTGCTTCCAGCACCTCACGGTGGAGGAGAACCTGCTAACCGGCGCGTATACCCGTGGCAGCGCCGACCTGAGCGAGGACCTGGAGAAGGTCTACCGCTACTTCCCGCGCCTCAAGGAACGCCGCAAGTCGCAATCGGGCTATACCTCGGGAGGCGAGCAGCAGATGACCGCGATCGGCCGCGCGCTGATGGCGCGCCCGAAGATGATCCTGCTTGATGAGCCGTCGATGGGCCTCGCGCCCCAGCTGGTCGAGGAGATTTTCCAGATCGTGAAGGAGTTGAACGCGAAGGAAGAGGTGAGTTTCCTGCTCGCCGAGCAGAACACCAATATGGCGCTCAAGTACGCCGACTACGGCTACATCCTGGAAAACGGGCGCGTGGTGATGGACGGTGAGGGCAAGTCGCTGGCGCAGAACGAGGACGTCAAGGAATTCTACCTCGGCTTTTCCTCGGGCGGGCGCAAAAGCTTTCGCGACGTGAAATCCTACCGGCGCAGGAAACGCTGGTTATAGTTTTTTCGCAGTGTGCAGCTCGCGCAGGTGCGCTGGCTGTTTTCTCCATGGCAGTCCGGCGGTCAATCCGCCGTCGACGGTGAGTGCGTGCCCGGTGACGTAGCTCGCGGCGTCGCTCGCCAGCCATAGCACGGCTGCGGCGACCTCCTCGGGCCGCGCCATGCGGTCCATGGCCTGGTCGTCGCGGTGCGCCGGCCGGATCTTCGCCATGCGCTCCTGCCAGCGCGCGTCGGTGACGCCGGTGTGGATCGGCGTTTCCACATTGCCCGGACAGACAGCGTTGACCCGGATGCCGGATTCAGCGAGCTCGAGCGCCGCCGATTTCGTCATCGCGATCACTGCGGCCTTGCAGGCGCTGTAGACGTGCGGCCCGTAGCCGCCGGACAGGCCGGCGACGCTGGCGACGTTGACGATCGAACCGCGCCGGCGCGGCTGCATGGCGCGCGCCGCCTCGCGCAGGCCGAGGAAGACGCTGCGTTGCACCACGCTGCAGGCGTAGTCGTACTCGTCGAGCGGGATCTCCGCGATCGGGCCGAGCACGCCGGCGATGGCAGCGTTGTTGACCACGCAATCGAGTCGCTCCCAGCGTTCGAGCGCCGTCTGCACCGCGCGCGCAAAATCCCGCTCTTCGCGCACGTCCAGCCGCGCATACACGGCGTCCTCGCCCAGCCCGGCCGCGAGCGCCCGGCCCTTCTCATCCTGGATGTCGCCAAACAGTACGCGATAGCCGGCCGCGGCGAAGCCCTGCACGCATGCGGCACCGATGCCGCTGGCGCCGCCGGTAATCAGGCAGACCGGCGCTTCGTCAGTCACGGTTTGCCAGCCCCAAGCAGAAAATCCCGAATCGCATCGCGACGCTCCTCCCGGTCGGAGAATATCCTACATAATCGCGTGGCGAACACCGGATCATGAAACGCCAGACACAGCTCGAACTGGCCCGCGTCCTGCGGACGTACGTGAAGGACGGGTCGACCGCGCTCGCGCCTGAGATCTTCCGCAATCCGGTGGCCGCCTACAGCGATCCGGCCCGCGCGCAACTGGAACGCGAGCGCCTGTTTCGCGGCCGGCCGCTGTTCATGGGCATGTCCTGCCGCCTGCCCGAACCCGGCGACTACCTCGCCGAGGAGATCGCCGGAGTGCCGGTGCTCCTTGTGCGCGGACGCGAAAAGACGCTGCGGGCGTTTGCCAACATCTGCCGCCACCGCGGCGCGCCGGTGGCGACAGGCTGCGGCAATGCGCGCGCATTCGCCTGCCCCTATCACGGCTGGACCTACGCGCTCGACGGCAAGCTCGCCGGGATGCCGCAGGAAGCCGCGTTTCCGGGCATTGACAAGTCTACGCACGGGCTCGCGCCGCTGCCGGCGGGAGAGCGGCACGGGATGATCTTTGTTCGCCTCGCTCCCGGAATGCCGCTCGACATCGACGTTGACGCGCATCTTGCGGGGCTCGGCGACGAATTCGGCGCCTACGGCTTCGAGCGCTATAGCCATTTCGGCTCCGAGACGATGACGCCGGCAATCAACTGGAAGTTCGGCATCGATACCTTCCTCGAGTCCTACCACCTGCCGGCATTGCATCGCACCACGGTTGCTCCGCTGATCCGCGGCAACCTCGGTTCCTTCGACGCATTCGGCGATCACGGCCGCCTTGCGTTTGCGCGCCACAGCTCGGCCGCGTGGGACGAGAAGCCGGATTCGGAGTGGGAAGTGCTTGCGCATATCGTGCCGGTGTACCGGATGTTCCCGAACGCGATCGTGGTGTTCCAATCGGATCACCTGGAAACCTGGCGCATGCTGCCCGGCGAGACGCCGGACCGCAGCGTGATCGAGTTCGCGCTCTATACGCCCGAGCCCCCCGCGACGGCCAAGGCGCGCGCCTACTGGCGGAAGAACTACGAGCTCGCGATCAAGACCGTGCTGGACGAGGACTTCGCGCTCGGCGAGCGCATGCAGCGCGGCTTCATGAGCGGGCTGCAGGCGGAGGTCGTTTACGGGCGCAACGAACCGGCGCTGATCCACTTCCATCAACGCCTGCGCGCCGCCCTAGGCTGATCCCCACGCCGCCCGTGCAACCTCCACGACGAGGCGCAACTTGGCGGCTTGTTCTTCCTCCGTCAGGAGATTCCCGCCCGCGACCGAGGCGAAGCCGCACTGCGGGCTGAGGGCGAGGCGCTCCATCGGCACATGGCGCGCGGCTTCGTCGATGCGTCGGCGCAATCCGTCCGCCGGTTCGAGAGCGGGGCTCTTGGTGCTGACGAGACCGAGCACGACGTGCTTGTCCGCGGGCAACCAGCGCAGCGGCGAGAAGTCGCCCGCGCGCTCGCTGTCGTACTCGAGGAAGAACGCGTCCACTGGCATGTCGTTGAGGAGCCGCTCCGCTACCGGCTCGTAGCCGCCCGAGGCCATCCAGCGGCTGCGGAAGTTGCCCCGGCAGAGGTGCAGGCCGACCGTCATGCCCGCGGGCCGCCCGGCGAGGATCCTTTGCAGGACCTCGACGTATTTCGCCACCAGCGCGGCCGGATCGCCGCCGAGGCCCTTCACTTGCTCGCGGATCAGCGGATCGCACAGCATCGCCAACGGCACTTCGTCCAATTGCAGGTAGCGGCAACCTGCCTCGGCCAGGGCCGCGATCTCGGCGCGGTAGACGGCCACCAGATCGTCCCAGTAGCCGTTCTCGTCGGGATACACGGCGGGGTCCGCTGCGGCGTGAAAGCGGAAGAAATGAAGCGCGCTCGGCGCGGGCAGCGTCATCTTCGCGGTGCGGCGCGTGAGCGCGGCGAGGCGCTTGAATTCGTCGATGGCAATGGGGCCGCGGCGCCGCATGCGTGCACAGGCGCAGCAGGTCGGCCATTCGTAGGATCCGCCTTTCTCATCGCGGAACCGGAACGCCGCGGGTTCGAGCCGGAAACCGTCCATGCGCTCGAAGAAGAAGCCGAACCAGGAGTTGCGCCCGAACTCACCGTCGGTGATGGATTGCAGTCCCGCGTCTTCCTGCGTGCGCACGGCACCGCGGATCGCATCAAGCAGCGCCGCCTCGTAGTCCGCCGCGCTCAAGGCGCCGTCCCGGAACTGCTGGAACGCCCGTTTCAGGTCCGCAGGCCGCAGCAGGCTGCCGACATGCTCGGCGCGAAACGGGGGAACCACGCCGCTCAGGACAGCCAGCGCTTGCGTCGCCGGTAGCGTTTCGTGTCGCGGTAGGACTTGCGGCTGCCGAGCTCGTTCAATCCGAGGTAGAACTCCTTGACGTCGGAGTTCTGCGCGAGCGATTCGGCCGTGCCCTCCAGCACGATGCGGCCGGTTTCGATGACGTAGCCGTGGTCGGCCACGTCGAGCGCGAGCGCGGCGTTTTGCTCCACCAGCAGTACCGCGATGCGCTCCTTCTCGACCAGTTGGCGCACGATGCGGAAGATTTCCTCGGTCAGCATCGGCGCGAGGCCGAGCGAGGGTTCATCCAGCATCATCAGCTTGGGTTTCGACATCAGCCCGCGGCCGATGACGAGCATCTGCTGTTCGCCGCCCGAGAGGTAGCCGGCCTGCTGCGAGCGGCGCTCCTTCAGCTGGGGAAAATAAGTGTAGACGAGCTCGATTCCCTGCCGCACGCCGCGCAGGTCGACCACGGTGTGGCCGCCGGCCACGAGGTTCTCCTCGACCGTGAGATATTCGAACACGCGCCGGCCTTCGAACACCTGCACGATGCCGCGCGCGACGATGTCGTGCGGCGGCAGGCCGTCGATGCGCTCGCCGCCGAACTCGATGGAACCCTTGCAGACTTCGCCGCGCTCGGCGCGCAGGATGCCCGAGATCGCCTTCAGCGTAGTCGTCTTGCCCGCGCCGTTGCCGCCGAGCAGCGTGGTGATCTTGCCGTCGGGGACCTCGATCGAGACCCCTTTCAGCACCAGGATCACGCCGTCATAGACGACTTCGATGTTGTTGAGCGAGAGCATCGGTCAAGGACGGGGCGGCCGTAGCCGCTGAGCCAAGGACGAGGCGGCCGTAGCCGCCCCTTGTGGCGGGCAGGTTCAGCCGCCGTGCGCCAGCATCCTCTTCAGCAGCGTCGGATAGGCCTTGAACCATTCGGTGGACTTCACCCACTTGCCACCCTTCGCCTGGAAGATCTGCACCCAGCCGCCGCCCTCGTGGTCGACGTTGTTGATCTCCAGCGGCGGCACGAGGCCGCCCAGCGTGAAGCCCTTGATTTTCTCGAAGCCGAGCTTCACGTCCTGCGGCGTGATGTTGGTGCTGCCCTTCGCGACGACGGCGTTGCGTATCGCCTCGACATGGATCGCCGCAATCAGCACGCCGCGGTTGTAGAACACCGTGGAAGCCATTTCTTTCGGCGCGGGCTTGCCCTGCTTCGTGTACATCTCGGTAATTTCCTTCAGCACCGGGTAGTTGCTGCCGACGCCGGCGAACTGGATGCCGTAGTAGCCCTCCGCGGTGGCCCAGCCGCCCGCCGCGATGATGTCGGCTTCGGAAGCGCCCCAGACGAAGCTGACCACCTTCGACAGCGGATAGCCGACCCGCTTCAGTTCCTTGATGGAGACCGAGGGAGAACGCCCGAACAGGTGCGCGATGACGAAGTCGGGTTTGAAGCGCTGCGCGATGTCGATCACCTGCGCGCCCATTTCGACGCCGGGCGACGGCACCGCGAAAGTGCGCATCTCGAATCCTTCTTCCTTCACCAGCGCCTCGAGCACCGGCAGCGGCTCCCTGCCGGCCGGGTTGTCGAAGTAGAGGTAGGCGATCTTCTTGCCTTTCAGGTTCCCGCCGAGCCTATCCTTGACGAACTGCACCGCGCCCGCGGCCTGCGACCAGTAGCTCGCCGCGATGGGAAAGATGTACGGGAACCTGTCGCCGTTGGCGGCCGCCGCGCTGCCGAAGCCGGGCGAAGTGCCCGCGATCTTGTCCTCGGTGAGGCGCTGCGTCAGCGCCTGGGTCTGAGGCGTGCCGTACAAGCTGATCAGCACCGCGCCCTCCTTCTTGTGGCGCTCGTAGGATTCCACGGCCGCCGGCACCTTGTACTCGTGATCGATCTCGAGGGCCCTGATCTTCGCGCCGCCGACGCCGCCCTTGGAATTCACCAGCGCAATGTAGTCGTGGTAGCCCGGGCAGAGAAACACGCCCACCGTCTGCGTCGGCCCGGTGCGGTCGCATTGCAGGCCGATCACGATGTCCTTCTGCGCGATTGCCTGGGTCGAAAGGGCGAGCGCTGCCGCGCCAGCCAGCAACAATCTGAAGCTCCTCATGACGATCCCTCCTCCTTTGTCGCCCCGGTTCAATACGAGAACGGCCAGACCCGGAAGTAACTCCGGATGTTGCGCCAGAGCCGGTTGAGGCCTTCCGGCTCGAGCACCAGAAACAGGATGATAAGCCCTCCGAACAGTATCAGGCGCAGATTCGGGATCAGATTGTTGATGTCGGCGGCGCTGAAGAGGAGGGTGCCCCAGTTCTCCATCCCCAGGCGGATCACGATCGGCAGTAGCGTGACGAAGATCGCCCCGAGGATGGAGCCGAGGACGGAGCCCAGCCCGCCGATGATGATCATCGCCAGGTAGTCGATCGAGGTGACGATCTGGAACTGCTCGTAGTTGGCGATCCCCAGGTAGTAGGTGTAGAGCACCCCGGTCACCCCGGCATAGAACGAGCTGATGGCGAAGGCAATCAGCTTGTAGCGGAAGATGTTGATGCCGATGATCTCGGCGGCGATGTCCTGGTCGCGGATGGCGATGAAAGCGCGGCCGATCCGGCTGCGCACGAGGTTGAGCGTGCCGACGATGGCGAGCACCGCGAAGAAGAGCAGGAACCAGTAGAGCTGGAACTGGGTCTTCAACTGGGTGCCAAAGAGCGTCGGCCGCGGCACCTCGATCGAGGCCTGGGCGCCGCCCGAGATCCAGGGCACATGGTTGATGGTCCATTCGATGATCAGCTGGCCCGCCAGCGTGGCGATCGCCAGGTACAGGCCCTTGATGCGCAGGCTGGGGATGCCAACGATTGCGCCGATCGCCGCCGCCATCAGGCCTCCCGCCGGCAGCGTGAGCCAGAACGGCAGATCCAGGCGCACGGCGAGGTTGGCCGCGGTGTATGCGCCCACCGACATGAAGGCCGCGTGCCCGATGGAGATCTGCCCCGTGTAACCGACGAGAATATTGAGCCCCAGCGCACCGACCGTGGCGACCAGGATCAGGTTGATGATCGATACGTAGTACTCGTGCAGCACGAACGGGGCGATGCACATGGCGAGCGCGATCGCGGCGACCGTCCAGCGCGCGACCGGCAGCGGGTAAAGCGCCATATCGGCCGCGTAACTGGTCTTGTAGTAGCCGCTCTCGCGATGAAACAAAGTGGTTCTCCTTGCCCGGACGTTTACACGCGCTCGATGCGGCGTTTGCCGAAGATCCCGTAGGGCCGGATCATCAGCATCAGGATCATCAGCACGTAGGGCGCGAAGTCCTTGGTGCCGCCGCCCACCAGCGGATCGAGATACCCGGCGGCAAGGTTCTCCACCACGCCGACGATCAAGCCACCGACGATGGCGCCAAGCACCGAGTCAAGCCCGCCGAGGATCACCACCGGGAACACCTTCAGCCCGACCAGCGCGAGGTGCACATCGACGCCGAGCAGCGCGCCCCAGGCGAGCCCGCCCAGCGCGGAGACGATGCCCGCCATGCCCCAGGCGATGGCGAAGTAGCGCTCGACGTTGATCCCCATCGCCATCGCGACCTGCTGGTTGTCGGCCACCGCGCGCATCGCGACGCCCATGCGGCTCTTCAGGAAAAACCAGGTAAAGGCGGCGAGAAAGCCCAGGCTGAGCAGCGCGCCGACCACCTGCCCCGGCGGCAGGCTGAATGGGCCGATCACGATCGGCTCGTCCGGGATCGGCAGCGGCAGCGCCTGCGTTTCGGCGCCGAAAAACAGCGGCGCCGCGCCGCGCAGCACGGTGGCAAGTCCGATCGTCGCCATGATCACCGAAATGATCGGCCGGCCGATGAGCGGGCGCAGCACCACGCGTTCGAGGCCGAAGCCGAACGCCACCATGCCGAGCACCGCGACCGGGACGCTCAACCAGAACGGCGCTCCGGCAAGCATCAACATCCCCGTAATGATGAAGCCGGCGAGCATGACGAATTCGCCCTGCGCAAAGTTGATCGCATCGGTGGCCTTGTAGACCAGCACGAAACCGAGCGCGATGAGCGAATACATCAGCCCGATCAGCACGCCGTTAGTGATCAGCGCTAGCGTGAACCCCCAGTCAAACATGGACGTCCTCGATGGTGACTTTCGCGCGCACGGTGGCGCGCTGGCCGTCCTCGTAAGTAATTTCGGTGGCGATCTCGGTCTCCATGGCGCCGCCGTAGAGCGCGTCGATCACGGCGGCGTACTTCTCGGAGATGACGCGCCGGCGCAGCTTGCGCGTGCGCGTGACCTCGGCGTCGTCGGCGTCGAAATCCTTCGCCAGCAGCAGGAACCTGCGCACGCGCGTGGATTCGAGCAGCCCCTGGTTGCATTTCTCGATCTCGGCGCGGATCAGGCCGCGCACCTCGGGTTTCTGCGTGAGATCCTGGTAGCCGCTGTAGGCGAGCCCCTGGCGTTCGGCCCAGTTGCCGACCGGCGCCAACGCGATGGCGATCATCGCCGTCACCTGGTCGCGATCGTTGCCGAAGCTGATTGCCTCTCCGATATAGGGGCTGAACTTGAGTTTGTTCTCGACGAACTGCGGCGCGAATGGCGTGCCGTCCGAGAGTTTGCCCACGTCCTTTGCGCGGTCGATGATCGCCAGGTGGCCCTGCGGGTCGATGAAGCCCGCGTCCCCCGTGTGGAACCAGCCTTCGGCGTCGATTGCTTCGCGCGTGGCCTCCTCCTGCTTGTGGTAACCGCGGAACACGTTTGCGCCGCGCACCAGCACTTCGCCGTTTTCCGCGATGCGCACTTCGATGCCGGGGCCCGGCGGGCCGACGGTGTTGGGATTCGCCGCGCTGTCCGGCTGCACGGAAACGAACGCGCTCAGTTCCGTGGAGCCGTAGACCTGCTTGAGGTTCACGCCGAAAGCGCGGAAGAAACGGAACGTGTCCGCGCCCAGCGGCGCGCCGCCCGTGAGGCACCAGCGTGCGCGGCGCAGCCCGATCTGGTCGCGCACCGGGCCGTAAACGACGAATTCGCCGAGTGCGAGGA
>Ga0247727_10008600_pt1 | contig 18869 bp, 18 predicted proteins | sample WisWelCaveWW1625_FD_202498 | JGI IMG/M metagenome (GOLD analysis project Ga0247727, IMG submission 202498) | Biofilm microbial communities from Wishing Well Cave, Virginia, United States - WW16-25 | ecosystem: Environmental > Aquatic > Deep subsurface > Groundwater > Cave microbial mat | place... | reverse complement strand
CAGACGGTCTTTACCATGCCCTCGCGATAGCGCGCGCGGAGAATGCCGTTGACAACATTCCACGCGCGTCCCTGCTCATCAACGTCGTGCAGCTTTGCGGTGAAGTCCGTGTCGCGCGCGTTGGTGGGATACAGCTTTAGCTCGTTGCGCGCGGATACGGCGAAGATCGCGATGGCATCGATACCTTCGTCATCTGACACGACTTGGCGGGCGAGTGGTGGCAATGTTTATCGGCTTAATGGCAATGTCGGTATCGGGACGACGGATCCCAGCCTGAGTGTCGGTCGGGGACTAGAGATAAGGGGCAACCCTGGCGCCGTGCTCCGACTGACTGAGAATAGCAGCGCATTGAATCATTTTGAAATACGTTCGGTCGCCTCAGGTTCCGGCAATATGCTCCAGTTCGGAGAGGGCAATCAGACGTTTCTCACCATCAGGAGCGACGATGACGGTGGAGGGACGAGTCAAAGGGGCAAGGTCGGCATCGGGACGACAAGCCCACAAGACAAGTTGAATGTCGCCGGAGATCAGGTTAGTGTCAGTCAAGCTTTCAGTTCCAACAGCACATATGATTGGTTGGCGATTCGAAGCAATCGACAGGATGATGACTATGGCGGTCTCAATACAGAGTACGCCAAAATCTATATGGTCACCCCGGGTACAATAACCACAGGAGAAAGTAATAATCACACCAGTGGGGATATTCGGATTGCCATCAAAGAACAAGGAAGAACCACGACGAGGAAAGATCGGGTTACCATCCGTCACAATGGCAACGTCGGTATCGGAACGACTGCTCCCGCTTATCCACTTGATGTGACTGGGAACATACGATCTACAGCGGGCGTAATCGCTGGAACACTTTGGGCGGGCGATGGCGCATCTGGGAACATTAGAAAACTTACCGACGGAATACCTTTATACTTTAGCAACAGGGCAGGAATTCAAGAAATGATAATTAACGGCTCTGGCAAGGTTGGTATAGGCACGACTCTTCCCGATTATCAACTTGATGTAGATGGAACTATAAGAGCTAAAGACGACGTAATCGCCGCTGTAACACTTTGGACAGGCAGTGGAGGCATTAGAAAACTTACTGCCGGAATACCTCTCCACTTTAGAAACTCGGCAGGAACTCAAGAAATGGTAATAGACGGTTCTGGCAACGTCGGTATTGGCACAACCAGTCCAACTTCCAAGCTACATGTGGAAGGAACGACGACTACCAAAGTATTAGCCATCACCGGCGGCATGGATCTCGCCGAGCCGTTTGAAATTTCCGAGAGCCAACCCATTCCCAAAGGCGCGTTGGTGATCATTGATGAAGATAATCCAGGTCAGTTGAAATTGAGTCATCAAGCCTACGACAAACGCGTGGCGGGCGTGGTCAGCGGCGCGGGTGGGATCAATCCAGGTTTAACGCTCACGCAGGAAGGTGTGATGGAAGGCGGGCAGAACGTTGCGCTCGCAGGCCGCGTGTATGCTTTGGCCACCACCGCCAACGGCCCCATCAAGCCGGGGGATTTGTTGACGACGTCGGATGTTCCGGGGCATGCCATGAAGGCGACGGATGTTGCGCGGTCGCATGGCACGATTATCGGCAAGGCGATGTCGGCGCTGGAAAGAGGGGAAGGGTTGGTTTTGGTGTTGATCAATTTACATTGATTGTCCAAATCGCTTTTGAGAAAACAAGTTCGTGCAATTATTGACCGGTCACTCCGAGCGACCGGTCAATGTCACCTCAAAAGTATCAGCTAAAGGAGTCATCATGAATATGGCAAACAGATTGGGTACGTTTATTGTTTTGCTTCTTGCCACGAGCGCGTGGGCGCAAGAAGCATTTCCGGAGAGGGTTCCGGTTAATCCGCAGGCTGCTTCACAAAAATTCATGCCGTCAAGCTCTTTGCAGCAGACAGGCGCTATCCACACATTGGAACCGTTGAGCCCGGCAAGAATAGCGGCGACGGACGAGGCTGCCAGAAACAGATTTGCCAATGTCAATCCCGGGCCGGTGCGCGTTGGCTTGGTGCGATCCGTTGGAGCGACGCCGCTCTCGCTCGCAGGCGGTTCCTTCTCGCGCAGCTTATCATCCGAAGGTGAAAATGTCTGGACTCTGGCGATTCGCTCGTCAGGGGCAATTGGCATCCGCATTCACTTCTCAAAATTTGATGTGGGCAACGGCTCGGTTCTGGTTTCTGCGCGTGATGCCGAAGGCGTGATTGTGCATGGGCCTTACACCAAAAAGGGGCCAAATCAAACCGGCGATTTTTGGACCGCCTCGCTACCAGGCGATTTGGCGTTCATCGAAGTTTCAGGCGCTGATCAGCCGCGATTAGAAGTTGCCGAGATTTTACATTTTGATAAACATCCGACGGCATCGGTTCAGGACGAAAGCTTTGCGCCGAAGGACCATTTGCCTTGCCACCTTGATGTGATGTGCTATAATTCACCGCCGGTTCATCCTCATGCGCGTGATGCGATTGGGCAGATGAATTATATTGAAAATAGTATTGGATGGGTCTGTACAGGCACTCTTCTCAACGACCTTGATAACGAAACCTTTGTGCCTTACTTTCTTACGGCGTTTCACTGCATCAGTACCCAGGCAGTTACGAATACTCTGGAGGTTGTCTGGTTTTGGCAGCATGATTCATGCGGAGTTCGGCTTCCCAACTATTTTAGGTTGCCACGCAATACTGGCGGTACGCTGCTTGAAACCAACCCGACAGACGGCGGCAATGATATGAGTTTCATTCGTCTCGACGACCCTCTTCCCGGTGGCGTCGGGTTGGCTGGCTGGACCACCGGTTCGTTGCCGGCAAGCTTCGTTGGAATTCATCATCCAGATGGTTCGTGGAAGCGCGTGACTTTTCAGCATGAACAACGAGTTGTTTCCACCTGCACGAATTCGCCCATGAGCCAGTATCACTATTGCCTCCAGGATGACGGAGTTACAGAAGGGGGTTCAAGCGGGTCAGGCATTTTCAACGATACTGGGCAACTGATGGGCCAGCTTTTGGGGAGTTGCCCTCCGAATAATGACTTTGTTGAAGCCTGTGATAATCGCGACGAATACAATACCATGTACGGTAGATTCAATGTCACTTATCCGCTCATCAGAAGATGGCTGGAGGTCGGTGGCACCATCCATGTGAACAGTATTTATACTGGTGAAGAATTGGGCACACCGGATAAACCGTTCAACACCGTCGCTGAGGCCATTAACTTTGCCTGGAATGGTGCGCGGATTAAAATTCAAGCCGGTTCCTATCCAGAAGCACTGACGGCATCGACACAAGTACTCTTATTGGCGAATGGTGGAACGGTTACGATTGGCAAATGACTTTAATCCAAATCATCACTCTTCTTGAGGAGTCCAACCATGAACACGAAAAACGTATTTATCATAATGCTCTTTCTCGCCGGCTTGATTTATTGCGGTGAAGGATTGACGCAAGCCAGCAAAGTCGAATGGTCCTCATTCAACATGGGCTTCGCCATTCCAGCCTCGGCCAACACACGCGTCTGTGCAACCATTGGTCAGTCGTTTATCGGCGCGACACAGAACGCCAACACGCAGCTCGTCGGCGGATTTCTTGTGCATCCATCAATTACCGGGCTCAAAACTGCGGTTGAAGAGAAAACGCAGGAAGAAAGCCAATTGCCAACGGCATACGAGCTCAAGCAAAATTATCCGAATCCTTTCAATCCCAGCACGACGATTCAATTTGCGCTGCCCAAGCCTTCGGCGGTAAAATTGAAGATACTCAATATGCTGGGCAGGGAAATCCTCACGCTGGTGGATGAAAAACTGCCGGCCGGCGAGCACAAAGTCGTTTTCGATACGCGAACGTTGACCAGCGGTGTGTATTACTATCGTCTGCAAGCGGGCGAGGAGTTTGTCGAAACGAAGAAGCTCACGTTGTTGAAGTGACGAGTCGGAACGCCAAAAATAAAAGCGCAAGCAAAGGCGCGAAGACGCAGAGATGCGCAAAGAAAAACCCTACGGGTGCAACCTTTGCGCTACCTTTGCGACTCTGCGACTTTGCGTGTATTTTTGCTTTATTGATTTTTAAACCTGATATTACCGGCTGTCCGCTCGCTACGCATCTTTCGGCCACTGTTCAAACATGATACACCCGAATGTCTCAGCTTTGTGACACCCGCATCGATTGATCCTTCCACGATTTTCCTCGGCACGTCAAATCATCTTTAAAACTTGAATTTGCGCCCGCCAGGCTTTCCATTGTGTTTCTCTCCACTCCAATTCTTAAGTCTCAATTTGGCATATCGTTTGCTTAAAATATCGCGGCAAAAACTAACAGCTTGGCTGCTGTTGTTTTTCGTTTTATTGACCAATTATTGACCAGCGCCTCGCTTGAACAATCCAGGACTGCATTTGTGAATAAAGAACAAAACCAACACGAGCCAGACAATCAACGCCCGGCAGCGAGTATCATCGTGCCGGCCTATAATTCAAAACGAACGATCCGGCAATGCCTCGGCAGTCTGCTCGCGCAACAAACTTCCCATACCTACGAAGTGATTTTGGTTGACAGCAGCAAAGACGAGACGCCGCAAATTGTGCGCGACGAATTTCCGCACGTGCGGCTGATTCATCTCGAGCAGCAAACCTATCCCGGCTCGGCGCGCAACTTCGGCATCCGCCACGCGCGCGGCAGAATTTTGGCGTTCATGGATTCGGATTGTGTGGCCGACGCCGATTGGCTCGACCGCATCATGGCCGCGCATGACAAGCTGGAAGCCGCCGCGATTTTCGGCGCGGTAAAAAACGGCACGCCCACCAGCATCATCGGCACGGTTTGCTATCTCATCGAATTCAACGAGTTTTTGCCGCGCTCCAAACCGCGTTACACCGATATTCTGCTCGGCGGCAATGTCGGTTACAAACAGGACGTTTTCAGCCAACACAATATCTTTTTCACCGACATTTTTCCTTCCGAAGACACCATCTTCGCCTGGACGCTGCGGCAAAAGCACGAGAAGATTTATTTTGATCCGAGCATTTTGGTGGCGCATTTGAATCGCACGAGTTTCAGCGGCTTGCTGCGGCATCAGCATACTTTGGGCAAAGCTTCCGCCGAGGCGCGCCGCACCACGAATTTGCGCGGCCAAATTTTCGTGAAATATCCCTGGCTGTGTTTGGGATTGCCTGTGGTGCGTTGGGCGCGCGCCGCCCTGCGGCTGATGCGAACCGACTTGAAATATTTTTTGGTTTTTCTGGCGCTCACGCCGCTTTATTTGATCGCCAGCTCGGCCTGGAGTTTTGGCTTTATCTCAAAAGGCAGCTTTACTCCCACGCGCATCCAAATTGAACCGAGCCGCGCCGGGACGTGAGCAAAAAAGTCATGGCAGCCGTGCAACCATTCCGCCCATCTTGGCTGGCTTATGTGATCCTCCTGCTGCTGATCATCGCCGGCGCGTATTTGCGTCTGGCGCATCTCGACCGGCCCAGCTTTTGGGTGGATGAGTTCAATCACGTCGTGGCCGCGCAGGCCATGCTTGAAGGCAAGGGGGCGGTGTTTCCGTCCGGGCTGCCTTATCAGCGCGGCATGGTGTTTACAAAAATCGTGGCCTTTTCATTTTCACTTTTCGGTGTAAGCGAATTTGGCGCACGGTTTTTTAGCGCGGTTTTGGGCGTGCTCACCATACCGCTCATGTTCTTGGTGGCCGCCAGCATGTTTCGCCATCTCGGCGTCGGTTTGGTCGCGGCGTTTTTACAGGCCTTCACGCCGTTCAACATCGGCTGGTCGCGCGTCAGTCGGATGTACGCCATCTTTCAGTTTTTTTTCCTGCTGGCGGCTTATGCGATTTACGCCGGCATCGAAAGCGAGCGTGAGAAACCCGTCGCGGCAACAAAGATGTCGAGTTGGCAGTCGCGCTTGCAGCATCGGCTAGCCGCGTGGAATATTGATTTCGTCTGGCTTTTTATCGCGGCATTAGCCATGGCGATTGCGACGTATTTGCAAGTGTTGAGCGGCATCATTCTGCCTGGCCTTTTGGTTTATTTTTTCATCATGCTGCTCTGGGCCGCGACGATTGAAGGATGGCGAAGCGCGGTGACGAGCAAGTATGCTTTTTTTATGGTCACGGCGCTGTTGGGCGTTGCCGGCATCGCCGCGCTCGCTCCCGGCTTGTTGGCCGAAGCGCGCGAGGCGATGAGTTTCAGTCCCAACTGGGCGCGCTATGATTACGTGCAAAACAAATTTTATTATCTCTGGTTTTTGACCTCGAATTTTTATTTTACCATCGCGGCTTTTTTCTTGATCGGCGCTGTCGCCGCCGCGGCCGAACGGTGCAGGCCGGCAATTTATCTTCTGAGTATTTTTATCGTCGCGCTCGGTTTGCTTTCAACGTTGTTTGTGGTGAAAGTCGAGCGGTATATTTTTCATCTGTTCCCGTTTTATTTGATCATCGCGGCTTACGGCGCGATCAAGCTGTTTGAGTTTGTCCTCGCGCTGAATCGCGAGGCGCTGCAAAAATATCCGCAACACCGTTCAACGCGCCTGTCCAAATTAAATTTAGTGGCCGTCGCCATCGTCGGCATTGGAATTCTTGGCGCATCGGATTGGCTGCGCTATGCCCGTAAGATTCCGACATTCTATACGGTCAGCAACGGCGCCGTGGGACACGAAGAGTGGCGGGAAGCGTGCGATTATCTGCGCCGCCAGCAGGTCGAAGGCCAACCGGTGGTGTCGACGTTGCCGATTGCGGTGCATTACTATCTCGGGCGCGTTGATTACTACCTCGCCAGCCGCCAAAATCCGCGCGACGAAGAAATCATCATGAAAAACGGCGCGCCGGTTGATTATTACAGCAACGCGCGGGTGATCGATACGGTTGAAGATTTGCAGAGCTTGATGGCCGAGCAGCCGCGCGGTTGGCTCATCGTGGACGAGTATCGCCTCGGCGAAGAGCGCCTCGTTCGTCCGGCCGTCAAGGAATTTATTCAGCGCCAACTGCAATGCCGTTACGTGACGCCGGAAAAGTCAATCGCGATTTTTGGTTGGGGCTGAGAGTATAAAAATGAGTTCTTTCACTCGCGGCGCGTTTCAGTTGATGGCGGCGCAAACGGTTTTCATGCTGAGCGGGTATGCGTTGAATGTCTTTCTCGCCCGCCATTTTGGCCCCGAGCTTTACGGGGTGTACGGCGTGGTCATGGCGGTTTTGGTTTGGGCCGAAATTTTTGTCATCAACGGCATTCCCACCGCCATGCAAAAATTTTTGGCCGAATCGCCGTCGGCTGCGTTGTTTCGGCTCGGCCGTCGCATGCAGTTCGGATACACGCTCGTCATCTTGCTGCTGTTTGCAGCGTTGACGCCGGCCATCAGCGCCTGGCTGCACGAACCGGATTTTAAAAAATTTCTTTGGATTGCCGCGCCGGATATTCTGCTGTACGGCTTGTATTGGTTTTACCTCGGCGCGCACAACGGTTTGCATCGCTTCGATTCCCAGGCGCTGATCGTGATCTTTTACGGCCTGAGCAAAGTCGCGAGCAGCATCGGCTTGGTTCTCGCCGGCGTCGGGATTGCCGGCGCTTTTATCGGCAATTTCCTCGGTTCCGCCGTTGGTTTGGCGATTGGTCTCTGGCGGTTGAATCGCGCCAGCTTGGTGGAGACCACGGTTTCAGAGCATTATTCACGCCTCACCAAATTTGCGGCGCCGATCATTTTATACTCGCTCAGCCTCAACGCCGTTTTTTATCTCGATCTGCTCTTTGTCAAACGTTTTTTGCCGCCCGTCGTGGCGGGCTATTACACGGCGGCGGCAACGATTGCGCGCGTGCCGTATTTTATTTTTCTCGGTTTGGGTTTTTCGATTTTGCCGGTTTTAAGCCGCGCGCTGGCGCAGCAAAATGTGGCAGAAACCCGGCGCCTGCTGCGGCAGACCATGCGTTTGCTTTTCGTCTTGTTGGCGCCGGTTTTAGCCCTGGTCATTCCCAATGCCGGGAGTATCATCGCGTTTCTTTACACCGACGCCTATCAACCGGCGACGCCGATTTTGCCTCTGCTCATCATCAGCATCGTCCTGTATACGTTTTGGATGGTGTTCAGCACGATCATGAGCGCTGCTAGCAAGCCGGATCGCGCGTTTCAACTGTCGCTGGTGGCCGCGGTTGCGGATGTGATTTTATGTTGGATATTGGTGCCGCGCTGGGAGGGACGGGGCGCAGCGCTGGCCACGTTGGGCGCTTCGGCCTGCGGCATGTTGATGACCGGAACCTACGTGCTGCGGCGATTCGAATTCATCATCCCCTGGCGCTCGCTGTGGCGCGCGATCATCGCCGGCGCGGCAGCCTGGGCCGTGTCGATGTGGTGGACGACTGCCGGTGTGATGCTGTTGGTTGAGTTGATCGTGTTGTTCGGGTTTTATCTGGTTCTGCTTTATATCCTTGGCGAGTTAAAAGATATTCGTAAAATTTTTGTATGAACATCGCAATCATGGGCATTCGCGGGATTCCCGCAAATTACGGTGGTTTTGAAACATTTGCTGAAGAATTGAGCACCCGTTTGGCGCAGCGCGGCCACGAGGTGACGGTTTATGGCCGTTCCAACAGCATCAAGTCTACGGATAAATATTATCGCGGCGTGCGGCTGGTGATCTTGCCGACGATCCGCCACAAATATTTTGACACCGTCGCGCACACGCTGCTTTGTGTTTGCCACAGTCTGACGCAGCCTTACGACGCCATTTTGATTTGCAACAGCGCCAACGCCATCTTTTCCTGGATTCCGCGTGTGAAGCGGATTCCGGTCGCGCTCAATGTCGACGGCCTGGAATGGAAGCGCGCCAAATGGAATGCCCTCGGCAAAGCGTTTTATAAAATGTCAGAATGGCTCGCGACGTTTTGTGTGAATGAAGTGGTGACGGACGCGCGAGACATCGAGAAATATTATTTGGAAAAATTCAACAAGCGCTCGACGTACATTCCCTACGGCGCGCCGGTCGGCCGCGTGGAAACCGACGAGGTGTTACGGCGCTTTGATTTGAAACCAGAAAAATATGTGCTTTACGTCAGCCGTTTCGAGCCGGAGAATAATCCGCATCGCGTCGTCAAAGCCTTCGAGCAGGTAAAGACCGATCTCAAGCTCGTCATGGTCGGTGATGCGCCTTACAGCAACGATTTTATTCGAGAAGTGAAGAGCACGAAAGACCCGCGCATTATTTTTACCGGCTACGTTTTCGGCCAGGGCTATCGCGAGCTGCAATCGAACGCCTACTTTTACATTCAAGGCACCGAAGTCGGCGGCACGCATCCGGCGCTGCTCGAAGGCATGGGACACGGCAACTGCATTCTCGCCAATGATGTGCCGGAACATCGCGAAGTGTTGGGTAATGCCGGATTCTTTTTCAAAACCGGCGCCAACGGCGATTGCAGCGACCTGCGCGAGAAGATGCAGCATCTGTTCGACAATCCCAACGTCGTGGCGCGGACCGGCCATCAGGCGCAAGAGCGTATTCAGCAACATTATACGTGGGATCGCATCACCGAGCGCTACGAAGAGCTTTTTGTACGTCTGGCGCGGCGAAAGAAAAATTTAGCGTAAAAAAAGTTTCTCGAAATCTACGAGAAAAATGCGAATAAATTTTATCAAATGCAGCCCCGATGGTAATTGCAGGAGATTGATGAGTGGAAATTCATAGTCGGCTGGAGCGTAAATTATAATTATTGCTTACGACTCGTAAAAATTTAACAAAGGCAGCGTGGCTACTTGTTGCCAGCTCAAAGTCCACCTTGCTGCCAAGCAACAGTGCTTTTCCCAGTTTTTCGGTGGTCATTTGCAAATAATGCAAGCGGTCAGAGGCCGACCACGGTGGTCGCAAAGTTCGTTGATAAGCAGCCCAGTCATTGCGAGCCTGCTTGAGAAACGCCATTTGCCAGTTTCGCCGGTTCATCATACTGTCGCCATCTCGCGAGAGAGTTCTTGATAGTTTTTCAAGTTCCATCCCTCGGGCAGAGGGATTTCGCTTTGCAGAACTTTTTGCCATTCTTCCGGCGTAACCTCTGCAAGATACAAATCGTATGGAACTTCGTCCGAAGGCGGAAAATAAAATGACAGGACATCTCCAGTGGCAGGAGTCATGGGATTGATTTCGAGCAAATTGATTTCCGGCGCTGTTTCAGATTTAAACCAGATCACTTTTTCAAGGCTCGCTTCAACCTCGAAATGTTCATGGGCTATCTTTTTAACAACACCCTCTATGCTTTGATGGTTCTGGGGCATATTTTTTTATAAACTGATTGTAAGTAAGTATTGGGTTGTTGAGTGGTTTTGTAAATTAAAGATATGAAAATCATTTTTAAAATGCAAGCAACGTAAAAACATGGCTCGTCATAAACTTCATATCTCTGGGTTGATTATCTTAGCATTGCTTTTTAGACTTTTTCTGTTGCGATATCGCTTTGCCGTGAGCTGGGATGAGCCGCATTATTTGCAAATGGCCGCCAGTTTTGCCGCAGGAAACTGGAGTGAGTTCTTTCATCCGTATTGGTCACCGGGATTGCCGTTGTGGATGGGATTAGCGAATTTGCTCATTCCTGATGTCGAGCTGGCCGGACGTTTGACAACGATATTGTTGGGGTCTTTGATCGTAGCGCCGATTTATCTGTTGGCGCGCGAGCTGGCCGGAAAGCAAGTGGCGTTTTGGGCGGGAGTGTTTGCGGCGTTGCATCCGTCGCTCGCCTTCGCGCAAACGGCGCCGCTGGCAGAACCGGCTTACATGTTCTTTGGCTTTCTCGGTCTGTGGCTCGGCTGGCAGGCTTTGCAAAAAAGCCGCTGGGTGTTCGCCATCGCGGCCGGGTTGTGTTGGGGATTTTCCTATCTCGCCAAACCGGAAGGCACGGGCTTTGTGCTGGTCTTTGCCGCCTTTGCGACTGGACGCGCGGTTGCAGATTTTTTCAGCCATCGCCGCGCGCCTTCGTTGTTAGCGATCGCTGCCGCCGGCATCGGATTTCTCATCGTTGCCTCGCCGTACTTGATTTATTTGCATCAGCAAGCCGGACATTGGACCCTCAGCGCCAAAGGCGCGGCCAATCAACAATTCGAAGCGACGTTTTTTACCGCCGAAGACGACGATTTTTTTGAATCGTTATCACCCGACAACAAAACACTGCCGATGGACGCCATTTTTCATACCGGCGCGTTTTTGCGGCAGACGAAAAAAAACGAAGTGCCGAGCGTGCAAATCTCTGCCGGGTTGATGACACGCAAATATGCAACGAATTTCTTTCGCGTGTTGAAATACGGCTTGCCGCAAATGCTGTCGCTTTTTTTGATCATCTTGTTCGGCCTCGGCTTGCTCGCCAAGTCCTGGCAAAAAGAGGAAGCGCCGCTGGCAGTCTATTTGCTGGGCGTACTGATTTTTTATTGGCTTGTACTGGTGCCGTTTTTTCACATCACCGAACGTTATCTGATGGCCATGCTGCCGCTCGCCGGAATTTGGATCGCACGCGGCTTGCTGTGGCTCGCCGATTGGCTGAAGGGCACGGCGCAATCGTTATTTTCACGCGCGTTTTCGCAACGGCAAACGATCGCGCTGGCGACGATTATTTTTGGTTTTCTCTTTTGGCTGCCGGAAATGAGCAAAGTGATGGCGCAGACGCCGGAAGGTTTTAGCGTGTGGGGCGACGCCGTCGAGTTGAAAGAAGCCGGAAATTGGCTGCGCCAAAACGCCAAGCAACAACCGCCGATTGTCATGAGCTACAACAAAGCCGTTGATTTTTACGCCGGCAATTATGACGTTCGCACCGGTGTGAGTTTCAGCCGGGATTCGCTGCGCCGGCAAATCGAATATGCCCGCCATCGCCAGGCGCGTTATGTCGTGGTCAGTGAACGTTACCTCAAACTCTTTCCCATTTGGCAACACGCGATTGATGCGCCGGCGCCGGAGCTCAAGCTGCTGTACACCACGAGCAACACCGTCGTTCCCAAAGCGTATGTTTTTGAAATCGTTCCGCAGCCGGCGCGAAGTGTTGGTAATTGAACTCTACAAGTGAAAGCTGTTCATGAAGTTATCAATCACGATTTGATGTGGTCATGACCAAAACCGTTGCAAACGCCATCTTTCTGCTGTCAATTTTGACGACCATTGCCGGACAGATTTTTTTGAAGAAAGCCACGACGAGCCAGACGCTGCACTTCGACGCCTCACGTTTGTTTTCCAGCGTGGTCGCGCTGGCGATGAATCCTTACGTGCTTGCCTGGATTTTGTCGGCCGGAATCAGCGCCGCGCTGTGGATTTTCGTCCTGTCGCGCTTCGAGCTGAGCTTCGCCTTTCCGGTCTCGACGACGCTGAGTTATGTTTTGATTCTCGTCCTGTCGTGGTGGCTGTTCGGCGAGAACATGACGCTCATCCGCTGGATCGGCATCGGCTTGATGTGCGCCGGCATTTTCATGACCACGCAAAGTTAAACAACACGCATCGCACCTTACAGGCGTAGCCAATGGAACGCAGCAAGAACGACTTCAGCTTGTCGATCTTTTTTCCGGTTTATAACGACTGGGGCACGATCGGCAGCATGGTGGCTTTGGCGATTTCAACCGCCGAACAAATTACCGGCGAGTACGAAATTATTTTAGTCAACGACGGCAGCGGACAGCATACCGTCGATGTGCTGAATTTTGTGGAAAAACAGTTTCCGCAGGTTCGCGTCGTGCATCACAAGAAAAATCGCGGCTACGGCGGCGCTTTGCGCACCGGTTTTTCGGAAGCCCGCAAGGATTATATTTTTTACACCGACGGCGACGCGCAGTACGACGTGCGCGAGCTGAAAAAACTCGTGCCGGCGATGCGGCCGGGAATCGACATTGTCAATGGCTATAAAATCAAGCGCCACGATCCGTGGTATCGCATCGTCATCGGCAAAATGTATCACACCGTCACCAAGCTGGCCTTCGGCTTCACGATTCGCGACGTCGATTGCGACTTTCGCTTGATGCGCCGCGGCATTTTTGATAAAATTCATCTCGAGCACAACAGCGGCGTGATCTGCGTCGAGATGATCCGAAAGCTGCACGACGCCGGCTGCCGCTTTGCCGAAGTGCCGGTGACGCATTTTTTCCGCGCCAGCGGCAAATCGACGTTCTTTCGCTTTGGCCGCGTCTTTCGCGTCGGCGTCGATCTCGCTAAATTGTGGTGGCGTTTGGTTGTCAAAAAAGAAGGGAAAAAGAAAGAAGTCGTTCATGATCGAGCTCGAGAAATCGTATCGCGATAAGAACGTCATGGTCACCGGCGGGTTGGGCTTTATCGGCTCGACTCTGGCGATTCGTTTATCCGAATTGGGCGCGCGGGTTATCGTGGTGGATTCGCTCATCGACGATTACGGCGGCAGTCTTTTTAATTTGCACGGCTACGAAGATCGCATTCGGATCAACATCGCCGACGTGCGAACCACCTCGACGATGAATTATCTCGTGCGCGGCCAGCATTACATTTTCAATCTCGCCGGCCAGGTGAGCCATCTCGACAGCATGGAAGATCCGTACACCGATCTCGAAATCAACTGCCGCAGCCAGTTGTCGATTCTCGAATCATGCCGGAAATTCAATCCGGAGGTGAAAATCGTGTTCGCGGCGACGCGCCAGCAGTACGGCAAGCCACAATACCTGCCGGTTGACGAGCGCCACCCGATGATGCCGACCGACGTCAACGGCATCAATAAAATTGCCGGCGAAATGTATCATTTGTTGTATAATAATGTGTATGGCATTCGCGCCTGTTCGTTGCGTTTGACCAACACGTACGGCCCGCGCATGTTGGTGAAGCATAATCGGCAGGGCTTCGTTGGTGTGTTCATTCGCCAGGCAATGAACGGAGAAGAAATTAGAATTTTCGGCGACGGCAAACAGCGGCGCGATTTTAATTATGTCGACGACGTGGTTGACGCCTTTTTGCTGGCTGGCGCCGATGAGCGCGCCAACGGCGAAGCCTTCAATCTCGGCGGCGCCGAAGTTTTCAATCACCTGGATTTCGTCAAAACCTTGATTGAGGTTGCCGGCAGCGGCTCGTACCGGCTCGTGCCGTTCCCGGAAAATAAAAAGAAAATCGACATCGGCGATTATTTCGGCAATTATGAAAAATTTCGCGCTCTCACCGGCTGGGAGCCGAAAGTCCGTTTGCGTGAAGGTTTGGAAAAAACCGTCGCTTATTTTCGACAATATAAAAAGCATTACTGGCCTAACGCGGATCCCGTGAGCGGGACAACAAAGTAAATTAATCGCTCACGGAATTGGAACGGCTCACAGAAATAAAAGCATAAAATTTTTTACTTCAGTGAGAGTTCCATTTCCGTGAGCCAAAGTTTCTTTAAATGAGCATCCCATTTCTTGATCTCTCACGCCAATATTTGGTGATGAAAAACGAAATCGATGCGGCGATAGCGCGCGTCTTTCATCGCGCCTGGTTTATTTTGGGCGAAGAAGGCGAGGCTTTCGAGCGCGAGTTTGCGAATTATCTCGGCGCCAAGCTCGGCGTCGGCGTCGGCTCCGGCACCGAGGCCTTGCATTTGGCCTTGCTCGCCTGCGGCGTCGAGCCGGGCGACGAAGTCATCACGGTTCCCAACACCGCGGTGCCGACGATCTCGGCGATTTCGTTCGCGAATGCGGTTCCCAAACTGGTTGACATCGATCCGAATACTTTCACGATGGATGTGCGTCAGGTCGAGGCTGCGATCACCTCACGCACAAAAGTTTTGATGCCGGTGCATCTGTACGGCCAAACCGCCGATATGAAACCGCTGCTCGACATCGCCCGCAAACATAATTTGCGCTTGGTTGAGGATGCCTGTCAAGCGCATGGCGCAACTTATGGCGAGCAAAGAGCCGGAACCCTTGGCGACGCCGGCTGCTTCAGTTTTTATCCGAGCAAAAATCTCGGCGCTTACGGCGACGGTGGATTCGTTTGCGCCAACGATCCGGAAATTGACAAGCGCTTGCGCTTGCTGCGCAATTATGGCCAGACCAAACGTTACTATCACGCGATAAAGGGTTTTAACAGCCGGCTCGATGAATTGCAAGCCGCGGTGTTGCGGGCCAAACTCGCTTATCTTGACAAATGGAATGCGAGCCGCCGGGAGTTGGCGAAACGCTTTGATGCCTTGTTAAAAGATCTGCCGATAACGCTGCCTAAAACAGCGGCGTGGGGCAATCATGTCTTTCATTTATATGTGATTCGCACGCCGCAACGTGATCAGCTCTGCTCGTTTTTGGCCGAGCGCGGGATTCAGACGATCATTCATTATCCGGTGCCGGTGCATTTGCAGGAAGCCTATCGCGATTTGAATATTCCCGCTGGCGCCTTGCCGGAAGCCGAAAAAGCGGCGCGTGAAATCGTCTCGCTGCCGTTTTATCCCGAAATGCGGGACGATGAAATCGAATTGCTGGTTGCGGCGATGCGTGAGTTTTATCAGAAACAAGTTTAATTGAAAATAAAATAAAAATTGCAAATTGAAAATTTTCAATTTAAAATTTTAATGAATTCGATACCGGGACAGGGAGAGGTTTCTAAGCAGGTGGAAGGCATGGATGAATTGCGCAAGCGATTGGTGATTGTGCCGGCGTTTAATGAGGAAAAAAATATCGGGCGGGTGGTGGATGATATTTTAAACGCGGGACTGGGACTGGACGTCGTGGTGATTGACGATGGCTCGCACGATCGCACCAGTGAAATCGCGCGGGCTCACGGCGCGCGCGTCATTATGCTGCCGTTCAATCTTGGCATCGGCGGCGCGGTTCAAACCGGCCTCAAATTCGCTTATCGCCAGGGCTACGACGTGGCCATTCAAATTGACGGCGACGGACAGCACGTGCCTTCGGAAATTCCAATTCTGCTGGCGCCGTTGCAGCGTCGAGAAGCGGATGTGGCCATCGGTTCCCGCTATATTGGCTCACGCCACTATCGAACGCCGTTGATGCGCCGCGCCGGCATGATTGTTTTCTCGGTGGTGAATTCCATCTTGATCGGCCAGCGCATTACCGACAACACCTCCGGCTTTCGCGCTTTTAATCGCCGCGCGATTGAATTTCTCCGCATGATCTATCCCAGCGATTATCCGGAGCCGGAGGCGGTGGTGATGCTCGGCCGCAACGGTTTCCGCTTGAAAGAATTGGCCGTCGAGATGCGTCCGCGGGCTTCGGGCGAGTCGTCCATCAACTCGCTGCGCGCCGTGTACTACATGGTGAAAGTTCTGCTTGCCATCATTATGGATGTGTTTAAATCTTACCCCAAGGTCGGGGTCAGTGTGGAATAAGCGTTCTTTGACAAACGTTTTTGTAACGCATGTTCAACTGCGTAATCATGACAAGTCTCGAGGCCGCCGTCTCAAATCGCTAACTTGCATCGACAAGGTGATTTAGAGCGCTTGAGTTTGCTGGCTCATCCTTTGCTATAAGCGATTTTTATGCCAATTATGGCCGGATGAGTCAATAATGCCATGCTGTAAAGTTTGCTGCATTTTTAATCTATCTTTAAGGAGAACGTTATGCGAAGGAATGCGATCTGGATGTTGATGGTGTTGGCGCTCGCGCAAAGCAGTTGGGCGCAGTTTGCCGGAGCCACATTTGAAGAACGAAAGCGCGCTTATATTGATGATCAAGGTGAAAGATGGTCGCGTTGGTTTCCACACTCGATGCGGCAGCCGCTGTGGGCGTGGCTCGAGCGGCCAAACGAAAGCAATCGCAGTCGAATCAGCGAGGAAATCGGCTATTTGGCCTCGGAAAATTGCAATGATGCCTTGCAGAATTGGGAAAATTGCTGGTGGACCGGCGACCATCCCACGACCATCGTCGCGAGCCGGATTTTGCTTCAATATTATTACAGCAAAAAAGTCATCAGCGACGCCGATGCGCAGAAACTAAAAACCCAATTGCGCGGCGTGGCGACAAGCCCCGGCGTCTGGTGCGGCGTGGCGAATTATCAGTTTCGTTATCTGGTGACGGCGTATTTGTATGCGGCGCGGATGGAAAATATGGGGCAGATAACCTATCCTCATCCTGATCCTGAGTATCGTTGCCCGCCGGCATTTACCTATAACGGCCGCCGCTACGAAGGCGGGCGTTCGTATGACGCCAAAACCCTTTACGCGGATTACGTGCATTTTACCATCGACGAAACGCTGCGGAAAGGCACCGAAGAGGATCAGTCGCCGGCAGAATACTATGCGGCGCAAGTGCATGCCTTCGCGCTGCTTTATGATTTCAGCCCGGACCCGGCTTTGAAAAACAAAGCCAAAATGCTTCTGGATTGGCTGATGTTCAATTACGCAGTGGGATTCAGCGCCAACCATATTGCCGGCGGCCATGGCCGCCATTATCGCACCTATGAGTGCAGCAGCCAGGACTCGTTTCCGTTTTCGATCTTTTACAACATCGCGCCGGAGGCGATCGACCACGTCACGCGCAAGATTATCCTTACCGAGTTTTATGTGACGAGCTATCGCCATCCGCAAATGCTGGTGGATATCGTCGAAGCAGCCAACAGCCCGAACAGCGCCGAAGGTGACGATTACTACCGCATTATTCGCGGCCACGTGCCGACCTTGGGAGGAAAGAATTGGTATTCGACATTACCGCAAGCCATGCGTTATGACTATGTCACCAAAAACTATAACCTTGGCGGCACGAATTTCGGCACCGGATGGGAATTGAATATCAGTATGCAAGGCGGCCCAGTCAACGGCCCATTCAAAATTTTCATCAATGATCAAACCTTGCCCGGAGATATATGTAGTTGGTCGACGCCGGGAAATGATGCGTTCGTCTTGGGCAGCAATGCTTATCAGCACCGCAATGCGTTGTTCATCGACGGCAATGGCACGCTTTACCAATGGTTGGGGCGTAGCGCCTGGGATGAGCAGAGCAGCGAATCGGGCTGGCAATTTTTTCGCAAAGGCAAGGTCGCCATGGCCATCATGATACGTAGCTCGAGTGCGTTGGAAGTTTGCACGATTGGCGTCGATTATTCGAGCTATGATGATTTCAAGTCGGCCATCAAAACCCGCGCCGAGCTGGCCGGTGATCATTTCAAAACCAGCAAAGGTGTGAGGATTTACAAAGGCTACGTTGATTATGGCCCTGATTTCACGAAACTGCCGTTTGACCGTCTGGAAGTTTGGGAAGGCCACGTCGGGCGCAATGACGAGAATAAAATCGTGGAGTGGAATAGCAATGTCATGACGGTTTCACGCCATGGGAAAAAAATCATCTACGATTTCAACAATTGGGTCTACAATGAGGACGGAACATACGTTCCGCCTGATTCGCCGCCCGCGCCGCCGAACGGTTTTCGAATCACGCAATGATAGGAATAATGAGCTTTCGCATTCAAATCTTCGCCGTCTTCGGGAGCCTGGCCATCACCGCATTTGTCTTCGAGCTGATTCGCAAGAGAAAAATGCTGGAGAAGTACTCGCTCCTGTGGTTTAGCGCCGCCGTGGTGTTGATTGTGCTGTCGTTGTGGCGCGGCCTGCTGGAAAAGACCGCCGGTTTCCTGGGCGTCTATTATGCGCCGTCGGCCTTGTTCATCATTGCCGCCTTCTTCGCCATGGCCATGTTCTTGCACTTCACCGTCGTGGTCTCCCGGCTCACGGAGCAAAACAAAACCCTCGCCCAGGAGGTTGGGTTGATGCGGGAAGAATTGCAAACGATGCGTCAAGGCGCAGGCACGGTGCCATGAATGGCTCGACGGCGATCGCCAAACTGGAAGCTTGGCCGCGCGGCGTCTTGCTTGGCCTCATTTTCGGCCTCGGGCTGTCCGCGCGCCTGTTGCTGATTTTGATCATGCCGCAGCTCGGCGATCCCACCGGCATGGACGCGCAGAATTATCTGCAACTGGCCAGGAATTTGGCGGAG
>Ga0247727_10008599_pt1 | contig 18869 bp, 15 predicted proteins | sample WisWelCaveWW1625_FD_202498 | JGI IMG/M metagenome (GOLD analysis project Ga0247727, IMG submission 202498) | Biofilm microbial communities from Wishing Well Cave, Virginia, United States - WW16-25 | ecosystem: Environmental > Aquatic > Deep subsurface > Groundwater > Cave microbial mat | place... | reverse complement strand
CGAGGAGCTCGAATACGATGGTCTTGCCGTCCGGGGAGACGTCGAGGGAAAGCCAGGTGGCTTCGTCGGTGGTGAACTCGACCTTGCGGTCGGACTTCAGGGCCAGGCCCTTTTTCGGTTCTTCCTTTTTTTCGTCCTTCTTCTCTTCCTTTTTCTCCTGCTCGGACGCCGCTGCGTACTCCGGCACCTGCGCAGCCACGGGGAGGCCCGCCAGCAGCGCTGCCAGCAGTGGAAATAGAATGATTCTCTGTTCCATCCAATAGTTCATCGCCGCACCTCGGTTGTGGCGCCGGCATCTGCTCGGCGCTGGGATTGCGAAAGATCGCCGCCGACGAGGCGGCGGATCAGGTTTTCCCGCTTGCAAGGAACCGGAAGTATATTCCAGCACTTCAGAAAAAAGAAAACGGGCGCCCGGACCGCGAGGGTCGGGACGCCCGTTTGGACGTTTCCTAACGCTGCTGGTTAGACAGCCGCCAGCTCAGATCTCCCACCAGAAGGGTTCTTCCTCGGGTGGCCGTCCCTGGCCGCCGCCCCCGCCGCCGGGACGCGGCACGTTGACGTGCGGCACGCCGGCTTCGTTGGCCAGTTTGTTGAACGCGGGCAGGTCTTCCTGCACCAGTTTGCGGATAGCGGTTCCCGCCTCCTGGAGCTTGGGCAGGATTTCCTTGATCCGGTCCAGTTGCCATGTGGTGGGCGCAGCCGTGTAACTTTCCAGCGCTCCGGCAATTTGCTGGAGCCGCTGAAGAGCATTGGGCGGCGTAAAGGTGAGCGCCGGTCCAGCAGCCCCGAGCGCCTGCGCCTGTGTGTCGCCGCACTGTTGCGGCGTCGCCACCAGCTTGCAGGCCTCGATGGTCCGCTTCAGCAGGTCTTCCGCAGCCTTTGTCACGTTTTCCGGCACGCGGGTTCCGCCCGGGCGCTTCCAGCCCTCGATAGCTGTGTTCAGCGCCGTGCGCATCGCGGTAATGCCGCGCTGCCCGACCACCGCCGGGCCAATCACCGGAGCAATCGAGCTGATGGCCCCGCGACGCACAGCGCGCTCCTCTGCCGTAATGATCAGCCGGGGGTCTTCCTCAACCACAACGGTCCTGGAGACCTCCTTGTCGCCGAGACGCACCTTAATGGTGAACGTGCCCGGATCCACTCGCGGTCCCAGGCCCAGTCCTCCTGCGCCGAGTCCACCGCCTCCGCCACCGAAGCCCCCGCCCGGCCCGGCCTGCCCGGGCCCTGCCGGTGGAATCGGGGACGTGGCGCGATAGTCCCAGATGACGCGATTGATGCCGGAATTACCGGTGCCGTCGAGCTGGCGAATGGTCTTGCCCTCGCTATCGGCGATGGTGATGCGCACGCGGTTTTGAGGCGGGCCGGCCTGCGGTCCCCCCGCCGGAGGCGCTTGCCCTTCCGCGGGAGCAAGCGGGGGTTCCACCTTGTTCTTCAGGTAGTAATTGATGATGACGCCGTTGGGCGGGTTCTGGCCCAGAAACGTCTTGTGGCCTTGTGAGGCCGAAGTGGTGCGATTCGAAAGCCTCCACATGGTGGCCGGGCGAATGTCGAACAAGTGCAGGTCCGATTCCGCAACCCTGGGGTTCAACTGCTCGAGCGCCCCCAGGTCATCGAGGATCCAGATGGAGCGTCCGTGCGTGCCGAAGATGAGGTCGTTGTCGCGCGGGTGGATGAGGATGTCGTCCACGGGCACAGTGGGCAGGTTGAGCTTGAGTCTGGTCCAGTTGCCGCCGCGGTCCAGGCTGACGTAGGCGCCGAATTCGGTCCCGGCAACCAGCAGGTCAGCGTTCCTGGGATGCTCGCGGATGACGTTGACAATGCCGTTATTCTCCGGGATGCCGTTGCGGATGGCCTTCCATGTTTCGCCAAAGTCCGTGGTGGAGAAGACGTAGATGTTGAAGTCGTTCATGCGGTGGCCGTCGAAGGTGACGTAGGCTGTGCCTTCGGCGTGACGGGAAGCCACGACGCGGCTCACATACGTGCCCGCGGGAACGCCGGGCACCTTGCTGGCCACGTCTTTCCACGTCGCGCCTCCGTCTTTGGTCACATGGAGGTTTCCGTCATCGGTCCCCGCCCAGATCACGCTGGCATTCAGCACAGATTCGGAAATCGAGGTGATGCACGGCCACTGCTGCACGCCATCGTGGCGCGAGAGAGTGGTGCGGTCCGGCACCTTGCCCATAATCACTTTCTTGTCACGGTCCTCGTTGTTGGTGAGGTCCGGGCTGGCTTTGGTCCAGTTGTCGCCGCGGTCCGTGGACTTGAACAGGAAATTCCCGCCGTAGTAGATGGTCCTCGGGTTGTGCGCGGAGATGACGATGGGCGAATTCCACTGGAAGCGATAACGGGCCTCGCCTTCAGCCTCGATGGGCCGGATGGCCCGGGATTCGTGGGTGCGCAGGTCGCGGCGAAGGACGTTGCCGTCCTGCGATTCCGCATACACGATGTTGGGGTCTGTGGGGTCAATCTGCGCGTAGTAGCCGTCGCCGCCCGCCACCGTGTACCACTCGCTGGTGGGGATGCCGGCGGTGTTGGTGGTGGCGCTGGGGCCGCACCAGGTATTGTTGTCCTGCAGGCCGCCGCAGACGTAGTAGGGCTTGCGCATGTCTGCGCCGATTTCATAGAACTGGCCCAGCGGGATGGTGTTCACGAAATCCCAGGTGCGCCCGCGATCCCAGCTCCAGTGGATGCCGCCGTCGGAACCCGTGAGCACGTGGTCGGAATTGGCCGGGTTGATCCACAGGGCGTGATAGTCGCCGTGAATGCGTTGCACGAGGTTCTGCCGGAAGGTGCGCCCGCCATCTTCGGAATTGAACATCTGCGCGCCCAGCACCCAGATGCGCTGGTCGTTGTTGGGGTCGATGTGCACTTGCGAGTAGTACATGGCGCGCGGGTTGGTGTCGCTCATCCGCGTCCAGGTCTCGCCTTTATCCTCGCTGCGGAAGATTCCGCCGTTGCGGTGTTCCACCAGCGCGTAGACCACGCGGGGGTCGCGCCGGTACACGTTCAGCCCGATGCGGCCGATCTCCTGCGGGCCGGTCTGCGCCGGAGGCGCGGCCTGGGCCTGCTGCGGGAGCGTGATGCCAAACTGCGCGGCAAGGGCCTCAAACCCTCCGCCGCCGCCACCGCCACCGGGGCCTCCGCCGCCCGGGCCGCCGCCGGGAGGCGTGGGCCGGAAATTGGGATCCCAGGGCAGGCCGTTGATGAGCTTCTTCCACGTCACACCGCCATCGGTGGTCTTGTGGATTCCGCCGTGAGGCCCGCTGCCGTTGAAGCCGAAGACGGTGCGCCGGCGCTGGTACATCGCCGCGTAGAGTGTGTCCGGATTTTCCGGATCCATCACGATGTCGGTAGCGCCGGTGTCTTCGTTCACAGACAGGACGTTGGTCCAGCTCTTTCCGCCGTCGGTGGTTTTGAAGATGCCGCGCTCCTTCGACGGCCCCCACAGTCGTCCTGTCGCCGCCACGTACACGGCGTTGGGATTTGCCGGATGGATGACAATGCGCGCGATGTGGTGCGTCTCGCGGAGTCCCATATGCGTCCACGTTTTGCCGCCGTCCGTCGACTTGTAAACGCCGTTGCCCCACGAGGAGCTTTGGCGGTTGTTGGATTCGCCGGTACCTGCCCAAACCGTGTCCGGGTCCGACGGCGCCACGGCCAGGTCGCCAATGGTGGGGACCTCTTCGTTGTCGAAAACCGCCTGCCACGTGGTCCCGGCATTGATGGTCTTGAAGATGCCGCCCGAGGCCGTGCCTGCGTACACGATGCTCGGGTTGCCCTCCACGACCGCGAAGTCGTCAATGCGGCCGCCCATAGTGGCCGGGCCGATTTCCCGGAACCTCAGATTCTTGATGATTTCGCCGTAGTTCGGCGCTGCGGGAGACGCGGCGGGTGCCGCAGCAGCTTCCTTCGGCTTCTCGGCCTTTGCCGGGGCCTTGCCTTTGGCCGGCTGCTGGGACTTGGATTGTGCCGCGCCGCCCTGGGCCAGCACGCTGACATCGCCCGTCCATGCCCACACCAATGCACCTACGACCAGCAGCGCAAAGAGAGTCTTCGCGCGCGGGATTCGCGCTTCTGCAAAGCTCATGCCACACCTCGTTAATAGGATTTTCTGGAAGTCCACTCGTCACCGAAGGGGCGAAATGCTACGCCCGCGGTGTTCCAATTGCAATTCGAATTCTTCCGCTGGCCCGCCGCCCGCGCTTGCGTTACAGTGGCGCCTGCGGAGACCCTATGCGCCCGCTGCGAGAAAAATTTGTCCGAATTGCGGTCTATGCGACGTGCATCGGCCTTTGCGGGTTTCAACCGCCTTCCGCGCAGGGCCAGTCGGGCGGTACGCCGGCCTGGCGCCAGGAGGCACCGCGATCCACTCGCGGTCCCCGGGCAGCCACAGAAGAAATCCGCGCTTTCTTCGACCACTACTTGCGCCTGCACGCGTCCAAGGATATGGACGCGTGGGTGAAGACATTCCTCCCCGAGGCTGTCTGCGTGCGCACGGGCGATGACGGCAAGGTCATCGTCTATCGCGCGGCAGAACTTGCAGCGAGCATCGCCGAGGAGGCCAAAAAACTGGATTCGCAGCACGAAACGCTGGAGGACGTGCGCATCGAGGCGGAGGGCGACGCGGCTGTCTATTCGACACGCTGGCGGCTGTTCCACAACGGCAAAGAGATCCGCAGCGGCCGCGCATTTTTTTCGCTCGTCCGCCGGGACGGTAGCTGGCGCATCGCCGCCCTGGTCTGGTACCGCGCCGCCGGTTCCGGCGCCCGCTGACCGAAGCATTGAACCGCAGAGGAACGCCAATGAACACAGACAGGGGGGAGATCGGGAACCAGCGATCAACACAGATTTGAGCAGGGGCCATTTTCGGCGTGTGCATCCGCAGGTCTCGATGTCCATGCGTGGCACCTTGCTTCCCCTTTTCTGTATCTGCATTCATCTGCGTTACTCTGCGGTTGCTGTGAACCATGACGCGTGAGAGATTTCAAAAACTGGCGGGGGAAACGCTGGACGCGCTGCCGTCGCGCTTCCGCGAGAAGCTGCGCAATGTGGCCATCGTCATCGAAGATTTTCCCGACGACCCGGCGGCCGGGGATGGCGAAGGTCTGTTGATGGGGCTGTTCGAGGGCACACCGCAGACAGAAAAAAGCGTCTGGGACCAGGCCTCCGGCCCGGACCGCGTGATCCTGTATCAGAAGAACATCGAGGCCGTGTGCGACACGGACGCCGAAATCCGCGAAGAAATCCGCCTCACCCTGCTGCATGAAATCGGCCACTTCTTCGGGATGAGCGAAGAGCAGCTCGAAGACGTTTGAAGGTGAAACCGCAGATGAATGCAGATGATAGCCAAGGATTGAATCCTGCTCGACGAAGGGAGCTGAGATGAACCGCGCAATGCTTTGCCTTGCACTTATTTGCTTGTTCAGCCTGCCTGCTGCGGCGCAATCGGCAGGGCCGGAGAAAATTTCAGACGCCGAACTGGCCGCTATCAAGCAGCCTGCTCTGGACTACGCCGAGAGCTACTACGAAGGCAACTCCGAGCGCATGGAGCGCGCTCTGCATCCAGACCTAGCCAAGCGAATCGTGCAGACCGACGCGCAGGGCCGCTCGCGGCTGGACCATATGAGCGCCATGCGCCTGGTGCAGATTATCCGCGGCGGCCACGGCAAGACGGTCCCGCCGGAGCGGCGCCAGAAAGAAGTCACCGTCCTCGACGTCTACCGCGGCAGAATCGCCAGCCTGAAAGTAGAAATGGACGGCTGGGTGGACTATCTCCACGTGGCCAAATTCGGGGACCGCTGGATAATAGTCAACGTGCTCTGGCAGGACAAGCCGCAGCCTGCGGCGAAACCTTGAGGCCCTGCCGCGCGTCTTGAGAGGCACGCAGACAACCTGCTGCACCACCGGAGGCGGCTGATGAACCGCACGCTCGCTCTTGGCACCGTATCACTGGTCACCGCGCTGGCATTTGCCGCGCCGGGGCCCGCGCCAGACGGCGCGAAGTTCTGGCCGCAGTGGCGCGGGCCGCTGGCCAGCGGAGCCGCGCCCGCCGGCGATCCACCCGTGCAATGGAGCGAATCGCAAAACATCAAATGGAAGCTGGCGATCCCCGGTCTGGGGTCCTCGACGCCCATCGTGTGGGGCGACCGAATCTACGTGCTCACCGCGATCAGCACGGATAAGCCCGCCCCGGCGGCTGCGGCAGCCGAACCGCCGGCGGGCTCGGGCCCGCGCCGCGGCCCGCGCGGAGTGACGCCGACGCACATACAGCAGTTCGCAGTCCTGGCCATCAGCCGCAAGGACGGAAAAATCCTCTGGCAGCGCGTGGTGCGCGAAGCCCTGCCTCACGAAGGCCATCATCCCACCAACACCTGGGCCTCGCATTCTGCGGTCACCGACGGCGAACGCATCTACGCATACTTCGGCTCCAACGGGCTCTACTGCCTGGACATGAACGGCAGCGTAAAGTGGGAAAAAGATTTCGGCGATATGACCACGCGCAACGGCTTTGGCGAAGGTGCTTCGCCCGCACTGGCCAGCGGCAAGCTGGTGGTCATCTGGGACCACGAAGGCGAAGACTTCATCGTGGCCCTGGACAGCAAGACCGGCAAGGAACTGTGGCGCACCGCGCGAGAGGAGCCCACGTCGTGGAGCACGCCGCTGGTGGTCGAGCATGCGGGCAAGAAACAGATTTTCACCAGCGCCACCAACCGCGTCCGCAGCTACGACCTTGAGACCGGCAAGCTGCTCTGGGAAGGGCCGGGGTTGACGCCCAACGCGATTCCCTCACCCGTGGCCGGCGACGGGATGGTGTACGCCACCAGCGGTTTTCGCGGCAACGCCCTGCTGGCTATCCGTCTGGCCGCCGCGCAAGGTGATATTTCCGCTTCCGCAGACGCCATCGCCTGGAAATATGACCGCGACACGCCGTATGTGCCTTCGCCGCTGCTCTACGACGGCCAGATTTACATCCTCAAAAGCAACAATGGAATCCTGACCACATTCGATGCCAAGACCGGCGAAAAAATTTACGGCGAGCAGCGCATCGAGGCGGTGCCCAACGTGTACGCCTCGCCGGTGGGAGCCGCGGGGCGGGTCTACATTGCCGGACGCGAGGGCAGCGTGGCCGTCATCCAGCACGGCCGCGACTTCAAGCTCCTGGCCGCCAATAAGCTCGACGACGGTTTCGACGCTTCCCCCGTGGTCGTGGACAAAGAGCTCTACCTCCGCGGCCGGAAATCCCTCTACTGCATCGCCGAAAAGTAGTGTAGTTGCCGTCCCGAAGTCTCGTCCCGAACTCCCGTCCCGAACCTTCGGGAGTTCGGGACGGGATTCGGGACCGGCTGCGCCCCAGGCCTTAGAGCGCCACGCGCACCATTTGGCGGGGTTGCGGAAGGCCGCCTAATCCACAACCCAATCCTGCCGTGGCCGCACCTTTGAATCCAAAATCCAATTCGCCGCATCGAAGCGTATAGAGAAGCAGAGAGGACGAGACCATGGCCACCCGCAAGGTATCCCCGATTCAACCCGAAGACCTCGCCGGCGACCCCACCTAGCGGCAGCGTTTTTTTTCGGCCCCGCCGCCTCTGCGCTGCTCCGGGCACTTTGCGGTTATCTATCCTGTTGAGTTTTGTTTTCTTGACAACCCCGCAACGCCGCGCATACGCTGCGCCGCGATGTCTGCACATTCGGAAGACTACCTCGGCTGGCTGGCGCTGGCCCTGACGCCCGGAGTGGCCGCGCGCCAGGCGGGTAAACTGCTCCGCCAGTTCGGTGATCCCGAAAAAATTTTCAGCGCCTCGCTTACGGAGCTCGAAGCCTGCCGGCTCCCCGCGGCGGCGGCGCGGGCCATTCATTCCCGCGAGCCTTTTTCCGCAGCGCAGAAGGAGCTGGCCGCAGTTCAAAAAACCGGTTGCTCGCTTCTTCACTGGGGCGAGCAGCACTACCCGCGCCTGCTGCTGGAGACCTACGACCCTCCGCCGCTGCTTTACCTGCGGGGCAACCCGGAACTCCTCACCGGCCACACCATCGCCATCGTCGGCTCACGGCGCCCCAGCCCCTACGGCACGCAGATGGCCGAGCGCCTGGCCCGCGACCTCGCCGAGCGAGGGATGGCCGTGGCCAGCGGCGCGGCCCGCGGCATCGATAGCTGCGCCCACAAGGGCGCGCTGGCCGCTTCGCGCGGCGCCACCATTGGCGTGCTGGGCTGCGGCATAGACGTCATTTATCCCAAGGAAAACCGCAAGCTGTTCAAGGAGCTGGAGTCGCGCGGGGTGATCGTCACCGAGTTCCCGCTGGGCACGTTTCCGGCTCCGCAGAATTTTCCCATCCGCAACCGCATCATTGCCGGGATGTCCCTGGGGGTTGTGGTGGTGGAGGGCGCGCAGTATTCTGGATCGTTGATCACGGCGCGGCTGGCGATGGAAACCGGCCGCGAGGTGTATGCTGTTCCGGGCAACGTCACGCAGCCGGCCAGCTTCGGGCCCAACCAGTTGATCAAGCAGGGGGCCAAGCTGGTGACCGGATGGGAGGACGTGGTCGAGGAGCTGCCCACGGAAATCCGCGCCGAGCTGTTCCCCGTGGCCAGCGTTTCGCCCGGGGAGCGCGCCACGCTGCTCGCGGAATCGCTGCCGCCCACGGAAAAGGCCCTCTACGACCTGCTGGACACGGATACGGCGGTGCACATCGACGAGTTGCTGGAGTCTTCGGGGCTGAATTCGTCGGAAGCCCTGGCCGCGCTGTTCGAACTGGAACTAAAAGGCGCGGTGCGCCAGTTGCCGGGGAAGCAGTTTGTGAAAGCGCTGCTGTAGCGCAAGCTCCCGAAGCCTTGGGACAGCTTGCGCCGATTCGTCAGGGAGCTGCATCGAACGCACTATGGCTCGATCACTGGTCATCGTGGAATCGCCCGCCAAGGCGAAAACCATCAACAAATATCTGGGGCGCAACTATTCCGTCAAGGCCTCCTACGGCCACGTGATGGACCTGCCCAAAAAATCGCTGGGCATCGACCTGGACAAGGATTTCGAGCCCACCTACGAAGTCATCCCGGGGAAGACGAAAACCATCGCCGAGCTGAAGACAGCGGCCAAAGACGCCGAAGCCATCTTCCTGGCCGCCGACCCCGACCGGGAGGGCGAGGCCATCTGCGCCCATCTGGCCGAGGTGCTGGGACGCACAAAACAAATCCGCGCGAGGATTTTCCGCGTGATGTTCAATGAGATTACGCAGAAAGCCATCAAAGCGGCGTTTGAGAAGCCGCACGCTGTGGATACCCACCTGGTGGACGCGCAGCAGGCGCGCCGCGTGCTGGACCGCCTGGTGGGCTACAAGATTTCGCCGTTGCTTTGGGACAAGGTGCGCCGGGGACTGAGCGCCGGGCGCGTGCAGACGGTGGCCCTGCGCCTGATCGTCGAGCGCGAGGCGGAAATCCGCGCATTCCAAAAGAAGGAATACTGGACCATCCACGCGTTGCTCGACGCTGCCCAGCCGCCGCAGTTCGAAGCCCGCTTCTTCAAGTACCAGGGCGAGGACCTGGAAATTCCCAGCGAGCCCGACGCGGCACGCGTGGTTGCTGCGTGCGAATCCGCGAAGTGGCGGGTGGCCAGCGTCACGCAGAAGGAAAAGCGCCGAAATCCCACGCCGCCGTTCACCACCTCGAAGCTCCAGCAGGCCGCCTACAACCGCCTGCGCTTCACGGCCAAGCGCACCATGGCCCTGGCGCAGCGGCTCTATGAAGGCATCGAGCTGGGCGACGAGGGCGCTGTCGCGCTCATCACCTACATGCGTACGGACTCGGTCCGCGTCTCGGCCGATGCGGTAGCGCAGGTGCGCGACTTCATCGGCGCCAGCTACGGCAGCTCCTACCTGCCGGATAAGCCCAATTTCTACAAGTCCAAAAAGGACGCGCAGGAAGCGCACGAGGCCGTCCGCCCCACCGACGTCACCCGCGCCCCCGAGGATGTCCGCCGCTACCTGGATGATGATTCCTTCAAGCTCTACCAGATGATCTGGCAGCGCTTCGTGGCCTCGCAGATGGTGCCCGCGGTCTTTGACCAGACCACGATTGACGCCGCCGCGGGGGACTACACCTTCCGCGCCACGGGCTCGGTGGTGAAATTCGACGGCTACCTGAAGGCCTACCACGTGGAGCGCGAAGAGCTGGACCAGGCCGACGCCGACGACGAAGCCGGCAGCGTGCTTCCGCGCGTGGCCGAAGGCGACGCGCTGCGCCTGGAGAAAATCCGCCCCGAACAGCATTTCACCGAGCCTCCCCCGCGCTACACCGAAGCCACGCTGGTCAAGGAACTGGAAGAAAAAGGCATCGGGCGGCCTTCCACGTACGCCAGCATCATCTCCACCATCGTCGAGCGCGAATACGTGAGCAAAGACCAGGGCCGCTTCACGCCCACCATGCTCGGCGAGCGCGTGGCGCTGCTGCTGATCAAGAGTTTCGAGGACATTTTCGACGTCACCTTCACCGCGCGGATGGAAGAAGAACTCGACGAAATCGAAGAAGGCAAGCTGCCCTGGCGGCAGTCGGTGCGCGAGTTCTGGGACCGCTTCTCCGCGGACCTGGAAAAAGCCGGCGGCGAAATGGCTTCCTACAAGGCCGGCATCCCCACCGACCAGAAGTGCGAAAAGTGCGGCATGGGCACTCTGCTCGAGCGCATCAGCCGCCACGGCTTCTTCCTGGGCTGCTCGCGCTATCCCGAGTGCGACTTCATTCGCGACCTCTCGCCCGAAATGGCCAGCGAAGAGGTGGAGTCCGAATCCGGCCCCGAGTACTGCGAAAACTGCGGCCGCGAGATGACCATCAAGCGCGGGCGTTTCGGCCAGTTCCTGGCCTGCACCGGCTACCCGGAGTGCAAGACCACCCGCCGCCTGGTGGCCGGCACGCGGCGTGCCCACCAGCCCGACCAGCCGCTGGATGAAAAATGTCCCGAATGCGGCAGCGGCTTAGTGAAAAAACACGGCCGCTACGGCGAATTCACAGGCTGCTCCGGCTACCCAAATTGCAAATACATCCGCGCGCAGACCCTGGGCATCGCCTGCTCGAAGTGCGGGAAGGGCGAACTCGTCGAGCGGCGCGCCCGCAAAGGAAAGCGCCGCGTTTTCTACGGCTGCAACAAATATCCGGAGTGCGACTTCACCTCGCCGCACCGGCCTGTCGCCGAACCCTGCCCCAAATGCGGCGCAGCATTCGTAGTCCTGAAGAAAGGCAAGGAAGGACTCCTGTACGCGTGCATCAAAGACGGCTGCGATTACGAAGTCCGCGCGCCCGAAGAATCGCCCGCTCCCGCCCCTGTGGAATCCTTTGTCGCTCCAGCAAAAAGCTGAGAATCGCAACCGCAGATGAACACACATGAGAGTCTCGCCTTTTTCATGGCCTTCCTCGGTGTTCATCAGCGTTCATGATTCGCTGCGCTCACCACAGGTCTGCGGTTACAATCGCTTCATGCGCGAGGCCCTTGAGCAATTCCTGCGCTATCTTCGCGACGCGCGTAACGCCTCTCCCCACACCCTGCGCAATTATCGGAGTGACCTCGAGCAGTTCCTCGCCTACCTGACCCCGCCGGGCGGCCGGCCCCCGGCCCTGGCGCGCGTGGACCACCTCGTCATCCGCGAGTTCCTCGCTCATCTGCACGACCTGCGGCTGCAAAAATCGTCCATCGCGCGCAAACTCGCGGCTGTGCGTTCGTTTTTCAGGTTCTGCGTCCGCGACGGCGTGCTGAAGCAAAACCCCGCGCGCCTGGTGGCCACGCCGAAATTGCCCAAGCGCGTACCGGCGGTCCTCACGGCAGAAGAGATCAATAATTTCCTGAATTCCCTCGCCGCGGAGCCAGCGAGCAGCCCGCGTCGCGGGGACAAGGCCCCGGATTCAGTCCCGCCAGCGCGACGAAGGCGCCCGGGGGCGGACGAAGACGAATCCCGGCTCCTGCTGGTGCGCGACCGCGCCATCCTCGAGCTGCTCTACGCCTCCGGCCTGCGCGTCAGCGAACTGACCGACCTGAACCTCGCCGACCTGGACCGCGCCGAGCACATGCTTCGCGTGCGCGGCAAGGGACGAAGGGAACGCGTGGTCCCCTTCGGCAGCAAGGCTGCCGCCGCGCTCGACGCCTACGGCCCGGTACGCGCCGAACTGCTGCGCAAAGGCCGGCTGGCAAGGGACGCCCAGGGCCATCCGCCAGAGCACGTTGCCGTGTTTCTAAATTATGCCGGTCGTCGGCTCACGCCGCGCTCCATCGGCCGCATCGTCAAAAAGTATGTCCGTTTGGTCAACGTCAACTGGGACCTGCATCCGCACTCCCTGCGTCACGCCTTCGCTACGCACCTGCTCGCCGACGGCGCCGACCTCCGCGCCATCCAGGAACTGCTGGGCCATCGCTCGCTTTCTACCACGCAGAAATACACGCACGCCTCCATCCGGCAGTTGATGGAGGTCTACGACAAAGCCCACCCCCGGGCATAATTTCCCCACGCTGTGGTAGGCTACGCGCATCCCACGAAACCAAAGTGCCCTGCGGGCACAGAAGGAGCATCTTCGGTGATGAAACCTTCGTTGAAATCCAGTTCCCTGCTGCTCGTCGGTCTGATGCTGGGCGTATGGATGGCAGGTTCTGCGGTCCCTGCGGGACCGCCGCCACGGCCGGCATCACCGGCCGACGGCCACGACATCCATGTGTCCGCACCCCACGTGGTCGAAGGCAAAGTAATGGGGCCATACCACCACTATTGCAAGCCCGTTTCCAGCGAGGTCTTCGAATGCCTCATCTATGACACCACGGACCCCGGCGCGCTGATGGTCCAGGTGGAATACTTCATCGCCAAGACCGTGAGCCGCCCCAATGTGTCTCTCAAGGCCTGGAACAAGCACTACCACGACCACGAACTGGAGATTGCCACCGGCCGCGTTCAGGTGCACGACCGTTCGCCGGAAGAAGCCGCGAAGATTGCCGAAGCCGCCAAACAGACCGACGGCATCATCTTCCATCTGTGGTGGCCGCACGGCGCCAAGGCGCCCACGGGCGAGGTGAAGTTCCCCCAGGCGGTGGGTCACAAGCCGCGGAAGAAGTGACTTGTCGCGAGGCAAGGCGATGAAATCCGTCAAAGTCGAAATCTACGACCAGACCTACCAGATCCGGGGCGAGCTGGACGAGGCGTATGTGGGCGAGCTGGGGCGCTACGTGGACGCCAAAATGCGCGAAGTAGCCGCATCGTCCCGCACCATCGATTCACTGCGCGTCGCCGTGCTCGCGGCTCTCAATATCGCCGACGAGCTGCACACCCTGCGTCAGGAGCACGGAGAGCTGCGCGAGAATCTCCGCCGCCGCGCGGAGCGCTGCCTGGCGCTGGTGGAATCTTCCCTGGGATAAGCGGAGCGCGCTAACAAGATAAGGTCAGCGCCAGGAGCGCTGCCGCTATATATCCGCGGACTGCGCCGCGTGGGGACGCCGCTTCCACGTCAGCCCCATCTCCGCGGCGATGCGCTCCGCGTCGTCGTCGTTGAACATCAGCAGGTGGGTCACCGAATCGTACTGTCCCACGCCCAGCGTGCAAGACAGCAGGTAAATCTCCAGCCGCTCAATCCCCAGGTAACTGCCGACGGCGCCTTCGGTCAGTGTGCGCCGTGCCGGTCTGCCCGTATCTATGGCTTCTGCTGGGCTCACAGTGTCCCGCCTCGCGCGGCGGGGAAGATATTCTGCCACAATCGCGCGGCGCCGCTGGCGAAAGTCGCGGCCACCGCACTAGCGGCCGCAATGCTCCTTGCGGGGCAGACAAATCTTCATTCTGCGCGAGCGATTTCTTCTCCAATCAGTAGTGGAACTTGATTCGCCCGGCGTAGGTGCGCGGCGGGATGTAATGCGTGCCGCTGAAGACGGAGAGGAAATTGTACAGCCGCTTCTGGTTGGTCAGGTTCAGGATGTCGAACTGCATCACAATTCGCCCGCGGTGGTCTTTGAAAAACTCCTTCCCGAGGGACCAGTTCCACACCAGCCGCGGACGCACACGCGCCGGCACCTGGTCCAGGTTGACCAGCGGCAGGCCTGCGGCCGAGTCCGGGTCGGCAGCCACGGCGGCGGGGTCTTCGATTTCCGCAGGCAAACCACTGTCGTAGCGGCCCAGCACGCTGGTCCACACGCCGCTGCGGCTGTGCTCGTACATCGCGGCCCACTGGGCGCTGAAGCTCTGGTCGTGGTCGATGCGGAATTGGGTGCTCTGATCGAAAAGTTCCACGGCCTCTTCGCCGATAAACAGGCCCGCGCTCAGGGGCGGGGTGGCCAGGGCGCGGCTGGCCGTGAAATTGAAATAGCCTGAAAGACCGAGATGTGGTGGCACGTCCGCGCGGAAATCGAAGCCCTCGATGTCGCCTTTAGAAATGGCTACGGGAAAGACGACCGTGGTGTTCAGGAACTGGTCGTTGTCGTGGTAGTCGCGGATTTTCTTCCGGTAGTACGAGGCATCCATTCGCAACCACTGCCCTACGGCCTGCTGCGCCCCGGCTTCGAAATAATTTGTGCGCTCCGGACGCACCAGCACCAGCGGCGTGCCGATGATCGCCAGCCTTGCGGGCGACACCAGCGCGGCCGCCTGCACTGACGAGGAGAGCAGCAGGTTTTCATTCGACGGCGTCTGGAACAGCCGGTTGTAAGAGAGTCGCAGCACGGGCCCGCCGTTGGGCGTCGAGTACGCCAGCCCCACACGCGGGCTGGCATGCGTGGCCGCTACGACGAACCCGTAGACGTCCACGCGGACTCCCCCGGCGATGGTCAGGCGCTTGAACGTGTAGGTGTCCTGCACAAAAAACGAGTATTCCTGCCCCGTGCGGCTCCCGGCGAACCGGAACAGCGCCCCGGCGCGCGTGAGGTCGTGCGGCAGCAGGTTCGAGTTGAACTCCGGATCGAGGGGGTCATTGAACGCCGCGCCGGTGATCCCGAATTCAAAATTCTCGGCAATGGGGAAGGCGAAAAAATCCAGGCCCGCCTTGAAGCGATGTCCCTTGCCTTCGAAGGCTACGGCAGCCCGGGCGCCGGTATTGGTGATGCGCCGCGCCTGCCCGGCGGTCACCGGCGTGTCGCCGGGACTCGGATAGAGCTGGGAAATCGCCAGGCGGTAGTACGGGGTCAGTTCAAGCGACCAGTCGGGCGCAAACGTGTGGATCCATGAAACGCGGACCGCGTAGTCGGTCAAGCGCTGGCTCTGATCCTGCCCGTTCAGTTGCTGCGAGGCCAGGTTGGGGATTTCAAAGCGCGACCTTGCGCCGTTCATGCTCATGCGGATGATGTTGCGCGAATTGGGGAAAAAATCCAGGCGCCCGAACCAGCTCTGTCCATTCCCCGCGTTGTGGAAGTTGCGCTGGTCGGGCACGTCCAGGTGACGCTGGGTCCGGCTCCCGGCGGCGCTGAAGAAATAACCCCAGCGGTCGCTGCCCCCGCCGATGTCAGCGGAGATTTCTCCGGCATCGTAGCTGCCGCCAGATAACGAAACCCCGCCGAACGCCCGCTTCTTGCTCCCGATGCCGGATTTTGTGCTGACATTAACCACGGCGCTCAGTTTGTTGCCGAACTCGGGCGGAAAATTTCCGGTATAAACCTCCATGGTCTCGATGTTGCGCGCGTCAAAGGGATTGGAAAAGACAATGGAGAGCTGGTCGGAAACCGGCAGGCCGTCGATCAGGAAGGAAGTCTGGTAGTGCCCGCCGCGCGCGTGCATGCGGCCGTTGTCATCTTGCACCATGCCGGGGGTGGCCAGCAGGAGTCCTTCTAGTTGCCGGCTGGGCGCGGCGCCCGGCTGGCGCTGCAACTGGTCGTGGTGGATATCGGTGTGCGTGCTGGTGGAGCTGACCTCGGTCAACTGCTCGACCACTTCCACGGCCTGCTGCACGGTGCCGACTTCGAGCAGGATTTCCACCTCCAGGGGCACCTGGCTGCGCAGCTCGATGCTCTTGCGGAACGTGGCGAACCCTGCTTTTTCCGCCGTCAGCGTGTACACGTTGAACGCGATGCCGAACAGGACAAACAGCCCGTCGTCTTTGCTCAGCGTGGTGTGGTCGTCGCGGTGCAGCGGGTTGGACACCGTGATTTTCGCCCCGGCCACCACCCCGCCGCTCTGGTCTTTCACGATGCCGCGGATGGTCCCCGCCGACTGCGCGCCGGCCGGGACCGCCCACGCCAGCCACAGCAGGGCTGCCGGCACAATTCCGCGTTGTAGGCGCGCACACATCGGCTTCAGGAAGAAGATGCAGGCTGATTGTCCCACGGTTGCACGTCCACGCCGACTTTGCGAGCCCCGGCATTTTTGGACGCTGCTTCGCCTGCCGTCGTTTCCAGCGGGCTTTGCATTTCTCGTTTGCGGCAGATGGACTAGGTCACCAGCTCGAAGAGGCCGTCTACGATGTGGCCGACCTCCTCCTCGTTGAGTGTGCCGATGCGCTTGCCGAGCCGTTCCACAGCAAGCGTGCGAACCTGGCTGATTTTGACCCAGGACGGCTTGGGCATTCGGTGGCCCACGATAGGTGCGGTAAACGGGAAGCCCGCGCGTTGCGGCTGGCTGGTGATGGCCAGAGCGATTACGGTGCCGGAATGGCGGTTCAGCGCTTCGTGGCTGATCACCAGGACTGGGCGCAGACCGGACTGCTCATGCCCTCTTCCCGGATTGAGGTCGGCCCAGTACACCTCGCCCCTCAGTATCCGGGCCATGAACCCTCCTCGCCGGTCATCCCCTCTTCCGCCAGCGCGCGTTCTTCACGGGGATTGAGTTTTCTGGCTTCCGCCAGGACCCGGCGTTTGCGCTGGCGCTCGAGCTTTTCGCGCACCGCTTGCTCAATCGCCCGGCTGCGGTTGCGGAACAGGCCGCCGCGCACGCCCTCGTCCACCTCGCGGAGCAATTCTCGATCCAGGGTGATGGCGATCTTGGCGGCAGGCATTCCAGCCTCCTCGTGGCGGAGTATGATGTTAAATCATACCGGCGATCGGCTCGAGGATTCAACCTGGCAAGTCTTGCGAAGTCCGCATTGGCACGCACGAGTTGCCGTCCGTTCGCAATGACCTCAGGACGGACTGATCCCGAAGCTTCCGAACTCTGTGGTAGTCTTTCGCCTTCCTGTCCGATATGCGCATCCTTTTCATCGGCGACATTGTGGGCTCGCCCGGGCGGCGAATTGTCCACGACCGCCTGGCCGACACCGTCGCGCAGCGGCAGATTGACCTGGTGCTGGCCAACTGCGAAAACGCGGCCTCGGGATTCGGCATCACGCCCCGGCTCGCCGACGAGCTGCTGGCCGCAGGCATTGATGTGCTCACCGGCGGCAACCACATCTACGACCGCCGCGAAATCCTCGAGTATTTCCCGCACCAGCCGCGCCTGCTGCGCCCCGCCAATTTTCCGCCGGACAATCCGGGGGCCGGTGTGTTTACTGGCACCGCGCGAAACGGCGCGCCCTACGCCGTCGTGAATTTGCAGGGCCGCGTGTTTATGCCCAATATCGAGTGCCCGTTCCGCACCGCCGACCGCGAGCTGGCCCGCCTGCCCGCCGATGTGAAACTCATTTTTGTGGATTTCCACGCCGAAACCACCAGCGAAAAAATCGCCCTGGGCTGGTATCTGGACGGACGGGTCACGCTGCTGGTGGGCACGCACACCCACGTGGTCACCGCCGACGAGCGCGTCCTGCCCAAAGGCACCGCCTACATCTCCGACGTGGGTATGACCGGCCCGCACGACTCGGTCATCGGTATGGACAAAGCGGGCATCGTCAAGAAATTCCTCGACGGCCTCCCCGCGCGCTTCGAAGTCGGTACCGGCGATGTGCAGATGAACTGCGTCCTGGTCGAAGCGGAACCCGCCTCCGGCAAGGCCACCTCCATTGTGCGGCTGTGCCTCAAAACCGACTAGCGCGTGGCACAGACAGGCGTGGCTGTGCTACCGCGCAACGCATGGCAATCTGTGCGCATCCGACGGCTGTGTATAATTCCTTGCTTCCATGGGTGCCGTAATCCACCACACACGCGTACTTGCCTCCCTGGCCGCGTTACTGACGCTGGGCTTGCCGGCCGGGGTGCGCGCGCAGGCGGACATCGAATTGCCCGCCCGCCGTCAGGTTTTCAATTCCGCACCGGCGGGGATTGTCGCGCTGAAGTCGCAGGCCACGGGTAGCGGCGCCTCTGCCGAGCGGCGTTACTACCTGCTGGTTTCGCGTCCTGGGTCGGGCGCGGCGGTATTCGTTTTCAACAACACAGGGCAGCTCGTGGCGCAGATCCCTGCCGGGGATGTCCCAGTCACCGCGGCCTTGCCGTCCAACAAGAAAGACTCGGAGAAGGCGTCCACGGCAGGCACCTTCACGCCCGCGCCCGTCTGGCCCACAGGACAGCCCCCGCGCGAAGAATCGCGCCGCGCTCCAGGCTCTGCTCCGCCGGGAGCAAGCCCGAATTCTGGTCCCACCGCGCGCCTCTCTTCTGCCGTCGCATATGCGGAAGACTTCGACATCGATGCTGCCGGCCGCGTGGTTTTTGCTGACCGCGCCGCCAATGCCATCAAGATTTTTTCAGCCGCAGGCACGCTGGAGCGCAGCTTCAATGTCCCTACGCCAGGTTCCGTCCTGGTGCTCGAGCCTGCGCCAGCCGCCCCCGGCGCGGCCCCCGGACAGGCCGAGGCGGTGGAAATCGTAGTGACGAGCACGCGAACGCCCAAGCTGGTGACTGTCTACGACTCCGCCACCGGCAAGGTGCGCCGGGAATTCGGCGACGCGGAAGCCATCGTGGCGCGCGAAGACTTGAACCGCTATCTGCATTCCGGCCGCCTGGCCCGCGACCCCGCCGGCAACCTCTATTATGCGTTCACGTATCTGCCGGAACCCACGGTGCGCAAATATG
>Ga0247727_10008598_pt1 | contig 18871 bp, 22 predicted proteins | sample WisWelCaveWW1625_FD_202498 | JGI IMG/M metagenome (GOLD analysis project Ga0247727, IMG submission 202498) | Biofilm microbial communities from Wishing Well Cave, Virginia, United States - WW16-25 | ecosystem: Environmental > Aquatic > Deep subsurface > Groundwater > Cave microbial mat | place... | reverse complement strand
CGCAAGCCACGCCCCGAAAGATCATCGGTAAGCCGTGTGCGGGAAAACCGCAAGCACGGTTTGAAAGGGGGTTCATGGAAACGGGCCGGCGCTAAACGCTGGTACCGCGCCATAATCTACCAATGCCAGCCAAATCCGATGGAGCATCAAGGCGTCATCTGCCCTTCAGGCCGTCGAAGGAGCCTGATAGGGTCCAGGTTGAACGCCGCGCCTTCGGGTATTTTCCTCAGGCGCGGGGGCCAGCACGGGTATGATCTTGAGGATTGGTTGCGGGCGGAGATGGAACTGGCGAAGGTGTTTCGGAAGCCACTGAGCGGGAAGGAGATGCTCCGCCGATTACGCGAAGCGGGTCTCGTAGGCATATGGAAGGACCGCGTCGACGCGAGTGACACTGCTGCCTTCGCCCGCCGATTGCGCGAAAGGGCAGAGGGGAGTCGGTGAAGCTCTTTGAATCGGCTGCTCGATACCGACGTGATGATCGATGTCCTGAAAGGGTCGCCGTCTGCCACAGAGTGGCTTGCGTCGCTGGAGGTCGCTCCTGCTATCCGGGTCTTGTGCTAATGGAACTGATAGCTGGTGGTCGCAACCAGGAGGAGATAAGCAGCTTCTTGGATTTTGTAGACACGCAGGGGCTGGAAGTCTGCTGGCCGACGCCTGAGCAGTGTGAAAGTGCTCTCAAAGTCTACGCCGAGACACGGGGGAAGTCCGGCATGAGCGTGATTGACGCTCTGATTGGGGCCTGCGCGGCCGGCCTGGGGATGTCGCTCTGCACGTTCGACAAGGACTTCCAGGATTACCCGGGTCTCAGCGTTGAGCAGCCGCCATATCGATAGCAGGCGAGTGTCAAGCGGGCGGCCGGGATTGTGCAGCGCGGCGAATGGCGACGGTGCATTAGGGCGCCTTGGTCTGGCCGATCCACTGCTGCACTTCCCCAAGGAGCGCGTCCTCGGACCTGATTTTCTCCGAACGCAGACGCCGGATGGCCCCGACGGTTGCCTGGAGGTTGCGGCCCTGGGCGGCGTGCAGCTCGTAGAAGAGCGGATAGTATTTCGTGTAGGTATAATCGAACGCCAGGCCGGCGTTGTTGGCGGCCCCCACAAACTTCTTGAAGGAGGCGGGGTCGGGCGTGATTGCCGCGCACTCCTGCTGGAGCTCGGCGAACAGGCGCGGCTTGGCCGCCCAGACGCCGCCGTCGTCTCGGGCGCGGGAATACATAGCGGTTGCGCGGGCGTGGCAGGAGTTGACGATCCCGGCCTTCCGCAGGAACAGCTCCGGGTCGTTCGACAGGTTGCGGTAGGGCGGGGAATCCGGCCCCAATCGCTGGCGCGTGAACTCGCGCGCGGTGAGCAACCCCACGAGCGTGGCGGCCGCTTCGCTGAAATGTGATCCTCGTGTCGCCGCTGGCGACGGCTTCGATCGAGCGGAAAAGATGTCGTAGCGGTTGGCGTCGACGCGGCAGTCGGACTCGCTGCCTTCCCGCAGCTCCAGGCCCTCGTCGTAGGAGTCTGGAAGGCTGAGCTTGCCCGTATAATAGCAGCGTTAGTAGGCCGCCTTCGTCGCGGCGTGCCGCGCGAAATTGCCGGTGGGCTTGAGGCCCGGCTCCTTTTAACCTTCCTTGAGATCGGCAGGCGCTCCTCAGAATCGATACCGCAGCGCGAGCTGGAACTGGCGGGCTGGGTATAGCTGCGAGGAAGTGCGCGGGCCGAGGAAGGTCGGGTTCAGAACCAGGTTGCGGACGCGGAGGTCGTACAGGGTCCGGTTGACGTCGAAATAATTGGCGCGGTTGAAGAGGTTGAAGCCCTCGGCGAGCACCTCGAGGCTGTGACCTTCGCTCAATGGGAAGCGGCGGGAGGCGCGCAGGTCGGTCGAGACAGTTCCCGGAAGCTCAACGGTGTTACGGCCGAGGAACGGCGGGCGGCCGCCGTTGACGCCGCTGGCGCCGCCGAGGAAGGCCGAGCCGTGCTGGCCGCTGGCCACCGTGGTGATGGTCGAGAAGCGCCAGCGCGCCAGCAGCCAGTGCGACCGGCCGCGGGCCCAGGCGTCGGGCTGGAAGACGCCGCTAAGCACCAGGCGCTGCCGCTGATCGTTGGCGGTGGAGGCGCGGTCGATGCGGAAGTCCCAGGGGTTGTAGGAGGTCAGGCCGACGTCGATGGCGTGGGACCAGGTGTAGGAGACGAACGCCGCGACGCCGCGCGACATCTGGCGGTTGAAGCGCACGGCGAGCGCGTTATAGATCGAGGAGCCGGCGGCCTGAAACTCGTCGAGAAACGAGAAGCGGCCATCCGGACGCGCCGCGGTCGGCACGGTGAAATCGGGGACGGTGACGGCCGCCCCGTCGGGGAATGTCACCGTAACCGGCGGCTGCACCGGCGCCGGCGGAATATTGACGTTGCGCGACCGCTGCAAGTGGACGCCGCGCGTGCCGCGCCAACCTACAGCCAGTACCATCTTGCGCGCCAGCTGGCGTTCGATCTCGAGGCTCATCTGCTGCACATACGGTGAGCGGAAATTGGTCTCGTAAAAGCTCAGGCTGGCGAGGCCCCGCAGCGGGACGGCGCGCAAGGCCGCGACGTCGCAGCCGCGCGGCGGCGGGTTGGCGCGAAAGTATTCGACCGGGTTGGTAAAAAACAGGCTGCTGGCGGCAACGCCGGGGTAGGGCAGGCAGGCGGAAAGGGCGTCCGGGGCGCGGTTGCCCGGGCCGTTCAAGGAGTAATTCGCCTGAATCACGGCGTTGCCGGTGAGCGCATCGTTGACGTCTTGCAGCAGGAACTGCTGGTAGTAGATCCCGTAGCCTCCGCGGATGACGGTCTTACCGCGACCCAGAAAGGCCGGCGACCAGGCGAACCCGATGCGCGGCGCAACGTTGTTCTTGTCGACCGGGACGCGCGACGTCGCCGGATAGGCCGCGTTCGACACCTGCGGCTGCGGCAGCGACTGAAAATCGTAGCGCAGGCCGAGGTTCAGCGTCAGGCTGGGGTGGACGCGGTAGCTGTCGTCGACGAAGCCGGCGTAGGAGGGCGAGCCCAACTTCAGTCCGAAGGCTCCGGGAACGGCCTCGAAGTTCTGGCTGTAAGTGTTGTAGCGCCCGGCCGCCAGGTCAGTGACCGTATCGAACGTGTAACTGCCGAAAGCGGCCCCGGGGAAAAGGTTCTGGTCGGTGAGCCGATTGTACTCGCCGCCGAGCTTGAAGGTGTGCGCGCGCCAGGAGGCCGAGAGGTTGTTGTTGATCTGGTGGCGGCGCTCGTCGAGGCCTCGCGGCAGTCCGGTGTTGCGGTTGAACAGAAACCCGCGAGTGGAGACGCGCGGGCCGGGGCCGTTCGGCGTCGTCACGCGGTCGTCCATCCCGTATTGGTAGCGAAACTCGTTGAACAAGCTGCTGCCGAGGATCGCGCGCCACTGGAGCGATCCGGTGTGGGAGGTGACAAACTCGCTGCTGTTGGCCGACTGCGCGACGCTGGCGGTGACGGCGGTGAAGGTCCCGTTGGGCGAGTCGAATTTCTGGAGGTTGTAGGTCAGCGTCAGGCTGTGGCGGTCGGTGATCTGCCAGTCGAGCTTCTGCAAGCCGCTCCACTGCGAGAAGGCGCGCGGCGCCGGCCCGGCGAGCGACCGCAGAAAGCCCACGGTCGCGCCGGCGGACGGATTGGCCTCGTCGGCGGCGGTGATCAGGTCGGCGGGCAGCGTCACCGTGTAGGGCTGGTTGCGTTTCTGCTGTTCGTAGCTCATGAACCAGAAGGCGCGATCGCGGCGGATGGGGCCGCCGAGCGTGCCGCCGAACTGCTGGCGGCGGTCCTGGAGGCGGCTCTGCCGGTTGGCCTTGTTGATGTAGTCGTTGGCGCTGGCCGAGCTGTCGCGCAGGAAATAGAAGCTCGAGGCGTGCCAGGTGTTGGTGCCGGAGCGGGTAACGGTATTGATAAGACCACCTGCGGCGCGGCCGAACTCCGCCGAGAAGTTGCTCGAGGAAACCCGGAACTCGCGGATGGCCTCGGCGCTCACCAGAAACGGCGCGCGCGTGCCGGCGCGCTGCCCGGCCGAGGTGGTCGAGTAGAAGCCGTTGGTGACGTCGGCGCCGTCGAGCTGGAAGCCGTTGGAGTTCCCGGGCGCGCCGTTGAAGGAGAGGTTGCCGAAGTTGCCGTCCGGGACCACGCCCGGCGTGAGCAGCACGAAATCCGTGTAGCGGCGGCCGTTGAGCGGCAGCTCGCCGATCATCTCGCTGTCGACGACCGCGCCCGCGGTGCTCTGCGTGGTCTCGATCAGCGCGCCTTGGGCGCTGACCTCGACCGCTTGCGTCACCTCACCGAGCTGAAGGCTGATCCCCACGGCGGCGCGCTGGCCGACCGTCACGGGAATGTCCTTGATCACAGTCGGGCGGAATCCCGTGGCGCGGCATTCCAGGTTGTAGAGTCCGGAGGCGAGCAGCGGAAACTGGTAGAAGCCGTCGGCGTTGGTCGCGACGTGGCGAAGCAAGCCGGTCTCCTGCGCCGTGACCGTGAGCGCCGCGGCGGCCACGACCGCACCGGAGGGATCCGTGACGCGTCCTTCAATCGTGCCCGTGGTGGCCTGCGACTGCGCCGATGCAATCGCCCGGCCAAGGAACAAGATCAGCAGACCCACGCGCGTACGCCGCATAAAGAGATTGCCCCGCTTCCTGAACGCTATTCTCGCATGGATCGGCGGCCAGAGGTTATACTCGACGAGTGATCGCCCACCTGCGAGGCCGCCTGCTCGAGAAGCGCCCGACGCAAGTCATCCTCGACGTCGGCGGCGTCGGCTACAACGTTCACATTCCAGTCTCGACCTTCTACCAACTACCAAAACCTGGGGCGGAGGCCCAACTGTTCATCTACACGCACGTTCGCGAGGACACCCTGGCGCTGTACGGGTTTCTCACCGAAAAGGAGAAGGCGCTGTTCGAGAAGCTGATCGGCGTGAGCGGGATCGGGCCGCGCCTGGCGGTGACGGTGCTCTCCGGCCTCGAGATCGACGAGCTAGGGGCGGCGATCCGGCGAGCCGACACCCAGCGTTTGACGCGGATTCCGGGCGTGGGGCGCAAGACGGCCGAGCGCATCGTACTCGAGCTGCGCGAAAAGCTGCCCGCCCCGGCCGCCGAGATGGCGCCGGCGGCAAGCGCCCTGGAGGAAGAAGTCGTCTCGGCGCTGCTGAACCTGGGCTGCGGCCGCACCTCCGCCGAAGCCGCCGTCAAGAAAGCGAGCCAAGACGGGGCCGCGCAGGAGTTCGAGCCGCTGTTCCGCGCCGCGCTGCAGAGTGTGATGAAATGACGATATGCCCGACCCTCGGGTGATCTCGCCGGACCCGCAGGACGACGAGCGCCAGTTCGAGGCTGCGCTGCGGCCGCGGACGCTGGCCGAGTTCATCGGCCAAGCGAACCTGAAGGAAAACCTGTCGATCGCGATCCAGGCGGCCAAGGCGCGCGGCGAGGCCATGGATCACTTGCTGCTGTACGGCCCGCCCGGGCTGGGCAAGACCACGCTGGCGGCGATCGTGGCCAACGAGCTCGGGGTCACCTTCGAGCAGACCGCCGGTCCGGTGCTCCAGAAAAAACTTGACCTGACGGGCGTCCTCACGGCGATCCGCCCGCGCCAGGTTTTTTTTATCGACGAGATTCACCGGCTGTTTCCCGACGTCGAGGAAATGCTCTACGCCGCGCTGGAGGACTATCGCGTCGACCTGATGATCGGGACCGGCCCGGGGGCGCGCACGCACACCATTCCGATTCCTCCGTTCACCGCCGTGGGCGCCACCACCAGGGCGGGGCTGATCAGCGGCCCCCTGCGCAGCCGCTTCGGGCTGATGCTGCGGCTGAACCCCTACGAGCCGGCCGACCTGGAGGCGATCGTGAAGCGCTCGGCGCGGCTGCTGGAGGTCGAGATCGACGCAGGCGGGACCGAAGAGATCGCCAAGCGCAGCCGCGGCACACCGCGCATCGCCAACCGCCTGCTGCGGCGCGTCCGGGACTACGCCCAGGTCCGCGCCGACGGCCGCATCACGCGACCCGTCGCCCAGGCCGCGCTCGACATGCTGGAAGTCGATCCCTACGGACTCGACGAGATCGATCAGAAGGTGATGCGGACCATTCTCGAGAAGTACAGCGGCGGGCCGGTAGGTCTCAACACCATCGCCGCCTCGATCGGCGAGGACGCCGCGACCATTGAAGAAGTCTACGAGCCTTACTTAATGCAGCTTGGGTTCCTGGACCGCACCCCCCGGGGGCGGGTCGGCACGCCACGAGCCTTCGAGTATTTCGGGGTGCAACAACGTGGGATGACCGCGCGCCTCGAGTTTTAGACAACTTTGTGCTACAATGGACAGCGATAGACAGCCATAGACAGCGATGGGCAGCAAGAAGAAAGCGCCGGAGCGGAGCTTCTACACCTTGGCCGAGGCCGCCGGGGTGCTGGGCGTGCACTACGAGACGGCGGCCCGCTGGGCCCGGTCGGGCAAACTGCCCGCGGTGAAGCTCTCGCGCCGCAAGGTGGTTGTACGCAAGGAGGAGTGCGCGGCGCTCGTTCGCTCCGGCAGTGAGCCGAAGGCGCCCGTCCGGTTTGGCGACCCCAGGCAGTGGCTGACTCTGGCGGGGATCATGACTGCCGAGGAGGCGGCCCAGGTCCGGGCGAACGTCGAAGCGACGTGTGAGCAGATTGAGGACACGATCGGTTGACCGAGTACCTGTTGGACACCGACCACCTCTCGTTCCTTGAGGGGACGCATCCCAGGGTTCTGGCGCGGCTATCTGAAGTTGGCACGGAGAACCGGGTTGTAACCAGCGTGGTTAACTTCGGCGAAGTGCTGCTGGGCGTCGCCCTGTTGCCCGAGGGGAAACGAAGAAACGAGCTGCTGGAACGGTGTCGTCAGGTGCTGGGTCAAATGCAGGGGGTTCTGCAAGTCTCGTTATCGGCGGCTCAGAACTACGCGGGGATTGCGGCGCTGTTGCAGCGAAAGGGCAGGCCGATTCCGGTCAACGACATGTGGATCGCGGCTGTCGCTCTCTCTCGTGGTGCCGTGCTGGTAACCAGTGACGCGCACTTCGCACATGTTGACGGGCTGCGCACGGAGGACTGGACCTGACCGTCCGTGCCGCCACCGCCGCCGACGCCGCGGCCATCGCCCGCATCTACAAGGAGGGGATTGAGGATCGCAGCGCGACGTTCGAGGTTCGCCCGCGTTCCGCCGAGGAAGTGCGAGCGTGGTTCGACGGCGTGCACCCCATCGTCGTGGTGGAACAGGGCGGGGAAGTGGTGGCGTTCGCGGCGACGTTCCCGTACCGCCCGCGGGAGTGCTACGCCGGGATCGCCGAAACCTCCGTCTACGTCAGCCGCCCGGCGCGCGGCCGGGGAGCGGGAGGGCGGGCGCTGGAGGCGTTGATCGACGCGGCCACGGGGGCCGGGTTCTCGAAACTGGTGTCCCGCGTGTTTCCGGAAAACCAGGCCAGCCGGCGGCTGATCCGCGCCCATGGATTCCGCGAGGTCGGCGTCTACGAGAAGCACGCCCGGCTCGACGGGGCCTGGCGCGACGTGGTGATCGTCGAGCGCCTGTTGCCGTAAGCGGCGCGTCCGCGAGCGGTGCTATCCTACCCGGTTCAACCCGGAGAAGACCATGCCACACTATTTGCTGCAGGCTGCCTATTCGCCGGAGGCTTGGGCGGCCCAGATCAAGAACCCCAAGGACCGCCACGAGGCCGTCCGGCCGGTCGCGGAGAGGCTCGGGGGGACGCTCCAGGACACCTGGCTGTCGTTCGGGGAATACGACGTCGTGGCGATCGTCGAGATGCCCGACAACGTCAGCGCGGCGGCGTTTGCGATGGCGGCCGCCGCCGGCGGTGCCCTGAGAAACGTCAAGACCACGCCGCTAATGAGCGTCACCGAAGGGATCGCCGCCATGAAGCGCGCCGCCAAGGCCGGTTACAAGGCGCCCGGAAAATAGCGGTCGTGTGCACCTCGTCTACTTATCACTAGGATCCAATGTGGGCGAGCGAACGGAAAACCTCGCGCGGGCCGCGCGGGAGCTCGAAACGGCCGGGCTGGCGGTCCGGCGATGCTCGTCGGTCTATGAGACCGAGCCGGTCGGCCTGCGGGCGCAGCCGTGGTTTTTGAACCAGGTCGTGGAGGCTGAAACCAAGTTGTTTCCGATGCAACTGCTGGATCGCGTGCAGGCGATCGAGACGCAGCTAGGGCGGCGGCGCCTCGTGCCGCAGGGCCCGCGCACCATCGACATTGACATTCTCTTGTACGGCAACTTCCGGATTCAATCAGACCGATTAGTCGTGCCGCACCCGCGGATCGCCGAGCGTCGATTCGTGCTCGAGCCGCTGTCGGAGCTGGCCCCGGCCCTGCGCCATCCGACAAGCCGCCTGAGCATCCACGAGCTCCTCGCCGCCACGCCCGACCGCAGCACCGTCCGCCGTCTCAATCACCAAATCAACAAATCAACAAATCACCAAATTCCCCCATGACCCCCCCGCACTACATCGCCATCGAGGGTCCCATCCGCGTGGGCAAGTCGAGCCTGGCGCGCCTGCTGGCCGAGCGGCTGCGGGCGCAGCCGCTGCTCGACACCGAGGAAAACCCGTTTCTAAAGCGCTTCTACGGCGGGCAACCGGGCGCGGCCTTCGCCGCTCAGATGTTCTTCCTCATGCAGCGCTTCCGGCAGATCGAGGCGGCCTCGATCGCCGGCTCGCGCGCGCCGGTGGTCGCCGACTACCTGTTTGAAAAAGACAAGATTTTCGCGTATATTAATCTTAGTGACGAGGAGATCGGCGTCTATGACCGCTACTACCAGCTGCTCAAGGAGCGGCTGCCGGCGCCGGACCTGGTCATTTATTTACAAGCTTCCCCGGAGGTGTTGCGGAGGCGGATAGCCCGCAAGGATCTCGCTTCGGAGGCCAATATCTCCGACGAGTACCTGCGTGAAGTGATCCGGGCGTACGAGCATTTCTTCACGCGCTACAAGGCGTCCGACCTGCTGGTGGTCAACACCACGGAGCTTGACTTTGTAGAAAGGAGCCGCGACCTGGAGGAGCTCCTGCGAGGGCTCACCCAACCGGTCCAGGGAACCCAGTTTTTCCTGCCGCTTGGATCCCCGAGGGACGGGGACTGAGACGCGCCGAGATGTCCGAGAGGAATCCCGAGAAGGTCACCATCCACACGCTCGCCGAAAAGAAGGCCCGCGGCGAGAAGATCACCTTTGTTACCGCCTACGACTACCCGTCGGGCCGGCTCGTCGACCTGGCCGGCGTCGAAGCCGCGCTGGTGGGCGACACGGTCTCGATGGTCGTCGCCGGACGGCCCAACACGCTCGAGACGACCGTCGAGGAGATGCTCTATCACGCGCGCTCGGCCCGCCGCGGCGTGGAGCGGGCGCTGCTGGTCGCCGACCTGCCGTTCGGCTCCTACCACGTCAGCGAAACCGAAGCCGTGCGCAACGCGCTGCGGTTTCTCAAGGAAGCCGGCGCCGAGGCGGTGAAGCTCGAGGGCGGCCGTAAGCAGGCGCCGCTCGTCGAGCGGCTGGTCCAGAGCGAGATCCCTGTGATGGGACATATCGGGCTCACGCCGCAATCGCTCCACATGCTCGGCGGCTACCGCGTGCAGGGCCGCACGGCGGAGGCCGCCCGGGCGCTGCTCGACGACGCGCTGGCGCTGACGGCGGCCGGGGCTTTCGCCATCGTGCTCGAAGGCATCCCGCGCGAGATCGCCGCGGCCATCACCCGCCAGGTTCCCGTTCCGACGATCGGCATCGGCGCCGGACCCGACTGCGACGGCCAGATCCTGGTCTTCCATGACTTACTGGGACTCAGCTTCGGGCGGCCCCTGAAGTTCGTGCGGCAGTACGCGGATCTGACGACCCAGATTCGAGGGGCGCTCGAGCGCTACGCCGCCGACGTTCGATCCGGGGCCTTTCCGTCCGACGAGGAGAGCTACCACATGGCGGCGGCCGAGCGCGAGAAGTTGCTGCTGGCCTCGTCGCGCCCGGCGCGATGATCACGCTGGCGTCGACTGCCCGTACGCAGGCTCGCGCGCTCGAAGAGCGGGCCGCCGGGCGCTCTGTCGGGCTGGTACCCACCATGGGCGCCCTGCACGACGGGCATCTGAGCCTGGTGCGCGCCGCCCGGCTCGACAACGAGTTTCTCGTCGTCTCGCTGTTTGTCAATCCAGCGCAGTTCGGACCGGCCGAGGACCTTAACCGCTACCCGCGCAGCCTCGAGCCGGATCGCCGCAAGCTCGAAACCGAGGGCGTCGACCTGCTCTACGCGCCGCCGGTCGAGGAGATGTACCCCTCAGGATATCAAACCTACATAGATGTCGAGGATCTGGCCCAGCGGCTCGACGGGGCCAGCCGTCCGGGCCACTTCCGCGGCGTCGCCACGGTGGTGGCGAAACTGTTCAACATCGTGCAGCCTCATCGCGCGTATTTTGGCCAGAAGGACGCCGCGCAGGTGGCGGTGATCCGCCGCCTCATCGAGGACTTGAACTTCCCAGTCGAATTGGTGGTCTGCCCGATCGTTCGCGAGCCTGATGGCCTGGCGATGAGCTCCCGGAACGCCTATCTGAAGCCGGCCGAGCGTCCGGCGGCCGCCATTCTCTACCGGAGCCTGGAGGCGGCGCGCGCCCGATATGACGCCGGGGAGCGGTCCGGCCCTGCGCTGGCGCAACTGCTGCGCGACACGGTGAGCAGCGAGCCCCAGGCGGGCCTCGACTACGCGGTCGTCGTGAATCCCGACTCGTTACTGCCGCTGACGACGATCCGCAGCCGGGCGCTGGCGGCCGTAGCCGCCCGCTTCGGCGACACCCGGCTGATCGACAACGTGTTATTGGGGGAGTGAGAAAGCGGGTCTTGACATTCCTCGTGCTAAGTGCGATTATAGAACTGTGCTAACCATAGTTAACAACGAGACAACCTTCCGCGCCGCCGCCGTGCTGGTCCTTCTCCCCCTCGTTTCGGTCGCGGCCTACCACCGCATCCGGGCGGCGAGGGCGTCTCCCGCCGAGAAGCTCGACCGCCGGCAGGAAGGCCTGGCGCGGGCGATTGCGCTGCGGCTGTGCGGCCTCGCCATGTGGGCCGGCATGTTCACCTACTTAATCAGCCCGGAGACGATGCGCTGGTCGCAAGTCGATCTGCCGGGGTGGCTGCGCTGGGCCGGCGCGGGACTCGGCGCGCTCTCGGTTCCGCTGCTGTGGTGGCAGATGCAGGCGTTGGGGCGCAACCTCACCGACACGGTGGTGACGCGCGCGAACGCTACGCTGGTCACCAGCGGGCCCTATCGCTGGGTTCGCCACCCGCTCTACATGATCGCCTTGATCTTCGTAGCCTCCTTTTCGCTGCTGGCCGCCAACTGGTTCGTTCTGGCGAGCTGGGTGGGCGCGATGGCCTTCCTGCGGGCGCGAACGCGAATCGAGGAGCAGAAGCTGGTGGAGCGTTTTGGCGACGAGTATCGGGCGTACATGCGACGCACTGGCCGGTACTTCCCGCGCCTGAGGCGCTGATTCTCCTCGGGCGCATCTAATACCCCGAGTGGAAATGGTCGATAGGAGCAGATGAGGTGGATCGGCCATGCCCCTCCAGGATGGGCGATACGAACCTGGGGAGTCTACACGCGGATCGGGGTTCGCCGTCAGCGTGGTGTCGCACGGCGTGGCGTTGGCGTTGCTGGCGATGGCTCCAGCCCCGGTTATTCAGGCGGTCCGGGAAGCAAGGCGCGTCGCGGTGGTTGCGCCGCCGGTTCGAAATCCCAAGGTTGCGGGTCGCCCGAAACAGGCGCGCGCGGTCGCCCGTCACCTGCCGAGCCGGACCGAAAGGCGTCCCGAGCCGGAGCGGTTCGCACTCCGGCCGCGGCCGCCGGCTCCAGCGGAGCGGATGCTGCCGCCAGCGACGCAGCCGCAGATTCGTCTGGAAGCGCCGGCGGCAACGACGCCGGTGATTGCCGTGATCGCGCCGAAACCGCCTCCCCCTCGGCCGCCAACGGCTCCCCGGCTGGGCGTGTTCACGGAAACCCCGCGGGTTCCAACGCCGGCCGGTCCTCCCGTGCGCGTCGAGAGCGGAGGCTTCGCCGGCGCCGCGGTGAGCGAAGTGCCGGCGCGATGGCGCGCACCGGCCGGCGTGGGTGGCTTCGAGACGGCCGGCGGCGTTGCCTACGGCCGGCGCGGACCGGCCTCGAGCGGCCCGGTCGAGGGCGCCCGATTTGGCGATGCCCGCTGGGAGGCCGCGCCGGGGCCCAGCCCCAGGGCCGTCGAAGGCGGCGGGTTTGCGGCCGCGGTGGCGCCGCCGCGCCCCGGCCCGCGCGCCGCGCGCCCGGCGGCGGAGGGACGCTACTCGGGTGTCGAGATTCTCTCCAAGCCCCGGCCTGCCTACAACGACGAGGCACGCAGGCTGCGCATCGAAGGCGTGGTGCTGATCGAGGTGCTCTTCGGCGGTTCCGGGAACATCCAGGTGCTGCGCGTGGTCCGCGGGCTCGGTCACGGACTCGATGAAAGCGCCGTCCAGGCGGCCCGCAACATTCGCTACCGGCCGGCCGAACGCGATGGCGAGACGGTCGACGCCCGGGCCACCGTCGAGGTCACTTTTCTGCTGGCCGGCTCCTAACGCTATGCGTCCTCCCCAACTCTCCCGTATCCTCCTGGCCCTCAGTTGCCTGAGCGGCGTGTACCCGGCCGCCGCGCAGGAGGGCAGCCCTGCCGACCGGCTCATCGACCTGATCGTAGCCAAGGAGCGCGCCCTGGTCGCCCGGATGAAGCTCCACCGCCCGATTCTTGAAACCTACTTGCAAGAGACCACCGAAGGGGAGAATCCGGAGGCGCTGCCCACCTCGGACCATTACGTGGTTGGCCGGCTCGACATGAGCGACGGCGCCGGCCTCACCGAGTTTGGATCCAGCGAAGGTTTTCAAAAGCGCCGCCGGGGCAGCCGCCTGGTTTTCTCCGCGCCGGGGTTCGCGCAGATGCTCCTGGTCGACGCCGAGGACTTCGACCGCCGTACCTACGACTTCGACTATCTGCGCCGCGAGTTCGTCGGCGAGCTGCGCTGCCTGGTGTTCGACGTGCGGCCGAAGGAGAAGAAGGAGTCCGGCCGGTTCATCGGGCGCATCTGGGTCGAGGACCAGGATTACCGGCTGGTGCGCTTCAACGGCACTTACACGCAAAGCAAGGCGGCGGCGTTATTTTTCCATTTCGACAGCTGGCGCGTGCCGCTGGCCAAGGACTTCTGGGCGCCGGCGTTCGTATACGTCGAGGACGCCAACCCGCTCCAGGAGAAGAACAATCGCGTGCGGTTCAAAGGCCAGACCAGGTTGTGGGGCTACCAGCCCGCGCGCAGCCTCCGCGCGGCCGAGCTCACCAGCATCCTGGTCAGCGGCGAAACGCCGGTTCGCGACCGCAGCGAATCCACAGACGTCTCGCCGCTCGAGAGCCAGCGCTCTTGGCAGCGGCAGGCCGAGGAGAACGTCATCCAGCGGCTGGAGCATTCCGGTTTGCTCGCGCCCAAGGGCGAGGTGGACAAGGTTCTCAACACGGTGGTCAACAACCTGATGGTCACCAACGACATTGGCCTCGACGTGCAATGCCGGGTGCTGCTCACGACACCGCTCGAGACCTTCTCCATCGGCAACACCATCGTTATCAGCCGCGGGCTGCTCGACGTCCTGCCGGACGAGTCGAGTCTGGCGATGGTGCTTTCCGACGAGCTGGCCCACATCGTGCTCGGGCACCGCACCGAGACCATGTTCGCGTTCAGCGATCAAACCATGTTCGCCGAGCGCGAGATTCTCAAGAAGCTGCGCCTCGAGCGCACGCCGCTGGAGATCGAGGCCGCCGGCAAGAAGGCGGTGCAGGTTCTCTCGCGCTCGCCCTACAAGGAGCAACTGGGAAACGCCGGCCTGTTTCTGCGGGCCGTCGGCAGCCGCGCCGCCCGGCTCCCCAACCTAATCGCCGGCAACCTGGGCAACCGGCTGGCCAGCGGCGAAACCCTGGTGCGGCTAACGGAGCTAGCCAACAAGGCGCCGGCCCTCGAGGAGCGAAAAATCGAGCAGATCGCCGCGCTGCCGCTCGGCTCGCGGGTCAAGCTCGATCCCTGGACTAATCAGATCAGTCTCAGCAAGACCAAGCCCGTAGCGCTGCTGACGCCCGCCGAGAAGATGCCCTTTCAAGTGACGCCGTTCGTCATTCACCTGACGCGGCTGCCCGAAGCGCCCGCACCGCCCAAGACGCCGGACCGTTAGCCCGGCGCCTCGCCTTAGATTCGACAACCGCTCCCTGCGGTCGCGGCTCGGAAGCCGTTGCAGAGCCGCGGCCGTGGGGAGCGGTGGCTGTAAACTCCTACGCGGGACAGCACACTAGGGCAATCGGAGAAGCTCGAGGCAGGAGACGGCGCGGCCGCGGAACTCCGCGTCGGACAGCACCGGCGACGACGCGCCCAGGCTTACCGGCGTCGCGAGATTCACCCAGGAAGTGCACCCGGCGTAGGCCGCCTGGAGCGGAACGGTCTGCTCCTTCTCGAGGCGATGGGCGCGGACCAGCAGCACCAGCAGCGGGCTGCTCGGCTTCCAGTGCAGGCGCGCCTCGGCGTAGTCCGGGGTCCATATGTAGCACGGCGCCATCGCAGCGATGGCGCGCTTCTCGGTGACCTCGACGACCTGGTCAACCCGAGCCCAGTGCGAAAACCGGATCTCGACGGCGTTTCGCGGCTCGGCCGCCAAGCCCCGCAGCTCGTCGCGCCAGGCCGGTTTGACGAGCTCCTCGCGCTGGTGCTCGTAGGTGGGATACAGCAGAAACTCCGATCCCCGGAGGCGAAACTCGCTGTCCTCCTCGCGAATGCCGCCTTTGCGGAGCAGCACGATCTGCTCGCCGCGGTCGAGGGCGAGCTCGGTGATGGCCCACTCTTTTAGAGCCAGGCTCGAGGTCCGTGGAGCGCTCACAAGGACTTCCTAAAGCAAATGATGCGGCCCGTTTCGGCGAACCCGAGCGACCGGTGAGCCGCCGCGCTCGCGGAGTTCTCGATCTCGGTGGCGGAGGCCATTTCCGTACACCCTTGCGAGCGGCCCCATTCCTCCGCCGCCCGCATCAGAGCCGCGCCCGCGCCTCGGCCTCGCAGGTCCGGCTCGACGTACCAACCTTCGAGATAGGCAACTCTGCCGGAATAACAACCTTCCGCGTACGGTCGAATCGACAGCTCCGCGAAACCGATCGGCCGGCCCGATTCGTCGCAGGCCAGGAGGACTTCGGCGGGGTCTTTCCGGTTCGCGTTGAAAAACGCTTCGATCTCTCCGGCGTGCTCCCCTGCCGGCGACGGCCACCGCAACAGCCGCAAGCGTTCCCAATGAGCCGCATCCTCGGATTGAACCGGGCGTATTCGCACGGCCGGTCACCGCTCCGAGGCCAGCGCCAGACCCGCTCCGGCAGCGACCAGCAGGGCGCCGCTCGCGCGGTTGGTGGCCACGACGAACCGCGGCTGGCGGGCCACCCGCGCCGCGCGTCCCGCCAGATACCCGTAGCCCGCCAGCACGAAAAACTCGATGACGACAGAAGTCGCGCCGAGAACCGCCACCTGTGGAGCAACGGGACTCTGGGGGCTAATGAACTGGGGCAGCAGCGCCGCGAAGAAGACGAGCGCTTTGGGGTTCGCCGCTTGCAGCGCAAAGCCCCTGGTGAGCGCTCGCCAGCCTGCTTCCGGAAGCGCGACCTGCTCCCCCGCGACGGCGAGACCGGCGCCCCGGAAGGTCTGAACTCCGAGGTATATGAGATAGGCAGCGCCCGCATACGTGATTCCGGTAAATACCCGGTGCGACGCGAGCAACACCGCCCCGAGCCCCAGCGCCGAAAGCAGGAAGTAGAAGGCGTTCCCGGCCAGGATGCCCGCGCTCGCGTACAAGGATCTTCGCCCGCCATGGGCGAGGGCATAGGAGAGCACGAAGAGCACCGCCGGGCCGGGCGTCAGACATAAGGCGGTCTCGGTGATGGCGAACAGCAGCCACGAGATCCAGGTCATGTCGCGCTCTTAGAAACATTGTACCGGCTCTGCCGGCGGCTGCCGGACATTCACGGAGCTTTGCTCGGCCGGCAGTCGACCGAACTCCTGCGAGACCGCGGGAGGATCGGTTTTCTGTCGGCCCACGGGCCGGCGTTCAGCGGCGCGCCGCCTTTTGGCGCGTCCGGTGCAACGCCCTGTTGGGCGCCCGGACCACCTTCGCGATATTGAGCACCGCACGCAGCGCCTGATTCACGGCGGCATCGGTGGGAAAGGCCTCGGTCAGCTCGGGGTCGAGGAGCACGAGGTTGGTCCCCGCGCGGTACTGCGCGGCGTACTTACCACGCACTCCTCCTTTCAGGGACGCGAAGTCGTACTCGGGAAGCATATCGTTTGCGGAATTGCGGCTAGCCTTCTTCATAGAACCTTCGTTCGTGACGCGTGGCGTGCCGGGCGCTGATGATCCGGATCATGTTGCCACGCTCGGTATGGACCACCACCAGGATGCGGCCGCGGCTGGACATGCCGACGGAGACGAACCTGGGCTCGAAGCTGAAGTGCTCCTCATCGGGAAACGTGGTCGATAGCGTGTCGTTCAACACGGTCACCGCTTCGTGGAAATCGATGCCATGCTTCTTGAGGTTGGCGGTGGCCTTCTGCGCGTCCCATCTGAAAACCACTCTACAGTATACGCTCATTCGGGGGTGCGCGGCGGCTACGCGGGACGCGCCGATCGAGCCGGTTCTCGATTCAGGAAGTTCTGCTATCTTAGAACCCATGGCGGCCAGCTTCCGGCCCTCGACTCCGCGCCCCTCGGGCGTGCCCACCGCGGCCGACCGCTACTTCCAGCTCAAAAGCGACATCCACAAGAAACTCATCGGCGTGATCAACTACGAGCACCTCTCTTCTGTACCCAAAGACCGCATGCGGGCCGAGATCGGCCGCATCGTGGAGCGCCTGCTCGAAGAAGAGCGCGTGCCGATGAACACGGCCGAGCAGAACAAAGTCATCGAGGAGGTGCTCGACGAAGCCCTCGGCCTCGGCCCGCTCGAGCCGCTGCTCAAAGAGGCGACCATCTCCGACATCTTGGTCAACCGCTACGACCGCGTCTTCATCGAGCACCACGGCAAGCTGTCCTTCACGGGCGTGCGCTTCAAGGACGACGCCCACCTGCTGCACATCATCGAGAAGATCGTCTCGCAAGTGGGCCGCCGCATCGACGAGGCGCAACCCATCGTCGACGCCCGCCTCCCCGACGGCTCGCGCGTCAACGCCATCATCCCGCCGCTCGCCATCGACGGCCCCTCGCTGTGCATCCGCCGCTTCGGCCGCCACGTGCTCACCAACGAGGAGATCATCCGCAACAAGACGATGACGCCGAACATGCTGCGGTTCCTCTCGGCGTGCGTCGAGGCCAAGGCCACGCTGCTCATCTCCGGCGGCACCGGCTCGGGCAAAACCACCATGCTGAACGCGCTCTCCCGCGCCATCCCCGAAGAGGAGCGCGTCATCACCATCGAGGACACCGCCGAGCTGCAGCTCCAGCAGCGCCACGTCATCAAGCTCGAGACCCGCCCGGCGAGCATCGAAAAGCAGGGCGCCATCCACCAGCGCCAGCTCCTGCGAACCGCCTTGCGCATGCGCCCCGACCGCATCATCGTCGGCGAGGTCCGCGGCGCCGAGGCGCTCGACATGCTTCAGGCCATGACCACCGGCGTCGAGGGGTCGATGAGCACGGTCCACGCCAACAGCCCGCGAGACGCCTTCTCGCGCCTCGAGCACATGGTGCTGATGGCCGACCTCGAGATGCCGGTGCGCGCCATCGTCCAGCAGATGGCCTCGGCGGTCCAGATCGTGGTGCAGCTCTCGCGGCTCTCCGACGGCTCGCGCAAGCTCATGGAGGTTTCCGAGGTCGTCGGCATCCAGAACGAAGCCATCGAGCTGAACCGGATTTGCGAGTTCAAGCGCACCGGGGTGAGCGACTCGGGAAAAGTCCAGGGGCGGTTCCAGTGGAGCGGCCAGCCGCCGCGCGTGGTGGCGCGGCTGCGCGTCAGCGGCATCGAGCTGCCGCCGGAGATGTTCCACGAAGTGGTGGAAATTGCCTGAGTACACCGACGAGCACGCGCGCGCGGGGCTGGCGGCGCGGCTGCCCGCCATCGAGACCTGGCCCAACCAGTTCCCCGGCTACGAGATCCGGATCGCGATCCCGGAGTTCACTTCGGTGTGTCCCAAGACCGGCCTGCCCGACTTCGGCGTGCTTACTCTGACCTACATGCCGGACAAGAAGTGCCTGGAGCTGAAGTCCTTCAAGCACTACATACTCGCTTACCGGAACCTCGGGATTTTCTACGAGAACGTGGTGAACCGGGTGCTCGGCGACGTGGTGCGGGCGTGCCGTCCGGTGTCGGCGACCCTGGCCGGCGAATTCACCCCGCGCGGCGGCCTGCGCGCGACGATTACGGCCAGCTATAAGCGGCGACGCTGACCGGCGCCCGCTATAATGTACTCATGGTGCGTCCTGAAAGACGCGTTGTTCTAGCGGGTGAAAGTCCCGTCCGGGTAAGCGCCGGAGCGCCCGGTAGCAGACTCCAGCCGAGGGGAGAGATCCGCCCGAGCCGAGCGGAGTGTCGAAAGCCCTTGCAAGAGAGGGGAGCAAACCAGCGGGCCGCAACAATCAGTGAACGCAATAGCCTCGTCAAATTATCAGCCGAAAGGTGTTTGAGAGGGCCGAGACGCTCATGTCACGGCGAAGGCAATAGACAGCATCCTGGACCGGAACGGAGGGTGCCCCGAGCGTAGTTGAAGGTGGCAGCGGCGGCTGAGTACATCTTACGCTACTTTCTCCTTCGTTGACGGTTCGGTTTTCCGACCCAGGATGGCGGCCAGTGCCCACAGGTTGGCGTGA
>Ga0247727_10008597_pt1 | contig 18875 bp, 25 predicted proteins | sample WisWelCaveWW1625_FD_202498 | JGI IMG/M metagenome (GOLD analysis project Ga0247727, IMG submission 202498) | Biofilm microbial communities from Wishing Well Cave, Virginia, United States - WW16-25 | ecosystem: Environmental > Aquatic > Deep subsurface > Groundwater > Cave microbial mat | place... | reverse complement strand
ATTACCAACCAGTACGCTTTAATAGACTAGAATTTTCTAAATCGTTTAAGCGGTTGTAGTACAGCTTGGTTAATATGCGGGATTGCCAATTCCGCGACCCGGGTTCAAATCCCGGCAACCGCATTCATTGTTTTTTTAGACCGCTTCTAATAATGTCTAATGCGTTAATGGCTCTTTCTGGTTTGGGGAGTTGAATCATAAAAACATTAGATTTGCCATATTCTGAATGTGGTGAAGAAAGTGCAAGCATAGAAGATCCTACAAGAGATTCAAAGAATTCAATCGAGTCATTTGCATATAGTAACAATTTTTCACTAATTCCACCCTGTGAAAAATTTAGCAAAATTTCAACAAATACATGTCCTAGTCCGTCTTGAAGAATATTGAGATTAGTTTCAACTGACACGGGTTTGCCAGCAATTGTTCTCATGATATCATCAAACCGTTTTTCTTCAAATATGATACAAGGTACTTTTGTTCCATTGTAATCAAACAAAGTTATGTCTTGGTGCACTTTTGCAAGAAGTCTTTCCATCTCATCGTTGGTCATAGTCAGATTCCGTTGAGTTTTTGAGAATAGTTTTATCTCCAGTTTTAATCACAAATGGAGTTATGAAGGCAGTTATTATAGAAATAATTCCTATCATTGGGAACAAAAATGCGCTAACTACGCCCATATCTACTCCAACTTTTACTATTATGATTGAAAATTCACCTCGGGGGGAAAGAGCTAGTGAGGAACGAATTGTTTTGTGGAATCCTTGTCTAAACAAAAATCCACCAAACAAAGTACCGCCAAATTTTACCATTATGGCTATCACCATGAAAACCAATGCGACCAGTATGTAATTTTGTAATTGGCTTATGTCCATTAGAGCACCTACAGAAACAAAGAAGATTGCAACAAACATGTCTTTAATTGGGCTTGCTAGTACTTTGGAGACTTCCGAAGATTTTGATTCAGCTACAAGAACACCAGCCAGAAATGCACCAATTCCAACTGATAAGCCAGCTAGATTAGAAAATAACGCATATCCAAAACACAGACCAAGTACAGAGATTAAAAGAATTTCATGATGTCCAGTATTTGCTACACGATCTATTAGTTTTGGAATTATTCTAGCGCCTACAGTTAGTGTACCAACTATTAGTGCAGCAGCAACACTACTTATGATTATAATATTTTCAAATGATACGTTGCTTACAAGTGCAACAGACTGTAAAGACGCAATAAGAATTACAGCAATAATATCCTCAACAATCAGAATTCCAAGAACTAGCACTGTTGATTCCTTTTTGATCTTTCCCATATCTTCAAGAATTTTAATTATTATAGCAGTACTGCTAATTGATAATGCAGCTGCTAAGAATAATGAATCCATGAAATTAAGTCCAATTGATACCCCTATGAAAAATATAATTCCTAATGCAAGGAAGAGCTCTATTGTTGCCATACCAATTGCGACTTTTCCTATGGATTTTATTTTGGCAATAGGGAATTCTATTCCAATTACAAATAGAAGTAATATTATTCCAATATCTGCAAAAACGTTTAGAATTTTAAGATCTGATAGTACACCGATATTTTCTATGCCAGGCGAGGATCCTATTCCACCAGGTAAGAAAGGAATCCAAAGAGGGGAAAGTGGTCCTATTAGCATTCCCGCAAATAAGTATCCAATGATAATAGGTTGACGGATTTTAAAAAAAGCAAGTGTGACTATAGCAGCTAAAATCATAATTATTGCAAGATCACCTATGAAATCATCTTTTGGCAATTCAACGGTTGGTATTTGAAGAAAAAACTCTTGCATATGATCGAAGGAACTCTTTCATTTAAAAATGGTGTGTTATAAAATTAAATTATCATTAAAACAATACATAAAATAATGAAAAGCCTGTTTTTTGCACTTTTGATAATTCCGTTTCCTGCAAGTTATGCAGTTATGGAACATCTAGTCTATCCAACCTATATGTGAAAGACAGCATAGTGAAAGTGTCTCTTGGTAGCGTGTTGAATCTTTACATAACCGATAATGATCTTAATACTAGTCCTAAAGGGGCTGGTCTAAGAGAGACAGGACCTAATACCAACCTCTTTGTTGTTAACATAGACGTACCGCGAAAGATCGACAGCAAAACAGTTCAAATTGGTTCAACTGTGGAATTCAGATTTATTGATACATCATCTGCAGCTTCCACTTCAGAAATAGTAAAAACTACACTAAGAATAGGATGTTCTAGATAATATTAACTGTCTTTGCAAGCATCTGGGCTTTTTCGTTGTCAGAATTTATGATTTTGTGGTTTGTGTATTTAGAGTCAAAATAAATCAAATCTACCATCTTCGATTTATCCATATTCACTATTGTTGCAGAATTAGAACTTGGAATGTTTGTATTAGTAAGAATAACAAGTTTGTCTACAAGTGCAGAAGATTTTGAAACATTTGAAATCTCTTCAAAGTTCTTGCTGTGGTTTTGATTTATCACAACTACTATGCCTATTTTAGCGCCATACGGATCTTGGTAAATGATGTCAAGTGGTTGATTTTGTTTTTCTAGTTTACCGATGTTACCCATTTCATGAGCAAAATTTACCAAGTTTGTAACTGCTTTTTTTAGCTGAGAACCAACATCTTCATTATTACAGTTTTTTCTAATTTTGATAAAATCAGATATTGGTACATCCATTATACTACCTCGTACCTTCAGACCAGGATATGCATGTTTTATTGTCTCATCGATAGCAAATTCATCTATTTTTTCTAGATTAAACTCCTGCGATTTTTCCATTGCATGATATAGTATGTTAATGATAGATCGTACACTTCTAAAGTCTGGAAACTCATCGTGAAGAACTCTTATCTTTTCTGTAAGATCTTCTTGTGTTTGTTGTTTGAATTTTCCTTTTTTATCGTTGTATTTGATATATTCTAGGACAATTTCTGAAAGCTCATCTACAGAATTTGAACCTGCGAGATCAATTTTGTAATTTGCTTTTTCCAATCTATCAAAAACTGATGCATTTATGCCTTGAATTTCTGCATAACCAGACGGTGTTGAAATAAGCAGAAGTACAGATGCTGGAATGTGTGCGTTGATTATGGCTTTAACAAATTCTATTGATTCGCGATTTCCATCAAATTCATCTATTTCATACAAAACAATTTTACCAAGAAATCTGTGCGTCAATTTCGAGATAGCAGTTATTCTACCAAGTAATTCTTCTAGATTTTCTACAGAATCAAAAGAATTTGTTATGATACTTGTAATTATTGTCGATTCATAATGATTGAACCACTGTATTAGGAATTTTTTCAGATTTTCAACAGACACAGGTTTTTTTCCTGAAATTATATCCTCTGCCTCTTGTCGTATTGTAACACCAGAAAGTCTATCTATGAAAGTATAATCTAATGCCTTTTTTGCTGAATTGTCACCTTGTTCTGCCCTGTCTCTGATGTATTCTAGGAGTTTTGTTCTAAGTTGCACAAAAAATTCATCTTCAAAGCCCTTAACAAGTGCATTATAGAGACTGGACATAGTTTTTGGAGATATTGTAGATAGATCAAGGAATGTACAGATAGTATTGTGTCTGTTTTGTAGATTTCGTACATGAAGGGCTAAGTGCGTCTTGCCTGAACCTACATCTTGAATGAGCGTAATTACTCTAAAATCTCCATCGTTTGAATCTCTGCCAGATACTTTCTGTGACAATTCCTTTATGCATTCTAAGATAGCTGATTTTGCTTCTTTGTGTCTTTTTCCACCAAGTATCCTAGCATCTTTTTCTGTAGGAGTGGGACTACTAGGATACGGATTAGTTTCTAATTCGTATGCATACATCAGATATTCCTCACAAAACCGTGTACTAATCCACGCATCATGATTCCCTCTTGACCCCCTGAAGATATTTCATAATTTTCTCTATGTTTTTCTACAAGTTCTGAAGCTAATGTATAAAAATGATCACTTGAGATATGTTTTGATTCACATATTTTTTTTCGTATTTGTGAGAATGACGTCCAACCTATAGATGTCGATGATTCTGTTAGACATTTATCAAATTCAATTTTAAAATCAATATTAGGATTTATCTGGTGCGATACATTTATCGTATTCTGTACGTTGTGTATATGATTTATTATCTCAGAATTAGGATTATTCAATTTTGCAGCAACACCTAGTGCTAATTTGAATTTAGGATCGTCTTGAGACAGATGTGAAACGTAGTTTTCTTTTGTCCAAACAAAGTATGCATTACCTTTTTTTTCAATAAAGATCTCTTGTTTTTCAATGAGAGCATCTAATACAGATTCGCCGTCTTTTCCAAAGATTCTTTTTAATTCTGCTCTTTTTATTCCGTTCAAACCTGTGGAAGAGATCTTCTCAAGAACATCGTTTGTCATAACGCCTCATTTCTTGAATTTTATTTAAGACCACATGTAGTCTGGAACAACAATTTGGTGAAAAATTCTTACCTTTGAATAACTTTACGCATAAATACTGAACACCTCTGCTTGATCTTGGGATGATGATAGAGTTAGCTGATTTAATGAAGAGAGAAACTCTGGGGTATCTGACCATGAAGTTAATCAAAGGTCATTACACAGTTACCTGATTATTAATAGTACCGTATTGTACCGTATTTCATGTTGACATGTGAATATTGTCCAAAACAGTTCATTGAGACTGAAAACGGTTTAGTTCAAAAAACTTTCCATGAAGTACTTCACGATCCAGAAGTAGTTAACAACTAATTCTGGATTATTTTTTCTAAAAACTGTTTTAAATACGAACTTTTTTATCGGTTAGCTTTGCACTAATGTAAAGTGACAAAGAAATCTAGTAGCAGTATTCCGATTAAGACAAAAAGAGATTCAAGCTCAGACGTTTTGAAGAAGATGAGTTCAATTTCTGACACCACGAAGATTCTAGCTAATGAAGTTAAATCGATGTCAAAGATTTTTGCTGAAAATCAAAAGATCCTCATTTCACTAAAAAACATGATAGATGCAGTTGGCGCAGCCTTAGATCAAATACAACGAAATGCAAGACAGATAAATATTCTTGAAGAAGACACGCAAAAACTGTTTTCTGGCGTTAGTCAAGTAAAAGCTCATTCAAATTTGATAGCAAAGGTCAATGAACAAACAGGTCGTCTTCAAGAACAAGTAAGTAAGATCCGTGAAAAACAAGAATCACTTCCTGATGTAAACAAAGTAATGCAAAGTGTAGCTGATAGTCTAGATTCAATTAGAAACAACACAAAGATGATAATGCATGTCTCTGATAAAACAGAAAAAATTCAAGATGAGATCAAAAAAGTATCCAAGGTAGAGGAAAACATAACAAATCTAAAACAGGAAATAGCAAATGTAACATCAAAAGCAGAATCACTAGCAAATATGAGCTCGGACATCAGAGATGTAGGCATAGAATTGGGTTCACTTGTCAGAAAAACTGACTCTCTTGCAACTTTTGGTGCAGATATTAGGAATGTTAGCACTGAATTTGCAAATTTTAAGGAAAATGTGATGGGTAAGACAAAACAGATTGATGAAAAAATATCAGACTTAACAGAATTATTAAATCGAAATGCATCTGCAACATCAGAATTCCATAAAAAAGCACATGAAATTCACCAAGAACTTCAAGAGATAAAAAGCGTTACTCACAAGACTGCCCAGAATACATCAAGAGAAGTTATTGGATTATTACGTTTGTCCGAGTTTCAATCAAATGTTCGTATGCATTCAGAATCAAAGTATGGTACTTTAGATGACCTTGACAAAATGATATCACAAACAGTATACATGGTAAATTTATTTGACAGACTTTCAATAGAGTCTGAGAAGAAAATACCACTTCCTCAAGAGGTAAAACAATGGAGTATAAGCAAAATTTTAGATTGTGCGGACAGGTGGGAAATTAGATTTACGGATGTCTTTAGACTTTTAATAACTCAGATTGGTCATGATCTGGTAAAAGAATCGCTTAGAATAGAACAGGTAAGGGATCTTTTTGGAATTCGTGCTGTTGATGAAGTAAGACAGGAACTTGGAATAGCTTAAACTTCATCAGATATTTCGTATGATTTTAAACGGTCTTTCTTTCTTTTTAGCATAGCAAAGATTCCCAGTATTGCTGCTATCCATAGAGAACTGAAAATAATGTTTGAGAAACTGACGTACATATATGGAGTTGCATCCATAAGATGAAGTCTCAGATCCTTTGCTCTTTCATGCATATCTATCATTCCGGTATGAAAAGAAGAACTATCCTGTGGAACAGTTGAGATCTTTTCTACACTTGTTATCATGTTATCAAGGTCTTTTTGGATTAAACCAAAATCTGTTGTTTCTGTTGGAAATATCCAAACAGGGTTTCCTTCTTGCGGTAGGAGAGTTTCGATAGTTTGGAGATATTCAATAATTACTTGTGTATCCGTTGTTGTCTGAATTCTGTCTAAAAGACCTCGTGATTGATCCAATGGATAAACATCATTTTGATATCCATAGTAAGCCATGAAGGCTCCAAATGAGATAAAGCCGATTATTCCTATCATTGCAAGTTTATAGTATGTGTTTGCCATCTTCTCTGTCTTTGTTATGTTATGTAACGACTGCGATTTGTTCTTTTTAAATGTTGTATGTGATATGCTAAGATAGGATATGTAGAAGTAACCTAATGTCTGAATTCCAATTAAAGGTGCAAATACTGGATTTCCTGAGAAAATTGAGATGAAAATTCCTAACACACCATAAACTCCAAAAAAGATCTCAAGTAGTGTAGTTTTTGTAAATGGGAGATTGTACGCTTTGTCTCTCCAATCATCATCCTTGTTTACAATTCCATATTTAGGAGTTCTAAGAAATTCGTTTTTCTTTCCAAGAAAAGCATCAAAGACTGCAACAGTATTGTTTACTGACATGCCAGCAGAATAAAATATCAAATAAAGATATGCCAATGTTTTTGATTTCCAGCTTTGCGCCCACAAGTTCCGTATTATCATGATATACACAATTGGGCCCATTGCCAGGTACGCTACCATTGTTAACAGTGGCAATACACTAACAACATACAGATTGAACTTTGCAGATAATAATATTGGAAGTATTAGGAATTGAATTAGCATGAGTGGGTGTACTATGTGTCTTGTCAGTTGAACAAAAGCCTGAATCTTTGTGTCAAATGGAATTTTTTTTATCGCTACATCTCCCAGTAATTTAATAGCACATTGTATAGAGCCCTTTGCCCATCGAAATTGTTGCCTTTTTGCTGCGTTCATTTGTACAGGAAGCTCTGCGTCAACAACAATATCAGCTAAGAAAAGACATTTCCAACCTTTCATCTGAGCTCTATAGCTTAAATCTAGATCTTCAACAAGTGTAGCAGTATGCCAGCCACCTGCATCTTCGATGCATTCTTTTCTCCAAATACCTGCAGTTCCATTAAAGCTCATGTAAAGATGTGAATTGCTTTTTGCTTTTTGTTCTATAAGGAAGTGAAAGTCGAGACTAAGTGCTTGTGCTTGTGTCAGTGCAGAATATTTTTCGTTTACATGTCCCCATTTACACTGAATTAATCCTATCTCAGGTTTTGCAAAATATGGTATTGCTTTTTTCAAAAACCAATGAGGTGGAATAAAATCAGCATCAAATATGGCCACAAAGTTTCCTTTTACAAATTTCATCGCATTACGAAGTGCTCCTGCTTTGTACCCTTTCCTGTTTTCTCTACGTATGTGTAATATATCGAACCCTTTCTTTTGATAATTAATAACCAGATTTTCTAAGATACCATAGGTAACATCATCAGAATCATCCAATACTTGAATACACATCTTTTCTTTTGGATAATCCATCGCACAAACTGCATTGACTAGTCTTGCTGCAACGTATTTTTCATTGTATATCGGAAGTTGTATTGTAATGGTTGGTGAACCAAGTAGTTCAGTTTTGTGATATTTTCTTCGTTGTTTTGAAAGTAATACAAGATAATAAAAATTGCAAGTGTAAAACGTAACAAGAACAGCTATTGTAATGAATACATTAAAGAGAAATTGTGTCAGAGGGGTTACTGCCATACCCTACCATAGAAGATTGAAAATATGTAGTTATAGTTATGCGATACGATGGGAACAGTGTTTTGTATTTTACGTTTGTTTTTGGAATATTTTAATTGCAACTGGTGGACAACCCCCCTCACATGCAAGACAGAATATACAATCAGGTTCTCTTTTTGCAGTGGTTGGCTGTATTGTATAGACACGATCTTGTAAGAGAAGCAACATTTGTTTTAACTAGCAACAAAGTGTTTAAGAATCTTCTCAATAATCTGGACAGGTTTCGTCTCGTAATTTTTTGTACTTTGTTTCCATGGCTTCTGCAAATTCAAGAACTTTTTTAAAATCAAAGTCTTTCTTTGAAAAGTACCATCTTATGCCTACCCGATGGCCTATTCCATCCATGTCATATATCATGCCCTTTTCAGCTTCAACATTATAGTTTTCATCTAATGATCGTTCTTGAATAGTAAGACCACGTTTTGTCTTATCTTCCATGATTATGTCTGTAGGGCTATCTCGTATGAAATAGAATATACCCTGTTTCAATAAAGGAAGTTCTTGAGTCAAGTTACTTTTCAACAGGATTGCCGATCATGTTACCCCATTCGGTCCACGATCCATCATAGTTTCTGACTTGTGGATATCCTAACAGATATTTTAGAACAAACCATGTATGTGAAGATCTTTCACCAATTCTACAGTAACATATGACATCTTTATCTGGAGTGACTTCTTTTGTTTCGTAAATCTGTTTTAGTTCATTTACAGATTTGAAAGTTCCATCTACGTCGTTTACTGCAGTAGCCCAAGGAATGTTTTTTGCATGTGGGATGTGCCCTCCTCTTTGCGCATGTTCCATCGGATATTCAGGAGGAGCTGTTATTTCTCCAGTATACTCTTTTGCGGATCTTACATCTACTAAAATAGTATCTTGTTTATCAAGAGCTCTTCTGACATCAAACAGATAAGCGCGCAGTCCCTCATCGGGAGGTTGTGCAACATAATTTGTTTTTGTAATTTGTGGTTCATCTTTAGTATACTGTTTTTTTTCTATTTCCCATTTTTTTCTTCCACCATTCATTATCTTTACATTTTTGTGTCCATAATATTTGAAAACCCAGAACACAAAAGCCGCAAACCAATTGTTAAAATCGCCATATAAGATAACTTCATTTTCAGGTAGAATGCCACATCTTGACATTAATTCTTCAAATTGTTTTTTGTTGATGATATCACGAGTAATTGGATCATTGATGTCTCGCTTCCACCAAATTAAACTGGCCCCTAGAATGTGACCTTGTCTGTATGCATTCTCAGGATCATAATCAACTTCTACGATCTTTATTGCTTTGTTTGAGATATTTTTTGAAACTGATTCTGTATCAGTTAAAACACTGGGATCTGCATAATTCATGCTTCTCAGAATTATTACTAAAGACAGGGACTTATATCTTAATCTTCATGAGATGATTTTTAAGTGAAATTACAATACTACTTTTCGCTTGAATCTTAACAAAGTTGTAGTAATAAGTAAGGTTGGTTCTAAAGAATCAGAAGATGCTGCAAGGAAAGTAGCAAAAAAACTACTTGCAAAAAAATCAGAAGTTTTTACAATATCTCCCATAGAAGTAGAAGGCGCAAAAAAAGTCGATACGTTAGAGGAATTAAAGACTACAAAGCTTGACCTTACCATAACTCTGGGAGGAGATGGTACAACGCTTCGTGCATTCAGATACTTGGAAAATGAAGTTCCGCTTTTAGGAATTAATGTTGGAGGAAATCGTGGTATTCTTTCAGAAATAACTTTGGATCAGATTGACACAGCCATAGGACAAATACTTTCAGATAACATATTACTTGACAAAAGGATAAGAGTAGTTGCTTCATGCAGAGGACAAGAATATCCTCCTGCACTAAATGAGATTTACATAAACAGACAGAATCTAACAAAGACATCTCTTTTTGAAATTAGATTTCAAAATGATACAGTTACACAGAGAATGGATGGGGTCATAGTATCTACCCCAAGTGGTTCTACAGGTCACTCATATTCTCTGGGAGGTCCAATCTTGCATGAAAGTCTTGATGTACTAATAATTACACCAGTAGCCCCAGTAAACAGATTACCATCATTAGTTGTACCAGATGAAAAAATAGAGATAGTCAATTCTCATGATGCCAACATAATCATGGATGCTCAAGTCATAAAACCAACAAGATATGATGATGTGATTACAATACGAAAATATAAGAAACATGCAGTGTTTGTGAGACTGAAAAAACGTGGTTTGAGACAGATGAGCAAACTTGGGTTTTAGAATTTTAGATGCCAGTGCTTTTTATGCCGGAATTCCTTTTGCATCCACAGAAGAAAGTTTCACAACACCATCTGTTTTTGATGAAATAAAACATATCAAGAGAGATCACAAAGCAGTTGAAATGCTTCTTGAGACAAAAAGACTGGAGATAATTACACCTGAGACAGAATACATCGACAAAGTTCTACTCAAAGCCAAAGATACCGGAGATTTTCAAAATCTTTCCATAGGAGACATTTCAGTTATTGCATTGTGTCTTCAACTTAAAGCAGAATTGGTCACAGATGATTTTGCAGTTTCAAATCTTGCAAAGCATTTGAATCTTAAAGTAGTTCCAGTTATGACAAATGGAATAACGCATATAGTGAATTGGATCTATTTTTGTTCTGGATGCCAGAAGACTTTTTCAAAGATATCAAAATGTCCCCTTTGTGGAAACAAACTTAGTCGCAAGTTAAGCAAGAGGCAGTCTTCAACCAAGCCAAGAATGCGAAAGAATCATTTCATTTGATTAAGTTGAAGACAGATATTTGAATTATGTTTCAATATCGTGCAATGTTTTTTGGTTTGTTCTTTTCTTGGATTTACTTTCAGCGTCAAGCATTTTTCTTATCTTAAGTGCACGTGATTCTCCCAAACCTTGTATTTTTGCAAGTTCTGTGTAAGATGCCTTTAGAGTATTGCTTGGAGAACCAAATTTTTCTAGCATACGTGTAGCCAATTTTTCTCCCACTCCAGGAAGACTACATAAAACAGATAGTTGTTGCTTTTGCATGTCATCTGATTTTTTTATTTTTTTTAAGAAATGTCCTTTGTTAGTATTCTGTCTAGCACACATCGAGATCAATAATTTCGCAGAATGTGAAGCACTGGGAGTTGGGATAATTGGAATTTTAAAGTCTAAAGCAATAGATGATAATGCACCATAAAAAACAAGTGGATTTTCTGTAATTTCGTCAATGATGTCAACGTTTCCTTCCATCAAAATTGCTGGATGTTCAAAGTTTTCTTTGAGTCTATTACATTGATCAAAGAGTCTCCCATCAAAAACAGAAGAGATGAGATCTTGGATACTTTTTCTTTCTACAACAGTTTCTGGTGCGACTATATAATCACCTATTGGAAGAGTGGTTAGTTCAACCTTTACTCCAACTGCGCGTAAAAGATCAGGGATTCCACTTTTTCTTTCCCTCTCATCAACTATCATGCGTAGTTCTTCTAGTTTCATAATGGAAAGATGTAAGGATTTGTTAATATTTTATTTGGAAGTATCCGCTTTTGGTGGTTGTCCAGCTGCAGGACTTTGCAACATAGCCTTTATCTTGTCTTCTATTTCCTTTAGATTCTCTTTAATTCGTACTTCTTGTTTTGATAATACAGTAATACGTGTGTTTGAGAGCTCTTTTTTTTCTTCAAGTTCAGCAATCAGACTTTGTTTTGTTGATTTTATCAATAGAGGGCCGGCGCTTTTGAACACCGCATCAGTGTCTGCTGCCTTTTTTAATACTTCCAGCGCTCTTTCCGTTTCCATTTGTTCCATCTCAAGGTGTTGTTTTTGTCCCATTATTGATTGAAGATTTTGTTGTAAATTTTGTAATCGTCCAACTTGTTCTTGTAACCAAGGAGGAATTTGTTGACCGCCAGTAGACATGTTAAATTCACAAGTTGCTTCGCTTATATTTTTACCGATTCAATTGAATCATTACTTGCTTGCACAAGTCGCAATGTTGAATTCAAATTTGCTCGCAAATGCGATAGTTCTTTGGTATCAATCAAAATTATTATTTTTTTATCAAATAACATTTTGGTTTTTGTTGGGTTTTCAGAATAGAACTTTTCATCAGTTTGAAGAGAATCAAATATTGATTTAGTTTTTTTGTCAGCAGTGATTTCTATTTTTGCACTATATTTTGACGTCATATGCAAGACCAGCTACTTTAAAACCACATTTCTTACAAGCCCATATTCCTACAGCTTCCCTACCAAATTTACCAGAACCACATTCGCTACATTTTCTTTTTGCTTTCAACAATCTGTGAACCGCAGTGAATTTCTTGCGTGGCTTGAGACCATATTTTGCCCCAAGTCCCCTCAGTGATGCCCTATTGCCTTTTGCCATATTACATTAGTTTCTCAAGTTGCTTCCTTATTTTTGTTCCCACTGAAAGTGCAATTTCGGAACATTTGAGGAGTTGTTCAACAGTAAAGCCATCGCTGCCTCCTTTTTGTAAAGCACATATGTTACCATCAGAATTTGTTGTGATTGTTATTCTAGCGTTCATACAGGCTTCTTCATCAGCTGTTGGATCAACTATGATATGATCACCTATTCGCGCCATCGTTACAGAAACAGGAATTGTTTGTATAGGAGGTTTCGAAGTTACGCCTTCAACTAGTGCTGGTGCATCATTTTTGATTTCATATTTTGGAACAGTACATGATAAAATTGCAGCAACAGCCGCATAAGAACATGCATCAAAAAGATTCCCGTCGGTATTTATCACACTACTATCAACAAATATTCCTATTACAGATTTGTCTTTTATTAAGACCAGTTGCTTTAGATCAAGCATCTCAGTTTCTCTAATACCTCTGTCTACAACTCTAGCTAATTCAATAACTTCTTCTCCGGGAGGACCAGGTTCAGCTTTAGGATCAGCTAAAGGAAGTATTTCAGCAGTACAAATCAAAATTCCTTTATCGCCAAGATCTGGAAAAGGTTTATCAGGTTGTATCTTAACTCCAGTGACTACCTCAGTGTCACCTAGTTTTACTCTTGCAGAACCATTTGCTTTTGGGATTATGGTAGTTTCAATTGAAAGATGTCGCTGATCATGCAATCCTCTTCCATCAATTCGTTTTCCTTGGTTTAGAAGATCAAGAATTTTTTCTCTTTTCAGTTGTTCTATGATTACAGAACTTGTCATTGTTATGCCTCTCCATTTTTGAAGTATTTTTCCATTAGTGCTTTTTTCTGGATTTCATAGACTTGTTTGCAACCACCTATTGCGGTTTCAAGGCATTTTTTGTATTCAACAGGAGTTAAGATTCCATCAAGTTGCATAAGGGTGATTTTACCAAGGTTTGGCATGTATGCTACTGGCATATCTGCTTGTCCTTCCTTGTCTTCCTCATCATTTACATCAAGAACAATCTTGTCTGCCACTTTTCCTGCAGCACATGCGGCTACTATATCTCGCATTGGTATTCCTGCATCTACTAATGCAACAGACGCAGCATCTAATGCAGCGCATCTAGAGCCACCATCAGCTTGCAAAACTTCGATAAATACGTCTACTACTGTTCTTGGAAAATCTTTGAGTATTACTGCTGGTTGTAGAGCCTCTTTGATGACTTTAGATATTTCAATTTCCCTTCTAGAAGGAGCAGGATTTTTTCTTTCGGTTACAGAAAATGGCGACATGTGATATCTACATCGTAAAATGCCACTGTCTTGATCGGCCATGTGTTTTGGGTGTACATCTCTTGGTCCAAAAATTCCTGCAAGAATTTTGTTTTTACCAAATTCTATGTATGCTGAACCATCAGCATTTTTTAAAACTCCTACCTTTATGGAAACATTTCTTATTTGGTCGATACTTCGACCATCACATCTAATTCCATTTTCATTCATTAATTGTGTCATTATTTTCACCAAGTTCTACTCCAAGCATGGATTTGACTCTTTCAGTCAAGTTCGGCGTATGTGCTTGGGCATCAACCATTTTGACTGCTTCTATGGCCTTTAATAATCCAACTGGATCTTCGCAAGAAACAACAATCAGACCATTTTGACCTATAGTAACAATGGCTTTTGTTGCCATCTCAATTGTTTGAATCATGGAGCCACGCTTTCCAATAAGTCGTGGAATCTTACTTGGGGCAATTTTTATCAGCTCACCTGATTCAATTTTTCCCAAGTCTCTGTCTTGTATAGTAAGAAGTGGATCTCTGGATCTATCAAAATTAGCAACTCTAGCAGCTACTAAATCACCTTTATCTAGTCGCGCTTTTAATTCATCTTTTGTTGGAGAATAATCTCTTCCAAATACATCTTGAGCTGGCAAGAATCCTATAAAACATGAATTTATGTCAAATTCCCAAGATAGTGAAGAATGTCCTATTACCTTTCCTATGATCAAATCACTAGTTTTTGGCACGTACATTCCAGAAAGTGGTATAACACGGACTGTATTCTCATAAATTTCTGATATCCCTATACTGGTTGAAATAATCCTATCTCCATCTTGATAGACGTTCTGGTCTGGTCTGTATGGACCAGTTATTATTACATCGCCAGGAATTACATATTTTCTTTTTATTACTTCCATCATTTTGCTACCTCAATAGAAGCTGAGCCCTTTGTTACAGATCCCAATCTATCTATCACATTTGCTCTTGCTGCAGCCGGTATATCTAGTATTACTTTGAGAGAACCGTTAGATTGCCATTCTTCTTTTTTTAAAGTTCCGGTTGATTTTAAAACTGAATATGATTGTGCGGCAAACTGTGCTGGCACCAGAATTTCAAGTAACATGTTTTCTGATTTAAGTGGGATAATAGATCGTAATTGTTCTACGATCTCTTTTGTTTGTTCATCTGTATTTCTGAAAGGATCTACAGATATTCGCGCATCGTCCATTGCCTGTTCTATTCTAAGGGGAGGGTGTGGCAGGTGTGAACGTGGATCCACGTATGTTTTTGCAATAAAATCCACAATCTGTTTACGTTTTTCTAAAACCATCTTTCGTCTTTGATCAGTAGTTAGGTTAAGATCACCTTTTTGCAGTATGATGGTAGCAATAGTAGTAGGATCAGTAGTCTTGAATGCTTTCGTTAGTTTTTCAGTTGATGCACGTGTTCCTTTGTTAGAATCAGAATAAATTTCGTCTGAAACAAGAATCGTGGATATGTCCTTTCTTTTTCCTAGTTTGTATTCAAGGGCAGGATCTGGTTTTACAAGAAGTTCAAATTTTTCTCCTTCAACTGCGAATCTTACTACAGTTACTTCGACCATAATTGAAGATATTCAACTTTGGTATTTATCTATACGCAAAAAACTCGCTAGATTTTTATTTGGACTAGGAACTTTTTCCTCTAAGACTTGGTTTCTCTTGAAATAGTTGAACAAAATGAGCATAAAATTGTTGTAAAGTTAAAGGGCATACCCCTACAATACGCAAATGCGTTAAGAAGGATATGCCTAACAGGCGTACCTGTTTTTGCTGTTGATGATGTTGTAATAATTGAAAATTCCTCTGTTTTAGCAGATGAAGGTGTAGCACACAGACTTGCGATGATACCATTGAAAACCGATCTAGCAAGATTTGTTGAACCATCAAATTGTGATTGCAAAAGTGAAGTTGGCTGTACAAATTGCAGAGTAATGTTAATGATCGATTCAGGTTCTTCTGACACCACAAGAACAATTACTTCGGCTGAACTTACATCAGAAGATAATGTAGTTAAACCAGTCAGTGATAAAATTCCAATAGTGGAGCTTGCCCCAGGTCAAAAGCTCAAGATTGAGGCATATGCAAGATTGGGCAGAGGCACAGAGCATGCAAAATGGAACGCTGCAACTGTTTCAGTTTTAACTGAAGGTGGAGGCCCAGAAGATCATCTTTTGACTGTAGAAACTACAGGCGCCCTATCTCCAGCTCAGATAGTACTTGCGGGTGTAGACGAAATAACAAAAAGATTAGAGGGTTTCAAACAAGTAATTTCAGCCCTTTAGCTGAGCATACATTATATTTGGGTTAAAAATGGCAATTATACAAATGACTAATGCTGTTGTATTACATATGGCAAAGGAGCTAAAGGATGCTTCAAAGAAAAACAAAGCACCAATATGGTTAAGACTTGCAGAACTCGCATTGAAACCATCCTCTGCTAGAAGAACAATCAATGTTAGCCAAATAGACAAATTGACAAAAGATGGAGACGTGATAGTAGTACCAGGTAAAGTTCTCGGAACAGGAGGCATGTCACATAAAATCATACTTTGTTCATTTTCTATTTCAAACTCGGGGGCTCAAAAAATACTTCAACATGGAGGAAAGATTTTGAGCTATTCAGAACTTATCAAAAATCATCCAACAGGAAAAGGAGTAACAATAATTGGCTAAACAACAAGTAGAAACAAAGACGGTGGCAAAAAACCCTCAGACCATAATCGTAGATGGGACAAACATGATTGCTGGAAGATTGTGTTCACATGTAGCAAAACTTCTACTTGAAGGCAATAGAGTATCTATTGTAAATTCTGAAAATATTATGATCAGTGGTAGTAGAGAATCCATCATAGATGAGTATAGAAAATTTCTGGAGGTTGCAAGTATCAATAATCCAAAGTTTGGTCCGTTTCACCCAAGAAGACCAGACACTATCATAACTAAGATGGTGAGAGGCATGCTTCCAAAAACCAAGTCTTCTGGTCAAGCAGCATTCAAACGCCTTAGAGTGTATTTGGGGGTTCCAAATGAACTTAGATCCATATCAAGAACTCAATTTGAAGATGCAAGAATTAGAAGAACTTCTCCATATTACACAAGTGTTGGAGAACTTGGAAGAATGATTGGGTGGCATGAGTAAATGGTAAAGATTGAAAATTATTTTGCAACAAGAAAAACTGCCAGAGCACATGTACATATATCCAAGGGAATGGGTAGAGTCAGAATTAACAATACTCCAGTAGAGATGGTTCAACAAGAAACTGCTAGGGAAGTAATACTTGGTCCTCTTGAGATAGCTGGAGATTTACGAGATAAAATTGATCTTTCTGTGAGAGTTAATGGTGGAGGTTTTATGGGTCAAGCATATGCTAGTGCAGTAGCAATATCAAGAGCACTAACTGGTTGGACTAAATCTAAAAAGGAGCCAAAGGACCATCCTTTTACAAAAACAATACGAGAAGATCTTAAAAAACGCCTAAATGATTTCGATAAACATCTCTTAAGTGGTGATGATAGAAGAAAAGAACCAAAGAAGTTTGGCGGACCTGGCGCTAGAAGAAGAAAGCAAAAATCATACAGATAAAATTTGAAAATTGTAATTTTAGCTGGCGGAAAAGGAACCAGGGGAAAGCCATTTACAGATTATTTTCCAAAAGCAATGATTCCTATTGAAGGAAAACCACTCATAGATTACATTGTCAAATACGTATCATCCTTTGGTTTCATCAAGGAGATAATAATACTAGCAGACTACAAGGGATTAGGTAACCAAATAAGAAGATATTTTGAGGATGGAAAGACAATATGCGGTAAAAAGATCAAGTTTGTTCAGGATTCTAACAGTGGCACAGGCGGAGACCTTGTTCACCTTTCTGTAATTCTAAAAAAGGATCGAGATTTCATTTTATGGTTTGTGGATAATTTTTGTGCCATAGATCTTGATAAGATGTATAAATTTTACAAACAGAAAAAAAGCATTGCATGCATATCTACAAGAAGACATAGAAAAGAAGAGACAGGTTACGCGAAAGTGGAAGATGGTCTAGTCACAGAATTCCAAGAAAAACCATTCATTACTATGCCCATGGCAGAATGCCTAGGTATTTATATTTTAAATACAAAAATTTTGAAGACGATTAAATCTAAAAAAGAAAAAAAGAAAAAAGTAAACCTATCTTATGATGTTTTACAAGAGTTATCAAAAAGAAAAACTGTTAGTGCGTTTGATATAGGCAGAGCGCCTTGGATAGATATAGAATCACCAAATAAGGTAGAACGAAATCAAGCAGTAGTAAAAGAAATAATCAAAAAGATAAAAAATTAAGATATCACTTTAGATTTTTCATATTGTGATATTTTATCTTCATATTGTAAGGTAATAGATATATCATCAAGCCCTTCAAGTAGAGTTTTTTTTCTATGACTTTCGATATCAAATTGTATTGTTTCGTTTGGTATCGTGATTGTTTGGTTTTCTAAATTAACTTCTATTTCAGAATCTATTTTGAATAAACTTTCAATTTTTTTTGTGTCAAGTTTTATGGGCAAGATTCCATTTTTGAAGCAGTTATTGTAAAAAATATCAGCAAAAGATGGAGATATGATTACTACAAATCCATAGTCAAGTAAAGCCCAGGCGGCATGTTCTCTGCTTGAACCACAGCCAAAGTTGTCTCTTGTTAAAAGTATCTTAGAACCACGATATTTTGGATTGTTTAAAATAAAATCTTCTTTTGGGGTTCCATCTGTAGTAAACCTCCAATCATAAAATAGATATTGACCAAATCCTGTCTTTTGAACTAGTTTTAGGAATTGTTTTGGTATCATTTGATCTGTATCTACGTTAACCTTGTCAAGTGGAGTAGTGATGCTTTTGATTGTCTTAAATGGTTCCATCTTAGTTCAAATCCAATTCTCTTACATCCACAAAATGACCTGCTATTGCAGCTGCTGCAGCCATAATAGGACTGACAAGATGGGTTCTTCCACCAGCTCCTTGCCTTCCTTCAAAGTTTCTGTTTGATGTACT